>Ga0114925_10000376_pt1 | contig 19315 bp, 22 predicted proteins | sample SumtaG_2_FD_87287 | JGI IMG/M metagenome (GOLD analysis project Ga0114925, IMG submission 87287) | Deep subsurface microbial communities from Indian Ocean to uncover new lineages of life (NeLLi) - Sumatra_00607 metaG | ecosystem: Environmental > Aquatic > Marine > Oceanic > Sediment | place... | reverse complement strand
GTAATTACATCTGGAAAGAATGTTATTATCGAAAAACCGACATGTTTCGGGGAGTTTGTTAAACTCAACAATAATGTAAAAATAAAAGAACTGACTTCCATCGGAACAAATTCTATAATAGGAGAAGATACCACGATTGAGAAAAGTATTATATGGGATGAAGTTAAAATAGGTGCTGGTTCCTATATTATTGATTCAATTATTTGTAATAACTGTCAAATTGGTGATAATGTGGTTTTAGAAAGGGTAATTGTACCTCCGCATTGTCGAATAAGCAATGATTCTCAGATAAGAGATAAAACCCTTGAACTAGGTCAACAACTATAAGGTTCGATCTATTTAAATACTATAGAATTCGGCTAAATTCATATCTTTAAACTAAATCTTTTTATATTTATTAGAGAAATCTTATATTAACAAAATAATCAATAAAAATTTTGTTTAAGATGGCAGACGAGAATGAAATAGAACGGCTCAAAAAAGAAATCGACAAGTTAAGAAGAGATAAAATAATTTCTATGGCAAAACTCAAACAGAAGGAAGATAAAATTACAGATTTAACAAAAAAAGTCCGTGAAATCGCTATAACTTCAAAAGAATCTGGAGGTTCGAAAGATTTAGAAGAAAAGGTGAAAGATTTAGAAGTTGAATTAAAAAGATCACGAAAGATTAATAATGACTTAAGAAACGATAATGCTACGCTAACGAAAAATTTAGAAGAGGCAAGAAAGGCGAAACCTGCGATTGAGAGCACTTCAAAATTAGAAAAAGTTCCATTACCAGGATCAGCAACACTAAAATCGGAACAATCTTCAGTTGATTCTGAGGAATTTGAATATTTACAAAGCCAAATATCTAAAAAAGACAAGATTGTTGCTCGCTTAACTGAACAAATTGAAATGATGACACCTGAAAATCTGTCTCAAATAGGGAGTTCTTATATGCAAACAAGAAAATTGAATGCGAGAATTCGAGAACTAAAAAGTCTGAAGCTTCTATGAAAGAACGATTAATGGATATGCAAAGACAATTGGCATTGAAGGACGAGGACATGAGCTGGTAATATGGCCATTTTCTACAATTATGGTATCAATCTCTTCAAGAACCAATATCTCTTTAATCAAGTCTTTGGGAATAGATTTTTCGCAGATTATATCAACGGAAATAAAATTATTCCCGTCGCTGTCGAAAGATAAAATGGCTTCTTCTCCACTTAAATTAAAATCGTCGTAGATTTCGCCGGAAGTCTCATCAACTTGACAAGTTTGGTCTTTATTGTTAAACCAACGACAGCGCCTACAGAAGTAGGGTATATGTGTTTATTTAATTGCTTTTTATCATCTCGGTTAAAATTTTAAAAAAGAAGTAAAAGAACGTCCTTGAGCTTCAATAATGCACTTCTTCCCTTTAGGACCTAACTTTAGTATTGCTTTATCAATAACCTCGATGGGTATTCCTTCTTTTGGTAGCACTTCATGGAACCAATCGATGATAGATTTATAATATCTTTCTACATCATCTCCTTCTAAATCGGGAGTAAATGTACCAGTTATTAAATCAATTATGATTTCATTTTCAGGAGTATAATGATAAAAGGGATCTACCATATATCCTTGTTCATCACCAGAGGATTCTCTTACTATCTGATTTACCACTGATTTTAATCTGTTTAATTTCAAAATTTTCACTTTCCATATATTAATATTTTAAAATCTCGTATTTTGTAGCTTGTTCAAACTGTTCCTTTTTTATGAGTTCAAAAAACTCTGCAACTTTCACTTGTTTCGTAGGAATATCTCTTTTTCTTATAATTTTATTTTCTGAAAATATATCTGCTTCAAGATAGAATGCCTTTTTAATTCCAGTTTCTCTAAAAAGATTAGAAAAAAAAGGTAAAAAAGCTCCTAAATCAGGAATACTATGAGAAAAAAGAATGAAACCTTCATTATCCCTCAAATTTTCTTTAAATAATGGAGCCAAACGATTACAAACCTTACAGTAATCTAATTTTTTTGGATCTTGTAAAGGAGATTTTTCAGCTTCATTCCATCCAACTATTCGAGCTTCTTCTTCTGATCTCGGCTCTATCAGTGAAAAGAAGTTATCTGCTATTTTTTTAATAAGTTTTTCTTTATAATGCGGTTTCCAAGTTCCTTGTGCAAACACGAGTAAACAAAAATGACCCTGATCATACATTATAATTCTTAATCTATTCTATAATAAAAAAGTAATTATAAATTATTAAAGAAGTTATTTTTCCCTTTCCACAACAGTAGCAATACCCACCCCACCACCACCGCAAAGAGTTTGAATTCCATAGTGATGATTTTGTTTTACCATTTCCCAAACCATTTCTAAGAAATATATTACTCCAGATGCACCAATAGGATGACCAATACTGATCCCGCCTCCTGTAGGATTCACTCTTTTATCAAGAAAGTCATAGTCAAATTTCGGCGCCATCCTTAAACAAGCAAAGGCAATGGATGCCAAATTTGAAGAAATTAATAATTTAATTAGAGCAATTTATTTCTTTGCAAATGGTTCAAGATCTATATCTTGAAATAATCCATCATTTTCTTCAAGAGTTCCGAGGAAATGCCATTCACCCTCATCAACATGCTCTTGATTACCATAAGTTTCTGCCATTTTATATAATCTATTGAAGCTTTCATAATGAAGGGCAACTCGATTTTCTGCGTAATCTCTCGCTGACCATGTTGTAATTAGAAATTGCCAATCAGAACTTTCTAAAAGTAGAAGTTCACGCACCATTTGTTTTAATATTTTACGTAAATTTTGATCATCCGTATTCTTATACCTTGCGATAATTTCTTCACTTTTAGCTTCGCATTCGTAAATCTTCTCCCAGGTCCATGTTGTCCACTCGTTTAACCAGACCCAGTGAGATGAAGCCTGACCCCACGAGCCCTCAATAACCTGAACAACCTTATTTGGAGGATTCTCTTCTACATAAATCCTTGTGTTGGTTAAATTTACTTCTGGATCATCTTCGAGCCATCGTAAGACTCTTGCTAACCACCAGTTACCTTCAAACCACCAATGCCCAAACAATTCGCAGTCGTAGGGCGCAACTATAATTCCTGGTTTACCAAATTGTTCTTTATGGGATCTCAGTGTGTCTTTAATTAAATTTACATAATGGCCTGCATTCTCATCTAATTTTCCAGGAACATCATCAGGCCAATATAACATTTTTTGACCAAGATCTACTTTTGCTCCAGTCACTTTCCAGTATCTAAGTCCTCCAGGATAATGTTTTTTATGAAAATCTAAGTATTCCGCACATCCTGGGTATCCATGTTCACCAGACCAAACAACAATTCCCGTTTTTTCGTCGCGTGTGAAAAATCCAATTGGTGCTGGTGTGGAAGGATCAGTAGACACTAAATAGGCTTCATATTGTGATTTCTCAAATGATGTAGGAATTTCTTCATATTGAGCAGCAAATTGCTTCCAAAGTTCTTTTAATAGCGGAAATCTAGCCGCATAAACACCTTGCGATTTTCCTCCCAAGAGTAAAGCAGTATCAATAAAGAAGTATTTTAAACCATTTTTTGCGAGAAAATACTCCACACCGGGTCGTTTATACTCTTCACCGGTTATAGGATTTTTCCATTTATAACCAGGGCGATATCCACATTCAGGAAGCCAAGCCCCAGTGGGTGCTCTACCAAAAAGTTTTTTATAGTTATCCACTGCAGTTTTAAATTGCGCATCTATAGATGTATCTTTTGAGAGCAGAGGATTATATCCATGAGTAGCGCCGCAAGTGATGATATCTATTAAACCCATATCCTGAAGTTTTTTATAAGCACCAATGAGATCTTTATTGTATCTGTGTGTGAAATTCTCTTTAACGCGTTCATAGAATTCTTGCCACCAATTTGATAATTTAATTCTTCCCTCTTCAAATTTATTATCCGTAAAATCTTTCTCATCATGCACCGCAGCTGAGATTTTTTCATCTAAATAACCAATAAACCCATTAACAAACGAAGGGTGCCTTAACATTTCACATAATACTGGTGTAAGACCAATAGTCAATTTTGGATGATATCCATCATCCACTAATTTATAAAGCTCCATGAGAAGGGGAATATAAGTTTCAGCGGCGGCTTCATTGACCCAAGAAGTTCCGTGAGGCCATACTCCATGATTTAAAACCCAAGGTAAATGGGAGTGTAATACAAAAGTAAAAGAACCTAAAACTTCTGGCATTGTAAATGAAAAAATGAGGTATTTCTTAAGAATTTATCATATTTTATTTAAATAAAAATAATCCCGATTTTTTTAAAAACAGAAAAGAATAAATATTCCAATTTATGTATGTATTATATATTTTCCATATGATTGAATTTTAAAAATCACTATTAGATACGATAGAAATGGTTAAAAACCTCCAAGAAATTACTAGAAATGGTCGAATTATAGGGAAAGCAAATCAAGTATTTACACCCGAGATCTCAAGTTCGATAGGTTCAATTTACGGAAGTTTATTTCAGCCAAATGAATCGTTAGTAATCGGTCGCGATTACCATAATGACTCCCGCATGTTAAAAAGAGGTTGTACTTCTGGACTCATGAGTAGTGGAGTAAATATTTTAAATCTATCCGATTGTACATTTCCTTTATTGCAATTTACTATAAGAAGGTTTGGAGCCAGTGGTGGCGTGTATTTTTCGGGAGGGCATTTATACAGCGAAGATGTTGGGATGCGTTTTGTTGACGCTGGCGGAATAGAATTATCGCCTTCTGAAATGCAAAAAATTATTGATTCTTATAATACTTATCCAGCCCAAATAAGAAGAGTTGATCCAAAAAAAATAGGCCATATTACTGCTATTCCCCAGACTGATGATATCTATATTAAATCACTTCAACAATTTGTCAATAAAAAAAGCATTAAACAAGCAAATCTTAAGATAGTAGTTGATTGCTCATATGGGCCTACTGGAAAAATTACTCCTATATTAATAAATGAAATCGGGGTTGAAATAATCGCTCTAAATACTCATTATCGTGAAAGATCAAGGAATCCAGTACCAAATATTTATACTATTAGAAATGCCGCAGATATTGTTAAAGCTTCAAATAGCCATCTTGGCGTATGTTTTGATGTAGATGGTTCAAGAATTTTGGTGATTGACGAGAATGGATTAGAAGTTAGTTTTGAAGATTTATTAATGTTATTTGTTACGTTTGATGAACGAGTTCAAAAATCTAAATCAAATTCAATTATTATCAATCCTTCGGTATCACCGGTAGCTATAAAATATATCGAGGATCGCGGATATCCCTTAAAAGAAGCTGAGAATTATCCTGGAGAGTTATCTAGACAAATAAGAGAAGAACGAGCATGTTTTGCTGCAGCAGATACATTAAAGTATTATTTCCCTCAATTCGCACCTTTTAGTGATGGTAATTTTATTTTACTTAAGCTCCTTGAAATTATGACTCAACAAGATGATTTATTAAGCTCCCTTACCAGAGGTTTTCCAAAGGGAATTAAAGTAAATAAAACTATCTCAGTTACCCCCGAAATTATAGAAAATCTCCATAATGATTTAAGAACTAAATTAGATGAAAAAGGATATAGATACTTAGATATAATCAATGAGCTGAGGATTATAGAAGAGGCGGCAGCAACAACAATAAAGATCTCTTTGAATAGAGATGCCATACTCCTTTCCGCAGAATCCAAAGATATTAGTGAAGCTAAAAAAATGATTGAGAAGTTAGAAATACTAATTAAAAAGTTATAACTCTGATAAACGAGGAAATCTTAATTAAATTTCTTTATGAATTAAATATTTAATAAATCTTGATGTTATTATATTATTATAATTTAAATTAAAAATTAAAAAGATGGAAAAATCGTGGCAGATCTCGACATTAACGCTCTAATAATTTTAATAACACTATTTGTAATTTTCGGTGTGTTTTTACTATTTGACTTATTTAAGAGGAATGAAAAGTATGGATACTTAGCTTATATTATCGCATTAGTACCTGTTAATTATCTATGGTATTTAACATCTACAATTGGAATTGGGGAACTTGATGTTCTTGGAGCATATGTTGTACTCATTGTCTTATGGGATATCTGCTTATTCCGTGATTTAATAGGAGTTTCAAAGGAAAAGAAAGATTTTGACGATGTTATATTGTTTCTTGGTCTTGGTATCATTATTCAATTAATAATATCAGCAATTTTACCTGCGGATCAACTTAATCCAGATATGCTTGTTAATACTGAACCATTTGTTAATTATTTTAATTTACCAAATATACATAACGAAATATTTAACGATAATATAGTTTTAGCATATAAAGCTTTAGCTACATTAATGGTATTTTTAGTGATTGTACCATTAATTTTAGATATAAAAGATGAAGAAGTTCCTTTTATAGTAATAATTATAATTATGGCAATTTTTATATTACCATTTCTTTATCTCTCTTACCTATGGCTCCCAGATGCTTCAGCAGTATTAACATTTCTATTCTCAGTGATATTATTTATCGTTTTATTAATGATAACGAGGAGCGGAAAAGAATAACGAAAGTCAATAAAATTATTATTTTCATTTTTTATTCTTTTATTAAGTTTTAAATTATTATTTTTAAATAAAATGTAAGTATATCAAAATCACAGAGAATCTTATTAAATGTGATTGAATTATGGCAAAAAAGAAAGCGGAATCCAATAGCGATAATGAAAGTGAAAACTCAACTTCTAAAAAAAAATACGAGTTGAAAGATTTATCCGGAGTTGGAGATGCTACTATAAAAAGATTAAAAGATGCGGGGATTTTATCAATTAGAGCGTTAGCTCTGACACCCTTAGCTGCATTAATGGAAAATGCAGGTATAGGTGAAAAAATAGCAATTAAAATGGTTAAAGAGGCCCAAGATCTTGAAAAGATGGGTTTTAAATCTGCAGACTCAATTTGGGAGACGAGAAAAGGATTAAATAAACTAACGACGGGCAGTCAAAATTTTGACGATTTACTAGCTGGAGGAATAGAAACGGGTGCGTTAACGGAAGTATTTGGAGAGTTTAGGACAGGTAAAACTCAATTAGGGCATCAACTCTGTGTAAATGTTCAATTACCTTATGAAGCGGGAGGACTCGAAGGTAATGCATTATACATAGATTCGGAAGGAACTTTCAGACCTGAAAGAATTATCCAAATGGCCGATGCAAAGGATTTAGATATAAATAATGTTCTAAGAAATATTACGGTTGGTAGGGCATATAACAGCGATCACCAAATATTACTTGTTAGAGACGCACCAAAAATTATTGAAGATAAAAATATCAAATTAATTGTCGTGGATTCTTTAATAGGACATTTTCGAAGCGAATACATAGGTCGAGGTAAGCTTGCTTCAAGACAACAAATATTAAATATCCATATTCATGATTTATTACGATTATCAGAAACTTATGATGAATTAGCAGTTCTTTTTACAAATCAAGTATCTGCAAAACCTGATGTCTTTTACGGAAATCCCATAACCCATGCTGGGGGACATATAGTCGCGCATGGTGCAACTATTAGAATATTTTTCAGGAAAGGAAAGGGTGAACAGCGAGTTGCAAAAGTAGTTGATGCCCCTCATTTACCCGAGGCTGATGCCGTATTTTCAATAACTGAAGATGGAATTCAAGATTAATCACTTTTTATTGTGATTTTATGAAAAAATGGAATTCTTTTAGCCGAATTGAAGCTACTTTTAATCACGAAATTCCAGATCGCGTCCCGAAATATGAAGGATCGATTGAAATTAAGGAATTAAATCCAGTGTTTGATGGACAAGTTAATTCACAAGCGTTATTATTTTTTTCGCCTCAACAAGTAAGTATATTTCATAAATTCCCTGGTGTTATATCCTTGTTAAAAAGTATAAGTAAACATCCTCGATTTCTTCACCCTATTGCGAGTATCGCTCCGAGAATAATTACTAAACTTCCAAGAAAATTTAATTATGATATGTTTGTTTATACATCTGGCGTTCCAATGATCGCTAATGAAAGAATATTTCGAGATTTTCATACTGAAGAAAAAAATAAAGTAATTAGAGACAGAACCGGTCGGTTAGTATGGAGGAATAGCCCAGATGGGGCTCATATGAGGAATGGTTTTATGCAATCAATAGAAGATTGGGATAAATATATGGAATTTGACCCTGATCATCAGAGTAATTACGTTCTACTTGAAGCTGCTTTAAAAACAAGCAAAAAGATTGATATGGTCCCTATCTTAGTATTATGGGGTGGAGTGGGCTTTGAGGAACTATGCGGAATATTCGGTTTTAATCAAGCTTTCAAATTATTCATTAAAAATAAAGGTTTTATAAGAAAAATAGTTAAGCAAATGAACGATTATGCAATTGCTGTAGCAGAGGGAATACTTCAGAGAGGTGGAAAATACATTTATTTTACAGCTGATTTAGGTTATAAAGGGAGGAGCTTAATTTCACCTCATATGTTTAGAGAATTATTCAAACCAGGTATGAAAAAGCTCTGTAGAAGAATTCATCAACTTGGTGGAAAAGTGATTTTTCATTCTTGCGGTAATGTTGTACAATTACTTCCAGACTTTATTGATGCTGGAATTGATGCACTTCATCCAATTGAAAAAGCTGCTGGAAATGATATAGTAGATTTTAAAAAAAAGTATGGAAAAAAGATTGTTTTAATTGGAAACGTTCCCATCCCATTATTGACGCATGGAACTCCCAAAGAAAATTATGAGTATGTTAAATATCTTCTTAAAAATGTTTCTAAAGACGGAGGCCATATCATCTCATCATCCCATTCTGTTACTCAATGGTGTAAATTAAAGAATTTCTATGCGTACTATAAGGCTGTTGAAGATTTTGGAACATATCCTATAAAAGTTTAAAAACTTGATTTCTTAAAAAAATAAAGAGATAAAAATGAAAATAGTTACTTTACATTAACATTAACATCAACATCTATCCCTGAAATTACCGATTGAGTAATAGTACAGAAGTGCTCAAACATTCTTGTTCCTTCTTTGTCTTCTTTTAGACATTGACTCATTCTCTTCTTTAGATTTTCATTATCCATATCAGCATTAACATCAATATTGATATTTATCTTAGTTACTCTTAAAAAGCCCTTTTCATTTCGTCCAATAACTATCTCTGCTTCCGCCTTTAAATCATCAATATTTAACTTCCTTTTTCGCATGCAAAAAATAAAACTTGCACTTAAGCAACCAAGAAGAGCCGTCCCTAATAATCTAGCCGGGTTTGGCCCCCACATATCTGCCTCCTTTTGATTGGTCTCATCAATATAGCAATCTTTCAGCGCCATTTCGCCCATATCGCATTTAAAAATCATGTCCTTTTCTAATTTTAATTTAGCTTTAGTTATTGTTTCTTCTGACATTTTATACTCACGAAATTTTAATATTTTATAATAATATTGAAGAATCTGAGATTTTAAATATAATTTGAATAAATTATAATAATTTTGTTATCAATTATTTAAGAGTCGATTTGATTAAAGGCTTCAAATAGTTTATTATGTTTACTCCTATCACCTAAAATATCACTAACCCAATCTTTTAACTCTAATAAATTAATTTTAATACTTTTTAAATCGTTCCCAATAGGTGTTGGCGTTACATCAAACGTCACAGATTTATCAAAACTACAGCTTGTTTTGATATACTTTAGACACTGCTCGATTCTTTTAATTATAACACCATTATCAATATATTTGTTTAAAACTAAATTTACATGTCTAATTCTCCAAAGACCATTTTCATTCTTAACTGCATGAAATTCTACTTCAGGATTGGATGAACCGGTAAGTAATTCATGTTGTTGTTTTCCTATACAGGTAATTAAACCAGCATTCAGACAATTCACAATACTTTCGCTTTTTAATCTTGATGGATCTTTACTAATAGCTTCTAAATCTTTTCCAGTGAATTCATTAAGAATACAGCTAAATAAGTTTTCTCTACCAAGTTCACAACTAAACTTTTTTTGTTCTCCGGCCAAATCTTCATTCTTTGTCATATTAGTACTTAAAATATATCTCTTAAGATTCATGTCTTTCTTCGACGGACATTATGATAAAACCAAATAATATCGGAGTTAAAGAAAGTACAAATAAAGAATACCAAATAAAATAAATATAGATGACATCTGCAAAATGCCAAGGTGCCCATGCCATATAAGTTATCATTAAACCTAAAAATCCAATTGATATAACTTTAGGTCCCACTTGTTTCACTTTATACCCATAATAAAAAAATATATATGCCATAGTAAAGCAAACTGGAATCCAAATTGTAAATAAGAATAAATACATTGTAAATTCAATTGGATTCTCAGTGGGCAAGATAAATAATCCCAGAATTAACCAAGAAAATCCAAGTACTATAGTAATTATACTTGGAATCCTCTGAATTTTTTTATTTTCTGTTAAAATTCTTAATAATCCATACAGAATTCCCGCTGCCCATACGATCATCCCCCATCTATACGCAAAAAAGTGAAAAACGGATGTATTTTCATTAGCGGCTTCAATTCCGAAAGCTCTAAATATATGAGCTACAAATGTTATACTATATATGAAAAAGGAAATACTCCAAATAATCAATGAGGGATTCTTTCTTTTAGTTTTATTCCATCTAAATAGTAAATATCCAGCTATTGTCCATATTAAGATTATAGCATTTAATGCAAGAGCAAATAAAAAGAAAGTTTTTTCTAAAGCAAGAATCGGTGCTCCATGAGGAAGTAAAACTAAAACATAAATAGATATTAAAGCGATTATTATTAATCCGATTATAAAAATATAATGTGTTTTTTCCATTATTTACCACTTAAATTTTTTGAATTTTTGAATTATTTTTTCCCCTTCAAAATCAGATTTATTTAATTTATTTAAACGATCTAAGCATTCTACGAGAATCTGAACTAATTCTTTCTTCTTTATATCAATCTCAGGATCGTTTTTTTGAAGAAAACCCCTATCATAAAAAGATTTATAAATATTTACTATTGAAATTATCTTTAATGAGTACTCTTTTAATATATCATAAAATAATTCACTTTTATAGTCCTTTTCTATAACCAAAGAAAGCATTACCATCTCCTTACTCCCACGAGCCCAACATGAAGTAATTTCGAAATATAAATTTGTTATTTTTATTTTTTCTTCTATGAGAGTAACCTCGAAAAAAGGATCGATCATATCCAAATCAAAAAAGCCCTTCATTTTATCACTTATTTTCTCCGGAACCTCATCAGGAAATGATAAAAATAACTCAGGTCCTCTTTTTGAATGGAAATAACTTAAAATAAGGTGCATTTCTATAAAAATTTTTTTAAATTATAAATAATACAAAATTTATAGAAAAAATATATATACTTTTCCATTTTTTTATATTTTATTTTATCTGTTGATTAATTCACGGATTTCTTCATAAGTTCCATTTATCTTAGGATTATTAAGACTTTCTGTAGGATCGCTCTCAAATATTCCCTTACCGTTATCCAACACAAGCATTTTAAATGCCCAGTTTTCTACAAGAAATAAGTTATGAGAATTGAATAAAATTATTAATTTGATTCAATCTTTTTCAAATGTAAATGAGTGGATAGATGAAAAGCTAATCCTAAAAAATATAAGATAATTAGGAGTATGTATTTAAATGCATATAGAATAACAAACAGCATCATTAAAACAAATAATATTATCTCAACAATTATAAAGATTTTATTACTGTAATATTTAAAGTCAAAAAACGATTGGGGCTTTTTGTATTCCGCCATATATTTTTCAATGTTTCGCTCTTCTTCTTTTGATAATAAAATCTTAAGACCAAATGATTTTTTAGGAAAGTAGAAGAGATTTGTTCCCCAATCAAAAGTATCAATAATAACATGGATGATGTAAACAATTCCTCCAATAATTAAAGCAGACCAACTTAAAATCAAGCCTATGATAAGAATAAAAATACTCGGAATTACTGAATGAGAGATGAGCATCCTATGATTATTATTTTCGGCATATTTAGAAAAGAATATATCAAAATCCATAATAAACGCACATATAACGATTAATGAAAATTCGATTAATGTAAAATTAAAAAACTGATGAAAAAAAGACGCAAAAATTATTCCAATCGCCACATGACTATTTATATGAATGATATTACACCTAATTAATATAATTTTTACTATTTACTCTTTCTAAGATTTTTTCTCTTGATTGAAATCCTGAAGGCCCGTTTTCTTCAACTAAGAAAGATGCCGCTGCGGAGGCAATATATCCTGCAGATCCAATTGCTTCCCAGGATCTATCAGAGTTCATAAATTCATGTAAAAAAATCGCAAGATAAACATCTCCAGCACCAGTTTCATCGGAAACCGTTTTAGGCTTAAATGCGGGGATGACCAACAAGCTCTTTCCATGTTGAGTAATCATGGAACCTTTTTCTCCTAATGTCATTATAGAAATCCCTTTAAATTTAAGATCATTGAAGTATTCCATAATCTCATATAGATCTTTCTTTCCAGCAAGAATTTTCATTTCTTCTTCAGATCCTTTCATTATCATTTTATCTCCAACAAAATTAATTATATCATTCATGTTAGAGATTATCTTATCGTTTCGTTCCAGAGATACATTCCCATTATCGTCAATAATTCTTAAAAAACCTTGTAAATCTATTCCTATATAAGTTTCAGGAAATTTAGTCAATATAGCTAATACGTAGTCAAGAGAAATCTCATTGCATAAAGGGACTAATACAAATACATCAGGGGGATTCTGAAGATAATCTTGAGGAATATCTTTAATGTCAAGATTAGGACTTCGTGATTTTAAGGTTAGAGTTCTAGTATTATTATGATAATCCAAAATAAAATTAGTATTTTTAGTTTCAGACCATTTTATCCCGCCTAAATCAATATTTTTGTCTTTAAATAAGTCTAATAATGAATCATCAATGAAACTAAATCTGCCTAAATTAGAAATAATCCTAATATTATCTTCTTGAGTATAAGTTCTTAGCGCTAATGAACAATAAGAAACACTTCCACCTAAGGAGTCTTTATGTTCTTTCTGAAATCTAATTATTGTATCAATCGCTAAGTGTCCAGCAAAAATAATGGAGGGAAATTTTTTATTTAAATTACTCATGTATTATTTTTTTAATTCTTCAATAATTTTATTTTTAACCTTTTGCGCCACTTTTTAGTTTTTTATTTTCTTCCTTTAATTTCTTTACGACCCGTTTATATTTATTCAATTCAGATTGTAAATCCTGACATAAAATTTCTAAAGTTTTTCCGGAAGTTTGGGTCGGGACTGGTTTTTTGACTAATTTTTTTGCACTTTCAGCTACTTTAAGAAGATCAGCAGAAGATTCTTTCATTTTTTCTGTTAATTTAGAATCTAAACTCTCGTTTTCTTTAGTCAGTTCTTCAATCTTTTCTATATAAGTTAAGTTTTTCTTTTCGAGCTCTGCGTATTTTTTTTCAAAATTTAATACTTGATTTTTCTTTTTTGATAATTCTGATTGCAAATTTTCCAACAAGGATTTATTTACAGAAGAATCTGAATCTGAAATTAGTTGAGTTGTAATATCTGAATTGAGTGAGGTAGCATTTATTTTTAATTTTAATTCAGAGATCTCAACCTCTTTTGAGCTTAATTCATCCTCTTTTCGCTTTAAAGTCTCTTCTAAGCTATTTAGTTTAATAGTTAACACTGAATCAGCTTTACCCATTGCCGCTTTTTCTAATTCATCTAGTTTTTCCCGTAAATATTTATTTTTTTCATTAAGTTGGCTGATTTCCAAGTCATATCTCATCTCTAATTGCTTTTTAGCTGCATCTAATGAATCTCTTTCTTGCCTTGTTTTTTTAATAGCTTGCTCAGATCTTTTAATTAGTTCAATATTTTCCGTAATTTTTTGTTTTAAAACGGTGTTTTCTGATTCTAAATCATCATATAATTCTTTATACGCTTTAAATGTCTCTGAAATGTCTTCACTAACTGATTGAATATTCTTATCTTCTGTTTTTTTTTTCCATAGACTAGTAAAGTCATCCTCTTTATCGTTTTCTTCTGACATTTTTCTTATTTATTTATTTTTAATTGATAATAATATCTATTTTTTAATTATCCCCGAGAAGTATCCTACAGAATATTCACAAGGACCTGTACCTCCACCTTTTTCATAGCTCATGTAATATTTAAGAGCTTCAGCTTTTGTACAACCCAGTTTTTTGCATGTCAACATTAATGTTGTAATAGTTTGGGGGCCACATACTGATGTCTTTGAAGCCTCTTTAAGAGTTTTTTTCGGATCAAGTTCTACAAAGGCATCTATTACAGCTTGATCCATTTTACGCATATCTTCTAAATCTTGTTTTGGATCACGGGCATTACTTGGTTGCTTATGAGTCATATCTGATGATGCTACAATTATAACGTCTTTATTTAAAGCGTTTATAGCCTCGGAAATATCACTCGAAATTGCATCTAAAGTCTCAAATTTCTTTACAGAAACCTTAATAGGTACAATACTAATATCTTTATCATCCGCGCAATATTTTATAAAAGGTAATTGAACTTCTATATTATGTTCTCTTCCAAATGGAAACCCCATAAAAGCAGAATCGTCTGCTTTAATTATTTGACTATTATTTAATATCTTTTTTGTTAATTCAGTGTCTATTTTTAAATTTCCTAAAGGAGTTTCCCATTCACCCTCTTCCATTAGTGCAATTTTACCATAACCAACATGATCAGTACCTAATATAACGATGGTTTCTGGAATTTTTTCTTTAAATAAATTTAAAAATGTATAAGCCGCAGCGCACCCCGAATATATATACCCTGCATGGGGGGAAACTCCTCCAATAACTGTTCTCTCATCTTGGTTTAGTGATTTGAATATTCCACCAGGTCCAAATTTTTTATTAGTGAAAGACTCTTTCAGTATATTTAATAAATCGGGTTTATATCGTGGATAAAAGCTTCCAGCAACAGCAGCCTTTCTTAATATCATTTTAACATCACCAATATTTTTATAACTTAATATGAAAAATTATGATTTTGAAATTTATATAATTTAATAAATTATCTTAAATAATTCTATAGTAATGAGTAAAGAAAAGGATGAACAAATTTCCCTTGACGACATCAACGAAGGAGATATTCCAGAAAAAATCCCTACTAAACTCATTAATTCAAGGGTTATAGTGTTTAATCCATTATATGCATCCTATTTATATGTAAAGAGAAAATTCTTTGGTTCACCACTTGGAATAAATAAACCACGCTTAGAATATTTCTCTAAACCATCAGAATTATCATTAATTGAGGCATATTTTTTACTGAATAATAGCAAAATAACGATTTATGATGAAAAGAATAATAAAAACTTAACATTAGACGAATTTTATGAGTTAGGTAAAAAATTACACCATAAATTTGAAGAAAAGTATATAATTTACAAGGATTTAAGAGATAAAGGTTATGTCCCAAGACCCGGTCTTAAATTTGGCGCTGATTTCGTTGTTTATAAAAAGGGTCCTGGATTGGAACATTCACCATTTATTGTTCATGTACTCCCGCATGATTCTAAAATTTCTGCTATTGATATGGTAAGAGCTGGAAGATTAGCAACCTCTGTAAGAAAAAAATTTGTAATAGCCAATCCGTTAACAATAAGTTATTATTTTTTTGAATGGTTTAAACCTTAATCTTTTATGAGTTTTTTACAAATCAAAGTTATAGGCATATTTTTAGACTTAATCATAAACTTTATAATAAAAATTTCTTATATTAAACTAATTAGGAAATTAAGAATTAATAAACCCATAATTAAGAGTAATGGAATTTTATTTAAGCGTTAAGTAAATATATTAGCCAGATCTATTTCTCTAATATGTATTAAATCCCCCTTATTGGATTTATGCATTAAAATAATTAATAACCTTTTTAACACAACTATTATAATTTTAATTTATGGATACTAGTGTAATAACAGCATTAACTCTAGGAATTATTTTGGCTTTAGTTTTCTTTATTGTAGATATTTATAATGAAAATAAAACTATGGAGATTAATACTTCTCTTATTGCTGGTATAACTATAACTTATTTTTTTATCATATTATTGCCGGAAATAGAAGCAGGTTTGGAAGAAATTCAATTTGGTTTATTTAAATTTATAGGCATTCTAATTGGATTCTGTACCATTCATCTAACAGAAAAGTTTATTCTGCTACGAGTAGAACAAAAATCTCAGATGAAATTGAAGGAGATATGTAAAGAAGAAGCTGAAGTAATGAAAAAAGAGAAGAAAGTTGAGAAATCTTTAATAGATAAATTAGTGGAAAAAAACGATAATAATCTTTCAGTAAATAATTTAGCTGAAAAATTATATGCCTTAAAGGAAATAAGTAAAATACAAGAAATATGGGTAAAAGAAGAAAAGAAACTTGAAGAAAAATTAATGGAAGCTGACCTTGATAAACGTTCATATTTAAATAAACTTTCAGCATTAAAAGAGATAAGTAAAATACAAAAAATATGCGTAGAAGAAGAAAAGAAACTTGAGAAGTCTTTAATAAATAGTTTAATGAAAGGTAACAAAGAAGACCTTCTAATAAAAAATTTAACCGAAAAATTGAACGAGATCGAGGAGATACATAAAAAACAAATAGAAAATGTTGAAAAAGAAACGATGCTTGAAAAATTATTAATAAAAAGTTTATTGAAAGATGACCGAGATAAACTTTCAAAAAAAGAATTTACCGAAAAATTAAATACATTAATTAAGACACGTAAAATACTAGAAGAATGCTTAAAAGAGGAACAAAAACTCGGAAAAATAATTATTGAAGATACCAAAGATAAACTTTCAGAAGGAAAAGCAGCTAAAAATTTATATGCCTTAGAAGTGTTGCGAAAAATACGAGAAGCATGTATAGATGAAGAAAAGAAATATGAGAAAAAATTAATGGAAGTTGGACAAAATAAACTTTCATTTTTAAACAGACTTTCAGCATTAAAAGAAATAAGTAAAATAAAAATGATATGCGTAGAAGAAGAAAAGAAACTTGAGAATATAATAATTGACAATGACCAAGACATACTTTCAGAAAAAAAATTAACTGAAAGATTAAATAAATTAAAGGAGATAAGTGATACATAAGAAAAAAGCGTTGAAAAAGAAAAGAATATCGAGAAATTTTTGATACATAAACTAATGAATGATGATGACCAAGACAAACTTTCTATAAAAGAATTTAATGAAAAATTATCTGCGTTAGAAGAGATACTTAAAGTTCAAGAAGTAATCATAGAAAAGGAAAAGAACCTTGAAAAATCTTTAATTTTTAATATATTAAAAGATGACAATGAAAAATTTATATTAACAGAATTAGCCGAAAAATTGAATACGTTTTGTAAGCAAGAAGACACACTTGAAACACAAAACTATGAATTAAAAGTTAAGATTCAAAACCATATCAACGAACATTTAGACGAGCTCCACCTTTATACGAATTATTTTTATCATCTTATTATTGGAATCATACTTCTCCACCTTATAATGCATGATTTAATTACAGCAATTCTCTTTTTTGTATTTGCTTTATTTAAAAGTTTAACCTCTAAAACCTCTAACGATATAGAACTCTTTCCGGGTATAGAAATACATAAAGAGTCCTCTGAACCTCTCTATATAAAGATCTTCTTAGCGTCAGCTGCATTGACGGGAGTATTCATTGGTTTAATATTAAATGAATTTTTCCACATTTCAATAGAAATAATATTCCTTTTATTTTCATTCATTTCAGGTGTGATTCTTTATACAATCATAAGAGAAGTATTACCCGAAAACGAGAGTGGACGACCACTCTATTTCTTATTAGGTATAATCATATTTCTAGTTTTTATTATAACATTTGAATCAATTAATACTTTATTTAGTAATGGACATTAGAAATAGGTTAGAAATATTAAACTGAATATAATATTCCTATATTTTACATATCGGAATTGTTAGCTTTAGCTATGCTTGTAAGTTCTGAGGACATTGGTTTAAAAACTATCGAGAATTCCGAAGTTGGAAAGTATATTATAAAAAATTAAAAATTAATATTATATAACTTTAATTTTTTTAAGTATGAATAAACTAGTTATTGATAGCGAAGGACGCGAATTAAATCAGCTATATCGTGAACTCTATCTGCTAAATCTTCCAATATTTTTATACTATCTCGGATTCTTAGAAGTAATCTTATATCAAGTTGTTCATTTGAATATAAATATTCGAGAAATTCCCTGAAAATCACATCTATGTTATTTTCAAGCTCGTGAATTTCGGTAGTGTTTTTAAAGACATCTTCTGGTTTGTCCCGTAAGTTTTTAATGGTCCTTTTTAATACATCTGCCATTTTGATAACATTATTTATTAATTTATGATATCTTTTTTGTATTCCTCCACCTTGCTTCTCATCAAGATTTATGTTTCCTAATATTGCAACAAATTCCAATGCAAAATTAATAACATTGTCCATTTTAAGAACCAAAGCCACATAATCTCCCATGCCTTGAGTGCTTGCTTCAGAAAAATCTTGAATTAAACGAATTTTTATGGAATCTCCATCTTCTTCAGACAATTGCATTTTACTCATTTTCTTTTCTAAAGTTTCTTTACTTTTTTCATCATTTTCTACCCAAGTGGAATAAAATACGCCCATATTGCTAATAACCGAATAAATTATTCTTGAATGCTCAATAAGCATAGATATAATTTGATCTTTAATTTTATTCATAAAAATTCAATTTTTTAAAGTTATTATGATAAATAAAATAAACTATAAATCAATAAAAATTTAAAGAAATTTTATATTTAATGGGTATTTTTTAATTCCCTTCATTTTTATAATAATTTTATTTTTTTTAAATCTATGATTTAACGCACTCTCTTTATTTATAAGCTAAGAGATCCGTTTTCATTTATAGGCATGAAACTAACCGAGCAAATACAGTTAAAGAACGCAAAGGATTTGTCGCATTTGTGCCACCAGTCCAAAAACCTCTACAATCTTGCGAATTACTACGTGAGGCAAGAACTCTTTTATTTAGGCAATTGGTTAAGGTATTATGACTTATGGTATATGCTAAAAACCAAGGAACCATACATGAATTTACCTTCGCAGACTGCCCAGCAAGTATTGAAATTATTGGACAAGAATTGGAAGTCGTTTTT
>Ga0114925_10000375_pt1 | contig 19328 bp, 14 predicted proteins | sample SumtaG_2_FD_87287 | JGI IMG/M metagenome (GOLD analysis project Ga0114925, IMG submission 87287) | Deep subsurface microbial communities from Indian Ocean to uncover new lineages of life (NeLLi) - Sumatra_00607 metaG | ecosystem: Environmental > Aquatic > Marine > Oceanic > Sediment | place... | reverse complement strand
TTCCTTTAAATCCAATTAAAAAATTTTTAAAATATTTTTTTCCTCTTCTTCTTTTTTTATTAAAATTTTTTAAATTTTTATTTTCATTTTAAAAAAAAAAAAAAAAAAAAAAAAGAATTCCCAAAAAAAAAAAAAAAAAGGGAGGGAAGAAAGAAACAAAAAAAAAAAAAAAGAAAATGAGCAAAAAGAAGAAAAGTAAAAAGAGAACAGAAAAAATTGATGTTGAAGAAGAATGTAAAAGATTTACAAACAATGAGCTTGCTGATTTATTAACTATTCTTATCAACAAATATAACAACATAGAGGAATGTGAAGATGTTTTTTATGGACTCTTATTCATGTTTCCAAATTTATTATATCAACACTACAAATTCGTTAGATGTAGAACGGATAAACCAGATGTCGATACAACCAACGAGAATGATTTTGATTTTGTAGAAGCTGTATACAAAAAGGAAGCAAAAAAACTCAAATCGGGGGTTAAAAGGATCGATATGTTAACAACTAAAGTGATTGAGAAGATGGATATACATGCAAAAAACATTAGAGCGTTATTTGAAAAGAAAAAAAAGTCTGTTGAAAAAAATCCTGATTTTAGAGAACCAGGAGTGTTTCTTTTGATGCCGTGTGTTGTTAACTTAGAGGAGTTAAATTTATTGGTTAATAAAAAGAAGGCGTTGAGAAATCTTAAGAAAAATCCAGCACTCAATCATTTCTTCTGCTGTATCATTGATGTTACTGGCAAAATATGTTACTTACTTGATCAATTGTTAGATAAGAACGTTAAACTTGTGTTCGAAGCAATTTTGAATTCTTGGATAAATTGTATCACGTTCTCTCGATTATTTTCAAATTATTATGATGACAGTGTTCGTGATCGTGAGTGGACCATTTACTCGTTCAAACATAGTGGTCAAAAGGAGCCAATGTGTAGCATGTGGATTCATTGGATTTGTGAGAATTTTTGTTCAAACAAAATTGATGTGAATGATATGATGAATCACAAAAATGCTACTGACAAGTACATGAAAACTGTACATGGAAAAAAGATGGAGAGAATCCTTCGAAAAATTAAATCTAAAAAATAAAAAAGAAAAAAAAAAGACATTTTTAATTAATAACAATTACTTCTTCTTCTTCAATTGGATTTTCTTTGGTCCACTCTCTAAACTTTTTATAATTGTCAGTTATTTCATTCCATTCAGAACCTAAAAAATCAATCATTACTGTCGGCATACGAATTCTTTTCTTTTTATAATAAGCTTCATATCTACCAAAAAGATCAAATATATTTTCCTCCTCCATGATATCAATCTCAACATAATCCTCGTCTGGGTCTTGGAGATATCGTTTTTCATAGATTTTCAAATACATAATGTAATCTATTAACTCCAAATAACTCAAAATTCTTTTTTTTGGTATTTGATCCTTCGTTTCAACACCAGCTTTATATTGCTCATTTTTGATCTCATTTAAATCACAAAAAAATCCAACTGTGGATGTTTTATCATCAAAATACAATCTTTGATATGATTTTGTGTCATCTTCGTCTAAATGAATAAATCTTTGATCTACATCAAAATCATGAAGAGCCTTTAATACTCCAACTAAACAAAATGTCCTGAATTTGTATCTATCAAATATAATGTTTGAATCAAAAGCTGTGGAAGTCCCCACTTCTTTGTTCAACCAATTTACCGGTATCTCAACCTCTTCTCCTTCAATAAATGAATTTACACACAATGTAAAATCTCTTTCAACAAAATATTTGATCCAATACGATAATCTGTCGAAATTTTTAATTCTCTCTGTTGGGATGAGGCGATACTTTGGTTGTCCTGATTTCAACAATTGTCCTTGAATGTGTACTAACGAACAATATAAACCTGGGTTACTAGTTACTCCTGCATCAACATATAATCGTGCTCCTAATCTTGACTCAACGTCTTTTTTTGAGAAATGCACATATTTTTTGTCTAATTGTGTTTCGTTAATGAATTTGAAGATGTTTGGTAAATCAAATTTCACATATTTGTACGTCTCATTTAATTGTGATAGTTTTATAATCAGCTGTTGTAAATCTATTTGAACATTATCCAAAGTTGGTTTGGGTTTTTCAAAAGTGATTTTTCTTTTTTTTCTTTTTTTTTTGTCGTTGTCATCATTTTCTTCTTCGTCACTGCTAATCGATATATATTTTCGTTTCATTTCTTTTGTTCGAATATATATATTTGCGCGCGCGCTAGAATTTGTAAGTTTTTTTCTTCTTCTTATTCAAGAGGATGTCAGCTATATTTTATACATATCGAGATGGTAAAAGGGAAAAAGCATTTAGATATGAAACTATTACAAAAATATGGTACACAAAAGACCATAATGGAAATGATCAAATTTCTGTTACAACCACTGATAAACTAACTCATTCATCATGGGGATTAAAAGATGGGGATATTGAATTAACTCAAAAAAGTTGTGAGGAAGCATGTTCTAATTATAACAAAGCTCTTATAAAGATAGGAAATAAACACAAATACAAGTCAAATGTTAAGAACGTCGGAAAAAAAAGAAGGAGAAAGGTGAAGTAAAAAAATCTTGTAAATTAATGTACTTTATCGTCATAACAAAGTTTCATTTTTTTAATAGCAGATTCCAAATCCTCTATAAATATATCTAGAATAATTGTAGAAAAGTTAATGTCACAATCTAGTTTACCAGGTTTTACTTCCTCGTTTAATAATTTGTTCAATTCACAAGAATATTGTTCAAGATATCTTATTGTTGTGAGTAAATGAACTTTATCTATTTGTGCCTCTGGAATATTCTTCGATTTAACAAGCTTTATCGTTTCTCCACTAGAAATCATTTCTTTAAGTGAAAAACAAAAAAACAAATGAAATGTTAACAATATTTGAAATATAATGACATTAAGAACTCGATTTTTCTTTATCGTAATAATTGAATCCTTAAGTATGTTTTGACCAAGGGTATAGTTTCTCCCTTTGAAGATTTCGTTTCTGTGTGAATAAAAATATCTTATTATTTTGGAGTGAATATTACCATTCAACTTCGATATTGGAATCCCAAATCTTTTGTCATTGAACAAATATAAATTAGTTCCTATAATTTCAAGGACTTCTCTTAGTTGTAATACTCCCTTAAAAAAGGCATAATGAATAAATTCTTGATCCTTTATGTTTTTTTTATCAACATAAAACATTTGAAACTTTTTTTTCTTTTTTGTTGGTGGAGATTGGGTCTCAACATTTGTATTTAAGGTTGTTGTTGCTGCTGTTGTACTATTATCTGAAGTTTGTAAATTAAAATTCTTCGGTTTTTCAACTAGAGTCTTTTTCTGGATTCTGTTTTTCATCCAATAAATCACAACCTTCTTAAGTGTGTTTTTGTCATCGAAAAATATAGATGTTAACAGCATCTTATATATTTTGTATCCTTCATTCATTCTTGTCGTTGTTTGCTGGGAATTATTATTCACAACCATCATCCTCCTTCTTTTAGGATTTCTTGTTAGAAGTGAAGGCCTTTTTCTCTTCAGATTCTTTCCATTCCTTTTGTTCCTCACTTCTGGATTTTCCTTTTTCATTTTTTTCCCCCCCCCTCCCCCTTTTTTTTTTCTTTTTGCGCGCTAATTTTTTTTCCCAAAAAAATGAAAAAGAAAAAGATTATAGAAAACAATTGGTTTGTCAATTATATGGATACTGATTTAGTTGACGAATTTACAGATACTCCATCTGGTTCAAGAGAAAAATCTCAGAAGAGATCAAAAGAAAATCACACGAAGAGAATTAGAAAGATTCTTAATAATAGTAATACAACTTACAACAAGCCCAAAAATACGCAGGAAAAAGTGATCAAGAAGAAGAAAAAGAAAAAGAAAAAAAAGAAAAAACTTACATCCACGTCTAGAAGAAATAATTCCAGTAAGAAAAACAAAATTGAGGAAAATATAGAGGATTATACCGACGTATTTGTGGAATTTGATAATATACTAGAACGCGAAACTGGGATTAAGAAAATTGAAAAAAAAAAGTCAAAAAATGATTTGATGGATATTGACATGAATGATGAAGATGAAGATGAGTATGGCACTCCAAAAATTATTCCGAGAACAAGACATAGAAATAGAATGCAATTTTTGACGAACAAACAAAAACAAAACCGTAAACAAAAACCTGTATCAAGAAAGAGGAAGAGAATTTATATAAAAGAAGAAGAAGAAGAAGAAAACGAAATTGTAAGAAACAGCAATAGTTATAAAAAAGAAAAATTGAACCAAAAAAATGTTAAAAAAAGAAGAATTATAAAAGAGTTGGTGAACTCCGATGTGATGTTAATGGACAACGACGTTGATAATGTAATAAAAAAAACAAAATTACAAAGAAAAATAGATGCTTATACAAAGATTAATGAGGATTGTAATACTATTGTGATGGATGATTACATAAAATTTCAGTCTGTAACACAAAATAATTCCAGTGAAATTAATAGTACCAAAATGATTGATGTATTAGAATCTAAAAAGAATACTATTGATGCAATAAATGTAAGTCGTCCATCAAATACAGAAGCCCCTTTGTTGACTCGTGATGATATGAGGAAAATTTTAAAAGTTCGCAATAATTACTTAAACATGACACAGTCAAATAAATATGGGAGTAATTTTAATATCAAAAACAGGAAGGAAGTATTATTTGATAGTAGATTAGCAAAAAAACAAATTAGAGTGGGAGATTATCCTAATAGTTTTATAAGCGTAGATTTTACGAATATATTCCCAATATTACAAGCTTGTAAAAATAGTAATGAGAAAGATATTTATTCAAATGTTGTAAACGAAGTCATTTTTTCTATGAAAGGTGGGTTTGGTAACAAATATCACGCAAACATAAGATTCTTGTGGGTGGAAGATGCAGAAGAATATTTGAGAGAACCAGATCCTACAATGGTTGATGAAAACGGAAGGTGTGTAGACCCTGTGTGTTCAAGAGTACGAACACAAGAAAACGACTTTGAATATAAGCGTGATAATCCAGATACTCCTACAATCAATCAATGTTCTATGTTTTTATTTAGTGGAGGGCGACTGTCTGCAGGAAGATCAATGCCAGATCAAATAGATTTTGGTAAACCACATTACTGGAAACAAAGGAAGAAATGTTTTATGTGTAGATTGTTAGATGCTCATAGAGAATTAAGTGAATCACATACAAACTCTGAAAATTCTACCAAATTAGTACAACAATATTCCTTCGTAACAAATAAACACGTTGATAAAGACTTAAATGGTCATGAAAAGAGGAGTTTTAAGATGAATAAAATGATTGCTGACGACATAGAATTTAGATCCTTACCAGCTCCAATGTTAGAGCTTGATATGTCAAATTTTATACTTACCAGAAAACATTCAGAAACTCATGATGGCACTGGATATAGAAAAGGATTCATAATATCTGATAGTGCGGTTTTTCACCAAGAGAGCAGCAGTATTCCAGGAAATATAATGACAACAATACCTGTTAACCCAAGAGTTAAATACTCAACAAAAGTGAAGTTTCCAGGCGCCTGGGAGTTGTTGCTCGGTAATCTAAATATAGTTATTAAGTTAAGTGTTGGTGTTAACAGAAAAAATTATCCGTTTAGAACTAGTAGACTGTATCACAAGAAAAATGAGTTTGAGTCAATTAAAAAGATTATACAACAAGAAGTATTTTGTTGTTCAAATATAACAATTTTATTGAATCAAACATTTTCGTTATTGAATGATGTTTTCTGTAGTACGATAAATCAATCAAATAGTATATCAAAAGATTTGGAATTTCCATCAAGCTTTGACGAATTTGTAAATATCAAGTTTGATGATTTTTATGTTGTTTTTAACGAAAAGTACAAGTATTGTTTATGGAATCCGTTTTTTGAAATTGATGAACATTTAACTAGTATGAATTTACTTATACGAGATTATCCAGTTGTGGCGTTGTTAATGTTTCGTGTTAATATGGTATTAAATTTAATTATCAAAATAGATATAATTCTTAATGAAGTTCATCAAAAACCTTCTGATGATGTTAATAGTGGTAGTAGTAATGGTGATGGCTGTAGTGGTGTAAGAGGAAGAGGGGAAAAAGGGGAGGAGTTAGATAATGAAGAAGAGAGAAGAGTAAAGTTAGATTTTATGATAAATTATAAGAATACCTCAAGAAATGTATTACATTTCACAAAATATCATTACGAGTTATATTTTTTGGAAAAAAGACTTTGTGAATTTATTTTATCACACATAACAATAATGGAAATGGTTGAATACGTATTAAAATATAACAAACCTTCAATGTGTGTGTTGAATAGTATCACTTTTTATGAATTGTTTATTCCAGATAGAATAAAGTATGATTATTCTCCTTTTGATATGAAATTCATGAAATTTAAAACTAGAGTATTCGAAGATGAGACTCCAGTGAAAAAAGCTTGTGGTTCAATAAGGAATTTTTGTTCTGGAAAATTGTGTCAATCGTTTGGGGCATTCAGATGGACAATGTTATGTAAAAAGGCTTTCTCAGGCAATCAAAACTTCGAATTTCTTGGGGTTGATATACTTGACTGGATGGAAATGAGTTTAGATGAAATGGCTGAAATTGTATTTGATATTATCGAACAAATGGATAATGGGGAACTTGTTAATGTGATAAAAAATGAATTCATGAGATGGATGTTATTTTTTTTTCCAGTCGATAACACTTGTTTCATGAGTTTGCAAGAAAGAGAAAGTGGTGTGGGTATTGCAATCAAAGAATGTAAAGAATGGAATAAAATGATATTAATTCATGAAATCAAAAGTGACTATCCTGATGGAATAATCGAAATTGACGAAAATTTTGTGTATTTTAACCCAAAACGATATTGTATTTTTTGGTGTTGGATTCTGAAGGTTAATTTTATTCAGGAGACAATGAAAAGGATGAATGAAAACATAACTAAAAAGTTAGCAAGTACACTCGATAATACTGTGTTAAAATGGAAAGAAGGGTGTAACATTAATGAAATAGAAACATACAGGAATGAACGTTTGATAACACCAAATAATATCTCCTCTAGCGGACCAACAAGGAGAGGGAGAGGTAGGAGGAACAACAAAAAGTATGCGAATTTGAAAAGAAAACACGAGGATATGAATAATTTAAAGTCGATTTTGGATGATAAATTTCTTAAAAACAGAACATTACGTAAAGTCGATAAAATAACAAGAAAAATTCAATACAATTTATATGTCGAATTACATAATCACTCCCCTATCGGAGTGGAGATGTTTGTTAGACAAAAATTTGATGATATTTCTATACTTGGGACGTCGTTCAAAATTGTAGATGAGTGTAAATTAAATGAGGATTATTGTACTGATGAATATCAAAATGATAACAAAAATGGTGTTATTGGATTTTATGAAAGATCTCGTCCTCACCCCGATCAAACCATTACATGTGATGACTTACCAAATGTTACTAATTTGGTAATTTCTCAAAACTTAGATATTAAACGCAAGTCTAAGGAACGAAGTAGTATGGATTATTGTAAACGTAAGTCATTTGCCAGTACGTGTGCAATAAGAAGGATTGATTCCATGATACCAGCTCATTATGAGTCTGATTATGGCACAAAAAAATATCTAGATGGACTTGTTTGGTGTTCACTAATGGGTTTGATCGAACACGCAAATTGTTATGAGTTATCACAGAGATTTGTTAGTATTATTATGTACAGAGATTATTTTTTCAGTGATAGGATTATTAATGAGAAAGATCTAGACGTACGAAGGAGAGAGATGTTTTATAAGTGTAATAATAACAAATTTACTATTTTGTATATTCTTAGAGAAAACGATATTGACTATACGAAAAGATTCTTACCAGAATTGGAAAGATATTATAAAGATAAGTGGAAAGGGAAACCATATATCAACTGGACAGAATTTGTGTTATCATCAGTGTTTAATATGAATTTGACTAGAGAATTCTTTTTCAAGTATAATAGATTACCAACAAAAAATGAAACAATCCTTCCAAGAATGATCAATTTTTGTGTATCTAGAGTAAAATCAAATGAAATAAAGAGCAATATTTCACTTGTTTTAAGAAATACAGAGATTAGTGATTATGTGAAAAATAATCTTAAAAATATTGTTAGGATTCTTAACAAAATTAGGAAAGTCTCAACTTCTGGTAATAATAGTGGGAAAGGTAGTAGAAGAGTTAGTAATAATAGTGGTAGTGGTAGTGTTAATAAGAATATTAATAATGATAATTGTGAGTTAGGAGAGATTATGAACGTATTATCTATTGTTGATGATGTTAATTTTGGTTTTAAAACGTTTGTTACAAATTTTGGGAAAAGAGAGTTTAACAAAATAATTATGAACATATTTGGAGAAAAAACGTATGAGGAGATGAAGTGGGTATATTTTTTGCATACAAAGGATAAGGAGATTAGAGTAACCAATTTATCATACATATCATATACGATTGAGAGTTTGGGTCTTGAAAAAGCATGCACAATGTTGTGGGATTATATTTACGAAAAATTTGTCAAAAAAAGATCGAAGAGTACAAAAGATCGGCCTTCTCCATTGCTACTAAATGATATATACAGATTATACAATTATTCATATGTTAGAACAATGATTCAAATATTAAAGTTGCTTTTTCAAGAAAGATCAACCATATCGATAATACAAAAAACCTCGTTGCCTGTGTGGTTATTAGAAGATCCAAGAGATCCCATTGTTATGGGGAAAATCGATAATTTTGAGCTGTTAGGAAAACTAAGTCATGACTATCTCGGATATTGTAAAGATGTTCTTAAATTTCTTCATTTAGAATGTGGACTTGGATTATCTGGAATGTTTTATATCTTAAAAACAGTTGTCCAATACTTGAAAAAGGATAGTGATAATAAAATGAAGAATACGATTAGGTGTTTGTCAATTAAGGATTATTTAATACTGAGATATTACTTGATTCGAGATCATCAAAAAAACAGAGTTCAAATTGTCGATAATAATATCACGAACTTCAATCGAATATTTGTATATTTGAAAAAAAATAATCAAGAGTGGGTTAATCCAACAATTGTATCAAATGATATTTTTATGAAAAGATATGGGTTTAAAAGAGAAGGAAAAAAAGAAAATAAAGAAAAAAACACCTTAGATTTCAATCATATTCCGTTGAATTATTACACTCTTTTCACTCCAAATTGTTGTTCAAGGATACCATCAATTCCTGCATCAAATGGTTATGGAAACTATCGTGTTTCTAGTGAAGTTAAGATTAAAGTTTATGATAGTATTGAGAGTCAAATTGATACTATCTTGTGTAAATGTCACAAGTTTGAAGGTAATATTGTAGATTGTCCTATACATAAATCAAAATTACTGATTAGTGGGAATCCAAAGTGTTCCATGGCTGGTAAAAAAACAACAAAAAAAAAGTTTGCGACATTAGCTAAACTGACAAGGGAATTGAAAAAGATTACATATGGCGTTGGATTGATACCTAATAATGACTTGTCATTAAATAAGTTTAATAATCAAGTAAAAAATAACATTATTGGGAAATCTAGAAATGATGCAATAAAAGGTGGAATAAACATCGAGGCAGATGATAATGATAACATGGAGATAATAAATGAATATGATTCTTTATTGTCAATTCTTCCAAATAGACTAAAATCGCTTAATGTTTCTGGAAACGTCGATGAAATAGTATTAGCTGAAAATATAATAGATGAGGAGACAAAAACAACTTTGTGTGAACAAACAGGAGTGTCAATAGATGTATTAAATGATGAGGGAGTTGATGTTGATGTAGAAATGTTTGATGAAGAAAAAGATGATGACGATGATGATAATGATACTGAAAATGAGAATAATAATGGAGGAAATAATAATGATACAACAAAAAAGAAGTCTAAAAAAAGAGGGCGAAAGAAAAAAAATGTCAATTACAATATGGACTTGGATTATACGCATTATATCCCATTTCAACCCTCTTCTTCTGAGTCAGAATTACATGGAAGTGAAACAACGTCAAGAACAATGAGAAAACAAAGACAAAAAAGGACTGCAAAAACAATCTACTCGTTTCATGTTGGACCAAGTTTAGTTAGTGACGCAAGGAAGTGGGCTAGAAGGTATGGCAAGTTTTGCTGTGTACCACGGTGTGATGATGATAAGAGAACAAATGTTAGAAGATTACAAACATTTTGGAAAAGTACAATAATCACGTCTGTAGAGGAGAACGTTTACATGTACAGTTGGTGTGATTATTGTGGTAGTTTTGTGAGGATACACAAAGATCTTTATTATGGAGACAAATACATGTGTGAAAACTGTTGGGAAAAAAAACCAGAAGGATGTTTTTATTTTTATGATGATTTAGATAAAACAAACCTTGTTATCGTGAAAATGGACGAAGCAGCTAAAATTTGCTCTAAGATTATTGTTAAATCATCAAATTCTAATGATTTGAATATCAGAAAAAAGAAAAAAAAGGGAGAAAGAAAGTCAATAGCAAAAGAAAATAAAAAAACGAAAGAAAAAGAAAAAGGAAAAGGAAAAAGAAAAATAAAGTTATTTAACAAAGAAGAAGAGGATCACAAAAAAAAAGAGATTGATAAAAATAATCAATACTACATAAATACATCAAAAACAAGTGAGAGAAGAAGATCTTTGTTAGCAGAAAATATTTCTTTTTGTTTAAGGATGAGAAGACATATTCGATTTGTTAAACAATCCTTTTTTTATGTAATTGATGATTTTTGTGATGACGTAAATAGTAGTAATGTAATTAGAGTGTTTGCTACAGAAAAGAAAAACGTTTTATCAAAAAGAAAAAGAGAGTCAATAAACATGATGAATGGAATCAAATTTTTATCACAACACAAGGGATTTTGGGGCAAAGACGTGAATGTTAATGGTAGTACTGTTACGAAAAATATAATTAACAAAAAAAGAAGAACAAGATCAATGTTGGAAGGGAGAGAAAATGGCAGAGGAAGGGGGAGGAGAGGTAGAAGGTAGAAATGTTGAATGTGAAAAAGATTTAAATGAAAAAAAAACAATATTTTATACAAAAAAAAAACAAATACTTAAAAGAAATGTTTGCACATACTAAAAAGATTAAATTTCCTTCAAAAGAAGTTTTGTACTACTATTTTAACAGTTTGATATCATGGATTGAAGTAAACGAAACAACTTTTGTAATTTTTACAATTGCAATATTATTTGCCATAACTCTTCTGGTCATTTGTATATGTTATTTATCGTGTTGTTTTCATGAAACTTGTAGAAAAATGAAAAGATATTTGATAAACAAAAAGATTGGAAATGATGGAAAAAGCATATTTATTGATATTAATTGGGGAAATAATTTTGAATATAACAAAGTGGATGATATTGAGGAAGAAAAAACAACTGAATACGATGACTTTGAAATGGGAGAAATTAAAACATAAAAACATAAAATAAGAAATTGTTAATAAATTTATTGTTGTTTTTTCTATTTTTCAAACTCTTTTTTTTTCTTAATAAACAAAATGCAAAATGCAAGGAGAAGGAGAAGAAAGGGACAAATAAAGAAGAAGAAAAAAGGAAGAAGAAAATGGAAACCGTACGATCAGTGGAAAAGAGAACAAGATGAAAAAAAAGAGTACGTTAATTTGTGTAGCGACGATGATGATGATGAAGAAGAACCAGAGTTCAAAAGTGAATATCAGCTACAAAAAGGATACCATAGGTGGTATAAATACAACTGGCCATATAGTGTGTCGTCTTCATGTCCATACACTCATGATTTTAGTAAAAGTAAAATGAAAATAATTCAAAGAGCAAAAGAAAAGTGTAAGGGATACCAGACTGGATACCCAGATTATGTTCAACATGATCCGAGATTGTTTATTGAAGAAGATGATGATAATTTATATTTGAGGATTGTACCAGCACAATTTTATGAGTTTAAACATCCAAATGGAAATGCAAGACTAAGGCCATGTCAAACAAAAGTTTTGAAAGCACTAAAAAGGAGGGGACATGATGTTCACAAAATAGATGATTTTGATGAAGCTAAAAGATTGACTAACCAACATAGAAAAGGCATCCCAATCTATAATGGAGATATAGTCATTAATAAGAGAACACTAAATTTTAAGTTTCCAAAACCTCCTCCAAAAATAAAACTACCAACAAAACTATCAACTGCTTCCACAACTAAAAATTCTAAAAAAAAGAAAACAAAAAAGAGGAAAAGAATTACAAAGAAAAAAACAAGAAAGAGAAGGAAGAAAAATTAAAAAAGAATAAATTTATTTTACTTTTTGTCTTTTATTCATTGGTTCCAAATCATTAACCTCTCTCTCGTTTTCATTCTCAACTTCTCGGTTTCTCTTTTTCTTCTCTTTTTTACAATACACATCAGCATATTTGAGATTCAATTTTTGTGGATTGAATTTTCTCATAAAGAACCATGTTTCAGCTTGAAGAGACCAACTTTGAATAAAATCATCATAAAATTCGTTATAATATTTAGTATTTACATCAGTTGTGTAAAGTTTGATATACTCTTCAAAGTCCTCGTCATTGTCTTTAAAAACATCTTCCACCTTCTTCATGATATGATCTAAGATTTTTCCAGCAGTTTTATCGTAAAATTTATCATCCTTCAACTCGCTTAACAAGTCAACTTCGTTGTCATTCATTTTCATCAAATGGTTCATATAAAATTTTCTTCCAACATCAATCTCCCATTGAATTCTACCCTGTCGATCCCACTTGTACGTTTTATCACCTTCCTCCTTTACTGTCCAAGTTCCCATTTCTCTATCAAATCTATCTGAAAATCCAAGTAAATCGAAGAATTTCATTGAGTACATTAACATTTGACGAATCATTATTATTGTTGTTGTTGTTTTTTTCTAGTTTTATTAGAATCTTCTAATTGGAAATTAGAACTTCAAGTTCTAATTCCACGTGTACCGCAACCTAAAAAAAAATAAATCCAGAAAAAAACGAAAACAAAATGGATAAAATTACAAAGTATCAAAGACTGTTCATTTCGAAAGCAGTTGGGATCCTTGATTGCACAATGCAAAACGAGAGACAATGGCAGGAGGTTACAAAAGACATTTGTATGCTCGATGACAAGAATAGTGTTTGTGGATGGAGAAAGGGGGTTGAGTTAAAATTCGAGTATATTTGTTTTAACAAGTTATTTATGTATCTATTTAAGTACGGGGTTGAATTAGCATATGGGAATGACGACGAAAATCTCGTCTATGGAATAATTATTGATGTGGGTAAAAAAGACTGGGAAGCGTTACATGAACGTGTCTTTAATGCAGATGACGTGAAAAGACTTAGATCTGTTGTTGCTGATGAGATTCGTGAAATGTGGAAATTGAGTATCGAAGATAGATTTTCTGTTTGTTGTGAGACGTGGAGAAGCCTCATCAACTTTTCAAACTTGAACAAAATTCTTGTAGCACTGATAGAAGAATATAATCTGGATTTCAATTACATTAATGAAGATGAAGAAGAAAAAGAAGACGAAGATGAGGACATGGAAAATTTAGGTGATCAAACAACTGGGAAGAAGAGATATAGAGATTCGGGAGATGAGGATGAATACGAGGAAATTCAGCCAAAAAAAAAGAAACGAAAAAAATCAAACGGGTTGACAATTCCAGAAGCCATTGCATATGTTTTGCAAAACTCAAAAACTCCGATGCATTTAAGTGATATTGCAAAAAAAATTATTTCTCAAAAATTATTCAAAACCTTAGGCAAATCATTCGAACGAACTGTTGGATCGATTATTTATACCAATATCAAAAATTACGGGACCAAATCTGATTATGTAAAAACTGATGTGGCAATGTTTGAGTGGAATGAAAATAGATGTGAAAATTAATTAAATTTTTTTTTATTTCTTTTTTTTGGGTCCAAAAATACTTCCCACACTTTATACGCATTTCTTCGAATCCTTTAATTTTTTCTTCGTCACATTCTATTATTCCCATTGTTCATTCAATAAATCTTTCCTTCTTTATTTGAATGTTAGGATTTCGATCATTTTTTTTTCAATTCCGCGGGATGGAGGAAAAAAAAGAAAGAAAATGCAAACTCAAAGTGGAATGACGAAAGAAGAAGCGAGAGTTCATGTGATCAATCATTCATTTGAATCGATCCATTATTTTCTAGAAACCATGAACACCAAGTATGGTTATATCAAAAAAGATCAAATCTGCAATTGTTGTCCAGTTAAGTATAAAGATAAAAAGACTGGTGAAATCCATGGACGAAACTTTTGTAAAAACGATAATATGAAGAAAGGATACATTAACATGAAACTTTTAAAGTTGAAATTGTTTACACATTTTGTCCAAAATTATCTCGATTGTAGTGATTGGTGGTATTATGATTTGTTCGAGGGTAAGTATTGGAAAGAAGAACACGAGGATCGTATGTCTGGTTGGATTTTGGAAATGATAGATTGGCCAATCACAGTGTTGTTTAAAAAGTATTCTGACCTTTGGGATGAAGATAAAGAGAGGATTGATAAACTTGTTGATGATGGATTAGAAAAATACGAACGAAAGAGAAGAAAGAGAAGAAAAGAAGAACAGATAACTGGAAAAAAGAGAAAGAAATCTAATTATTCTTCTTCCTCCGAAAGTGAAAGTGATTATGATGAAGAAGGAGAAGAAGAAGGTACTCCACCAAAAAAAAAGAGAAAACTTTAAAAAAAAAGATTTAAAAATAACCAACAACTTTTCTTTTTTCAAATGTGTATTCAATAAAATCTCTAATTGATGAATGTACACATTGTGGAATGACTTCTTTTTTTTTAATTTTATCGATTTTTTCATTCATATACCCATATAATAAGTCAAGAGTAACGACTTGATATTTCAACTGAGTAAAAGGTTGAAATCTTTTAAGAGCATCAACTTCAATAGATGTAAATCTCTCTGATAAACAGATGTTCATTTTTGGGTATGAATTACATTCTGATTCAATGATTTGTAAAAATTTTTTATAAATTTTTAAGTTTTCTTTAACAGCGGTATTAATAAAATATACGACTAATGGGCGGTTTCTGTCCTTCCATTCAATCTTTGCGTAGATTTTACCCGATAGTGTCCACTCTGTCTCTTTTTCAAATTTCATTCTTTTTGGAGTTCCCAAATCCTCATCTTCTTTTTCTTCCTTACGTGGGTGTTTCCCAAGAACTTTTTTTTGTTTAGGTTCACTCATTTTTTTTTTGATAGAAGATTTTGGCGCCCAAAAAAAAAAGAGAAAGTGTTGGAAAATAAAAGATTTTTTTTGTTTGTTTTATTTGTCAATAGTTGATAATATTTCTTTACATTCTTTATGAATTTCTGGATCTCCATCAAGTAAACTCTCACAAACTTCCTTCAATTTTTTCTTCGATTCTGTATTTTGTACAATGTTTTCCCCAATTAATCTATTTTTAATCTTTTTTAACATATCTAAACATATCATTTTCTCGTCACATTCTTCAATACTTGATTTAATAGGTTCTTGATTTAATGGGGTTGGATAAATAGCTACAAAAGTATTATCGATTTTCAACAACTGTTTCTGTTTTCTGAAAGACTCTTTTTTTGATTTTTTTACATTCTTCACCATCTCTTCTGACATGTCTGAAATCAAAACATCAGCAAATGTACATTTGTTTATTATTTTGCATATATTCAAATTATCCAACAATTTGTATTTTCCAAAGACTCGTTCTATTGGTTTTTCATCATCAGGAATTCTGTTGTCATCAAAAGATTTTTGAGTCAAACTCTTGATATCAATGTATCCAGTTCTCTTAAGATATCCCTTCTCTCTAATAAATTTTTGTAAGTAACTCCACTCCCATTTTGTAAATTTATTAAACTCACGTTGTTGATCCACTCCTTCTTTTTGATTAAAAAAACAATCTACATTGAACATGATGCTAATAAATGGATCTTCAAGAGCCTTTAGAATATATATTAATTCAACTTGTCTGTTTTTAATTAATTTTAATGTTGGTGTCTTTTTTATAAAAAAATCTGGTCCTTTTATCATACGTTTAATAAGTGTGAACATCTTGAAAAATTCTCCAGGCTTCTTTTTTTCTTCTTCTTCCTTCATTTTAGTTTTTTCAAACTTTTCGATTTTTGCAATATTTGGCACAACTAACATCAAATGGTTAACCATCACATTCTTTATCATGTACAAAAACTTTCGAACAATTTCAAAATCAAGAAATGGGTAATTAAAATGAGACTCCAATATTGTTAACAAGGAAGAACAATACACAACTCTATTAATGACAACATTTCCACCTTTCAATATCAACTCTGATTTTTTTAGAGTTCCATACAAAATCCTTTTTACGAATGATGAAAGTGCTGATTTCAAAACATGAAAACAAGTTACTTGGTTATCCCTACTTTTGAAGAATGCATCATTTAGCATTTGAATTGCTATTCCATATGATTCCTTGGTTTTAACGTGCCAATCAAAATTGCTTCTGAAAGAATTTATAAAAAAATCGTTTGGTATTTGACTCCTTAATTCGATTTTTTCTGGATATTCCAACGGATTTATAACATAAGTTATGTTAAATGACTTCGACCCCAAACAACTATGTTGAACTATCAATAAAATTAGTTTCTTGAATTTCTTTAGTACATCATTCACGAGTTCATTGTATGATATTAATCCTGGACGAACATTGAACTTTCCTTTTCTCATACTTTCATCACTCATAATTGGTACAAATACAATTGCCTTGCTTTTTTTGACTATTTTTTCCATATTTTCTTCAAAATCTTCACCATCTACAACTCCATTGATTATTGAATAATCAATAAGAGGTACGGTGCTTTTTGTATCTCTTGTAACCTTCTGATTGGCCCTAAATAAATACGCAGGATTATTTACCAAATCACAATTAAGGCGCAACATTAAATTCAAATCATCAATTTGTTTAATTCTATCCATTTTAACAGGAACTTGTCTAAAAAGCGTTTCTTTACTTGATTGTTTGTTTTTTTCAGTTGCTTCTTTAATTGTCATATTTCCCTTGACAACCTTAATAAATTTTATTGTTTCAACCACATGATCCTTCTCATCTTCCAATATGTATGAAATGATATCGTAAACAGCAGTTTCTTTGTTTTGCTTTCCAAGTTTTAACAAGATTTGTTCATACTCAAACACAGCTTTACGTTCATCTTGTAGGATTTTTCTCAAAATCTTCAAATTCGTTGTCTCAGACGGACCTGGGACCTTCTCAATACTCAATTCTTCTTCGCTTGGTAGATTTTTACTATAAGTAAATAATTCTGACAACAAATTATAATGACCTTCTTCTTCTTTTGCATGAACTTCCAACTCTCTTTTTATCCAATTCTCTTCGAGTCTAGTCATGGACCAAGAATTTGCGTCTATAAAATATTGTCGAAATGCAATCAACTCTTCACGCATGGCATTTATAACTTCTCTTCTAATTAATTCAACTATTGGACTTTCAACTTCTGTCAAATCTTTTAACATTTCCTTCTTCCTTTTGCCTTTCTTGTGATATGGGATAGAGATGTCATGTTTTGTTTGATGTTCAACAAAAAAATTGATGAACTCTCGAATGTAAATTTTTCTCAGATCAAAATTCTCAACTTTTTTTATGGATTCAGCAGTTTTCTTTACACTCATTTTTTTATAAATTTGGCGCCCAATTGCACATCGTACAGATTCTGGAACTTTTTTATTTATTGCATCGCTATTATTTAATAGATGATCAAATATCTCGTAATCTTCATTTTTCAAATCATTTTTGTCGTCTTCAGAATCTAACCATCTAAAATACAACTCATCACATATCTTGGATAATTTGTACTTATCTTGATCTACAACCTCAAGATTTTTACAATCTTCAGAGAGGGAGAGACCTATTTTTTGTAACTTTGGTTCCAACCAAAGTAGTGTAGAAAAAGAAGAATTTGATTGAGTAATTTTAGAAGTGGCAGATCCTATTGGCTTCCTCGTATTCAAATCAGTTATCCTATTTTTTGAATCTGTTTTTACAAATCTATCTGGAATTTTAAATTTTTCTAGATTTTTTTTCTTCTCAACAAAATAATCCACAGGAATTCTCTTTGGTGAAACATAACTAAGTATTAAGTTGTACTTCTCACGTTTTAGATTGTCCATCCTTACAATCAACTCTGGAACTGCAATAAAAGAATGTTCATTCTTTTGTTTTTTGTGAAGTTTCATAAATTGAGAATATACTTTTTTAATAGAAGCATCAATGTTTTGTAACTGAGTTTTTATTGGAACAGAATCCTTTTTTTTTTTCTTTCCAAGACCAAAAAGTCTAATTCCAATCTTTTCTTCGTTTGACATTTTACTTTTTTTTCTTTTTTTTTTCTTTTTTTTTGAATATTTTTGTTAATTTGCCAATAAAATATTTTTTATTTTTTCATTTGATTACAAACATTTTTTTTTAAATAACTATTCTGTAATTTCTTATTCTTCCACAAGTTTCAGTTAGTCTCGTAGTGGAAATAACATCTCCAACTTTTGCACCAAGTGCTTTACATAACATATCACTTTCAAGAATCCTTAGTAAATTGTATGTTTTTTTACAATGAAATTTTTCTTTTATATTTTGTATTTCATTAATCTTGACAATAAGTTTCATATGACTCACCTTCCTTCTCTTTGTCGGTGGCTCTTCTTTTTCTTCCATATTTTTGGAACTTCTTTTTCTTTTCTTTGAAGAAGTATTGAATAATCTTTGTCTCTTAACAACTTCATACATTGGTCTAATATTTTTCATAAATATAATCTCCATTGGTATCAACACATCATCCCTTCTGGTTATTTTTCGTTTGACATTTATCATTTCAAGAAGCTTTTTTTCAAACAAATTACCTTGGACTTTCAAATTTTTTCTTCCTTCATCTGGAAAATTAGCATTATGTAACGTGTCAAATACAAAAATGTACCTATCACATTCTTTTGGGTCGCCAAATATTCCTTCTATACGATTAACATGAGTCTTTTCTTTCATAAAAAATTTATGATCCGAAAAATTTACATTAATATGTTTATTCTTATCAATATTAAATAACACCAAGTTTATTTCGTTGATATCTATTAGTTCAAGCATATTTCCTGGTTCAATTCCATATTTTTTAATAAATTCTTCAAAATCGATATTTTTATCTTCATCAATTATAAAATATCCTCTAATATTTTC
>Ga0114925_10000374_pt1 | contig 19351 bp, 24 predicted proteins | sample SumtaG_2_FD_87287 | JGI IMG/M metagenome (GOLD analysis project Ga0114925, IMG submission 87287) | Deep subsurface microbial communities from Indian Ocean to uncover new lineages of life (NeLLi) - Sumatra_00607 metaG | ecosystem: Environmental > Aquatic > Marine > Oceanic > Sediment | place... | reverse complement strand
CATCCGCCATCTCGGATTCGGGGACGGCAAGTTCCTCTATCCGGGCGACCGTTTTGACGAGAGCAAGTACAAGAAGCAGTGGACTCATAACCGCATAACCCTCTCGGCCAAGAAGATACGCGGTTGCGTGGCCGTGTTCGACGACGACCTGGAAGAGAACATCGAAGGCCCGGCCTTCAAGACCCACCTTGTGCAGATCATAACCAAGCAGATTGCCAACGAGCTGGGGTTCGCCTACTGGATGGCCAATGCGTCTGGCTACGACAACTGGTGTCCTGATGACATTGAGAGCCTTTGGGACGGCTGGCGCTACATCATCACCCATAGCCAGAGCGGACAGACATACTACAACGACGTATGCGGCGGCGCGCACATCAAGCAGGCCTGCTACTCGGGTTCCGATGCGGACTGGACACTGCCCGGCATGATAGCCGAGCAGAATGCCGCTGCCCCCTACAATTGGGAATTCAAGTACGAGCAGATGATCAAGAACATGCCGGCCAAATACAAGAGCGCATTCGGCTTGCAGAACATGGTTTTCCTGCAAAGCGACCTCGTAACCATGGACTATATCTCTGCTCTCAGTAGCCGTGCAACCGCGTTGGGTGATGCGGTCTTTACGGGAAAGGCGCTCCCTCAGTACGGTCGCGTGCCCATCGTCGACGTGCCGCTCATGCCGACCAACCTCGGCGCCGACGGCCTTGCAATCGACACCTACGGAATAATCGGGGGCGGAAGCTACACCGACGTCCTGCTCACATTCAAGAACAACCTCATCATCGGCATACAGAAAGACATCAAGATGGAGCCGCAGCGTTCAGCGGCAGACGAATGCACCTACTATTTTTACACAATGAAAGTGGCCCTCAGCATAGAAAATGTCAATGCCATCGTGCTAACCATGTGCCTCACCCACCAGTGCTGAAGATGCGTTGCACAGTAACCAATTACGGCAACTACCGTAAGACATTCCCTACCCGCATAGGCAACCTCTTCATAGACAGGCTTGTGCCTTATGAAGTTTGCGATGAAGGCGTGCTGGAAGACCTCAGGCGGTTCGAGCAGTCGGACTTCCTAAAGTTCAAGGTCATAGAGTCCAGCAAGCCGGAGGCTCCGAAACCGCTGAGGCCGAGCGTCGATTACAGCGGTTATCGTATAAACGAGCTGCGAGCAATTGCCGCGGAGTCGGGAATGAAGGGAACCTTCTCAATGAAGAAGGCTGACCTAATCAAAAAATTGGAGGAGAAAAATGTCACAAGCGTTTGATAAATTCCCCAAAACGAACGTAGGTACCCATCAGGAGGAGCAGATTTGGCGCGACTGGGAGATGTTCAACATCCACATCAACTCGCACAAGATGCGGTGGCTGAAGGACATCAGCGACATCATGGACTGCCATCGCTTCGAGGACGACTTCTGCAACTGCCCCGATGTCACAAATGGATTTATATGGCAGCTCTACGAATTCCCGGGCACATCGGGTGCATTAACAAATTGTTGCGTTGACGAGGTGAACGGGGTCATGGAACTGATTACAGAATTCGATGAAGACGATTCGTCAGAGCTTACCCAGTACTGCGAATGCTGGAAGTTCAGCGGTTGCTACCCGTGCTACGGGGAGATTCGCTTTCACCTGGATGATGTGTTGCAGTGCGATTTCTGGTTCGGATACACGCAGGGCCACAGCTGGTTCGCCGTGCCGCAAGAAGCGGCTGTCTTCTACAAGGACGACGGCAGCGCGTTGCTTAACTTCCGCACCACCCTCGCTGGAGCGAACACAAGCGCGACTGGAATTGCAACGCTGGTCGCGTGCGACTGGTACCGCCTGGGAATCCACTGGGACGGCGACGGCACCATCAGGTACTTCCTCTTTCAGGACGGGAACTTCCCGCAGACCGTGCTTGCCACGGGTTCGCATACAACGAATCTCCCGACCACGGAGATGTCTTTCGGATTCGGGATTCGAGCGGGAGAAGCTGATTCCAAGACCCTTGCCGTCGACTATGTGAAATCCGCCCAGCTGAGAGTCATCGAGTAGAATTGAGGGCCCGGTATGGAATACGTATCGGGCGACGTCTGCGGATGTTATCTCTGCGCGTCGCACATCGACAACTGGCCCTCAGGGACGAGTGACGAAGAGAAGCTGGAGATCATAACCAAGGTCGAGCAGCTGATCGACCGGGTCACGGAGACGAAGTGGTGTGGCACGGCCTTCGATACCAAGCTCAACGGGAACGATAAAAATCGTCTATTCATTCCGCTTGAGACGGATATCCTGACCGTTACGAACGTCTACATCTCGTGCGTTGAACTCGACTCATCGTGGTACACATGGGATGTCAATAGCATCTACCTTGATCCCTGCATCGGCGACAGCATGTGGGGAACGAATGCCATACAGGACGGAGATTTTTTCAACTGGAAAGCATCTGCGCCGACGACTGATCTTTATTACTGGAAAGAAACTGTTGTCGGCGCAGCGACGATAAACCGCGATACAGCTCAAGTGCAGGTCGGAAATTATTGCGTGCGGATGGATATCCCTACGCCAGCTACCCAGGCCGGGATAGAACAGAATTTCTCGCTTCGAAGAAACAGGAGCTACAGACTGGCATTCAAGTACCTGAATTCTTTAGCGGCAAAGCACGCCGAATTCATGCTGCATAACGCAGACATAGGTCCTGCGGGAGTATCCCTGAAAGCCGACGGGACTTGGACAGCCGGCCCGGTTTACGTCAAGCTTCCGAATGTACTGGCCTGGACAGACTATTCGGTCGATTTCACAAGCCATCCAGACTTCGCAAATTACAAGCTCTATCTGGGGAATTTTGCAGCCGCAGGTTCGTCGATTTATTTTGACAATGTGGGAGTTCTGACCGCTGGAATAGGGGCCATAAGCGCTGATATCACAGAAGGGCTTTTTCCTCATGGTTACAACAACATCCAAGTCATAGGGACGATGGGTGAGAGCGGAGTGGTCCCCGAAGCCATAAAGCAGGCGGCAGTCGTATTGGCTCGCTGGGAGAACGACCCGACACTCTACACCTACATGGGGCTGAAGAAGAGCGAGAAAATCGGCGACTATGCGTATACGAACCTCGCCGGAGCGGAGGAGGACATCCTGACAGGAATCATGGAGGCGGACACATACCTGCGGTTGTACATCAAGCGCAAGCCGATAGTGCTGGCACCGTGAGCGGTTGCGAGCTTTGCAGACTGGAAAAGCTCACGCGACGACACTGGAGTTCGGAGGCCTTCGTCATATGCGACTGCCTGACATGCGGGACGCCGATGGTCGTATTCCGAGAACACGGGCCTAATACGATGCCGGTGTTCGAGCGTGGCGCAGAGGAAGTCTGCCGCTGGCTCTTCGGCAAGCGGTTCTGCGGGTTCCGAAAGGATGTGCGAAAAATAAAGGACCACTGCCACTGGCATGTCCTGCTGGAGGATGAATGAAGCTCGACGATTCGAACATACCGGGCAAGGAGAAGTTTCCATTCCCTGCCGAGCAGCTTTCGAACCGTTTCCTTTACGAGGTGTTGCCCGACAGGAGCTGGAAGGGGAAACCCTGCATCGTTGTGGGCGGCGGTCCCAGCCTGCAGGATTTCGACTGGGAACTGTTGCGCGGCTGGCGAGTCATAGGCGTCAACCGAGTCTATGAGCGTTTCGACCCGACGATAATATTCTCGATGGATACGCGGTTCCTCCGCTGGATCATAGAACATAAATACGGAGCCGAGGCAAAGGAGAGGTTCGCAAAAAGCAAAGCCTACAAAGTATGGCTCTGCACCTACAACTGCAAGCTTCCGAGCGATGTGTTCGTCGTGAGGGTCTGGGAGAATTACTCACGCGGATTCCGCGCCTTTCCAGACACGATGCGCAAAGGCATCGGCCACGGCAACAACTCGGGCTACGGCGCGCTGAACCTGGCTGTCTGCCTGGGGGCGAACCCCATATACCTGCTGGGATTCGACATGAAATACAAACACGGCGGCCCAGAGGGCGGAAGCCGGGTGACGCACTGGCACGGAGGCCATCCCCAGCCGCATCGCCCCGACACGGTATTGAAATTCATCCAGTACTTCTCGCTTGCGGCGGTGCGTGCGAAGGAGCTAGGCATCGAGATTATAAACCTCTGCGCCGACAGCGCTCTACCCTATTTCCCGAAGAGGCCACGCCAGGAGGTGTTGCATTGAGGCAGGGAAAGAAATGGGGCTACATGACCGAATTCTTCCGAAATTCAATGGTCTCGGTCCACCACCTTGAAATCAATAAGGGCGGATATTGCTCCGAGCATATCCACCAGCACAAATACAATCTTTTCCATGTGATATCGGGCAAGCTGAAAATAACCATCTGGCGGGAGAACAAGATCGAAGACATGACAGTTTTGACAGCAGGCCAGACCTCGGCCGTTCCGCCTGGCTTTTACCACAAGTTCGAGGGGCTGGAGGACACAGAGTGCATCGAAGTGTACCAAGTCCTGCTGATCGAGCCTGACATAGAGCGCCGGACGCAGGGAGGGCCTGGGAAATGAAGGTCGCAATTGTCTCCCGCACCCCGCTTGCGGCGGCTCCGTGGGAGCTGTACAAGGCTCTGAAGAAGTACACGGTGGTCGAAGCGAACCTCATCAACGGGCAATCCCGTTACAGGGACGGCCGGTCGTTCCCCTACCATCTGCTTTTGAACTCCCCGAACGGGCATGCCATGAGGGTCATTCAGGGTAGCGAGCTGTGGCATGTGCACAACTATCTCCTTCCCCAGCTCGTCGTACTCAGGAGAGACCACAAGGTCATGGCCCAGTTCCACTCACTCCCCCGACTCGGCAACTGGCAGGATCTCATGGATTATGCGGATGTCTGCTACACGATACGGCAGCCGAACCAGGAGAAGGAGTATAGGCCGATGAAGGCCCTGCCGAACATCATAGACCCGGACGAATATAGACCCGTGCGGCGGAGACCACCGATAAAGATAGCCTTCGCACCATCGACGCGGGCACGTGTCGGGCATCCGGGCAGCAAGGGATACGACCAGGTCAAGGCGACGCTCGACAGCGTAGCGAGAAAGAGGGATGTGGAGATTGTGTGGATCGAGGGCAAACCCTACGATATCAACCTTCGGATGAAGGTGCGGAGCCATATCCTGGTCGACGATGTCGTTACGGGCAACTGGCATCGAACCTCGCTCGAGGGCATGTGCTTCGGTTGTGCCGTCCTCAACAAGGTGGCCCAGAGCCCGTTCATCTATGCGACGCTCGGGACGCTGGAGGAGCGACTACTTTGGCTTGTGGACAACCCGGCGACGCTCAATGACATCCAGGAGCGCAGCCGACTCTGGGTGCTTCAGCATTGGCATGCCATGGATTTGGTGAAAGATTATGTCAAGGCATACGAGGACGCATTGAAGTGAAACACATAGACCTCATAATTCCCACAAGAAACAGGTGGGGGAAGCTACAGCGCTGTCTTAGGACCATACCGCAAGGGCTTTCCGATATCGAGTTGAACATAATCATAATTTGCGACGGCGATTGCGAGACAGCTCGGAAGCTAACATCCTCTAACGAATGGCAGTTGAGCCAGGTCATCTTAATCAACCATCAAAGAGGTTCCGTCTACTGTCGTAACCTCGCAACGCAGTGTGCGGAAGATGCCGTGCTCTATGCTACCGATGACATCGAGTTCAAGCCGAATGCGATAGAGGTTGCGGGCAAATCTATGAAGGAACACTTCCCTGACGAGGACGGCATTATAGGCTTCTACCAAGTGGGCGACCACAACTTCTCGAAAGCCGGTGTCGCGCTCGTCGGCCAGAAGTTCCTACGCCGATACCCTAACCGAAAGCTATTCTACCCCGAATATTTCCATTTCTCCTGCCAGGAGATCGAACGCCTAGGCAATCGGTTGGGGAAAATCCATCTCGAGGAGAAAGCGAAGCTGATGCATTATCATCCAAGCTTTAATCACAAAGAGGCAGATGCGACCCACCGGGAGGCACGAGTGCACAGGGGGGCTGATTTGGTTATCTCGTCCGGTCGCAGGGCCAAAGGTCTGATTTGGGGGCTGTCATGAAACTTGCGTTTATGGATATCGGGGAGCTGGGCTGGAGCATGTATGTGGTTGCGCATGTGAGGTGGTACAAAGAGAAGACTGACAACAGTGTGGCGGTCATGACCTATCCAGACAGGCGATGCCTCTACGAGGGGCTAGCCGATGTCGTTATAGATTTGCCCGAGCCATTCTACACGACATTCGATATGCGTAGGCAGAACTGCCTTGGCATACAGAAGATTATGCCAGGTGTGCTAAAGAATTTTCTCTCCGCCTATCTCATAGACGACTACCGTGTGCCCGACTATTTCATAATGCGCTGCAAGCCCCAGTTTGGGGATAAGCTCATATTCAGACCCTATAAGTATTCGAAAAAAATCGAAGGTCTGTCGGAAATATTGATTTTTCCTCGTCATAGGACGGGGGGTTGGTACAGTTTCCGAAATCTGCCGAAGGAGTTCTACGTGCAGCTCATAGATAGGCTATGCGTGGAATTTCCAGATTTTCTGTTGCGCACAATAGGGACTGCGAATGCGGCCTATGACATAAACATAGGCAGGTCGAATTACGTAAACTGGATCGGGAAAAGCAGGAGCCTTCAGGAAATGATAGACCGGTGCCAGACGGCGGTCGCCGCCGTGGGCAGCCAGTCGGGACCTCCCAAGATCGCCCTTCTGCAGGGTGTCCCGACTTTCATGATAGGGCACCAGCGGCATCGGCACATGGTGAACGAGAACTGGTCGAAAACAAGGGTGGAATTCGTTGAGATTAAGAATAACAACTATTCCAATTTCGACAAAGAAGAATGCATCAATCGAATTGTCAGCTTCATAAGAGTGGCGGAGAAAGGAGTTTCTGAATGACAAAGATCGGCGTCATAGGCTGTGGCTCCTGGGGGGAGAAATTGGTGCGCACCTTCCATAAACTGAATGTTCTTCATGCGATATGCGATATTTCTTGGGAACGACTTGAACCGGTCTCGAAGATGTATCCTAGCGTGCATGACTATGGGAGCGTTGAACTCCTATTGAATTCGGATGTCGATGCTGTCGCTATAGCGACACCTGCATCCACTCATTTCGAGATTGCAAAGAAATCGCTTCTTGTCGACAAGGATGTTTTCGTCGAAAAGCCTCTTGCCATGAGCGGTAAGCAGGGCGAAGTCCTTATCAAAATAGCCGAGGAGAGGGAACGGATTCTAATGGTCGGGCACATCCTCGCATATCATCCTGCAGTGGTTAAGTTGAAGGAGATGGTTGTGGCTGGTGAACTGGGGAAGATTAATTATATCTATTCGAATCGATTGAACATCGGGCGACTTCGCACGGAGGAGAATGTTCTGCTGAGTTTCGCGCCACATGATATTTCAGCGATACTGGACATCGTGGGAGAGGAACCTGTCAAGGTTGTGGCACATGAGGGGACATATATCAGCGAGGGCGTGAGCGATGTATCGATTATGGTCATGGATTTTCCAGGCGGGGTGAAATCGCATATCTTTGTGAGCTGGCTCCATCCGTACAAGGAACAGAAACTGATTGTGGTGGGGACAAAGGCCATGGCTGTTTTTGACGACATGTCTCGGGAGAAACTGTTCATCTATCCTCACAGAATCAAGTGGAAGGGAGGAAAAATCCCTGTAATCGAGAAGGCATTGTATGAACTTGTCCCGGGACTCCAAAAACTATTAGAGCCACTAAAATTAGAGTGTGAACATTTCATAGATTGCGTGAAGAGGAGGACAAGACCGAGGACAGACGGGGAGAGCGGACTCAAAGTGCTTCGGATTCTGGACACATGCAGAAAGGATGCCCAGCTTATCCATGAAAGCTCTTATGTTGATGACGATGTGAAGATAGGCCAGGGAACGAAGATTTGGCACTTTTGCCATATTTCGGAAGGTGCGAGAATCGGAAAGAATTGCACTTTTGGCCAGAACGTATTCATTGGCCAGAATGTGAGGATCGGCGACAATGTCAAGCTTCAGAATAATGTTTCGGTATTCGAGGGCGTTACTCTGGAGGATGATATCTTCATCGGTCCGTCCGTAGTGTTTACGAATGTAATCAATCCGAGAAGTGCTATTTCTCGTAAACATGAATTCAAAAAGACACTCGTGAAACAGGGGGCGACAATAGGGGCAAATGCCACTGTGATATGCGGTGTGACGATAGGCGAGCATGCCTTCATCGGTGCAGGTGCGGTGGTGACGAAAGACATTTCCCCTTATGTGCTTGCCTATGGCGTACCCGCTGAAATGAGGGGGACTGTTGGCAGGAAGGGGGAGAGGGTCAAATGAATGTGCTTCTGCTTTTTCCGATGGCTGACAAGCAGACTGGTCCGGCCATAAAACATGCTTTTGAGCAACTCGGACATCGCGTCATTGCCATAGATGCCAAGCTGGAGCCGAAGAATTCTTATCTCATGAGCCTGCAATTGGACTTCGATATCGTGTTCTGCTCAAGGACGGCGGCGTTGACCGATGAAGTCATTAAAATAAAAGAACGGCTTCCGAATGCCAAAACCTGCATGTGGAATGTCGACACACGTCATAGCATAAACGAATGGAGCCATCTTTTTCCGCTCATCAGGACATGCGACTATCATTTCGTCGTTGCCTCCAACTTGATTCCGCAGTGGCAGGCAATCAATTCGAATACGTTCTGGCTTCCCCAAGGTCTCCAAAATGAGGTCTATGACAAACCAGAAACTCTTACGAAGGAAGACATGAAGAAATATGCCTGTGATGTTTCCTTCGCTGGGGGACACAAGAATCATCATTCGTTACGCATACCCTATCTCAAAGCGATTGAAGAGATGGGGATAGATTTCAGACAGTGGGGCTGTCTTGGCATGCCGAGAGTCTACAACGAAGAGCACAACAAGATGGTAGCCCTATCGAAAATCAATATAGCCTGCTCGGGCTGGCCTGAGAACGGAAAGTATTCGTCAGTCAGGAATTACAAGATACTGGGCGCTGGAGGTTTTCTTCTGGAACTCGATAGGGAAGGTCTGCACGAGATTTTCCCATCGAACATATTTGACTGCTATTCGACTTCGCAGGAGCTAGTAGAGAAGGTGCGGCATTGGCTGAGCTACAAGGAAGAGAGAGAAGAGATAGCCAAGAGAGGATACGAATGGGCACATGAGAATGCCACTTACACCCATCGAATCCGCCAAGCGTTGGATTACATGAAATGAGATACGATGAGGACTATTACTACAACCTTCTGAGAATGCAGACGGAGCATGCGCAGAAGATTGCTGAGATACGCTGGAAATTCGTGAGCGATTGCCATGCGCGATTCGTCCTCGACTACGGATGTGGCGTGGGATTCTTCAAGGCTTTTGCACCGCAAGGAATCCAAGTAGACACCTATGATATCGGGCCGTATGTGATTACGGGGATAAAAAGGAATAAATACGATCTCACTTGCTTCTGGGACGTTATAGAGCATGTGAATTGGGAGAAAGAGTCGGATATGGGGATGGAGAAAATTCTGACAAGAACCAAATATGTGGCTTTGTCCCTGCCGATAATGCCGGAAGGAAAGAAACTGAAAGAATGGAAGCATTGGAAACCTAAAGAGCACCTTATCCGATTTAAAAACATTAACCATGTTATTTCGTTTTTTAAAAAAAGAGGATTCAAATTAATAAAAATGGAGGACATAGAAAATCCCCCGAGAGAGGATATTTATGATTTTTTATTCAAGAGACTGAAATGAAAAAGGCATTGGTATGCTACTGGCACGGGTTGGGAGATGTGATTATGCTGACACCGCATCTGCGCCATCTTTATGAGCAGGGATATAGGACAGACCTCATGTGCAGGCTTGCGGTTAGGAAATCCAAGCTATTGGATGCCTGCCCCTATGTGAACAAGCTGATAATAATCGAGAATCCCTGGAGATCGGGACTCGGATTCAAACGCCAGGCCGAACTCAATATGCAGCAATTCCAGAGCCTCAAAGGAAGTTACGATTGGGCTGGCGCGAGTCCGCACAACACGAAACATATCAAACGCCACAAGATTGATATGACGAGTGCGGAACTCGGGCTTGAAATAAAGGACAAAGGGCTAGAGATTTTCATACCGCAGAGTGCGGAGACCGATGCACCGAGATACATATCCGCCGAATCCAAATATATCTTCGTCCAGACGATTCTTGAATTCCATGCATACCACGACTGGGACGCTAGCGGATGGATAAAGGCCAATCTTCCACCGTTGAGAATAATGGATCTGGGCTACAAGAAAGAATACCACATGGCATTTGACGATATAAACACGGCTTTTGTCCTTGCGAAAGAGGCGACGCACCGCGTACTCTCTTCCGGGGTCTTCGTTCCCGCATGCGATGCGATGGACTGCACGATGGATGTCATAAATTACGGCCGGGTGGACCGCAAGGTATGGCCTCTGGACCAGTCGAAAGTTCTTCATATAAGGGAGAAAGATGAGTGGATAAAATGACGATACAAGAAGAGCTTAAAGATATCTTTAAAAGATTCGGCCTGACCGTTGCTCAAGTCCAAGCTAGGCTATCGGAGGTTGGGATGGCTAACTATAGCCAATGTCTTACCAATCCACCAGAGAAAGCATGGGCGGAAAAAACTTATTTCGCCATAGCTTCTTTGGTTTTGGAAGATGCGGAGTCTATCCTTGAGATAGGAACGTCGAGGGGAGCGATCGCTAATGTACTTTCAAAGTTATTTCCAAATAGTACGGTTTATACAATTGACATCGGTCCAAAAGATCCCCTATGGAAATATACATGGAGAAGTGGACATCCAGATAGAATTGCTATTTTTAATGAAAACTTGAGTCGTGGGAATATCAAATTCATAGAAAGCAATAGTTTTTTCCTGCCAGGACTAGAGTTGCCAGAAAAATTTAGTTTTATATATGTCGATGGCGACCATTTATATCCCGTGGTAGCTGCTGACATCTCGTTTGCTTATAATCATTTGAGAAAAGGAGGATTCTTATTTATGCACGATTACGAGATAAAACGAGTGGAGCTTGATGTTAGCAATGCAGTCAACTGGATGCGAGAGCGCATAGAGGAGGAAGTGTTGGAATTTCCGATGGTCATAAGTAATAGCAATAAAAAACCAAATAAGAAAATGGCATGCCTTGTAAAGGAGTGAAAGAGGTTAAATGAAGATAATAGTAACAACTTGTGATAAATACATCCGTTTTTTGAAGGGATTTGCGTATATGTTCAACAAACATTGGAGTCCCAGTGCTAATGTGACGGTTCTCGGATATAGCATCCCATCCTTTGATTTGCCAGATAACTTTGAATTTATTTCTATGGGAGAACAAGAAAAACACGGTAGGGATTGGACAAGCGTCTTGATTCCTTTTTTCAAACAGTTGCCCGATGAATACTTTGTATTATTGTTGGATGATTTTTATATTCTGGACGTAAATAAATCTTTACTGCTTGAGGCTGAAAAACATATGGCAAAGGGTGTTGAAAGGGTTCATTTTACAATTGGCAGTCGTGGCGGAATTTATTGTACCAAAAAAGATGATAATTTTAATATCCTGAACCAAGACGCCAACTATCGTTTGTCTCTTCAACCGAGTTTTATCAGAAAGGATTATTTCCTTAAATATTTAAAACTAGGAAAAAGCATATGGCAATATGAAACCCAACATGAAACCCCCAAGAATGATGGAGCTCAAATATTAGTGCCCAAACAAGATATCGTTCCTTTTGCTAATTTTGTGCAGAAAGGAAAATTTAAATTGTCTAAACAAACATCAAAAATAAGAACAGAGGATTTGAATGCAATAAAACAATTGGGAGTATTCTAGATGAAAATTTTTTACACAGGTGGCACGCTGGGCGATGCCTATGTCATTCTCTGCAAGGTCTATCGCGTTGCACAGAGAGAGCTAGTGCTTTTGAAGCATCACACTGAGAACGAATCATTGAAACCAAGCATACTGGAAATCTATTCTCTCGTTCCAGGCATCGGAGTCGAATTCCGTGACGACATGAAACCTTTAGGCATAACCGGACAGTTCATTCATCACAAATTAATAGGAAAACGAATGACTTATTTGCCTGATAACGACGGATACGGCCTTGATCTGGAATGCCATCCCGATTTCGATTTTGGGAATGAAGACCGTTTCGGTCTTCCTGACGCCTATGTCACGATGCAGCTCGAATCGGGAGCTAATCCCAAGAAAGCCAGGCACATCAATATGGAAGAGGCAAAGAGGGTCATCGCTAAATCCGATCTTCCCACCGTCCTCGTCGGCAAGGATAATGTAGATTTCAAACAAAAAAATGGAGCTATTGATTTGAGAGGGAAAACGAACATAAGAGAGGTGATGAAAATCATAAAAAACAGCAGCCATTTTTATGGATGCCTCGGATTCCTGAGTCTCGCGGCACTGAGCCAGCGAGTCCATTCGACGCTATACAAGCCACTGTACCTCAAGGATAAGCATGCGTTCGAGAGTAGGATACGGCCCATCACCGAATGGAGGAGGTATGTGGCACAATGAGTAAGATAATAGGGCTTTTGACGGCATGGGGGGCAGAGCGAACAGCAACAGCTGTCGCCGAGCAGGCACTCGAATACTGTGATGAAGTCATCGCTGTTGTGAGTTCTTTCGTGCCAGAACTTGAGCAGTTCAAGGATGACACATACGATATATTGAAGGAATTCAAAGGAATCAATCTCCTTGATTACAAGACGAAAGAGACGACTATCTCGCAAGCTGTGGCGGATGTGCTGAACCACATGCTTAACCAGAGTTCGCTCTACTCGGCAGGCAACTGGGTCTGGATACTGGATGCTGACGAGTTCTACGCCGATTCGGCACCGAAGATGATCCGCGCAACAATAGAAAGTGGTTGGCACAACCAGATAACTGTGGAGTCGCGCTTCTTTATGATAAACACGCGCCACTATCTGGACGAGACTGGCAACAGGCTCTTCAGGATTGATGCCGGGGATTATGGGTTCATGCCGACGAACAAATGGTCGGGGAGTCCGAGGAACATCTACACGCTTCCTCGGGAGCATGGCATGTTCCATTACGGCATGCTTGTGAGTGCGGAGATGTACCGCGTGAAATGGGGGGTGGAATATAAAGGCAGACGCCAAGACAACAAGATAAGATGGCTCGATAAGATTTACTACAAATATGATCTCAAAGACGAAGAGCGTTGGCTGAGAAAGAATCTCGAAGTATCCGGCATTCGGTCGCCATGGTTCAATAAAGGATTCACACCCAATGTTGACGGCAAACTTTTCCACTATCTGGGCAAGCATCCAAAATTTATAGAACACACAGGACTCACAAAAATCGAGGATTTCAGAAAATGACTGATAGACAATCGATGGTTATGGCTTCAGAAGGCGGTAAACTTTATCATTATGTGCCAGCCAAAGATTCGTTGGTTCTTTTATTTAAAGATGATAGAAACGAACCAATGATGGGGCTAGAAAGAGAGGGGGAATTTCTTTTTCTAGCCGGAAAATCAAGAATATACAAATTCAAAGAAGGAAAGATTATCAAAACATTTTCAAACGAGGACAAACCTGACCCTGAATTTCATCAGATGACGATAATCAATAATTTTTTATATGTTACCGTCACAAGAAGGAACGAAATATGGAAATTTGATCTAGGTCTTAATCAATATGAAAATTATAAAATTGACCCTCCGGACAGGCATTCCCCTGTTATACGGAATCGCAATTATAATCATTTGAATAATATTTTTTATCATAATAAAAGATTTTATATATGTTTGAATATGTTAAACAAGCCTAATGGGGTAAGCGGGGTATGTGTTTTGGATGATAACATGAAAGAGGTTGATCGTTTTGAATATGGATGGGAAACCCATAATTTTATTATTTTGGACAATAAAAAATATGTCTTGACTGCTTCAGCGAGTGTACTGAAAATAGTTGGGCATGTACATAAGGGGGGTCTGTTAGTCGATGGAAAATTGGTTTTTGAATACAATCCCGATTTGTATTACTGCAAGGGTCTCTCAATTGATGAAAATTACATATATATAGTTGGGCAAACAATAAAGAGACGAGAAGATAGGAAATTCGCAGACGGGATTCTTTTTGTTTTAGATAGAGATTTCAAGCCTGTATTTGAGCGGATATTTATTCTTTCGGGCGGATTTGGCGGATGCCTGTTGGATTCTGGAGAACTTACGAGAGGATAGAAAATGAATAAACATAAGGATTTCAGAAAATGAGAATACTTATAACAGGTCCTGGCAGGGGTGGCACGACGCTTCTCCGCGAGGTTGTGGTGGGCCTAGGCGTGGCGCGCTTTCATGGTGGTGTGTACTCAAAAGAGGAAGACTGGGGTTTCTTTGAATATGACGTATTGCCAGAGAACTACATGACGAAGCTCACGACACGGAATCCACCGGACCGTGATATGGGCTATACCCATGAAAATCTCACTAAACACATGGAAAAACATGATGATCTTCATCTCCTCTTTTCCACCCGTCATCCAGTTGACACATGCATGTCGAAGATTGTGAGGGGGCAAAAGCACTCGGATGGCGGGTATAAATGGTGGGAGGCGGTATCGTCAGATGGGACGGTCGAAGGAGCTATCCGCTCAATGATGGTCATGAGAGACATCTATAGGGTTGTCAAAAGCCGATATCCGCAGCGTGTGCTTGCCGTGAGGATGGAGGATTTGATTCTTGATTCAAAGGCAACTGTGAGCAAGATTGCTAAATTCCTGCATTGTGAGGTGACGAATCGCTCGCTTGTTTTTTACCGTTATAATTCGAATCCCTACCAATTCAGGGAATACGGAACAGATCTTGATAAATCGCAAGTCAATCTACACGAGAAATGGGAGACAGCCTATGGCGGGTATTTCAAGAACAAGGAGGCTGATATAAAAAAATTGAAAGAAATATTTCGGGACTGGACCCTATGAAGATCATAGGACTAATGTGTACGTGGAATAACCTGGAGTTCTTCAAGTGCGCCTTCAAGCAGGCGTGGGAATTCTGTGATGAACTGATTATAGTTGAGGGCTGCCATTCCCGCCAGTATCTGAAGCAGTCGACCGATGGCACCATCGCATTCATCAATTCGATAAACACGCGCCCAAGGCTTAGAATCATGGATTTCAATCAGAATAACCGCTACGACTATGTCCAGAGAACCATAAGGCACATGTATCCGATGAAATCCCGCTATTATCAGCCCGGCAATTGGGTGTTCCATTGGGATGATGATCTTCTTTTTATGGAAAAGGATTTGCAGAAAATAAAATATGCGATGAGGCATAGTAAGGAAGGCTCCTTGGATTTCCAATGCAGACATTTCATCTATAATTTCCGCTTCAATAGCCTGCGTTGCTCCGGCGTCTATTGCTATAGGATAACCGAGGGCTTAAGGCTTAGTGGCGTGAGCAACGCACATTACAAGGATGGCCGGAGATACAGCGTCAGAAAGCTTGATGACATAACCGCCTTCCATTACGGATGCATAAAATGGCCCGAGAGGATGAGAGCGCGGTGGGAAATGTCTGTGGAGAAAGGAACAGAGCGTTCTGTCGGGCGTCATGAGAAATGGATGGGAGTCTCCTGGAATGAAAACGAAGACATTTTCAAAAGTGAAAGCTTGATAAAGGAATTTACGGGAAGTGGCACGCTGAACATATACGAGGGGAAACATCCCGAGGCGGTCGCCGACCACCCCTGGAAGGATATCGACGACGTGAGGACGATGAAATGAGATTCGGATTTCTCATGGCTTATAACGAGGCAAGCTGGATAGGTTTTACCATTGATCAGGCAATGCTACTGTGCGACAAGCTCTTGATAATTGAGGGTTCCCAGTTTGCTAATTTTCTCGATATCCCCGAGAGGTCGGATGACGGCACCTTGGATGTGATATGCGACAAAGAGAAGCAGTATCCTCGGAGAATAAAGATTATCAAGACCATCAGAGAAAACGGAAATTATAGAATAAATCAATGTGCGAATTTCAATCTTGCATTAAGCTATTGCGACATCGGAGACTATTTCATTTCACTTCCCGCAGACGAATTCTATCCGAACAGCACAATAGATGAGATGAATCAATTGATGGATGAAGGTAGAATGGATTATTTTGTGTCGAAAATGCGAGCGTTCGCTTTTAGTTTCAAATGGACTTTCGCCGTACAAAATGCAAAGCCGATATACAAGAAAACTTCCGCTCTAAGGCATTATCCCACATGCAAAGCTAGTGGGTTTGGCCCCATAGCGGTAAAGTCCGAGGGGATTAGCGGTCATCATTATACTTTTGTTAAGCCGAGAGAGCGGATGAGATTGCGTATGAAAACATCAGGCATGTATCAAGGCATGCTCGAATGGTTTGATGCGAATTGGGACAAAGTGGAGCTTTCGAACGGAGGGGCTTTCAAATACATCCAAAAGTCATTTGTATTGAGACGATACGATGGTCCGCACCCTATTATATTGGACGACCATCCCTGGAGACATGTCGAGGATGTTAGGAAGACCAGAGAATGACCGACCTGAATGACATTGCACAAAGATACCGAAAAGCCTTGGTCACGGGTGGCGCAGGTTTCATTGGCTCTCATGTTTGTGAGGAACTGGTGAAAAGCGGAGTTCAAACAATGTCTCTTGATAATTATTCTGCGGGGAAGAAAAAAAACCATGTGCATCTCGATAAACATGACAATTTTCAGGCTATTGAATGCGATATCACTGATATGCATAGCCTTTCCAGGTGTTTCGACGAGGTGGACATCGTCTTTCATAATGCTGCGTCAAAAAAGAATGTATGCCTGAAAGATCCTAGAAGAGACCTAGAGGTGAATGCGATAGGAGTCTTCAATTTGCTTGAATTGTCGAAGGCTCATGGAGTCAAAAAATTCATTCATGCATCTACTGGTTCGGTATACGGTGAAGCGCCACATCGCCTTCTGAATGAGAACCATCCTCTTTGCCCTTTGTCATACTACGGCATCAGCAAGATGACAGGCGAGAACTATGTCAGCCTATTCAACTCTACCCATGGGTTGGATACTACCATATTGAGATATTTCCATGTTTATGGTCCACGCCAAGAATCAAGCGAACTGGGAGGGGTGGTCGCAATTTTCATTCGCAACATGATGAATAATGAACGACCTGTGATATTCGGCGATGGCACACAGACGAGAATCTTTACGCATGTCAAAGATGTGGTGAAGGCGAATTTATTGGTCGCTACGAATGAAAGAACCGGAGGCGAGATATATAATTGTGCGTCAGGAATTTCGATAACAGTCCAAGAGCTATGTGATAAGGTGATTGAATATTTCGGAAAGGCTGGAGTTGTGATGCCTAAATATGACGATTGGCTGGTAGGAGATTTGAGATTTTTTAACGTGTCGAATGAAAAGATCAATGCCTTGGGATTGGTATTCGATACAGACTTTTTTAGCAGGCTTTTAGAATTATGCGAAGACGCAAGGAAATCCAAAAGATGAGTGTAATAGCTGTGGCGATGTGCGTAGCCGAAGATCCAATGTTCTTCAAGTTTGCCTCTTACAGCATCCCCTCGTTCCTGCGGAATAACGTATCGGCCGACCTCCATGTCTTTACCGACAAATCTGAAGAGATTGGAAAATACCGCAACCTCTCGAAGAGGCTCAATATCATTGATTTCAGGGGTTATTTTAAGAAGAACCAGGGTCTCGTGGAGAAATTCAAAACCAAGGGCCGGTCCGAGAAGGCCCTCCGATTGCGGAATATACGCTATGGATTTGATTTCAAGGACATCTATCCCATGATTATGCCTCCGATGGCGGAGGCGACACTCCGAGGGAAAGGCTACACGCACATCTTGAAGATAGATAGCGATTCGTACTTCGCCGGCGGGGACATGATGGCCTTGGTCAGAACAGACATAGAGCAGTATGATTTTGTCGATGCGTTCCTTGTCGAGAGACGCCATCCTGCTATGACACAATACGGCGGGGGCGTACCCGGTAGCGGGTTCACGCTCTGGAGGATAGGGAGCAGATTCATACACGAATACATAAATAGCTTCGAAGGAAGCCAGCAACTCACCATACTCAATCTGAGACGGAGCCGTATTTTACATATGAAAAATCTCACGCAACCCGGATACCATTTCGTCCGGCCATTCGAGAAGGCGGAGCAAACAGCCGTAGCATTCACGAAGGAGCAGGCCTCAAAATTCCTGCCCGCATATTTCCACCTACACGGCAAAGATGCACTCAGGAACATGAGAAAGCTTGAAGAATGGTTTGGAGGCGATTCAAATGGATAAAGAAGCGGCGAAGAAAATCCTATTCGACGTAGCGGATACGCTTGAAGAATTTGGCATTCAGTTTTTCCTCTCTGACGGCATCTGTTTGGGCGCCTATAGAGAGAGGGACTTTATAGAATATGACGACGATGTCGATTTGAAAGCAATAGCTGAGGATTTCATTCCGAAATACCCGCTTCTACACAAGAAGCTTGAAAACAAAGGCTATCGCCTATGGAATCCCGTCGTCTTCAATGTCATGAGAAAAAAAGGACTTCTTCCGTTTCAAGGGATAGATAGATCGTTTATAGATACTCGCGTGGCGGCGCAAAGAGGAAAATCCCAACTAGACATATGCAGTTTGCATTTGATTGGCAATGCGAGATGGCAGTGGGGGAGATATTGGAAACTTGCCTTTCCCGCCCGGCTTTTCGACAATCCTGAGAAGATCGTCTTTCTGGGTCGAGAATTTAATATCCCGACGCCAGTGACAGAGTATCTGGAAATCATGTATGGTCTTGACTATATGACACCGAAACGCAGAGGGGAATATGTGCGACCAGAAAAATTTTGGAAACTATGCAGGTTAGAATTCGGGGAAAAAGAATTGTCTGAGAAATTGACATGAAAGAGAATAAAATTATGGAATACAAATACAAAACGCCACTTGATATGAGAGACATGGCTATAATAGATGCTTTTCCGACCTACGATGTAAGAGAGAAGACTATCCTAAATATCGGATGCGGAGAGGGAAGAATCGATTTTCATCTCGCTGACATGGGTTATCGTGTTTATGCCACCGACATAAAGAGATACGAAACATGGATTAATGGAAGCAATCCTTCTTTTCACATATCAGACATTTTTGATCTTTCCAGCATCCCTGTGTCATCCGCCTCCATTGTAGTGTGTAGTCAAGCACTCAAGCATCTTAGTGGCTACAAAATGGCAATGGTCAACCTGTTTGCATTAACCGCCATCAGGCTCATAAT
>Ga0114925_10000372_pt1 | contig 19417 bp, 20 predicted proteins | sample SumtaG_2_FD_87287 | JGI IMG/M metagenome (GOLD analysis project Ga0114925, IMG submission 87287) | Deep subsurface microbial communities from Indian Ocean to uncover new lineages of life (NeLLi) - Sumatra_00607 metaG | ecosystem: Environmental > Aquatic > Marine > Oceanic > Sediment | place... | reverse complement strand
TTTGGATCAATAGCAGAATGGACATGCCTCCGGTCTTGCAAACAGCCGGAAGATGAAGTAGAAAGGAAGTATATGGGAGGAGCTTCCGGCTGATTGCAGTAGCTCTTCTTTAAAGCCCGAAGGTGGCTCTTCGGGCTTTTCCTTTTATGGCCTATAATGAATTAAAAAAGGTTTTTCAATCCATCTCGAATTAAATACGTTTTAAATTATTAGACAGTGTACGTTCCGGCAGAAACTATCGGAATGGGGAAAAACCGGGGCGCGGGATGGAAGACAAAAGGAATTAAAAGGATTTTTTTAATCCTTTAGGAAGGAAATGGAATCAAATGAGAATTAAATCACAAAACATAATTAAATTGGCAACATAAGAGAATAGTATCATGAAAACCCCGGCAAGGGAGCCATTGAGAGTCTCCAAAAAAAAATGAGCCTCTCAAAATGTGTGCTGACTTATATTATTCACGGAGCGCCGGTGAATATTTAACGTTTATATTGTCTGGGCATGTCGAATTGTCGCGCCGGACAGGGCGCTATTCCGTCTGACGCAATGCATTGATCACCGCTTCCATATCCTGGGGAAGCGGCGCTTCAACGGAAACGGTGGTTTCTGTTGCCGGGTGGGCAAAACAAAGGCGCCAGGCATGCAGCATCTGTCTGGGGATGGGTTTTGTCAGATTCGTTTCGACCCGGACTTTTTTTTCCGCCTTGCGACCGCAATATACGGAATCACCCAATATTGGATGATTGATTGCCGCGCAATGGACGCGAATCTGGTGGGTGCGTCCGGTCTTTAAATCGAGCTCGATCAATGTAACGCCGCGAAAGCGCTCCCGGACCTTCCACGATGTTTCGGCGAGGCGGCTTTTCCGGCTTGCGGTTGACATCCGTTTTCTGTCCTTTGGATGCCTTCCGATGGGCAGTGAAATGGTGCCTGAATCGGGTTTCATTGTACCATGAACCAGTGCCAGATATGTCTTCTTAACCTTTCTCGATTTAAACTGCATGGCCAGGTGATGGTGCGCGTCCGCGTTTTTCGCGACGATGAGTGCGCCGGAGGTTTCCTTGTCGAGCCGGTGCACGATCCCCGGGCGGATCTCTTGGCCGATGCCTTCGAGGTTGGGAAAGTGATACAGAAGGGCGTTCACCAGCGTGCCGGTATAGTGACCCGGCGCCGGATGAACGACAAGCCCCGCCGGTTTGTTCACCACGATAAGATGCCGGTCTTCGTGCAGGATATCGATCTCAATCGGCTCGGGTTTAAAGGACATGGGTTCAGGAGGCGGAATTCGGCCGCTAATCTTATCCCCCGACCTCACCCGGTAACCGGGCTTCTTTAGCTCTCCTTCAACCTGTATATTTCCATTCCGGATCAGGTTTGCCGCCGCAGTGCGGGAAGATACAGGTATGCGGGATGCGATAAACTGATCAAGGCGCCGGCCCGAGCCGGATTCATCGACCAGAATTGTGAAGGCACTGTTGTCGTGCATGACATTTTGGAAGGATTAACTGTCGGGCTTTTCGGGCTTTTCGGGCTTTTCGGGCTCTTCGGGCTCTTCGGGCTCTTCGGGCTCTTCGGAGGCGAATATTGACTCAATCTCTGACATAATTGTCGCTTCATCCGTGTTTCTGGCAGTAGACAGTTCTTTTACCAGCAGCACCTGTGCCGTATCGTAAAGCTTGCGTTCGCCAAAGGATAGATCTTTTGTTAACTTCAAAAGAGAAAGATCCCTGAAAACCTCTGCCACGTCGTAAAGGGAACCGGTTTTGATCTTATCCATGTATTCCCTATACCTGCGATTCCAGGTTTGCGTCTCCCCATGTGGTTCTTCTCTTTTCTTCATCACCTCGAATACTTTGGGGATCTCTTTTTCGTTGATGATGTCCCTTAAGCCGACGGACTCGACATTCCAGGTGGGAATCATGATAACCATGCTGTTTTCAAGGACCTTCATGATGTAAAAGTCATATTCTTGCCCGTTGATAATTCTATCTTCAATGGCTTCGATGCGTCCGACACCGTGAGCAGGGTAGACCGCCAGGTCCCCGACTTTAAATTCCCGCACTTTTTGTTTGGGTTCTTCCATTTGGTCTTTGGTCTTTTTGTTATCCATTTTAACACCAACTCATATGGATTGTATTTCAGATAAAATAAAGTTCCCCGCCGTAAGGGCGGGGTATCAATGGAGGACCTTTGAAAAACGCCCCCTTATAAAAATATTCTTTTGAATAGCGAATAGAATTTATAGCACAAATTGAACCATCAATCAATAAGAACAACCAATAAAAAAAGGATTGGCGCATAAATGCGCCAATCCTTATCTAACTCACTAGATTCTATGAATGTTTCATTACATCAGAAACGGAACCATGAGGAGTGCGACAACATTCAGAATCTTAATCATCGGGTTAATGGCCGGGCCTGCGGTATCCTTGTAGGGATCGCCGACCGTGTCGCCGGTAACCGCTGCCTTGTGAGCGTCACTCCCTTTGCCGCCCAGATGGCCGTCTTCGATGTATTTCTTGGCATTGTCCCATGCCGCACCACCGGTGGTCATGGAAAGCGCTAAAAAGATGCCGGTGACAATACTGCCGATGAGCAGCCCGCCCAGGGCAACCTTGCCCAGAACGAATCCCACGATCAGCGGTGCAACGACCGGGAGCAGTGCGGGAAGCATCATTTCACTCAAAGCAAACTTGGTGACGATGTCCACGCAGGCCGCGTAGTCGGGTTTGGCCGTACCTTCCATGATGCCCGGAATTTCGCGGAACTGGCGCCTGACCTCTTCAACAACGGCGGCGCCGGCATTTCCAACCGCTTTCATGGCAATGGAGGCAAACAGAAAGGGAAGAAGACCGCCGATGAAAAGACCGATGATGACGTTCACGTCGGCAAGATCGAATCTTAATACATCACCTTTTCCACCGTGAATCGTAAATTCCTGTACATAGGCGGCAAAAAGAACCAGGGCCGCCAGTCCGGCGGAACCGATGGCATATCCCTTGGTGACCGCTTTGGTGGTGTTTCCGACAGCATCCAGCGGATCGGTGACCGCGCGGACGCTCTCGTCCATATCCGCCATTTCGGCAATGCCGCCGGCATTATCCGTAATCGGTCCGTAAGCGTCAATGGCAATCACCATGCCGGTCATGGAAAGCATGGACATGGCAGCCATGGCAATGCCGTAAAGGCCGGCAAAGTTAAATGACAGATAGATAGCGAGACAGATGGCAAGAACCGGCGCGGCGGTCGCCTGCATGCTCACGGCAAGACCCGCAATGATATTGGTACCGTGTCCGGTGGTCGATGCATCTGCGATCGCTTTGACCGGTCCGTAAATACCGGTGTAATATTCGGTAATGATAACAATGACAACGGTAAGAACAAGGCCGACGAGTGTACAATAGTAGATATTCATTGCAGAAATGTCGCCCACCCCGCCCATTAATTTATTGGTGGCATAGTAGAATGCAATGCCGGCGATGATCGCGGCACCGAACATCCCTTTGTACAGTGCACCCATGATGTATTCGCTTTTTCCAAGCCTTACAAAGAAGATGGCAATCATGGAAGCGACGATGGAAATGGCGCCGAGCACCAGCGGAAATTCGATTACCATGGGGTTTTTGGGGAAGAGCAGGCTGCCGATCAGCATGGCGGCAACCGCCGTCACCGCGTAGGTCTCAAAAAGGTCGGCCGCCATTCCGGCACAGTCACCCACGTTGTCACCCACATTGTCGGCGATGGTGGCCGGATTTCTCGGGTCGTCTTCAGGGATTCCGGCCTCGACCTTGCCCACCAGATCCGCGCCCACATCCGCGCCTTTGGTGAAGATACCGCCGCCGAGACGGGCGAAAATCGAAATGAGGCTTCCGCCAAAACCGAGCGCGACGAGGGCGATGACGTCATGGGTTACGGTATAGAAACCGGCAACCGCCGTCAGTGCCAGACCCGCGACAAGCATTCCGGTGACCGCTCCGCCCTTGAATGCAATGTTGAGACCGGCAGCCAGGCCGTCCTTGGCCGCTTCGGCAGTTCTCACATTGGCGATAACCGATACCCGCATACCCACATACCCGGCAATGAAAGAGGTTACCGCACCGATCATAAATCCGATGGCGGTCTTTGCACCCAGGGTGGCAAAGATGATAATGAAGATAACAATACCGGTAATGCCCATACTTTTCAGTTGACGGTTCAGATACGCAATGGCCCCCTCTTTGATTGCGTCGGCAATCTCAGTCATTTTTTCATCTCCGGCAGGTGCAGCCTTGACGGCTACCGCCATAAGAACAGCAAAGATTACGCCTACCGATCCGACCAGCGCGCAGAACAACGGCAAATTTTTCAATACTAGGTCCATTCTTTCCTCCTACTGAATATTTAGCTTGAAATTATGAATCGTTTGTCATGAAAACGATTCATCCCTTCCTTTGTACCTTTACAAAGGATTGTAATTACTGCATCCTTGGCTCTGGTGATGATATGAGGCAGAATTTCCTTTTCATCTGCATTAAATCCGCCCAGTACATGATCTGTAACATCAACATCAACCTCGGAACGCCCGATACCCATTCGGAGACGTGTGAATTCTCCTCCGCCAAAGGCATCGATGATTGATCTTAAACCCTTGTGTCCCCCATCCCCTCCTTTCTCTTTTATTTTCAATTTTCCAAGAGCAAGGTCTATGTCGTCATGAATCACCAACATATCCTCGCATTGTATCCTGAAATAGTTCGCGACTTTTTGAACCGGCGGCCCGCTTCGGTTCATATACGCCACCGGCTTTGCCAAAATTACCTTAACGCCGTCTATGAATCCGCGCCCGAACACGGCGTCGAACTTCCGGTTTGCAAGGTCAATAGCGAATGTGTCTGCGACTTCATCCAATACCATAAAACCGGCATTGTGGCGGGTCGTTTCGTAGGACTTGCCCGGATTTCCCAATCCGACAACCAGCCGTACTCGCTGTTGAGACATATTTAGAATCTATTACGGGTTTCGGATGTAACGTTTTTCAGGTTTCAAATCGCGGCATGCAGGCCGTATTTGTCCTGCCGATTTTCAGAACTATTCTTCTTCCGCGGTTTCTTCCGGTTCTTCGCCTTCAGCGAGGGCCTCAACGTCTTCTTCCTCTTCTTCGACGGGTTCTTCTTCTTCAACCGCCGGGGTGAGTATCGTTACGACCGTGAGATGGGCTTCGTCCGCAAATTCAATATCGCCATCCGGATAAATGTCTCCGGTATGTATCGAATCTCCCATCTCCAGGTCGGTGACGTCAACCTCGATGGATTCCGGGACCTCAAGCGGCAGGCACAATATTTCGAGTTCGTGTCTGATGATCTGTAGCATACCGCCAAGCTCAACACCTTTGGCTTTGCCTTTTATGACAACAGGTATCTTTACTCTCAGTTTACGGTCCATGGAAACTTCATAAAAATCAACGTGCAGGAAATTCCGTGAAACCGGATGAATCTGCAATTCCTTGACCATGGTGGTTTTTGTGTATGATTCGCCGTTTTGAATAACCAGGTTTAAAATCAACTGACCGGCCCTGCTGTTTTTCATAACCTGCTCGAGGTCTTTTATGTTTACGGAAAGCAAAACAGAGTCTGTTTCAGGACCGTAAAGCACTGCCGGCACACGGTTCTCACGCCGAATGGCCCTGGCCTTAGCTTTCCCTACGGATGTTCTGATGTTTGATTTAAGTTCAATTAACGCCAATTTACTACCTCCCGGAAAACCTTTTGAAAAGGTCTATTTTTTATACAAAAAGAGATGTAACCGAATCGCCTTTATGGCTCCGGATAATCGCTTCCCCTACCAGTTTTGAAATCGTAAGAACTTTAATTTTGTCACAGGATTTTGCCTTGCTGTTTAAAGGTATCGTGTCGGTTACAACAACGCTTTCTAAAGGCGAATTAATAATCCGATCCACCGAAGGACCGGACAACACAGCATGGGCGCAACAGGCGTGAACTTCCTTTGCGCCTTTTTTCATGATAGCGTTTGCAGCTTCGGTCAGGGTCCCCGCTGTATCAACCATGTCATCGAGAATCATGACAGTCTTGTCGGCAACATCGCCGATGACCCCCATGGCTTTGGCTTCGTTAGGCGTCGGCCTGCGCTTATCGATAATTGCAAGCCCTGCGGCCAGACGCTTTGCAAAGGCTCTTGCCCTTTCAACTCCCCCCGCATCCGGCGAAACGATGACGACATTATTGCCAAAATTCGCCTTGATATAATCCAATAGAACCGGGGCGGCAAAAAGATTGTCCACGGGAATATTAAAAAACCCCTGGATCTGTCCGGCATGCAAATCCATTGTAATGACGCGGTTCGCGCCGGCGACGGTCAGCAGGTCTGCAACCAGCTTGGCGCTGATTGGAACGCGCGGTGCTACTTTTTTGTCCTGCCGAGAATAACCATAATAAGGGATGACGGCCGTAATTCTTTTTGCCGAAGCCCGTTTGAGTGCGTCAATCATCAGGAGCAATTCAACCAGGTTGTCGTTTACCGGTGCACAGGTTGACTGGACAACAAAAGCATCTCTTAATCTTACATTTTCATCGATTTCGATCTGAATTTCTCCGTCACTGAATTTTTTCACTTTTTCTTCGGCAACGGGGAGGTTGAGATAATCACATATTTTTTGAGTCAATTCAGGGTTTGAATTTCCTGAAAGAATTGCAATGTCGTTCATTATTTTATACTTTGTAATATTTCCATGTTTCTATGAAGTTATTAATACAACCGGGTTGTTGAATCCCTGTAACCGTTATGGCCCTAACCGAATTTGGCTGGGGCGGGAGGATTCGAACCTCCGAATGCAGGAACCAAAATCCTGTGTCTTGCCACTTGACGACGCCCCATGATAGACGGTTCGGAAAACCTCTGCGATAATACAAAACAGCCATTTTCAAACAATCATATCCACAAGAAACAATCGCCAGTTCTTTTTTTGATCAATAGCGTGTTTTGCGCCAAGGGCTTTATCACCATCAGAAAAAAGACCAAATACGGTAGATCCGCTTCCTGACATGAGAGCCCCCTCAGCCCCGTGACTTAAAAGCGCTTTTTTTGCCGCAAATATTTCAGGGTACTTTGATTCAACAGCACTTTCAAGATCATTGCACAGATGATATCCAACATCAAAAGCGTGATTGCTCAAAAGAAACTGTCTAAGTTTTTTTTTACATTTTGTCAATCCTAAATTAAGGTTTTTGTAAACTTCTGCTGTTGAAATGCCGAATCCGGGGTAAACGAGTAACGTCTTGAATTTTAAAAGACCTTTATAGGTTTGGAGTTTGTCGCCAATGCCGGAAGCGATGGCCGGCTTATTAAAAATAAAAAAGGGGATATCCGCCCCGATCGAGAGTCCCATGGATATCAGTTGATCACGGGAAAACGGGGTCCCATAGTGGCGATTCAATCCTAAAAAAACAGCGGCGGCATTGCTGCTGCCGCCGCCAAGACCCGCAGCAACCGGTATCTGTTTTTCAATGGAAATTTCTACACCTTCATTTCGCTTCAGGGTTTTAAAAAAAAGAAGGGCTGCACGATAGGCAAGATTTGTTTCGTCTTCCGGAACGTTGGAGTCAGAGCAGGCGACAGATATCTTCCCGGTGCCCAATTTCAGAGAGATCGTGTCGTACAGCTCGACACAGCACATCAGGCTAACCAAATCGTGGTAACCGTCCGTCCGTTTTCCGGTTACATGTAAAAACAGGTTTATCTTGGCAGGAGAAAGAATCTTCATGGATCAAAAGATGTCATTTCCAAATAGACACTATTGGGTCAGCCGTATGACCAGGAACCCGACATTGACGCGCCGTATGAACAGATGGAGGGGTTCGCCTTTGCCAATATCTTTTATCGCTTTTGTATAATCTTCCACGGTCTTTATTGGATTGTGGTTGATTTCCTTTATAATATCACCGGTTAAAACGCCTGCTTCCGCGCCCTTGCTTCCCTGCTTCGCGGCAACCACGACAACCCCTTCGGTTTCTGTTGTGTTGTAGCGAGACGCTATTTCCGGCGTTAATGTTGTAACCCGTAGCCCGAGTTCCTCCCCTTTTGCTTTTTTGGATTTTTTAGCGTAAAGGCTGGCATCATCTCTTTTTACGATTTGAACTTTAAACGTCTTTTCTTTGCCGTTTCGCAAACCCTTTATTTCGACGATCTCTCCAACCCCGATATTCGCGATCAGACTCGTAAGATCCCGGATGGTTTCCACCTTGGTCCCGTTAACCTCGAAAATAACATCCCTGGGTTTGATTCCTGCCTTATCCGCGGGGTCGCCGGGAAAAATCTCCGTAACCAGCACACCTTTGCCGTTCTCTATCCCATAGTACTCTGCAAGCTCACGCGTAAGGTTCTGAATACCGACGCCGAGCCATCCACGGGTAACCTCCCCACTGTTTTTCAACTGATCAATAATACCTTTTGCCAAATTAATGGGAATTGCAAACCCTATTCCCTGGCCGCTGGCGATGATGGCGGTGTTGATACCCACAACTTCTCCCTTCATGCTGATCAGTGGCCCCCCGCTGTTGCCGGGGTTGATCGAGGCATCGGTTTGTATGAAGTCGTCATAGGGCCCTGAACCGATTACGCGTCCTTTGGCACTGACAATTCCGGCGGTTACGGTGTGTTCCAAGCCAAAAGGGTTGCCGATGGCCACCACCCATTGGCCCACTTTCAGCGCATCTGAATCGCCCAATTTTACAACAGGAAGAATGTGATCCGGCTCGATCTTGATCAACGCGAGGTCCGTGTTGGCGTCACGCCCCACAATCTCGGCGTCGAATTCTTTTTCATCTTTCAGAATGACTCTGATTTTGTCAGCGTTTTCAACAACATGATTGTTTGTAACAATGTAGCCGTCTTTATCGATGATAAAACCCGATCCAAGGCTTCTCTGTTTAAAGTCCTGTTGTCTGTCTTCACCAAAGAACCTGCCAAAAAAGTCCTGCATCGGGTCGTCTTTACCAAAAGGACCTCTTTTAAAATGACGAAACACGCGACCACCGCCCTTGATGATTTTAACCGTACTAATATTGACCACGGCCGGACTGATCATCTCGGCAAGGTTGCTGAAGCTACCAGGCAACGTTTTAATCGCCTTCGATTTTGCATAAACAGCCGGGCTTGAAGTTAAGCCTGATATTGTTAATAATCCGATCGCCAGAAATATCAGGGCAAGAAAGACGTTCCGTTTTGTTTCCCTGTTCGCATATTTTTTGCTTTCCATTGGAATACTCCTTTTAGCAAACGGTTTTGCTGTCACTCAATTTGACTTCCTGTCAGTAGACTTTACATTCGGGAAGGTATGATGGCATGTCGTGTGTTATCAGGGAGGGTTGCGTGTTGGGTTTTGCCGGCTGTAGCGAAAAAGCGAGCCCCATTTTAGAAATTCCGAGACTCAAATTATAGACGATCCCTTATCCTTTTTCTTTGACATAGATTATTCTCAGATCATAAAGTATGTTTTTCAGCATGGCCTCTTCTTCTTCGGTTAAATTCCCGCGCGTCTTTTCCTCCAACATTGCCAGGACATCTATTGTCTGTTTCGCAAATGGAAAGTTCTTGGCCTTTTTCCCGGTTACAGGATCTTCTATTGCGCCGAGATGGACAAGAACGGAGGTGTTCAGCGAAAATATAAAGGTTGGAAAATTAATTTCCGGCAACGGGAAGTCTTCTTGAGCCTCCTCAGGCTCGGCAGCCTCTTCTGAAGCCGGTTCTTTCGGTTCCTCGCTTGAAGGTTTTTCCTGATCCTCTTTTTCTTCGACGTCCTGAGCCTCCCCAGAGAATATTCTCCGGTCTTTAATTATAAAATCTTTTTTTTCCGGCATGACGGATTTCTCCTGTATTTTCCGAATTAAAAATGATGGTTTCGTAAAAAGTCTGATTTTGCTCTCTCCGTCGTTTGCAAAATGACTTTTTACGAGTTTGTCAAAAATGGTGCACAGGCACAGACTTTACCAACAATTATATATCTAAAGGAAGGAAAGTCAATGTAACCCTCCGCACATCCTGCAATAATAGTGTTCCACAGAGGTTGGCCGTAATGCAGAGTGCAATCTGTGTAGCCACCCAACAGATGCAGAATATCAAGAAAAAACAATATAGTAAAGATTTTAAATTTGAATTCCCCGCTGTTTGCCGGAGGGATGAACACCGCGTTGTTTGCCCCTTGTGAACTTGATGGTTTTTGTGATAAAAAGGGCCATTACCAAGCGGCTCTTTTTATTTAGTTTGAGAAACCCCGGCTAAGCGGGCGGAAGCCGGAAAGCGTGGGAGGCGCCGATGAAAGACACAAAATATGCAGGCTCAGAGAGAAGATCTTATTTCAGGATTCTATATAAACTGAAAAAAAGACCCAAGTTGTCCGTTGACAAAAATGAGTTTGAAATCGCAGATATTTCCGAAGGCGGCATTCGATTTATTAATGAAAGAGAAATCGATTTAGGGAAACGGATACGGGGAACAGCAACATTTCTAATTGGTGAATCAATAGACATTGAAGGCGACATCGCCTGGAAGCAAGATGGCGAGATTGGCCTGTTGCTCAAATCTTTTATACCGCTTGCCACGATGGAAAAAGAGAAACAGTTTGTCATTTTGAGTGAGAATTCGGGGTAAGGATACTGTTTTATTTCTTTTCGGTTTGTTCCTTTTCCGTGAGTGTCGGCGATAATTTCAGGAGTGATTTTTCAGTAAACCCTTTTGAGCGGCTGTAGTTTTTTAAATGTGCAATCCGTTTCAGATTTTCCGGGTGGGTCGAAAAATAGTGCTTCAGGCGGCCGGTCTTTTTTTCCGCGTTCAGTTTTTTAAAAAAATCAGTCGCGCCGCCCACGTGGCCGTAGCATCGATTCAACACTTCCAGGGCAAACTCATCCGCATGGCTTTCCTGACTTCTGGAAAACCCCATTTCAGTCACATTAAGGGATTGGACGAGTAGATTTCCGATGCCGCTGTCCGGGCCGAACAGTGTGGCCGAAATCAACAGGAATACCAGGGCGCGCCCCAGCCCTCTGAGATGATCTTTGTTGGCGTAATGCCCTGTTTCGTGGGCCAGGACAAAAGCCAATTCATTTTCGGATTCCATTTTTTCCAACAGACCCGAGAAAACGATGATGTTTCCGCCGGGCAATGCAACGGCATTGACCACGGGGCTATCGTACAAATGCACGGTTAATTTATAAGGCAGTTCTGTGCTTTGTTCCTGTAACCTGTCCACCAGCATCTGAACGGTTTTCGTTTTTTCAGGGGAAGTATCCGAAGCGGCCATTGAATTTAAAAAGACCCCCCCTATTTTCTGTTCGATTTCCGGGGATAAGCGGGGAACGATAAAATCGACTGCAAGGCCCAGAAGAAGATATATTCCAACAATAATGCCGATCGCTGCCGATAAGAGTAAGAAAAAATCCCGCAGCGGCGATGTCGGCGTGACGTTCACGTTGGTTTCTGGCAGCCTGGCCGTGTACTTCATGTTATTTCTCTATGAAAATGGCGGTTCCGTATGCGATCGCTTCAAGACACCCCACGCTTTTCCTGTGTGCTTTTTTCCCGATGGTTGAGGTTTCGATACGGACATTTACGATCATGGCCGAACCTGAGGCCATTTCCTTCATCCGGAGCAGTGCTTCCCGTCGTGCCCGGTCTATCAAAGTTTCGTATGACTTGACGGTACCGCCAAAAATGTTTCGCAACCCGGCAAGTATCCGCTTAAAATAATCTATGGAAATAACTGCACTCCCATAGACAAGTTTTACTTGTTGAACCTTCGCGTCATCCACATCGACATGTTTTACGGTGATCGCCGGTAGGTGGAGATACGTTTTTTCTCTTTGTTCTATGGATCTGTAATGCCGCTTCTCCGCCCAGGTGCCGGCGAAATATCCAATGGCAATCAAAGTGATAAGGATAATGAAATCCATGACATTCTCCTTTTATTCAATACGAACGGCAGTCCCGTATGCGTATAGTTCGGCAGCACCCTGTGCCACGGAAGATGTTGAAAACCGGATGTTGACAATGGCATTTCCGCCCAACTGACGGGCCTGTTCGATCATCCGTTCAACAGCCTGCTTTCGAGATTCATTCAGGAGTTGGGTGTAGCCTTTCAATTCACCGCCGACGATGTTTTTTAGACTCGCCATGAGATCTCTACCGATGTGCTTTGCTCTTATGGTGCTTCCTGATACTAAACCGAAATGTTCAACAATTCTTCTGCCGGGAATCGATTCGATGTTTGTTAGTATCACGGTGCCTCCTTCGGTATGTACAACTTCCATTTTGCCGGGCATCATCCGGGGCTGAGGCCCGCTCAATATCGTGGTTTTTTCTTTTGCCGAAAAACTGGTGCCGCATTTTATACATTCTGAGGATTCGTCCTGTTGATACCCGCAATTGGGGCAGGTCGCCATATTGGATTCATCGGGTTGAGGCACTATTTTAACCGTTTCTGCCTCGGGTTTTTCAGGTTGGGGTTCTATTTTTAGGGTTTCTGCATCAGGTTTTACAGCAGGTTTGGCCATATCAAGGTTCAATTTCGCCCCGGTCTTTTCAAAAGCTTTCCGGAATTTCATGGCTGTTTTATAATCCACATCCTTTTTAATCACGGTGGATTTGCCGGAAAAAAGCCGCTCGATCCCTTTTTCACCGGTCTTAAGCAAGGGAGCCAATTTTTGTTTAACATTTTCGATCTGATGTTCTTCGAGGATTTCCCCATTAAAAACGAGATTGTACTTTTCGGTCATTTTAATTCCTCCTTCTTTTGAACGAAAATTCACAGCGATCTCTTGAAGATATTTTCATCGAATTCGAAAACCAGGTAAAAAATCGTCTCATGGATGCTCAATCCATCTGTTCACGTGTTAAAATTTATACAGCTTGAATAATGATGGTTTCGGAAAAAGTCTGTTTTTTACGAGTTGATCAATAATAGCTAAATAATTGTGAAAAAGCAACTTAACCCGGAGATAACTCACAGGGCGGGTTCATTCACTCACAAGGCGGGTTCATTCACTCACAAGGCTTCAGGGGCGAAGCCGACACAAACTGTCACAAGCCTCTGATAACACAGAGAATGGGTGGATCCGATTCGCCCATCGGGTAAAAAATCGAAAAAAAGGTTAATCTTCCTGTTGTCAGGAGCATAAAATATTTGTAATATTATCTTTGATAAAGTCGATTAAGCGGTTCAACGTCAAACCCGGAAAAGGAGAAAACCAAAATGCCGCCAATGCCCCCGAGATCCCGTAGAGATCTGGAACAAGCCGAAGCCGAGTACAAGAAGAAACTGGAAATTGAAGAAAAGCTGGGGCGCAAAGAGGGTATGTCAGATGCTTACGGCAACCTCGGTGCTGTTTACCTAACGCTGAGTCATCTGGATGAAGCTGAAGAGATGTTTAAAAAGAGTCTGGAAATCGAAGAAGAGCTTTCCAACAAAGAGGGCATGGCGTCAGATTACGGATATCTGGGCACTATTTACCAAATGCGCGATGATCTGGAACAAGCCGAAAACATGTTCAAAAAAAGCCTGGAAATCAATCAGGATCTTGGCCGCAAGCAGGGTGTGGCGACATTATATGGTAAACTTGGCGAAGTTTGCTATATCCGTCGTGATTTGGATCAGGCCGAGGATATGTTTAAGAAAAGCCTGGAAATGGAAGAAATGCCGGACAACAAAGGTGCTATGGCGAAGGTGTACGGCTACCTGGGAGATATTTACCGCATCCGCCAGGACCTGGATATGGCCGAAGGAATGTATAAGAAGAGCTTGGCGCTTTTTCAAGCTGTCGGCGCCGAGCATATGATAGAAATAGTGAAGACAATGCTGACAAATTTAAAGAAGAAAAAAAGCACGACAAACAAATGAAATTGTTGCGATACCGCCAAGCGTTTGTTCTCCAACGATTGTATCAGCGTTTTGAGTATCCTTTCAACTTCCTCTGTGTCAACCTTGAGATCCTCTAAATTTTCTCTATTCACATAATTTAAATCACCCTTCTGGATTTTGCGCACGGATCACGCCGGGTGCCTTATCATCCTGTTCCTGATTGAATTGCAGTACGATTATCGACACGATGACGATCATCCCACCGGTGATCTGCAGGGATCCCATTATTTCATTGAGGAAAATGTAGGATATGACGCCTGCCGTAATCGGTTCCAGGGTCGCTGTAATGCTGGCACGTGTGGAGCGTATCAGGTTTATACCTTCAAGGTAGAGGCCAAAGGGGAGAAGTGTCCCCATTACGCCGATATACAGAATCCATCCCCATTGTACCGGAGAATAGGCATGCATAAAGGACTCCAATGGGGGATGCAGTATGTTCCAAACCATTGCACCGAAAAGTAACGCGAAAAAGAGAACCGTCCATGGATTGTAACGGCGCATGCCATATTCGCCGTGGATGGAGTACCAGGCGAATGTAACAGCGGATAGAAGGCCGCTGATGATTCCGGCAAGATTCATGGTCAGCAGGTCAAGGTTGTAGGCCCCGACTACCATGTAGCAACCGAATATAGCGCCTACAAGGGCCAGAACGGTTGACCGTTTCAGCTTGTCATGCATGAAAATGACGGAATGCAGGGCGATAAAAATGGGGGCCATGTATTGAAGCAGTATGGCCGCTGCAACATTGATTCTGCTAATGGCAAAGAGATAGGTGAACTGAACCCCGGCCATCCCGATGGTGCCGAAGATCAGGAAATAGAGTATATCCTTTGGGGAAATTTTCAGCAAAGAAGCATTGCGAATTAAAAGACACAGAAAGAGGATGCCGGTTGAAATGACCAGCCGAAGCTGAACCAGCTGAAAGGGTGAAATGCCGCTCTGGAACAAAAATTTTGCCGATGATCCGGATATGCCCCACAGGACAGCTGCCAGGGTGACAAAAAAATATCCCCGCCGGGGACTTTTGGAAGATTCTGTTGATTTCATAAATGGTCTATTAGGTTAGGAGAATTTGTCTGGATTTCTCATAAAGATTCGTTCTGCTTTTTATTATGGCAAATTGATGTAAAGATCAACTCTCTGATATTTTTTTATTAAAAACGGTTGGAGAATTCGTAAAACTCAGACTTTTGCTCCGTTTGACTTTGCAGATTGTTTTAAGTATATGAGGGATCGGGGAGTTTTTTTGATTCAATAAGGATTTTAAAGAAAAACTTCCCGACTGCTGAAGTATATAAGCCAAAATTCGGAGCTAATGATTTTTTTATAAGAGGGGGGGTAAAAACCATGGCAGGTATCAATAAGGTAATTCTGGTAGGCAGACTGGGGCAAGATCCTGAAGTGCGTTATACGCCAAGCGGCGTTGCAGTTGCTAATTTCAGCATCGCAACATCTGAGGAATGGAAAGATAAGGATTCAGGAGAAAAAAAGGAGCGTACAGAATGGCACCGCATCGTTGCCTGGAGAAAGCTGGGTGAGATTTGCGGCGAATATCTTTCTAAAGGCAGACAGGTCTATGTTGAAGGTAAACTTCAGACGGAATCATGGGAAAAGGATGGTGTCACAAGATATACAACAAAAATTATTGCATCTGATGTGCAATTTCTTGGTGGAAAAGAATCTACCGGAACATACAGCCCCTCCGAACCATCAGCATCACCGGAACACATGGAGCCGCCGCGTCCGGATACAGAGGATGATGATATTCCGTTTTAGCCCGGTTTTTCTCAAATTTTCGGGTTAGACCGCCAGTTTATGATAAAGACTATGGCTGGAGAGGAAGAACCCGGAGAGGACGGGAAAGAGATTCTTTGTTTTATATACAGGCTCTCAGCAAACCAAAGGGGCATTTTCAGCTTACAGAGAACACTCTGCTTCAGGCAAGGCGTTTCAGGGTTGGTTTTTATCTTCAATCCGATCCGATTCTTTTTTCTCACTATCGTCGGTTGCACCTTTAAAATTTTTTATGGCCTTGCCCATGCCTGCCCCTATTTCCGGAAGCTTGCCTGCCCCGAAAATGATCAGGATAATAACAAGTATTATAATAAGTTCCGGCATTCCGATTCCAAACATACAATCCTCCTATTCATCGGACTTGGTATCTTTTAGTTCCTGTACCAACTGTATGAACTCTTTTGATTTTAAATAACGGTCGATGACGCCTTGATAGTCGATCCATCTCCTCCAGATTTCAAGCCAGTCATCATTATGCCAATAACAGTCCGGGTCTCCTTTACCCTTGAGCCGTTCAATATAATCTATATATTCTTCCGAGCAGCTCTCACAGAAGCGATAGGGTATCCTTAGGTTGATAGGGTTACTTTCACCCGCCTGATCCGGCTGATTAACCTGCATGCCGCATTTTTCACATTTGAAAGCGCACTGGGTGCACTGGAAAACCTTTTGAACCGCCTGGATTTTACGCGTTCGTATTATGGCGGCTTTTTTTTCTTCGGTATGGCGGAGCTTGTCGTTGATTGATATGATATCAGCCACGGGATACCTTGTAATGGTATGACGCGTTAAAGCAACTGTCGAATCACCGGAAATTTCCGGTTGACTGAACAGCGTTTTTTGAAACGGAAACGGGTAATTTATAAATAGATTGTGATTGAGAAATGGACGGGTATATTGCAGATAATTCCTAAAATTGAAATATCGCTATAAAAAGGACCGTTTCCATACTAAATTCAATATAGCACTTCGATTTTTAAGTGTCAATCTATTAGGGATGGCTCTCAAAATCCTTTGGTTTTGGGTTTGATCTAGTTCTTGAATTGTAACCTGCCTCGTGATAATCTGCCGGAAGTGGAGGAGGGGGTTTAAGAGACTTCGAAATGAAAGGAGCCCGATTGAAAGTGCAAGAATTTCATTCAAACGGCCTTCCGGTGTTGATCGGAAGCCTTCCCTTTGATGCTCACAGCCAGGCCGCTGAGCTTGTTTTCGAGTACACGCCCGAGATCCCTTTATGGGTTCAGCTCCCGACGCATAGAGAAGAAGGGATGGTGCCACAGTTCCAGCCGGGAATGCCGGGCCTGACCATAGAACAAGACAGGGCTTTTATTGATACTTCAAGCCGCAATTTTGATGAAGATTTTCTTCATTTCTATGAGGATTACATGGCTGTGCTCGAGGGTGAATTGGATCTTTCCAATTCGCGATTCGTCCTGACTGAAGAGACTGCCAGAGGATTTTTTGTCTTTTTGGAACGGGTCAAAACCCTTTCTGATCCGCCCAAGGCAGTGAAAGCACAGATCACCGGCCCCTTAACGTTCGGCCTTGGCTTGACCGATCAGAATGGAAAGGCCATCTTTTATGATGAAAGAGTCAGGGACGCGGCAGTAACACTCATCGGCCAGAAAGCCAGATGGCAAGTCAGAAAGCTTTCAGAATTCGGATACCCGGTCATACTCTTTTTCGATGAGCCTGCGCTGGCCGGGTTTGGCTCATCCGCCTATATCAGCATTTCACATGATGAAGTCGCTAAGTGTTTTGAGGAAGTGGTTGATGCCGTCCACTCGGAAGGCGGCCTTGCAGGGATTCATGTTTGCGCAAATGCCGACTGGTCGGTTATTCTGGAGTCCGCTGTCGATATTGTCAGTTTCGATGCGTATTCCTATTTTGACAAGTTTATACTTTACCCTGATCATATTAAGGAATTTATCAAATCCGGCCGAATCCTGGCCTGGGGAATTGTCCCGACGGGCAACGCCGAAGATATTGAAAAAGAGACAGCGGACTCACTGGTTGCCCGTTGGGAGGTTAACGCCGGACAGATTGAAGCGCTGGGGTTTGATCTGTCAACAATACTGGCCCAGTCTTTGATTACACCGAGTTGCGGGACAGGCTCCCTGAGCCTTGAACACGCAATCAGAGTGCTTACACTGACGCGTGAAGTTTCACATAGAATTAGAACAGATTTTTCATGAGGTTTTTTATGGAATCCACCGGCACTTATCATAAATTTAAAGGCGCAACACGTTACGTTTTAGATGACGAGCTGGCCAGCATCGTAAATATAACCATGGCGCTGGAAATGCCGCTTTTGCTCAAAGGGGAACCGGGAACCGGTAAAACCATGCTTGCCCATGCGATTGCGGAAAGCCTTCCGATGCCGCTCATTGTGCTCAATGTAAAGTCGAGCATGAAACTGGTCGATGCGCTGTACCAGTATGACACACTGACACGTCTTAACGACAGCCGTTTTGGGGATTCCCGAAGAGATGTCAGCAATATTGAAGATTATATCAAGATGGGCAAGATCGGTCAGGCCTTTACATCAGACACACGGACCGTGCTCTTGATCGATGAGATAGACAAGGCGGATACCGACTTCCAGGACGACATGCTCGATGTTCTGGATCAGATGGAGTTTGATATCATCGAAATTGACAGGACCGTAAAAACCAAACATCGTCCGGTCATCATTATCACTTCCAATGCCAAAAAGGACCTTTCGGATCCGTTTCTCGGCAGATGTAATTTCCATCACATCGCTTTTCCGGATCCAAAGATGATGCGCAACATTTTAAAGGTTCATTTTCCGGATATCGACGCAAACCTGATGGAAAGTGCCGTATCGACATTCTATCAACTGCGGGAAATCGATGCAGTTGAAAAGAAACCGGCTACGCGAGAGTTAATCAACTGGATACGAGCATTGAGGACCGACCCCGATTTTAAGCCGGAGAAATTGGACAAAGGGGATGCGCCGTTTATAGGGGTTTTATTTAAAAAAAGTCAGGATTACGAGAGAGCGGCAAATTCCATCAACAGCCGCAGACGGTTTTAGATTATTTCTCCTCTTAAATAAAAACTGATTTGCGCTGAAAGCACTTTCCTTAATTTTAGGCACTAACCTGCCGAAGTATTATCCACCTACTTTAAATGAAAATTGCATCCGAATTTATAATGCTTGGGATAATTCAGAGATGTTCATCGATTTTTTCTATCAGCTAAAAAATACCGGCATACCGGTTAGCCCGGCAGCGTTTTTAACCCTGCAAAAGGCGCTGAATCTGGGGCTGGTGAACTCTTTAGATGAGTTTTACACTTCATCGCGGGCGATTCTCGTCAAAAGCGAACGTTACTTTGATATGTTTGATCAGGTTTTTGCCCACCGCTTTCAAGGGTCCGAGATGCCTGAATATGATGGGATCGACCTGGATGAGGTTGCCCGGGCACTGCTGGATGAGTGGCTGAAAGACCCTAAAGCCCTTGCGGAGGCGTTGGATATCGATGAAGCAGAGCTGTTTCAACTGACACCTGAAGAACTGATCGCGTACTTTAAGGCACGGCTCGAGGATCAGAGAAAACGTCACGATGGCGGAAGAACATGGATCGGCACCGGCGGAACTTCTCCGGTGGGTCACTCAGGGCACCATTCGGGTGGGATGCGCGTGGGGGGTGTTTCCCGCAACAAGTCTGCGGTTAAGATTGCTATGGAAAGGAGA
>Ga0114925_10000371_pt1 | contig 19429 bp, 14 predicted proteins | sample SumtaG_2_FD_87287 | JGI IMG/M metagenome (GOLD analysis project Ga0114925, IMG submission 87287) | Deep subsurface microbial communities from Indian Ocean to uncover new lineages of life (NeLLi) - Sumatra_00607 metaG | ecosystem: Environmental > Aquatic > Marine > Oceanic > Sediment | place... | reverse complement strand
TGCGAGATAACCGATAACTCGACGCTCCGCTCGTGAGGCCCTCCGAGCAACCAGGTCTGGCGGTTCGACCGGAAAGCCCTCTGGATCAATGCCATGAGGAATCACTGAAATACGATCGCTCTCACAACCGGGCATCTTCTGCATTCGGTCAGCGTAGGGTTGGTTGAGTGCAATAAAACTATCTACATCCCCTGCTCTTTCTACGAGTAACGCCCTCACCTGGTCTTGGTATGGCTCAGGTAATTGGGAAATAAAAAGATCTTCACCAGAAAGCGTCACCACAAGAGAGGCACCTGTCATCTGCCGTATCGTTTTTGCTAACCCAAGCAACAGAACATTTGAGAGGTGGACAACATCTGGCTTTACGTCACGAGCTAACCATTCCGCCAAGCGATACACTTCTTTCCGCTGACACCCCTGCTCGCCTTGCAGTGTAGAAACAGTCAACGGGCCAAGGTCAGAGGGACGAGTATTTCCAGTCCAACGGGACAGTGCTCGCAGAAGCACCGGGCGATCAAAAAACCAATCAATCCAACGAGGTGTACGCCGAAACAGGGATGATTTTTGTTGCAGAAAGACGTTAACACCACCCATTACAATAATTGGTTCAGCAACATTCTCCTCATCAGACGTTGTTGGAACAAAGGCAGGGACCAACATAGCGTCTCTCCCGCGCTGACGAAGAGCACGTACAAGCGCATTGTCGTGGAGACATGACCCACAGATTCGACCTCCTGCGCCAGCTGTGATCTGAACAATCTTCACAAGTCGCTGCTCCCTTTCATGCACGGCCCGGCTGATTGAGGTGCAACAGAATGAGGGCAAGGTCAGACGGAGTAATACCACTCACGCGGCCGGCCTGACCCAATGTGCGCGGTCTGATTTGTTCGAGTTTCTCGCGTGCCTCGGCTCGAAGATGCCTGACTCTGTCATAGTCAAATCCCTCTGGGATTGGCTTTTCTCCATGTTGTTTCCGTCGTTCAATCCGCTGCTGCTCGACACGAAGATACCCTGCATACCGGATATCGTTTTCAATCTGTAATGCCACTTCATTAGAAACCGAAGCAAGAGACGGAAGCATACCGAGGCAGTCTTTCCATGTGAATTCCGGACGTTTTAGAAGATCAGCAAGCGTGACTCCATCAACACGATGACTCGTCAACGTAGTCATTACAGCTTCGATTTCTACCAGCTTCCGACTTAGGCGATCGACCCGCTCAGGTTCAGCGAGACCATACTTTTCAGCTACTGGAGTCAGCCGCCTATCAGCATTATCATGCCGTAGCGCAAGCCGATGCTCGGCCCGACTTGTGAACATGCGGTAGGGTTCATCAACACCGCATGTCACGAGGTCATCGATTAATACGCCAATGTACGACTCTTCTCGTGACAGAATCATTGGTTCTGTTTTCCTGAGAGACAGCGCCGCGTTGGTGCCGGCAACGAGGCCTTGGGCTGCTGCCTCTTCATACCCTGTCGTACCGTTTATTTGTCCGGCGAGAAAAAGCCCCGAAACAGGCTTGCTTTCAAGGCTAGGAGTAAGCTGATCTGGCGGAGCGTAATCGTATTCAACAGCATAGCCATATCGCATTATTTCCGCCTTTTCGAGACCAGGAACCATTCGAATAATAATGTCCTGAACATCTCGCGGCAGGCTTGTTGAAATACCGTTAACATACACCTCGTGCGTCCGCTGACCCTCCGGCTCAAGGAAAAGTTGATGGCTCTCCTTATCTGCGAAACGAACAACTTTGTCTTCGATACTGGGACAGTAGCGTGGACCACGTGAATTAATCTGGCCACTGTACATTGGCGCACGATGAAGGTTCTGGCGAATCACTTCATGAATTTCAGAGGTCGTTCTTGTGATCCAACATGAAAGCTGCTCTCGTTTTATTGAGTCTGTCAGAAAAGAAAACTGCTGCGGATTTTTATCTCCGGGCTGTTCCTGCAACTGTTTCGTGTCGATAGTCGAACCATGGAGCCGACAAGGCGTGCCTGTTTTGAATCGATCAAGTCGGAAGCCTATCTCTTGAAGAGCGTGACTTACACCGGCAGTTGTTCCCTCCCCTGCTCGACCACCAGGTGTCTGAGCTTCCCCGGTGTGCATTACAGCCTGCAAAAATGTACCCGTGGTGAGCACGACTGCCTCGGCGTGGTACTCGATTCCACCTCGAGCAACGACACCCGTTATCCGTTTTTGTGGACGACTCCCAGCAGCGTTTCTCTGCGTATCGAAACGTAGCCCTTCTATCATTTCTTGCCGGAGCACAAGATTCGGCGTCGACTCAATGAGATGCTTGACTTCCATCTGATAGTGACGCTTATCAGCCTGCGCCCGAGGCCCATGCATTGCCGGCCCTTTTGAACGATTTAGAACACGGTACTGAATTCCACTGGCATCAATGGCACGTCCCATGAGACCGCCTAGTGCGTCGACTTCTCGTACCAACTGCCCTTTCCCAACGCCACCAATTGCAGGGTTGCAGCTCATCTGGCCAACAGTATCGCAGTTGGCTGTGAGTAAAGCTGTTCGAGATCCAAGCCTTGCTGCTGCCGCTGCTGCCTCGACCCCAGCATGACCTCCACCAATAACAACCACATCGAAGTTATACGTAGCAGACATCAAAACACTTTCTCTGGAGAGACAGAACGACGCGTCTCATGATAATTGATTGTCTCGGTGGAAGATATCGCCCGGACAACACTTTTGGAGCGGTAGCCTTCCACCAACCCAGCATAAGCATGCGAAGAACACAGCAAACCGCGGTCTCAAACCAGAGACCGCTAGGCAGCTCGCCGACATACGTGGTCTGGCGGCTTGAGACCAAACAATGAAAAAATCTCTTCGGCTGACATACTTGCAGCAGGCTCTGGTTCTGCCTCAGACAGAATGATATCCGAAAGATTCCGTTTCCTTGCTAACACTTCATCAATTCGTTCCTCAATGGTGCCGACAGTTAGAAATTTTGTAACCGTTACCGCACCAGCGGCTCCAATCCGATGAGCACGATTGATAGCCTGATCTTCTATGGCTGGATTCCACCATCTGTCGAAAAGAAAAACATATTGTGAGAATTGAAGATTGAGTCCAACTGCACCAGCTCCATATGAAAGCAACAGAACCGAATGCTGGCTTTTATTCCGAAATGATTCGATGGCATCATCACGAGCCGCCGTAGACATTCCTCCGTGATATTCAAGCGGCCCAAAACGTTTCAGTCTCTCACGAAGACGAGAGAGTGTCTGAACCCATTGACTAAAGACAATAGCCTTCCGGCCACTAGCCTGCACCTCTTCAAGCTCTGCCGCAAGACAATCTGTCTTCGCGCTCGCACGTGTTGCCGTATCAAAGTTACAGATTTGCTTTAGGCGTAACACAAGTTCGAATACGTGCTGAATGGTTGCTTCCTGGCCCATTCCAGAAAGCCTCAGAACACCTTCCTCCTCGGCCCGCCTGTACGTCTCTCGCTGTTCACTCGAAAGTTCAATGTATCGATCTGTATCAAGTCGAGGAGGCATGTCTGTCAAGACTTTGTCTTTTGTTCGCCGGAGGCAATGGCCTTTGGCCGCAGCACCAAGCACGCGAGGGGACATGCCATCATGAACCTGCCCGGGCGCAACAAAATCAAAGATACCCACAAGATCTTCAGATCGATTTTCAACTGGCGTCCCTGTCAATGCCCATGAGCGTTTCCGAGAAATCGAACAAACTGCTTTGCTTGTCTGGCTTGCTCGATTTTTGATTCGTTGCGCTTCATCGAGGATGACAAGATCAAACTCCGCACCTATTTCATCAAGAATTGAACGGTCTCGGATAACGGCTTCATAGTGAGCCACCTTGACGGGCACGTCTTGCAGTGACCACTGCCACCGACGCCGATCCGGATCGCCGGCAATTACCCCAACAACAAGTTCAGGAGCCCATACAGATAATTCTCGTGCCCAATTTGAAACGAGACCTTTTGGACAAATCACAAGCACACTACGAGCCTGCCCTGAGTGGACCAGAAGCCGAAGCGACGAAATTGCCTGCATTGATTTCCCGAGGCCCATTTCATCGGCCAAGATACCTCCGAAGCGAGGCATGAGAAACGCCATGCCGTCTAATTGAAAAGGAAATGGTTCATGAGGGAAAGACAAACTACAACCAGCTAAGAGCGTCTCAAGGTCTGGCTGCAAGAGATAAAAAAGCCGCTCTGACAATTTGACAACATCGTGAGGTGGCTGGATGCGAGTACGCTTCCTTGCCTTCGCAGCGCGGGGTGTACCACCAACCTCGCGGTCGGGAATCGTAGGCTGCGACGACCAACCGTTTACAAAGTAATGACTATGAACACTGACTTGTTGAGTTAATAACGGCACATCATGGACTTCTATCTGAGTTACCTGAAAAGGCACCTGAAGCGTTCGGCTTGCAGGCAAGACAAAAGATTGCATGGTTGTGACAGATGAAGACATTGGGCCACATTCACTTGACTCAATGTCAACAGATCTTTCCAGTCGCTTAGATTCATTTGCTGACATAGGTTGCTAAGCAAAATTCGTAAAGAGTTTTCGTCTAATCAATGATTCTGGGCTTCATCGATTGCAGCACGAATCCGATCAAACGGCTCCGCCAGTTCAATGCTTGAACTGAGGCTTTCGAAATGCGGACGTAGCTGATCAATTTTTGACATGTCTTTCTCGTGTGGACGCAGCTGAAAAGTTCCCAGACTCATAAACTCTTCTTCCTTGTCCTGACTATCCGTTTCTTGAATTGCTACAACAGGACTTGCTCCGTGGGAGCGTGCATGCAGCAATAATTCTCGATCCGTTAAGACCGCAACCGGTGTCAACTTCGTTGCTTTCAGCAGAGGCCCACCTATCTGCTCGCCATGCAGATACCTCTGGAGCGTTGCGCCGTACAATATCTCTTGTGCTCGCGTTACCCGTAGCGGAGCTGTGCAGTGAAACTCAAGTGGTCGACCCGTAATATCAACCAGCAGGTATCCGCCAAACATTCCGACATTGGCGGTGGTGCAAACTGTCAGAAAGCCGAAAGTCATATCGTGCGATGACACCACACTTGAAACCATTCAGCAGACTCCAAAGAAAGTTGACGAGGCATTCACCACACTGGCTAAAAACAACCTCAGGCGGTTTCGTCAATTTCTTTACCCGCCGACACAATCCATCGGGAGAACGTCGAAGATGTCTTGAATCACCGATGTCACAAAGCACTTGATTGACCCGATCCGAGCAGTCTGTAGCGATTACAACGGTAGTATTGGCCCCGCCATTTGGCTCAAATCGAAAGAATGGATACCATCAAAAGCTGAACGAACATGCATAACACGTAACGTTGACTGTGTTCGCAAAGCCGCCCATGGATACTCAAAAATGCCGAATCTTCCATCTCACTGCACGCAAATTGACATAACGTCAACGAACGAATCCTCTGACACAACGGTCCCACAGCAGAAAAACAACAGCCCCCAATCAGAAGTGGTAGCTGTCCTCAAAGAAATACTGGTGACCCAGAAAAAATCTTGTGATCTCCTTGGTGATGTGCTGAAACATGTTTCTTTTCAGCAACGTCAACGCACTGCTGAACTACAAACGTGGCGAGAAAACAACCCGTATGTTGCACAAGCGTGCCGAAAAGCAGCAAAAGGCTTGGCACACGTTCATACTGATTTCCTCACGACACTTGCGGAAGAGGCAGCAGAAAGCGCTGAAGACTTTACGGACAGTGAGTACGCCCTTGGCGAATTTATAGATCGATACGGCCCTCGACTGGCCCACTTTAACGGGGTAATGCAACTGCTGAGCCAACTTGCAATGCCCGAGGATGAAAACCAAAACTAAATACAAGTAATGCAAAGACATAAGCACTGAACAGTCGCCACATCGCATGTAACCGACTACAACAAGAAAAGTGTGATATTCCTAACTGTTTGCCTCAGCTAGAGATGTCTAACCTCGTATAACCAACTTGCTAGCCAACACCTTTAATACCTAGAAGAATTACTTCAATGTCTACAGACACGACTGAAACACCTCCCGTATTCAAAGTTGCCGATGATAAAAGTATTGCCCAGAGCAGAGAAAAACTTGACGCTCACACAGCCGAGATAGTTGCCTGGCATTTCCACCCGTCAACAGGATCACCATTCTGGCTCGAATATGCAGAGAAACTGAATTTCGATCCTCTTAAAGAAGTGAACTGCTTCGACGACTTGAAAAAGTTTCCAGCATTTGAAGACGAATGGCTAAGAGGTGGACCGGTAACTCGTTGGATCCCAAAAGGATTTGCTGGCCAACCCGCCTACGTCTTTGAGACAGGCGGCACCACTGGCACGCCGAAATCACGCGTGAATCTTCGGGACTTCCGAACCGACTACGAAGAATTCAGTGAAACGCTCCCTGAGGAGTATTTTCCTAAAGGTGCAAACTGGCTAATGCTTGGCCCATCGGGTCCACGGAGGCTTCGACTGTCTATCGAACATCTTGCACAGTATCGAGGCGGCATCTGCTTCTGTATTGACCTTGACCCACGCTGGGTTATCAAGTTGATCAAAAAAGGATGGATGGAACATCTGGAAGCCTACAAGGATCACTGTATCGAACAGGCAATTACGGTGCTTGAATCAGGCCATGACATCCGCTGCATGTTTACAACACCAAAACTTCTAGAGGCCTTAGCAATCGCCCTCGAAAAGAAAGGAACCACCATTCGAGAAGCTGGCATCACAGGAATTTTTTCAGGTGGAACCGAGTTTACCCCGCAATGGACACGATTCGCAGTCGAGGAACTCCTTGACGGCGCGTTTATGACCCCAACGTACGGGAACACATTGATGGGGCTTGCCGCCTCTCGTCCGGTAATCCCCGAAGATGGCTACACCATTGCATACTATTCCCCACAACCGCGGGCTGTAATTGAGGTCGTTGATTTCGATGACACGAATTCGGTAGTACCATACGGGGGAACGGGGCGAGTTAAGCTTACAACCCTTACCAAAGAAACGTTTGTTCCTGGTTTTCTTGAACGTGATGAAGGTGAGCGAGAACGACCATATGCGCTCTATCCATGGGACGGCATAAGTGGCGTGCGACCTTTTAGCAAACTGGCTACAGCTACCACGGTCGGGGTTTATTAATCACCACCGCAGAAGTAGTACCGTTTTGACCGTGTCTTTAGGAAAAGACACGCTTTGTATTGATTCATAAGATTCAGCAGTAGAAGACCTCTCTCATACAGGAGAAAAAACTATGCACCTCGCCGCGTATCGGTTCGGTAAACCATACGAATCACTCGAAAGAAATAAGTTAGTGCACTTCATGACTGGGGAGCCAGTCGCAGAAGTCAGTCAAGTCGGCGGTGCCATTGTAAGTCGTGATCTTCGAAAAGCCGATAATGCCAGGAAGGCAATTCTCCGTATTGATCCTGAAGAAATTGTGGAGCGACTCCAAACAGCAGGGAACCTTTACGCCTTGGGAACTGTCGAGGTCGGTGGCGTCAAACAGTCTCCCGACGACTTCGCCCGTCAGCAGTCGGCAACAACCGGTCTCCCGGAGAGCCTCTGCCATGCCAACATGAAAAAGAATTTATTTGTTCTGTCCAATATGGATCGTATGCTCGATGCACTCTCTCGAGGCCTTTCGCCTGAAATCCTGTGGCGGGGATATGGTACAGAGCATCGAGGTGTTGTAGTGAGTTACCAGCACCAGTCTTCAGTGCTTGGGCTTGTTCTTCCAAGCAATTCACCCGGAGTCCACACGCTCTGGCTTCCTGTCATAGCACTAGGCGTTGGCCTGCTGCTCAAGCCAGGCGGCCAGGAACCATGGACCCCGTATCGAATGGCCTCAGCCATGATTGAGGCAGGTATTCCAGAGGAGGCTATTGGGCTTTATCCCGGAGCCACAGACGTAGGGGCTGCGATCCTCGCTGACTGTGGTCGAAGCATGATTTTCGGATCAGCCAAAACTGTTGAGCAATACCGAGGAAACCCTGCTGTTCAGGTGCATGGTCCGGGATTCTCAAAAATATTATTAGGGGATGACTGTGTTGATGACTGGCGGGACTATCTTGATGTTATGGCTGATAGTATCGCTGCTAACAGTGGTCGGGGATGCATAAATTGCTCGGCAGTGTATGCCAGTCGTCATACAGAAGATATCGCTGATGCACTTGCTGAACGACTGGGGACACAGGACGTTCGTCCACCGGATGACCCGGAGGCAACACTTGCTGCTTTCACTATACCGGGAGCTGCAAAAGCCATCTGGCAACAGATCGAGAGCCTGCTTGACAAGCCTGGTGTTCGTCATGCTACCGCATCACAAGGACAGAGATTCGTAGAGGGAGAGCGTTGTGGATGGCTGCGGCCAACAATTGTTGAGTGCGAATCTCCTGATGCTGAAATTGCGCACGCGGAATATATGTTTCCGTTCTGTAGTGTTGTTAAGTGTCCACAAGAGAACATGTTGGACAGAATTGGTCCTACTCTTGTTGCGACAGCTATCACAAATGAGACCAACTTTCAGCAGCAATTAATTAACGCGAACAATATTGACCGTTTGAATCTCGGTCCGATTCCAACAATAAAGCTCGATTGGTTGCAGCCTCATGAAGGGAACATCATCGACTTCCTTTACCGCTCGAGAGCACTTCAACTAGCTGAAACATCAGAGTTGGTCTCTACCGCAACCGCTGCTCCGGCTCAATCAGGCAGATAGACCCATGACAGACGAGTCGGATAAACCGGCTATGCAGCCGTACTTATTTACATTCCGTGCGAGAACACGGATTGTCGCTGGCAAAGGTAGCATTGCCGAGTTGGGTGAGGTGGCTCGCGAACTTGGAGGCAAACGAGCGCTGATAGTTAGTGACTCGGGTGTTCTCGCAGCAGGCCACACGGACACTGGCCTGGCATCCCTCACGGCTTCCGGCTTCGAGACGGCAATTTTTAGCGAGTTTACAGAGAACCCTACGACACTCCAGGTAGAAGCCGGCACGGCGTTCGCCAAATCCTTCGATCCAGACGTCATTGTCGGTCTCGGTGGCGGCAGTTCCATGGACTGCGCGAAGGGAATTAATTTCCTGTTTTGTTGTGGGGGGAAAATGGAGGACTATCGAGGCCGTGGCACGACCGGCCGGCCGCTCCTCCCATCAGTTGGCTGTCCAACCACAGCAGGCACTGGTAGTGAAACACAGTCTTTTGCACTTATAAGTGACTCACAAACAGGAGAGAAACTCGCCTGCGGTGACCCAAACGCCGCCTTTCGAGTAGCAATCTTGGATCCATGCTTAACCATGACCCAGCCAGCACGCGTCACGGCGCTCACTGGCATAGACGCACTCTCGCATGCCCTTGAAAGCCATGTCAGCACTGAGGCGACACCTGCATCGCGTATTTTTTCCCGAGAGGCATGGAAATTACTGACCAAGAACCTTCCTGATGTTTTCTGCAACCCAACAGATATTGATGCCAGAGCGGCTGTTCAACTCGGGGCCGCTTGGGCTGGACTTGCTATTGAAAACGCAATGCTAGGAGCAGCCCACGGGGCAGCGAATCCACTTACGGCACATTATAAAGTTACTCACGGCCAGGCTGTTGGGCTCATGCTGCCCCACATCATTCGGTTTAATGGAAAAGTCGTACAATCGCAGTACTCGGAACTAGCTGCCGTTGCTGGCCTCAGCACGGATGCTCCTGAATGTTCACTCGCCGATTGGATAAGCACGTTGCTGAAACAGACGGGCCTATACCAACCACTTCGAGACTTGATAGGAACCCATCCAGAAACGAATGCTATCGAGCATCTGGCTCAAGAAGCATCGACGCAGTGGACGAGCAGTTTCAACCCACGCCCCTGTACATCGGCCGATTTTCTTGAGCTCTACCAGCGTGCATCAGCCGAAGCATAATGCCCCTTTCCAACGTCACACTATGATTAACTTTCTCAAGTCACTAATTGCTACAGCCCTCCTTTCGTTTGGCCCACTGCTTGCGGTTGAAAATGCTGCAGGCCCTGAGGCGTGGCCAATGTTTCGGGGCACACCGAGTGGGGCGGGCCGATCAACAGTTGTTCTACAACTTCCTCTCTCGGAGCGGTGGAGTCGACGATTCGAAAATGGTGCCTTCACTGCCACACCGGTAATTTCTAATGATACGATCTTCATCGGCGACCTCGACGGGCACTTCATCGCGTTAGCACTTGATACCGGCAAGACACTTTGGCAGTTCAATTCATCGGACTCAGGCTTTCCATCTGCAGCCGCTGTTTCGACTGAACAAGAGTATCCATTTGTAGTGGTTGGTGACGATTGTGGTGTCATCCGATGCATGAATACGAATAGTGGCGAAGTTGTCTGGGATCTTTCAATGGGTGGGGAGATTTCTGGTGCACCAACAATTCTGCACTCGTCCGAGATACCTGTTGTGCTTGTCGGGTCCCAGGACGCAACACTTGTTTGTGTGAAGATTACTGACGGGGAAATTCTCTGGCGACATGAAATAGCGGATCAGATTCGTTGTTCACCAACCGTGGGTATTGGGGAGGACGGTTACAAGGTATTCGTTGCCGGCTGCGACAGCACGCTGCATATTCTCGATGCAACGAGTGGAGAAACAGCTGCTGAGATTCCGCTTGGAGGCCCAACTGGAACGACCCCTTCGATCAGCGGCTCTGATGCTTTTTTTGGGACCGAAGGTGGAATGTTCTTTGCAGTCAATTTCCTTCAGGAGAAAATCCGATGGAAAACCGAAGGAGACTCGCAAAGACCGGCATATCGTTCAAGTGCTACCGTAGATGACGATCTTGTTTTTGTTGGTTCTCGCGGCCGCGCGGTCGAAGCGTTCAACAAGACTGATGGTAGCCTCTGCTGGCGACATCCTATGCGTAGCCGTGTCGATGCATCGCCAGTAGCCGTACGTGTCATTGAAGACGGTACGTTTGCAGAGCCTCCTGGCGGAAGTGTTCTTGTTGCCGATGCAGCAGGTGATATAAAAATTCTGCGAGACCACGACGGAAAACCGTACTGGGAATTTGACGCTGGTGGCGGTTTCTCTGGATCACCAGCCGTTGTTCGTAACAGAGTTGTCCTTGCTAGTGATGATGGTGTTGTCTGGTGCTTTGCGCACGAGTGACCCTCAACGAAACTCAAGACTGTTTCAATCTTGTTGCGTTTCTTTAACATTCTTTTTAAGGCGTAAATCATGGCATGGCAACAATGCATAGTCAGGCTCACACCTCGCAGCCGTGGATTCCATCTAATCACTCATGAAATTGAGCAGGCCCTTGGGGATATGAAGAAACCGAAGATCGGGCTGCTGCACCTTTTTCTTCAACACACATCCGCAAGTTTATCGATTAATGAAAATGCAGATCCAGACGTTCCACGTGATCTTGAAATGGCATTTAGAAAGGTAGCACCAGAAGACCTGCCTTATCGACACACCTGTGAAGGCCCGGATGACATGCCGGCCCATATCAAGACCTCAATATTGGGATGCTCTCTCACGATCCCCATCAGTTCAGGAAATCTATGTCTCGGCACGTGGCAGGGCGTCTATTTGTGTGAACACAGGATTAATGGCGGATCACGCAAGTTAGTCCTGACTCTCCACGGTGAAATAGGAAGACTAGCCGATCGGTAGCACACAAATTTTGTGCACACCAGTCCCCAATTCAAAAAGTCGATAACTCTCGTTAAATGGGTGGAGGTGCGAAAAAGGCCAAAAAAGAGCAGCCCAGGCAGGCGGGGCAATTTTTTTGAACTTTTCCAGAACCAAGACCTACATTGCTTCGTATCATTTGAGTAGCCACGATACGAACGTGGGTCTACCAAGTGACAACTTGGCGGAAGGAAGGAATGACACCATGGCACGAAAAGAAGCACTTTCAAGCCTTCGAGCAATCCTTATCAGACGACGAGATGCCCTTCGAAGCGCACTGAATGGTGACCTGACTCTGTTAAAAGAATTGCGAAGTGAGTCGCCGGGAGACGTTATTGATGCAGCTGTAGATACGGCACAAGACGAAATAAGTTCCCAGCTTGCTGAGGTAGAGGCACGTGAACTTGGATCAATAGAGAATGCCTTGGAACGAATGAACGCTGGCACGTACGGCTCATGCGAAGTCTGTGGTGGAAAAATACCCTTAGCACGTCTGCAAGCACTACCATACGCCACAATGTGTATTCTTTGTCAGAGAGAAACTGAACAGTCTGATGGACACTGGATGGTAGAGCAACGAGCAGAGGCCTAATAAGTTTGCACCTAAATGCAGGCGACTTTCATACATTGACACTTTCACGATGTATACTTGACAGTAGATATGTGTACAACGTGGAGACAGAGCATGATGGCGGCCCATTTCTCAACCCTTCGATTACATCTTATGGTAGCTGCATGTCTGGCGTACCTTATCAGCGGAACTGCCCCTGCTGACGAACAGGCGGTAACACCGTCAGGGACAATCCAGCCAACAACAACGGGCATCGCAGACCGAGTTGACCCATCTATCAGCCGTCGCCTCAGCCTCACCGAACGAGAACGTCTTTACGACAAAGTTGTTCGCGACGCACGGCAATTGGAAATGCAAGGCACGCAACTCCGTAGACTTTCAGTTCTTCTTCGCCCAGCCGTCGTACACATTGATGCGATCAAATCCAGTAGTCGTGGTCGCCCAACACGCGATGATGAACAAGAAGCTGGTTCAGGAGTGATTGCAAACCTTGCTGATAAAGTTGTTGTGATAACAAACCGGCATGTCATTCATGGAGCTGACATGGATGACATTACGATTCGACTCGATGACGGACGTGAGATACAACCGTCGCGTGTCTGGACAGACTCTGACACCGACATCGGAGTCATGCTCATTAATGAGTCACATCTGCCAACTGCTCATCTTGCAGAAGGCGATGGCGTCCAGATTGGTGATACGGTTCTTGCAATTGGTAGCCCCTTCGGACTCGCACACTCAGTCACGCTTGGTATTGTTTCTGCAAAAGGCAGGAGAGACCTTGAGTTGGGCGAGGGTGGTATTCGATTTCAAAATTTCATCCAAACCGATGCGGCGATCAACCCAGGAAATAGCGGCGGACCACTTGTTAATCTTCGAGGCGAAGTCGTTGGACTCAACACCTGCATAGCCAGTAACTCGGGTGGCTTTGAAGGTATCGGCTTTGCTATTCCTATCTCGATGGTGATGTTTGTCGCGAGACAACTGGTAGAAACAGGAACTGTTTCTCGGGCTTACCTCGGAGTTGCTCTCGACAAAACCTTCTCCCTTGCCACAGCTCATAAGCTTGGTATGACTCGTCCAGTAGGAGCTCGTGTCACCGGCATCACACCCGGGTCTCCTGCTGAAGAAATTGGTCTCATGCCAAATGACATCATTTTGGAATTCGCTGGCAACCCGATTGAAGATGACGACCATCTCGTCAGTGTCGTGAGCATGACACCGACGAATCAGGAAGTACGGCTCCGCATCTTCAGAAATGGCCAGCCTCTAACACTTGAAGTGACCGTAGCTTCCCGCAAAGCGTTCGAATCGCCTTGATAATGCCGCTGGCAACCTGAAAGCTGCAGCATTAGTGCCTATTCACCTGCTGGGAAATCCTCACAAGGCTGTCTAATGTCTCTGCTGCTTTCTTTGAATCAATTGCTTCTTCTGCGAGCATCCTCGCCTCCGGCAGACTGGCTGCCCGACGTGCCGCCCACAAGACCGCCGCGGCATTCAAGAGAACCACGTCGCGAGCTGGACTCACTTCACCAGCCAAGACGCGTCGAATACAAGCAGCACTTTCTGTAGCATTCGCCACCAATAGTTCCTCTCTTTTGGATTCAGGAGCTGTTTTTATGCCAAAGTCTTCAGGAGTCCACAACATTTCTTTCCGTTCATCACCCGAAACATCAATCACATGCGTCGGCGCAAATAGCCCAACTTCATCAACACCGTCTTCTGAAGAAACAATCAACGCTCTTTTCAGACCAGCAAGTTGAGCTGCCTCTGCTACAGCCGGCTCTGCACCAGGCCTCCCAACGCCAATGACTTGTACCGTGACATCGGCCGGGTTACACAATGGACCGACAAGGTTGAACACCGTTGGCTTTCCAATCCGACGACGCACGGCACCCACTTTTGCCATAGCAGGGTGATGAGCCGGTGCGTAACAAAAGCAAATGCCTGCTTGCACCAGACAATCTGCGACCAGGTGCAAGGGAATGTCCAAACGGACACCAAAATGCTCAAACACGTCGGCCGAACCTGTTTTGCTTGAAACCGCACGATTACCGTGCTTTGCGACAGGAAGACCAGTCGCTGCAACAACGATTGCGGTTGCTGTCGAGATATTAAACGTGCCTGAACCATCGCCCCCAGTTCCACAAGTATCAACTATTAGTGAAGGAACAGAGGCATGCAACGGAATCATCCGCCGTCTTAACGCATCAACAACGCCTGCAACCTCTTGGGCAGTTGGCATTCGACACGCCGAGACAGCCAACCAGTCTTCAAAATCAGCGAGTGGCATTTGATTGTCAAGCACCGCATCAAGAAGATCTGTGATTGTATCGCGGCCAAGTGGCTCTTTATTCCGACAAGCATCACCTACCTGCTGCCGTAGTTGCATTACAGAATTTTCGTCCATTTTTCATACCACGATAAAACAAGAGGACCTGAAGCTGAACAAGCAGCACCTAACTTCCGACCATATATCTTGGCGGATATTTCTACAAACTACTACACAGCATGACGATAATGTCATGTTTCCGTACTCGCCCTGGAACGGTACGATGCCGGTATGGCAAAAAAAGTAATTATTGACGTGGACCCGGGAATTGATGACGCAATCGCCCTCGCCATTGCATTATTCGACCCCGGTCTTGATGTACTTGCTGTAACAGCAACTGGGGGTAATGTCTCCCCTGAACAGGCAACAACTAATCTTCAGGCGATTGTTACTTATCTCGACCCGCCGCGAACTCCACGTATCGGAATCGCTACCGAAAACGCACACATGCCAGAACGAGCCTTAAGCATGCATGGACCTGATGGCCTTGGGGGCCTCAACCTCCCTGCAGTTCCGTTACACGGCTCGCACGCAGCTGAAAAAGTAATGTGGGAAACAATTAAAGCGCACCCTCGAGAGGTCACCCTCCTCTGCCTCGGGCCACCGACAAACCTTTCCCGCTTGATTCGTCGTGACCCCAGTATTGTCGAACTAGTTAGTGATACAATTCTCTGTGGAGGCACATTGCATGCTAATGGTGGGGCAAGTCCAGTTGCAGACTTTAATTTCTACTGCGATCCTTTTGCTGCTCGCCACGTAATCAGTGAACCCTTTAGGAAGTCGTTGGTTCCGCTGGAGACGACATCACAGATCGCATTTGGTTTAGAAATGCTTGAACAACTTCCTGATACTTTTACATCTGCCGGAAAAATTTTCCGCCGCATGTTAAGTCACGCATTCCGAGCACATCGACAACTTCTTGGAAGCGAAGGCATTCACTTGCACGATGTGGTTGCTCTCGTCGCGGTGACGAACCCCGAACTCTTTCGTCAAGAAACAGTGGCCGCAGATGTTGAAACCGCTGGTGAAATCACTGCAGGCATGCTTGTTATTGACCGCCGTCATGCGCGTAGATGGAAGCCAAATCTCGATATTTTCACTCATTGCGACTCAGCCGCCGTAAAAGACTGCATTCTTCGTGGACTTAGGACAGCAGCAGAAACTGCCACTTAGCAAACTCGTGTGAACCAAAAAAGCCGCCACTGACTAATCGAACTGTCTCTGGTGTGAAACTTGATCGAATTCTTCGACATTCCGGCATGCTGCTAATCGTCAGGATAACGGCAGGGCCAGCCCGTCATACGCCAACCTCATGCTGGCGGGCAACAACGATGACACCGAGTTATGGTCAATCTCATGCGACATATGAACAAAATATGTTTCGCGGGCAGCGATTCGTTGAGCCACATCGACGGCTTCATCAATCGAGAAGTGTGTGGGATGATGTGCAGGTCGCAAACAATCTAAAACAAGAACATCAAGACCTTTGAGCAAGGGCCACGTCTGCTCTGGTATTTCATTTGTGTCGGTGCAGTAGGCCACATTTCCAATTCTGAAGCCAAGCACTTCAAAGGCTCCATGATGCAAACGCAGGGGAACAATGGTAGCTCCAAGCAAGTCAAAGGCATCAAGTCCTATTTGATGAAGCGTCATCTTCGGAAGGCCACCACCTGCAACAACAGGCGCCTCAAACGCATAGTCAAACGCTCGACGAATGCGCCGTTCCACTCGAGGCTCGCAATAAACCGGTAACGGACCGCCTTTGCGAAAACATAACGGACGAATGTCATCGAGGCCATACACATGATCAACATGATCGTGAGTATAAACGATCGCATCAATTGTGCTGATATCTTCTCTCAAAAGCTGCGAGCGAAGATCCGGAGTTGTATCGATAAGAAGCGTACCGCCAGGCAACCCGAAGACTACGCTTGTTCGCGTTCGCTTGTTTTTTGCATTATCACTTTTACAGACATCGCAACCACACCCAACAACAGGCACACCGACACTTGTACCAGTACCAAGAAAAACAAATTGACCTTGAAGGTTTCGGCTCGATGACACTTTCAAATGCGTCGGAGACATAGATAGAAAACTCGCTGCTCACAAACCTAATTTCCGGATTACAACCATGAATCCGAAAAGGTAACAGATCCTACACCTCCTGTTGGAGAGAACACTCCGGATACAACGCATTTCCCAACCCGCCAAGCATGCAGCGACGCAAAAGAACTCCTTTGAAAAACCTCGAACAACGTGAGTGGCTCGCAACAACCCGAAAGTGCTGCTGCCACAAAAATAGCACAACAAAACCGTCCTTGATGCACCTGCAAAACACCGCCGAGAACGAAACCAAGAACTCATAGGCCCATTTGATAAATCGCAAAAAAAGGCGATCTACCCCCAAAGAACCCCCGCGAACTTCGGCATTTCGACCCAAATTTCACCATTTGCGAAACTACTTGACCACTAGAAGAACCAAAAACAACCGGTCTCGAGGCTCATTTCTTTTGAAAATAAAAAATGTGAGTAACCTTGACCCCCTACCACCTTCGCTGTGAGAATTACCTCGTTGACACCAAAACGAGCACCTACTCATTTGTTCCCAGGAATGACCTGAAGTCAACGTGCGTTCGATAAGCGGTTAGGCTGAAGACCGCGTACCACGATTATTGGCTATTTTCTCTTCCCTTTATATCACCATCATGGAACAACTGGAACGCATCTGGGACTTCGTTAGTAATTTTGCATCCGCCACGGGTTCATGGGTCGAGCGATCCATTACCGGTCTATTTGGTTCGTCGAATGCTCGTTACCTAAAGAGATTAGAAACCAAGATCGAGGCAATTAACTCGCTCGAGCCACGATACAAAGTAATGACCGATGCCGAATTGCGTGCACAGACAGATGAATTCAAACATCGGCTCTCGGCAGGTGAAACTCTTGACGACCTGCTTATAGAATCTTTTGCTGTGTGCCGCGAAGCGGGACGAAGGTTCCTCGGCATGAGGCATTATGATGTACAACTTATTGGCGGCATGGTCCTGCACTCCGGCGCGATTGCCGAAATGATCACCGGAGAAGGAAAGACACTTGTCGCCACGCTCCCGGCTTATCTTAATGCACTCGAGGGCAAGGGCGTGCATGTCATTACGGTAAATGACTATCTAGCACGTCGTGACATGGAATGGATGGGGCCTCTTTACATGGGGCTCGGCCTTACGGTTGGTGCAATCCAATCTGGCATGGAGTCTGACGAACGCCAAAAATCATATGCCTGTGATATCACCTATGGAACAAACAACGAGTTCGGATTCGATTATCTAAGAGACAACATGCGGATGGCCGCGCGAGGTGACGATCGCTTCCCACTTCAAATGCAACAGTCACAGGGCAGGCTCAACTTTGCAATAGTTGATGAGGTTGACAACATTCTTATCGATGAAGCGAGAACACCTCTCATTATTTCAGGGCCCGCTCATGATGACGTCACGAAATACGCAAGAGCCGACAAGGTGGCCCGTCAACTGAAAGCAGATAGCCATTTCGAGGTTCAGGAAAAAGAACACACGGTAAGCCTCACTGAATCTGGTGTTAGACAGGCTGAAAAACTTGCTGGTGTTGAAAGCTTCTATACGGCGGGCAACATGGAGTGGCCTCACCTGATCGATAACGCCTTGAAAGCTCACTATCTGTACAAACTGGACGTGAACTATGTTGTACAGCAAGGCGACGTTGTTATTGTTGACGAGTTCACCGGTCGCCTTATGCCTGGACGCCAATGGTCTGACGGCCTTCATCAAGCTGTCGAAGCAAAAGAAGGAGTGCGCGTAAAAGAGGAATCACAGACCCTCGCAACGGTCACATTGCAGAACTTCTTTAAGCTATACAACAAACTTGGTGGTATGACCGGGACCGCAATGACTGAAGCAAATGAGTTCTGGAAGATCTACAAACTCGACGTTATCGCTATCCCGCCAAACCGTGACCTTCAACGAATCAATCACTCGGACATCATCTTTCGCACTGAACGCGAAAAATGGATTGCTGTTGCTGATGAAATTGAGCGAATAAATCGCTGGGACTCCATCAACCTTGCAGACAAAACGACTAAAATCGGAACCATTACGAATGAGTCGGACGAGGGCATCCAATTTCAGGCAAAAGGAACGAAGAAAATTGAGTCCATTGCGGCAGATCAGATTCAAAGCATTCAGCGTAGGGGACTGCCAGTTCTTGTCGGTACTGTGTCGATTGAAAAAAGCGAACGGCTTGCATCCCTTCTCGATAAGCGAGGCGTCGATCATCAGGTACTCAACGCGAAACAGCACCAGCGCGAAGCAGATATAGTCGCACAGGCTGGTCGACTTGGCGCCGTGACAATCGCGACAAATATGGCTGGACGCGGCACCGACATCATACTCGGCGGCAACGCAGAAACCATGGCGTGGGCTCAATTACAGAACACCTATGACACCCGCTTAGATGTCCCAAAAGATGAGTGGACCACCCTCGTCAGCAGCATTTCCGAACGCGAAAACATGAAGACCGAAGGCAGCAAGGTTCGTGAGATGGGTGGGCTGCAGATTGTTGGAACAGAGCGGCACGAATCGAGACGAATTGACCTTCAACTCCGTGGGCGATGCGGTCGTCAAGGAGACCCCGGGAGCAGCCGGTTCTACCTTTCGCTTGAGGATGACCTCATGCGAATTTTCGCTGGCGAGTGGGTAAAAAACATACTTACCCGACTAGGCATGCAAGACGGTGAAGCGATCGAGAGCAAGATGGTAACTCGTCGTGTCGAAGCCGCACAGAAAAAGGTGGAGGAGAGGAATTTTGAAATCAGGAAAAATCTTCTCG
>Ga0114925_10000370_pt1 | contig 19448 bp, 16 predicted proteins | sample SumtaG_2_FD_87287 | JGI IMG/M metagenome (GOLD analysis project Ga0114925, IMG submission 87287) | Deep subsurface microbial communities from Indian Ocean to uncover new lineages of life (NeLLi) - Sumatra_00607 metaG | ecosystem: Environmental > Aquatic > Marine > Oceanic > Sediment | place... | reverse complement strand
CTTCTTGATTTACCGGGAAGCGGCATAGAAACAACCGAAGGCATAGACGCTTGTATTCAGATGTGGCTGCACGGTCTCTCCTCAATGCTGTGTGCAGACATTGAGGAGCAGCCTCATTCTTTTATTGCTTCAGATCCATCAGGCTTTGAAGACAACCTAGAACGGTTTAGTCATTCAAGGTGGACATTTAGACGTTGACAGCAATAAGCCATCGACGAAGGAATGGCGTAAAAAAACTCAATTGCCCTTCGATTTTTATCTCCATGGTTTTGTGTGCGTCGGGGACTCCGTTAGGCAATCGCCAAAGGAATGTCACTTTGAACTGTTTTTCAATGGAAAGAAAAAGTTCCTATGGAGTCATGCAATTAACACCTGATAGTGTTAGAATAAGAGCGGGTTTCGTTTGGGAACTATAATATTTTTTTCTTCGTCATTTTTAGAACCATCGATTGGAACCTGTGGAGTAAGAAAGGGTGTGAGAAACATGATGGAGAAATATCACGATGGCTACAAAACTGGTCATTGCATCAGGAAAACGTGCAGGGAAAGCTATCCTTCTCAAACGTAGTGAGATGCTAATTGGTCGTGCCGAAGAGTGCGGCATTAGACTCACAAGTGATGAAATAAGCCGTCGGCACTGCTCAATTAAGGTCGTGCCTGACACGGTCTGGGTGGAGGATCTTCGCAGTCGTAATGGGACGTTTGTGAATGGTCGTCGTATTTCCGAGAAAACCAAGTTATATGACGGAGATCTTCTTCGTGTCGGAGGCCTTGAACTCAGGATATCAGGGGGATCACTTGCTGCCGCGGGGGCTGATGGATCCAAGGCACCACTGCCAAAATCCTGGAGTGATGACGATGAGATATCACGCTGGCTATTGAGTGAGAGTAACGAATCACCAAATCTACATGAGACGACTCAGGTGTCTGCTGCCATACCAGTCGATGATGTTGTTGAAGAAGAAGCCAAAGACGTTGAAAAGTCTGAAGGCGATGATGATGGGAGTGATTCGAATGATGAGGATTCTCAGCAGGACAAGGACGTGCACAATCATCCAAGAAATGCCCGAATGACAGTCGAAGAGTTGGTAGCAGCGCGTGCAAATCCTGAGGGCATGCCAAAACAGGAAGAGAAATCACAGGGGTCCTCGCGTGAAGCAGCTGCCGAGGCCCTAAAAAAGCTGTTTGGAAACCGATGATGACGTCTTGTAGCGGTTGTAGGACTTATTTGTTCTGAGCAAAGCTTGTTGCCACTAATTATTCGCTAATCATCACACTCTACGCAGTCGTTATGAGGAATACTCTTCTAAGACTGACTTCGATTTTTGATTGAGAGGAGATTGATATGTCTGCCACTGCTAGCCGCCTTCAAAAAAAATCCCCAGAGAATAAAACCTGTGCATCTCACCCGTGCACGGAGCCAAAGACATTGCGTCGACGCTATATCGATCCAACTACCTGTGAACGAGAATATGCTCCGGAGGAATTGGAATTTATGCGTGCCCTTGAATCGTATAAACGATCAAGTGGAAGAATGTTTCCGACGTGCAGTGAAATACTAGAAGTTGTTCACTCGCTAGGCTACGTACAGGTAGGGTCCTAATGACGTTGGATGTACGTGCTGTATCACATCTCATTCGTTGGGAAGCCATTATGGCCGTGAAGATGCTTTCCCCTGTGAGCGTGAAGCCTTTTGCGTCGTACTAACGATCTGAATTGGGCTGATATGTATTGTTTTCTAAAAAAGATTTCTATTTGGCAGGATCGTTTCAACGGCTTCCTGCCTGTCTCGGATTGTGCTCTTATCGCTTGGGTTCGATGAGGTCTTCTCACCCTCCGTTTACGTTACATATCGTGGCCCGTTGACCATACGCGGAAGGCGTCCTATTCTCCCCTGAATACGGCTTTTGAGAAGGCGTCGAATCGACTGCCTGATGCCGGTGTCCGAACAGGAGGAAGGTGTGGCCCAACGATCAGACGGAGCAGATTCGAGTCGGATGTTCAATTTTTCTGCGGGGCCGGCTGTGCTTCCCCTTCCCGTATTGAGGCAGGCCCAGAGCGACTTGTTGGCTTTGCCAGGAGTTGGAAGTTCGGTTCTCGAGATTAGTCATCGAAGTGCTGCCTTTGATACTATTCTTGAAGAGACCTTGGCAACGCTCCGCCATCTTTTATCCGTTGGAGAAGATCATGAGTTGATACTTTTACAAGGTGGAGCGAGTCTGCAATTTTCAATGATTCCAATGAATTTGCTTCGTGGGCATGGTTCAGCGGACTACATTCTGACTGGTAGCTGGGGAAATGCTGCACTGAAAGAGGCTCTCCGTGAAGGAGATGCTCGCATTGTGTGGGATGGCAAAGATAACAACTACAGTTGTTTGCCCAGGATCGAAGAGTTGAACGTGTCATCGGATTCAGCATATGTTCATCTAACAAGTAATGAGACGATTCAGGGTGTGCAATGGAAGCAGGTTCCTGACGTCGGAGACGCACCGCTCATCTGTGATTGCTCAAGTGATTTTCTTTCTCGTCCAATTGATGTGAGTAAGTATGGTCTTCTGTATGCGTGCGCGCAAAAAAATGCTGGAATCGCAGGCGTCACGGTGGTTGTGATCCGCAAAGATTTGCTGCATAGATGTGGCGATGCGTTGCCGAAAATGATGAACTATCAGACGTACGTAAAGAATGGTTCTCGGCCAAACACGCCTCCTGTTTTTGCGGTGTACATTCTTGGGCTCGTTTGCCGATGGATTCAGGAATCAATGGGTGGGTTGTCGATGCTTGCTCAGCAGAACGCGTCAAAGGCACAACTCCTATATGACGTGATTGATAAATCTGATGGTTTTTATGCGGGGCATGCTCACGCATCATGCCGATCGGACATGAACGTTACGTTTCGCCTGGGGGATGAAACGCGTGAGAAACAATTTGTGGAGAAAGCTGCTGAACATGGTCTTGTGGATTTGAAGGGTCATCGTTCCGTTGGAGGTATCCGAGCCAGTATTTATAATGCCATGCCTCTGAAGGGTGTTGAAACGCTCCGGCAGTTCATGCTTGATTTCCAACAATCTCACTGATCAAAAACTTTTTGAGCGACTGATACGATTTTTCTTTAGGAACTAAAATGCCATCCATCGTTGTTCTTGATTCTCTCAGTCCCGACGGACTTGCCCTTCTTGATAAAGCCAAAACTCGTGGTGTCACGTACAAGGTAGCAACCGGTCTTTCAGGCGAGGCTCTTCGTACGGAGTTAGCAGCTCATGACGGTGCCATCTGTCGTAGCGGTGTGAAGATCACTGCGGATGTTTTGGCAGGGAATACCCGGCTTCGGGCGATTGTGCGAGCAGGTGTCGGGACCGACAATATTGATAAGGATGCAGCAACCCGGCAAGGTATTGTGGTAATGAATACTCCTGCTGGCAACACTGTCAGTACTGCTGAACATGCCTTTGCTCTCATCTTGGCTCTATCGCGAAATGTTGCGGCCGCTGATGCCAGCCTTCGTGATCACCGATGGGATCGAGGGAAATTCATGGGGGTACAGCTATCTGGAAAAATCCTTGGTATTGTTGGTATGGGTCGGATTGGACAGGCTGTTGCTGAACGGGCAAGGGCTTTTGATATGCGTGTCGTGGGGTACGACCCCTTTCTTTCACCGGAGCGGGCAGCTGACCTTGGCGTTGAGTTAGTGCCAAAAGTGACTGATATGCTGCCCATGGTTGATTATCTCACCGTTCACACACCGCTTACTGATGAAACACGACACCTAATCGGACGATCTGAGTTGTCTCAACTCAAAAAAGGTGTTCGGCTTGTCAATTGTGCCCGAGGAGGTATTTACGACGAAGAAGCTCTCGCTGAGGGGCTCAAGTCGGGAGTGATTGCAGGCGTAGCACTCGATGTTTTTGAGTCAGAGCCTTGTACTGAAAGTATGTTATTTGACATGCCAGGTGTGCTTGTGACTCCGCATTTGGGGGCGAGCACAGAGGAAGCTCAGTCGCAGGTGGCAGTTGAGGGTGTTGGCCTGCTAGTTGATTTTTTGATGACAGGAGCGATCCGCCACTCTGTGAATGCGAATGCGATTGATCCTTCGGCGATAGAAGGAGTTCGAGGCTTTCTGGATCTTGCGTGGCGCCTTGGCTTGCTTCTTGCGCAGTTTGATGACGGAGCTCCTCGCTCCTGTTCAATCGCCTATCGAGGGGAAATTGCATCTCGTAATACGAGGTTGGTCACAGCAGCGTTTGCTGCAGGTCTCCTCGAGTCTGCAATTGAAGATGTCAATATTGTCAACTCAGAAATGCTGTTACGTGATCGGGGTATTGAATTAGTTGAACAGAGCCGTACTGACCCAGGAGCATTCAGTTCTGTTGTGGCAGTTGATCTTGTTATTGGTGATACGGTTCACCGAGCCGCAGGGACACTTTTTGGCCACTCCATGCCACGACTTGTCCAGCTTGAGGGGCATCGTCTTGAGGCCTACTTAGATGGAGTGTTACTTGTATTTACTCATCAGGATGTGCCAGGAATCATAGGTCGTGTTGGGACGGCATTTGGTGGCCAGGGTGTCAATATTGCCCAAATGACGGTTGGCCGAACTGCGCCTGGTGGTGAGGCCATTGGTGTGCTCAATTTAGACCAGGCGCCAACGCCAGAGGCTCTTTCTAATGTTGCCGCCTGTGAAGGTGTCCAGTCGGCTCGAGTCGTGAAACTTCCTCCAGCAGGCAAACTTCCCTATTGGCTGGCAAATACCTCAGCTGCCACCCGATCAAGTCAAGCAAACAAATAATCAGAGTCTTTCTCGGCGTCTAGATTTTGATTTTTTCAGAAATCACGTTGATGTACCCCCCGGCTGTCTCAGTGGTAAAAAAACGTATACTTACATCGTTCGTATACTTGAAAGATTGCAATACCGTTTCGAAGTGTTTGAGGGTTGGGGCTAAGGGCCAAAAAAATGATTGTTCACAGATTCGTACAGAGAATGACCTGGCTGCTCGTTGCCGTGTTGGCAGGATCTCAGTACAACGCGTTCACGGCTGAACACGAGAAGATCTCGGTTTCAGATCAAGCGACTCTTTCTCTTTTGAGAGCATTGGATGAACAAGAAATGCCAGATGTGGTTCTCTGGATTCTTGATAGTGTGGCAAAAGAGAAGGAAGCAGGAAAAACACTTCAGCAAGAAGTGGCATTCAGGAGGGCCACAGCTCTCGTTGGAGTCAGTCAGTCTGAAGGCGATGCTGAAAAACGTGTGCAGTTGCTCGATAATGCTGAACAAGCACTCGATTCTTTTTTAGCCGATGATCCACCCCTCAGACTTCGAATTGAAGCCTTAATGCAAAAAGGTGGACTGCTTGTTGCTCGGGGGCGAGTCAATCTTGAGAAGGCAAAGCGTCCAGGAGCAGATGCTAGTTCGCTGCGATCGGCATCAGTACCTTTTTTTGATAAAGCCATTTCAGCACTCCAAGGGAAAATGGCTGGAAAAAAAGAGCCAATAACAGATATCAGTAATGCAGAAGATGCTGTGCTCAAGGCGTTGAGGGAAGCTGATGCGGAGCTCAAAGCAGTTGCCGCAGAAAAGGAAAAACCAGGTTCATCAGGTCGCTCTGGTTCTCGCTCTATTACGCGAATGGAAGAAGACCGAGAAGAACTGCGAGGAAAACTGCTCCAAGTGCGACTGTTAGTAGCAGATGCACTTTTTGATAAGTCACAAGCATTTCTTCCGGATTCAAAAGAGTCGAATGCTGCCCTCGAGTCCTCTACAGAAAAATATGAAGAGCTCTATAAGAAGTATCCCAATCGCGGTGCTGGTCTCCTTGCACGATGCAACGAGGGCAGAAATTATGCGGTCGCAGGTGACTACAAAAAGGCGCTTTCAGTCCTCAATGAGATGTTGGCTATTGAGGGAAATGGAGCCTTTTTTATAACGCTCAAGCGGAAGGCACTCAACGCAGCATTGCAGTGTTGGTTGGCTGAAAAACGGTATGATGCTTTCTCGTCAGATATGTTAATAACAGCGAAGTCGAGTGTTCCCGATGAGCAACTGGATCAAGATGTTCTCGGCATGAAATATAGAGCAGCTCTTCTTCTTACAAGGCGGGCAGAGGCTATTTCGGAACAAGAGGCTCCAAAGAAAAAGCCCCTTTGGCGAGATGCTGGGAAACTTGCTTTGGAGGTTGCCAAAGCAAGTCGAGAGTATGCCATTGAAGCTCGTGATCTCTTGGCATCTCTTGGTTCAGACTTTGATTCAATGGATGGTCAGGATGCATCATTTAGCTTATTGATGGATCAGGCAAAGCTTTCGCTCACGACAATGCAGGAGCAGCGGGCTCTGGCTAAGCAAGCTGTGGCATCAAAGCAGGATGCAGCGGCAAAACAGGCGACATCGTCCGGGGATAAAGCCAGGTCACAAGCGATTTCATTTCTACAAAAAGCCATCGAAAAGTCCGAAGGGGAAGAGATCGAGGAGGTTAACCAGGCGCGGTATCTGCTGACCTATCTGTTGTATGAGTCTCGTGAGTGGCTGTTAGCTGCCCAGCTAGGCCAAGAACTTTTTAATCGTTATCCCAATAGCCGAGGCAGTGATCAGGCGGCCATGATTGCCATGGCAAGTTGGCAGCAACTGTACAAGCAGGCTGACTCAGCAGAGGCAGCAACAGCAAGAGTAAGTTGTGAGAATTTAGCAAAGTCGATTATAGAACGATGGCCAGACAGTAAGGCGGCGGGTGATGCAGCGGTGGTTGCAATCGCTTTGGCCGTTGAGTCTGACAACCCATCATCTATTTCTTCGCTTCTCAATATTCTTCCAAAAAATTTGAAACGACGCGAAGAAGTATTGATGCGAGCTGGACTGGGTTTGGTGAGACGGTTTCAAGAAGTCAGAAAAGCTGAAAGCAATAAACCTTCTGATCAGACAGATGTTGAGTCTCTCAAAAAACAGGCCATGATGGTGCTCGATCAGGGGCTTGCTGCAGGAGCAAATTTGCCCCCATCGGCTGTTGCGGTTTCGGCTGCTTTTGCCCGCTGTCAGCTTGCCATGGATGATGGTGATGAAGAGCGAGTGAGCAAAGTACTTGAAAATCCAAACTATGGTCCGTGGACGGTGGTCAATGGGACGATCCCGCCTGGTGTATCAAAGTCATTTGTTGGTAATGTGTTGACATTGTCTCTTCGTCACTTTATCAGCGCACAGAAGATCGAAAAAGCTGACCAGGCAATAGCATTGCTCGAAGCTCAGGCGGGTGAAGGTCCTGAAGCTGCAGCAAAGTTGACAGCTCTTTACCTTTCAATGGGACGTCAGTTACAGCAGCAGCTCCAAACTTTGGCGGGCGAGGCAAAAGCTCCTGAGCGAGCGGCGAAAATCCTTCTGGGCTTTGAAAGTTTTCTTGATCGGGTGTCAAAACCTGATGCAAAGACCGATTCACTTATGTGGGTTGCCAGTATGTATGACGCGCTCTCCTCTGGAGAAGGTTTAGGTACAGTTGTTTCCAAAAAACAGCAGGAAAAGTATCTGTCAAAAGCAGCGGAAGTGTATGAAAGATTGCTGGATGGTCGCTTGGATGAAGTTGTTCAGTATGAACCAACAATAAGGCTCAAACTCGCTGGTAACTATCAACAAGAAGGAAAATGGGAAGCGGCGAGAAAGCACATCAATTGGTTTCTCGGTGATGTTTCTCGACAAAATATGATTGAGCCCCAGATTGCAGCTGCAAAGATTGCTCAAGCTGTTGGGGAATCTTCATCTGATGCATCGGAGGCTGCCAATGAGTTTCGTGAGGCAGTGAGTGGTAATCAAACGAGTGAACGAACATCATGGGGCTGGGGTGGCATCGCAAATAAACTTGTGAGACAAGCTTTTTCTGGAACAGACGAACGAGCGAAATGGGCACAGGCACAGTTTTTCGACGCACGACTCAATTTGGCAAAATGCAGATTAGCATGGGCGGAGCGTTCAACGTCTGATAAGGCAGATCTTCTTGGGAAGGCCTTTAATGACATTGCGCTCACGTACAAACTCTATCCAGCACTAGGCGGTCCGGAGAAGACACAAGAGTTCGATGCTGTTCTTCGAAGTATTCAAAAAGCGCAGGGCCAGCCTCCTGAGGGATTGGCGGCGATTGACAAGTCGGTAGTAGGAGGTGGCACATGAGACAAAAGGTGTGTTGTGTATTGTGGGCAAGGAATAGTGTTCAGCAGCAGTTCAAAATGGTTGCAAAAGCCTGCGTAGTATTAAGCCGTGACTTTTTTCTGTCGAAAGTACTTTCAGTTCTGCTGTGTGGCGTGTTGTGCTCGGGCGTTGCATGTGGTGAGGTGGAAAGTCTCATAACAGGGATGTTTCCTGGAGAAGATGGTCAAAAAGAAAAAAAGACAGAACAAGTCATCATTCTCAGTACGACACCAACAGATGTAGAATATGAAAACAATGCAGCGGAGCTCAGTCGAATACCGCTATCTGATATTGTTGAGATAAGTTTCATTGATGAGCCACCAAATCTTGCTGCGGCTCGCGAGTTTTTGGAGAATGGGCTTCCTGACGAAGCAAGAAAACAGTTTGAGGAAATTAGTGATGACGAATGGTCAGGGCTTCCTGAGGAAGTGCTCGTGGAAAAGCAGTTTGTTTTCGCTGCTTTTGCTGGAAGACTAGCCATTGAGTCTGGTGACAACCTGGTAGAAGCAGACAAACTCCTATCAGAGTTCCTTGCAGCGAATCCTCGAAGCTATCACTTTTATGAAATTGAAAATATTTATGGAACACTCAAGTTCAAAGAGGGAGATTATGCCGCTGCTATGCAAGCATTCGGTGTCCTATCGAAAGGCCCTTCGTCGTACAAGATTCAAGCACTTAATGGAAAAGGAGAAATTCTCATCAAGCAGAGAAAGTTCGTGGAAGCAATCAGCGAATACGACGCTGCTCTCTCGGTAAGTGCAAACGATACCACTAGCTTGAAAAGAAAGCAGGAGGCGGCACTTGGAAAAGCGCGTGCTTTGTCTGGGCTTGTTAAGCATGATGATGCATTGAAATTAGTAAAAAGCACAATCAATGCATCTAATCCAGACGATAAGAGTTTTCTCTCAAGAGCATACGTCGTCTTGGGTGAGGTCTATCGTGCCGTTCAAGGTCGAGAACAGGAGGCGCTGGTTGCATATCTCACAGTTGATTTAGTGTATAATGTGGCTCCAGAAAGCCATGCTGAAGCCCTGTATTATCTGTCCAATTTGTGGGCTATTGCACGGCAGGAAGAGCGATCCCGGCAGGCCGGACAAATTCTGAAAGACGCGTATCCGCAGAGTGAGTGGGCCAAAAAGCTCGTACAGGAAGAGAAAAAGTCCTGAAGCCTCCGTCTTGCATTGCAAGCAGATCTCAGGAATGCATACTTTTAGCAACGAATGTGATTGAGATTAAGATATGACTACCAAGGAGACAAGCATGCGTTCGATTGAAATGGCCAATCACAGAGAGGGCCTGAAGTTGGGAAGTTTCATCAAACGCCTTCTTGGCATGATGGTAATGGTTGTTGGTTTGGTCTTTGTTGTCACTGGTCCATCTCTTTTGTGTCCCGACATTGCTGTAGCCCAAGATGGCGTAGGTGCTACTGATGGTGGTGAGGATTCTGAAGGTGAAAGTGCTCTGTTTTATTATGCAAAGGCACTTGGTTGGGTGTTTGGTCCGGCATTCCTGCTGTTATCATTTTATTTTGTTTCTCTACTCGTAATGTGCCTGCTGCAGATTCGTCGAGCCGTTGTTCTGCCGGAAGACCTACGGGAAGAGTTTGAGTCTCACCTTGATGCGAAAGAGTATCAACAGGCGTATGAGCTAGTGAAGGAAGATGATTCTTATTTCGGTCGTGTAATGGCTGCTGGCATGGCACGCATTCAGTCTGGGTATTCAGTTGCAGTTGATGCAATGCGAGAAACAGAAGGAGAGCAAGCGATGTTATTGGAACATAAAGTAAGTTATGTTTCGCTTGTGGGGGCTATTGCACCGATGTTGGGTCTGCTTGGAACTGTGTCTGGTATGGTTGGTAGTTTTCAGGTAATAGCACAGTCTGCAACTGCTCCGAAGCCAGCAGAACTTGCTGGTGGTATTTCTCAGGCTCTCGTTACAACATTGATTGGACTGATGATAGCTATTCCAGCTACAGCAGCATTTTCAATGCTGAAAAACTGGCTGCAGGTAATCAATGCAGAGATCGACTCTGAGAGTCTTCGATTGATGTCGCGTTTCCAAGGTGTAGGAAAGAAATAGAGGTTTCTTCCATGGTGCGCCGTAAACGTGGAGTGTCAGACACAGAAGTCGACATGACTCCAATGATCGACATGACATTTCAGTTGATTACATTTTTTATCTTTACCTTGAACTTCTCTGAAGCAGAGCAAGATGACAGGATTCAATTACCTCTGAGTCAACTGGCAAAGCCAGTACCGGGGCCAGTGGAAAAGCCTATTACGCTTCAGGTTACAAATACCAGTTCGGTAATCTATGCAGGAGAGTTGGTTCCTGTCTCACAAATAGGTGGATACCTTGAGCGAGAAAAAGCATCACTCATCGCGTTAGGCAAACAGCCAGCAGAAGCTACTGTAATTGTAAGAGCTGATGGACGAGCAAAGACGGGCGAAGTGCAAGAAGTTGTCAAAGTCTGTCAAGAGAAAGGGTTTGAAAAGTTTGCTCTCCGAGCCCAGTATGATGACAGGAATTAGTCAATGGACCAAACAGTCTCACAGATCTCTGAAAAAGTTGAAATCAATATGACGCCGATGATCGACGTCGTTTTCCAGCTGTTAATATTTTTCATGCTGACCATGAAAACAGTAATTCCTGAAGGTGATTTCGATATCCGGATGCCTCTTGGAAACGCTGCGGCTGGTGCTCCTGACGATCAACTTGTACCACCAATTCGAGTGAAGATGACTGCTGCTGCTGATGGTCGGCTCAGTGGCCTTACCATGAACGGAACGCCTATAAAAGACTTTGTTGAGCTCCAAAACAAGATTGTCAGTATTGTAGGCACAGATACAGGGCCGAATTCTCTGGCAGAGAACACAGAGGTGGAGTTGGACTGTGATTACGGCCTTGACTATGAAAATGTTGTTCAAGCAATTACGGCAGTGTCTGGGATGGTTCGTGACGGACAGATTGTTGAACTCATAAAGAAAATAAAGTTTACTCCTCTGAAAAGTGATTCCTGAACATCAACAAAGAAGTGGTACTCAAGTCATCGAAATTGCAGCGAGGAATTGCTTAGTCACAGTCCGACAGCTGTTTTGTGAATCAATAATCGATCATGATTCCCTGCATATGACGAAAAAGCATGCGAGAAACGTCAGAAAGCCCCGGTTCAACGTCGTGGGTGAAACTTTTGGTGGATTCCTTGAAGTCGACTAGAGTCGACGTGAGTGTATCGCTGAGTCGTGGCAATGCTTGCATGTCCAAGCATCTCTTGGACGTGTCTGAGGTCCACTCCTCCTGACACTAAATGCGTAGCAAAACTGTGCCTGAGGGTATGGGGGCCAATGTCTGGAGGTACACCGGCCCGTTTGGCATGGGCTCGAACGATTTCCCAAATGCGCATTCTGGAAAGTCGGTTTCCTCTGGATGAGAGCACGGCCCATTCAGAGTTTGTGCCGCAAGCAGCAAATGATGGACGGGTATTTTTGAGCCAATCGGAGAGTGATGTGATTGCACGGCGACCGAGTGGTACAACGCGTTGCTTGTCACCTTTGCCATGACACGTACAGAATTTTTCACTCAGGTGAATATCGGACACTTTCATGGAGGATACTTCTGAGGCTCGGCAGCCAGTGGCATAGAGTAGTTCTAGGACAGCGCAATCACGATTGCCTGTCGGTGAAGAAGTATCAGGAGTCGTAAGCAAACGATCAACCTGATTCGGTGTCAGGACACCAGGAATGCGATCGTCACGCCGTCCAGGTGATAACAATTCTGCAGGGCTTTCATCAACAATACCCTCCAGTTGAAGGAAGGCATAAAATGTTCGAAGAGTAGCAGCTTGTCTCGCAATACTGGCACGAGCAAGATTCGCACCTTTGAGATAGCTGAGGTAATCGCCCAGTTCACGTACTGAAAGGTCAATTGCCGAACGACTCCCTACCCATTCGGTAAATGTTTTTAGATCACGTTGATAAGCAGCTTGCGTATTGGTGGAGAGTGCTCTCTCATGACGGATATAATAAAGAAATCGAAACACCAAGGAGTCTGTTTCTTCTTGTTGTTTCGGATTCAAATCGTTGTTGGCTAAAATCCGGCGAGTTCGTGGACGGCGTTTCTTATGCGAAGCCATTATGATTGAACTCCTCGCCCACACATTAGTCGGAGTCGTAGCCTAGATTTGGTGCCAACCACCGCTCTACCTCTGACTCAGTCATGCCCTTTCTCGCAGCATACGATTGCACTTGCTCTCGAGTGATTCTATCTACTGCAAAGTATCGGCTTTCTGGGTGACTGAAATAGAGCCCACATACGCTGGCTGCAGGCGTCATTGCAAAGTTCTCAGTAAGACTCATGCCAGCGGCATTTCCGGCATCGAGTAAGCCAAACAATTCGGGCTTTTCTGTGTGATCAGGACAGGCCGGATAACCGGGAGCAGGACGAATGCCGCGATATTTCTCTGCAATGAGGTCATCTGCGCTCAGTTGCTCCTGTTTTCCAAAACCCCAGTCCTTTCGTGCTTTATGGTGGAGCCATTCAGCAAATGCCTCAGCAAGACGGTCGGCGAGAGCTTTCACCATAATCGAGTTATAGTCATCGTGCTCTTCGTCAAACTCTCTAGCAAATTCATCGCAGCCGTGCCCGGCGGTGCATGCAAAGGCGCCAAGGTAGTCTTTGCGGCCACTTGTAACTGGCGCGATAAAGTCCGCGAGAGCATAGAAGACCTCTTGGCCTCGCCGTTCCCATTGTTGTCGAAGTGTATGAACGCGTCCTATTTCTTTCCTGCGTTCATCGTCAAGAAAGAGCACGATATCATCTCCATCACTGTTGGCTGGAAAAAAACCATAGACTCCGCGTGCTTCAAGCTTTTGCTCAGCGACTATTTTTTCGAGAAGACTCTGGGCATCGTTGAAAAGTTTTTTTGCTTCGTGGCCTACGTGCGTATCATCAAAAATTGTTGGATATTTTCCTTTTAGTTCCCATGCCAGAAAAAATGGAGACCAGTCAATAAAAGGTATGAGTTCTTCTAGTGAGACTTTTGGGAGTTGACGAGTGCCGAGAAACGTTGGTTCTGCAATTTCAGTTGATGACCAATCGGTTGTCCAGCGTTTTTCTACGGCAGTCGTGTAGGATACAAGTTTGGTCTGTTGGCGTTTTTGGAAATTCTCGACATCTCTAGCCTGTGCCTCACGATTTGCTGTTGTAAAGGCTTCCTTGAGACTTGGGTTGAGTAGCTTTTCAACAACACCTGCTGCTCGTGACGCATCAGTAACATGAACAACATTCCCGGAATATTTGGGAGCAATTTTTACGGATGTATGTTTGGCTGAGGTGGTTGCGCCTCCGATTAAGATCGGGACCTTGAATTGTTCATGCTCAAACTCTTTGGCGACCTGCACCATTTCATCAAGGCTAGGTGTAATAAGCCCTGAGAGACCTACGATATCGACATCTTCTTCTCGAGCTTTTTCGATAATTGTTGCACACGGAACCATCACTCCGATGTCAATAATTTCGTATCCGTTACATCCAAGAACCACGCCAACGATATTCTTCCCAATGTCGTGGACATCTCCTTTGACTGTTGCCAGCAAGACGCGCCCTCGTTTGGAATCGGCATTGCCCTGCGCCTTTTTCTCTTCCTCCATGTATGGAAGCAGGTGCGCAACAGCTCTTTTCATTACACGGGCACTTTTTACAACCTGAGGGAGAAACATCTTTCCCTCACCAAAAAGGTCACCCACGGTCTGCATGCCGCTCATGAGCGGGCCTTCGATAATTTCGAGACTTGTGTCGTATTTAGTCCTAGCCTCCTCGATATCTTCTTCGACATGGTCGGTTAGTCCCTTGAGAAGCGCATGAGCTAATCGGCCCTCTACATCAAACTCTCGCCACGCATCAATTTTTGCAGAACTGTTTTCTCCATCACCCTTTACCGTCTCGGCGAATTCAATAAGTCGGTCTGTTGCATCTTCTCTTCGATCAAATAAAACATCTTCAATTTTTTCGAGGAGTTCAGGGTCGATGTCTTCGTACAGCGCGAGTTGTCCTGCATTCACAATTCCCATATCCATGCCAGCTTTGATGGCATGATAGAGAAAGGCTGCATGCATTGCCTCACGAACAACGTTGTTACCTCTAAATGAAAAGGAAATATTACTTACACCACCAGAAATCTTTGCGAGTGGCATTTTCTTTTTTATTTGACGAGTTGCCTCTATGAAATTAATCGCGTAGCGATTGTGTTCTTCCATTCCCGTGGCGACGGTAAGAATATTTGGGTCAAAGATAATGTCTTCGGGAGGAAAGTTGACTTGTTCTGTGAGGAGACGGTATGCCCGTTCACATATTGATACACGATTTTCAATATCAGTGGCCTGTCCATCCTCGTCAAATGCCATCACAACAACTGCTGCCCCGAAGCGACGAATGGTCCTTGCCTGTTTGAGGAATACGTCTTCGCCTTCCTTTAGACTAATTGAATTAACAATTCCTTTGCCTTGAATGCACTTCAGTCCTGCCTCAAGTACTTCCCATCGAGAAGAATCAATCATGATCGGCACGCGAGAGACATCAGGCTCGCTGGATAAAAGAGTAAGGAATTTTGTCATGACCGCAGGACCATCCAGCATGCCCTCGTCAACATTTATATCTATAATGTTGGCTCCATTTTCTACCTGCTGCCTGGCAACACCCAACGCAGACTCGTAGTTTTCCTCTTTGATAAGTCGGGCAAATGCGCGAGAACCAGTGACATTAGTTCTTTCACCGATTATCGTAAAACTACTCTCAGGCCGAACTTCGAGAACCTCTAGTCCTGAGTAACGGCTTAACAATGATTGAGGTGCTGCTTTTCGGGGAGGAAAATCTGCAACTGCTTCAGCGATCGCTCGAATGTGGTCAGGAGTGGTTCCACAGCACCCGCCAACAATATTGAGAAATCCATCTTTGGCGAATTCGCCGATCACGGATGCCATCATTGAGGGGGTAATGTCAAAACCACCGAGTGCATTTGGCAGTCCTGCATTCGGATAACAGCTAACCATCACTGGGCAAATTCGTGAGATGTCTGCCAGGTAAGGCCGTAATTTTTCAGGACCAAGGGCACAATTGATACCAACACAGAATACGTCCGCATGGCTTATGCTCTGATAACAGGCATCCACTGTTTGGGCAGAGAGGGTGCGGCCCCCTTCAAAAACGGTGAAAGAAGCCCAGACAGGAAGTCTGATTCCACGTTGAGACAAAACATCTTCTATTGCATAAAGAGCCGCTTTTAGAACCAAAGTATCAAAAGCTGTTTCAGGAAATAAAATGTCAACTCCACCATCGATGAGAGCCTCAACTTGTTCGCTGTAGCAGGCAACCATTTCGTCAAAAGTGACGTCGCGATGTCCAGGGTCAGCAACATTTCCGGCGATGGAGAGTTGTTTGTTGGTTGGGCCAATTGAACCAGCAACAAACCTCGGCTTATCTGGTGTTTTGGCGGTTGCTTTTTCAGCTTCCTCACGAGCAATTTTACATGCCGCCAGGTTCATTTCTCGGGTATGTTTTGAGAGACCAAAGTCTGCAAGAGCAATTGGCGGCGCCCCGAACGTATTGGTTTCAATGATATCGGCGCCTGCATCTAGAAATGACGCATGAATCTTTCGTATTGCATCCGGTTGGGAAAGGGTCAAAACATCGATGCAATTTTTAAGATCATGGTCATGGTCTCGGAAAAGGTCGCCCCGAAACCCCCCCTCATCTAAGCTAAGGGCATGAACCATTGTTCCCATAGCCCCATCGAGCACAGCGATTCTTTCGGAAAGTAGTTTGTAGAACAGATTCGCACGATCAGTTGTTTGTGAACTCGACATTGGATAGCTAGTGAATAATCAGGAGATTGAGGGGCTAATTTCTAGGAGATGTTAAAGAAGCATAGGCAAATAGGCCATGCAGGCATACTGCAAAAGCATTGTGGGGAGAAAGGAAAGATTGTGAAAGGTTGGTGCCTCCAGTCGCCTTCTGAGGATGGAGATCACAGGCTCAAGCGATGGGATGTGGTCAGTCGATCCAAGTAGTATGGAGGTTCCAGTGAAGGTTCTTGCTCGATTTCCTGATTGCCAAGAAACAAAAAAACCCACAACATCGGTAGAGCGATCATTTTCCCCGAGATCGAATCGTCCTTCGATTCAACATAGAAAAGAATCGCGCCGCCCTGTGGTACACCGTAGGAAGAGGTCCGTATTTCCGACTCGATCGGTCACGATTCTTGCACTTATTGCTGCAGGTATTTGGGGTTTTGCACTTCGTAATGAATGGCTGGAAAGTAGCACAGTTGCTGACGGGATGGAATCATCAAAGCAACGGCAGCCTCACTGGGTAGCTCATGAGCCCCGCTCCAGAATCCAAGATCAAGGAGTTCGCAGTGAGTAGGCAATCCTGTATGAGCAAATGGTCCACTTCGGATGTTGTTGATAATGCATTCCTGCAAAGAATACATGTTGCTGAAGTCACGCATAGTGAGACATGCCATGTCCCACATGCAACGAACGAAGAAAATAACCAACTAGAAGTACTGCCTTCAAAGACAGTAGAAGAAGGTAGTGTTGTGGAAGCATGTAGTCCTGACTCACCCCCTTGTGTGCATGAAGCAACTGTGGAAGAGTCCGATCCAATCGTGAAAAGATTATTGGAAAAGGTTCCAGGGCAGTGGTTGGATTTTGCAAAAAGTATCGAGTCCGAAGTTCGTGAAGGGCGACAGGTGATTGCCATTGTTGGTGGAGTCCCTGGGGAAGGTTGTTCGACCATTGCTCGAGGGCTTGTATCAACACTTCGGTGTCGAGGCTGGGATGTTGCGGCACTAGACGATACCCATGCAATCGACAGGCAAGACATTTTTTCGATGAACGCAGAAAAGAAAGTGGTTGTCGTAGATGCTGGAGCTTGGTTTCCACCTGGGCCTATTCAGCACAATCGCATATCAGAGTTGAGTAATGGATTTGACGCCGTTGTTTTGGTAAGACGCGCTTCAAAGGCTCCATCGGCTGCTCGTGCGACCGTCATCAGGAATGTTGGCCTACATCTCATTGGTGAAGTAGAGACATTTGTCACTAATCAAGGTCTTCCGCCACATAGAAGTGAGGCTCATTAGGATGACACGCACGGACATGCAGTTACTATCGTCACAGGAAATAGCCAAGGCAAAACTCTTATATGCGATGGAAAAGGAGTGTCCTGCAGCTATTTTGTGTGGGCCGTCTGGTACTGGCAAAACATTCATGCTGCAGTTGTTGATAGATGATTTGAAATCCATTGGCCACGTTGGACGTGTCATCCCCTGGCTAACGCTTCGCGAAACTATTCTGAGTGAACAGCTCGATGTATTAGTGATTGATTCGATTGATGATGCAGACGAAAGTGAGCTCGGTTCAGTTATTTACCGGTGTCGTAATACGACTCCACGAGTTCGATTTATTCTTGTTGGAACAGGTCGACTGTTGACGCTCATATCACGGGATCAAAGCCTTGAGAAGCAAATAGAGTTGCGAGCTGCACTGACATCATGCACACAATCTGAGACGCATGAGCTGGTGGCAGGCATTCTCCCGACGGATAGTTTTCGTGGAGTTCGCAACATAAAGTCAGTTGCTGACACGATTCATGAAATTACTGGTGGAATTCCTAGAGATATTGTGAAACTGGCAAAATTAGCTGCTGTTGTGGCAATGAATCATCCAGATGGCTTGTCCAGTGACATTGTTGAACAAATTCATTGGAAACTAGATCTTAGTGCGGCATAAGTGGATCCTGGCTAGATCGTTGTCTGTCTGGCGCAAAGTGAGCCAGATCAATTGCTGTTTGATTGCCAGTCACAAGATCTGCAATTAGTACAGCTGTGCCTGTAGATTGATGCATTCCAGCCCGAAAGTGCCCGGTCGCAATATAAACGTTTTCGTAGCCAGGCAGAGAACCGATTGATGGTATTCCGTCAGAACTTCCGGGGCGTAAACCTGACCATGAATGAGTGTGAATTGTTGTTGCAGGTGCTCCCAGAAGATTTGTTGCTAAGTTGAGCAGGCGTTCGATTGCCTCACGAGTCGTTGATTTGTCAAAGCCAGCATTTTCTAGTGTCGAGCCGACTAAGACTTTTCCATCTGTTCGAGGCAAGAGGTAATCGACGCCACGCAAACCAATATTGATCACTCTTGCGAAAGTTGGCTGAGGTAATTGCAGTAAGGCAATTTGGCCGCGGACAGGCTTTGTATGAAGTGAAATATCAAGTGTTTCAACGAGTTTTCCTGACCAAGCCCCAGCTGCAATACAGAAGGTATTGGCATCTATCCTCGGAGAAGTATTTTTTGTGGTAGTACATTCAAGGTGCGTAATTCGGCCATCCTTTACAGGCATGGCGTGTACTGAGGCACCATCAAGAATCTCTACATTTCGCTTTAAGCATGATTGACGCAATGCCTCGAGGTGTCGAGGTGTTCGAATTTGTGCTTCATCCGGAGTAAACAGTCCTCCCGTAATGAGTCCTTCACTCACAGCATAGCGAAGCCCTGGTTCAATCTGGCAAAGGCTGTCTGTAGTATGTATTTCACAACGGATGTTTCTTTGATGGAGAGTCGTGGCATGGTTTCTTAATTCATCAAATTCAATTGAGGTTCTTGCAATATGGAGTCCTCCACAACGGAGCAAGCCATTGTTAATGCCAGTTTCCTCAAGGAGTTCTCGTGACCATTGGTAATGAATGCGGTCACTCATTAGGGTCAGTTGTTCCAATGAGGTAGCATCTGCGTAGGGGGAAACTGGAGGTAAAATACCAGCCGCTGCCCATGAAGTAGTCGATTTCCTATCCTCTTGAGTTAACACCTGAACCGATTTACCTCGGGAAGCGAGTTCTCTCGCAATCGAAAGGCCAATCACACCGCCGCCGATAACACAGCAATCGACCATACTTCAGATATTTATAGCGAATAACAGAGGACTAGGAATTGGTTGGAATCGTTGGTGAGTCAGCTATGTTGACCCAAACGTGGACATGGGGGGCACCACGAAAGTGCCAGACAAACGATGGGCCTTCCAGTCGCCAATTGTCCCAGACACCATCATCTCCAAGATCGCCTTTACTGAAAAAGGCAAGCCTGCATGTATCCAGACCACCTTGTGTTGAAAGGCATTTTCTAGCTTCAGCCTGATCTGCTGTTCGAAATGGTTCAAGAAGGACAGAGAGAACCTTTTCGAGTTCATTCTTTTGATCTGCAGACAATTCAGGAACAGGAATCCCGGGTGCGTCCACGACCTT
>Ga0114925_10000368_pt1 | contig 19479 bp, 20 predicted proteins | sample SumtaG_2_FD_87287 | JGI IMG/M metagenome (GOLD analysis project Ga0114925, IMG submission 87287) | Deep subsurface microbial communities from Indian Ocean to uncover new lineages of life (NeLLi) - Sumatra_00607 metaG | ecosystem: Environmental > Aquatic > Marine > Oceanic > Sediment | place... | reverse complement strand
GAAGGATAGACTCGCAAGATCTGGATTTGAGCTTATCCGATGGCTGGTTGAATTATCAGGTGGACAAATCGAGATTTTGGACGACTCGAATCTCCCCAGTGAAGCGTTCGACACTGCAGAACTTATCGGTTTTATTACTTCTTTCTGCAATAGCCACTACGGAAAACGTTCTGCTGAAAGGCGCAAAAGTAACGGCATCAAAAAAGATTAGGTTCTATCCAGAGAACGAAATTGCGTATCGACAAGCCTTGGTTCTATACCGGCGTTCGTACAATCTTGCTGTTGAACGTTTCCGTACCGATAATTACAAGGATGAAGCCGGTAAGTTCATCAATATGCGTCCAGATATTAAGACGCAAGTTAAAGAGGAACAAGAACAATCTGGTGGGATTTATAACTCGATAATTTCTGATAATGGGACTCTTGCAGCGACTACTACATTTAAAGCGGTATGCTCCAAGAATAAAAAGCTGAAAGGTGCTAAAGGGAGTTTCTCAGAGATTGGTTTCAAGAGTCGAAAAGGGTCAAGGCATTCATTCAGCATTGATCGACTACCCAAGGGACTGAATCCTTGTGGCAAGGTGTTAGGAAAGATCTATTTAACCGAAAGTGTACCAAGCGAAGCTATCGGCAAATCCTGTATCATAACTTTTGATAAAGGTCGGTGGTTCATTCAGGTTCAACAACATATTAAGCTTAATACCGAGATCCAAGGTGCGGTAAAATGTGTTGGAGTTGATCCAGGTGTACGGACGTTTGCAACGTGTTTTAGCAATGATGAGGCTATGATAGTAGGTGCTGATTTTGTAAAAGAAAAGTTAGCACCATTGATGCTTCGTGTGGACAAAATGATAGGGCAACGTCAAAAGATTTTAAACACACAGAAAGGCATTAAATTTCTTGATATGCCTCAATGGGCGCGTGACCGAATTGTTCATTTCGACAATGAAATCAATCGATTAAAGTGCAAGAAAGATGATCTTACGTTAGATCTTCATAATAGGCTTGCGTTTGAATTGGTATCGAACTACGACGTTATTTTTCTGCCGACATTTGAAACAAGAGGCATGGTCACGCGGAAAAACAAAAAGGTCCGTACTATTCGTCGCAATACGTGTCGCCAGATGCTCGATTTGAATCACTACGGGTTCAAGTTGCGTCTCAAATGGTATGCCAAGAAATTTGGTAAGCATGTGGTGGATTGTAATGAAGCGTATACGTCCAAGACCCGTTCCTGGAACGGAGAAATAGATAGCAAGCTTGGATCATCAAAGACAATAAAAGGTGATGGCTTCACCGTTGACCGTGACATCAACGGCGCACGGGGAATCCTACTCAAAAATTTAACAAGGTAGCTTGGACCTGAATCATAACAACGAACATTGCGTTTGTTGCGATTTTAATCAAGAGACGGCAACTAAACGTGTGTACTATCGCCATCAAATCCTCAACCATTTCTTGCTGTGGGGACAAACTTTCCTGATTAACAACAACAATTTCACACCCATTCTCAGACGCAAGATGTTCAAACAAATCGAACCCAAATCGCGCAAGCCTGTCCTTGTGTGCAATGAGCAGTTTTTCGACTTTTCCCTCTATTATCTCACCGATTACTTTCAAGAATTTCTTTCTCTTGAAATTCATTCCACCAGCAATTTCCTGAAGCCATTCATCCACGGCAATCCCGGATGACAAACAAAAGGTTTCCATGGCTTCTATTTGGGATTTCAAATCATCTTTCTGGCCATGGGAAGAAACACGGCAATAGACTACCGTCTTCCGTTTGGCTTGCTTGATACCAAGATAGTTCCTGACATCACCATCATCGTAGTACCGGTGATTTGTCGGTGTCCGTTTAGCCTTTAACGTACCGTCACGATCCCACCGGCGAAGGGTATCAACCGATTTCCCAATCTTCTCGCCAAACTCACTTAGCTTGTATATCCTGTTCATATGCAGTATTTTACATACCTTTGCACAGGAAATCAAGAACTATTCATTGCTCCTAGTGGATTGTTTCTTAGAGCCTAGATCGTTGTGTTCCAGAGTTAGCCATACATCTTTCACGGTACCATTAGGCTTGCCGTCCAGATCGAAGCGATCTACTCCTGGTATGAGTGCTTCGATGTATACTTCGTGATTGCATCTTCTCCAAAACCTTAAAGCCATTTTCGCGATTCGGTTCGTTACCTTGTATCGTTTTTTTACATCTCTATTGATGTGTATTTTCCAGGGTTTTGGTGGTGTTCCCTTTGGTGGGAAAAGGTCTGGATGATTGGCTTTTAAGATTGTCAAAAGAGCCTGAGATTGTTTTTTGAAGACTTTATAAGGGGTCTTAGGGATCGGCGGTATTTTGATCTTCTCTTGCTTGACTTCGACACTGACTGGTTTTTTGTTTGTCTTCACCTTGGGTGGTTTTTTCAACTTCAGTAGGGTTCTCGGTTTGCTCAGTTTCAGGATTGTTCTGGCCACGATTTATTCCTCTGGAATATTGATCGGCGAGTGTGTTTTTCCGCTCAAAAACAGGAGCAGGTGATAAACAATCACCTGCTCTAGGTCAGGGTTTCGATTAATAACCCTAGCATTATCAGTAGATTAATACTCGATTGATTTGGGTTCTCTTCGTTTGAGTCACCATAAAGTCACCACTGGTTGATATTTGCGCGACAAAATGTCGATATTGGCAATCTCATATTTGGTCAATATCGACATTTTGTTGCTCGATGTATTCCCGAATAATCGAGATTGCCGCACCACCACAAGATGCGGCAAAGTAGCTTGGAGACCATAGTGCATTTCTCCAATAGTGCTGAATTAGGTCTGGGTGTTTCCGCAACCTTCGTGACGACGCGGTTTTCAAACTGTTCACTAATTTTGAAACGGCCACTTTTGGTGGATGATTCACCAATAAGTGGACGTGTTCCTTTTCGCCGTTGAACTCGATCAGTTCGGTTTCGAAGTCTCCGCACACTTTTGCGAAAATTTCTCGTAGGTTTTCTAACACAGTGTCGGTGAAGACCTTTCCCCGGTATTTGGTCAAGAAGACTAAATGGACGTGCATGGCAAAAACGCAATGTCTACCTGTTCTTTTTGTGCTTGAATTGTTCATGGGCCAAATGTAGTATAGGACTATGATTACCCGCAATGAAAATATTTTTACTTTGATGATTTAAGGAAAAGCCAAGTGACTGTCATACCGTTTGATACATTGGCGTATGCCAAGAAATTAAGGCTTTCCGGTATTTCGGAAGAGCAAGCCGAAGCCATGACCAATGCTATGAGTCAGGTGCTTGAAGCGAAGGATATTGCTACCAAGCAAGACATCAAAGATTCTGAAATATCCATCAGGCAAGATTTCAAAGCTCTTGAGGCGACTACCAAGCAAGACATCAAAGATTCCGAAGTATCCATCAGGCAAGATTTCAAAGCTCTTGAGGCGACTACTAAGCAGGCTCTCAAAGATTCCGAAGTATCCATCAGGCAAGATTTCAAAGCTCTTGAGGCCTCCACTAAAATTAGTCTTTCGGAAGCAAAGGTAGAGATTCTTAAGTGGATGGTTGGTATGATGCTGGCGCAAACAGGAATTATTATTGGTGTGATCAAAGTCTTCCTATAGGGAATGAAACATGGCAAAATCTAATGCAAATGCTGGGGCCACAATGTCTAATTTTCCAATCGTAGCGGAAGGCGACGCGATCAAAGGTAAAATGCGTGATTTCACCTTTGGCGATAACAAACTTTCACTCCCCATTGACTCGTTGTCTGATGAATTAGCGGAAAAGACCCAGATTTTCTTGGATGGTGTGCAATCTGATTATGATCGTGGACAACAGCAAAATGCGGATAAAGGGGAAGCTTTGAATGTTATGTTGTCTCTTAGTGATGAGACTCTAAACACTTATGCGCAAGGCTCGCAGTTGAGACATGAGATTCATCAACTTTTTCAAGAGGATTTGACCAGTTTGCAGCAATCTAATCCAGATTACGCTAGACACGTTTCGAATGCGTTGGTGCAAAAACAATTAGAACTTAAAGTAGTTGTGTCCGATCTCGGGAAACAAGAACAAGAGATAGCTCAAACTCAATACGTAGAGGTTGAACGCCAACGTAAGGAAGGTGTTTCTATTCTCAACCAGAAATATGAGAATTTTTCTACTGAGAAAGCTCCAGAACTTATTAAATATGTGATTTCCAAAGGAATGCGTACTCGTGAAGCTAACAATTGGGCGCTTAATCCTTTGGCGGCAGAACTGGGGTATAAGGCTATGCTTTTTGATCGGGATGCTGATTGATGAATGTTGTTCGATTTGATACTCTGGAGTATGCCAACAAATTAAAGCGTTCTGGTGTTTCAGAAGAACAAGCTGAAGGCATGACTCAAGCCATGAAACAGGTACTTGAGTCGGAAGATATTGCCACCAAGCAAGATGTAGAGAAAGTACGTAAAGAAGTAGAAGTGGTACGTAAAGAAGTAGAAGTAGCAAAAGCAGAGAACATCAAATGGATGGCTGGTATGTTGATGACCCAAACGGGCATTCTTGTCGCTGTGGTTATTGCTGCAATAAGGATTTCCTTGTTTTAATCTAGGTTTTTGCGCACTTCAGAGCCTTGTCTTTTAAATGTGAGCACGCATCAACCTGAAATTGGTTAATACGTGCTCACATTTAAAAGTTGTATGTTATCGGTCGGTTGCGTCTGTGGTTTGCGGTCACCTATCTCCAGCAACTCTTTTTGAAAGGATTAAACAATGGCCTATGATTTCACTCCGAAGTCTACCCCTGGTTATCAGTCACCGAACAGGCGACTTTCTCAAATGTTGATGCAAGGGCAGATCGGGCAACCGCGTCAACAAAGACGTGGTAAAACTGGACAAATAGCTGATTTTATACAGTCTGGTTTAGGTGCTTATTTGATGAGCAAAGACATGGGGCAACAACAAGCCGCACAACAAGCGTTTATTCGCGGTGCAACAGGCCCCGGCCTCGGTGCTGGTACTCCCGGTGGAATGGTTGATATTGGCGGTGAAGGTGTTTATGGGTCATATGGGCAACAATCACCTGCTGGCGGCGTTGGTGGTATGAAAGGTGCGATGGCTGCGCTTCAAGGTATGACCGGGAACCCCCATGCACAACATCGTTTGCAAAGCCTTTTAATGCAAGACCTTTCACGTGGTCAGAAAGAAGAACAACGATTAAGAGAACATGAGACTGCGAAAGATTTGTATAGGTTTCAACAGAAAGAAAAAGTGTTTCAGCCAAAGATTCCGGTTCCGGGTAGGGATGTTCCTTTTGGCCCAAAGGTACAAGCACAGAAAATTGCAGCACGGCAAGCTGGCAAAACAACGTGGGGAGCGATGCCTGAAGAGCCTGGAATGATGGTGTCGTCTTTGGGTCAGAGGCAAGCCGTACCGCAAACAGCTCAACAACAATTCCAAGGAAAGCTTAAAATGGAAGCCGCTCAAGCTCAGGCTGAAGCGAAGAGAGGACTTCCGCAAATGCAGCAAAAAACACAAGAGTCTATCGCGAACATTAAGGCACTTATGGGGCATCCTGGTATGAAAGGGATGGTCGGTGCTCCTGATACGCTTTCTGGTCTTTTTTACAAGGTAACTGGTACACCTCTAGCTGGAACTAAAGAAGCGGATTTTGACGCGCGATTGAAGCAAGTTGGTGGTCAACAATTCTTACAAGCTCTCGATTCTCTCAAAGGTACTGGCGCGATAACCGAAGTCGAAGGGAAGAAGGCCACTGTTGCCTTGTCCAGATTGACGGAAACAGGGCAGAGCGAGGAGAGTTATCGTCAGGCGGGGGAAGAGTTGATAGCCATCCTCAATGCGGGTGCAGCTAGAGCGGGTGTTGCGGCTGGTCAACCAGCTATGGGTATGGGACAAGCAGCTATGCCTCCTGGGGCTGGAGGTCAAAGACCAACGGCTATGGGTCAAGGACCACAGTTATCTCCTAGCGTAGCGGCAATGTTGCCTCCTGGAGGTCAAGGACAAGCAGTTATGCCTCAACCAGCAATGGGAGCAGAACAGTCGATGGTTATGCCTCAAGGATTACAGGTACCCCCTGGTGTAAGAGGGCCGGGAGTTGGTGGTATGGGCGATTCGGATTTAATGTCGATGTACAATCGTCCGCCATCCCCTGCTGGAGTAGTCCCCCTAGCGCCTCCGGCTCAAGGACAGCAGCCTCTTGGTAGAGGAGTACACATATCTACCCGAGAAGAATTCGAGGCTTTGCCATCAGGAACCGTGTATAAGATTCGTGGCAGTGTCAATGCGATGAGGAAACCGTAATGGGTTGGTTAGATAGTCCATTGGTTGATCCGAATCAATACAGTTGGGACATGGACTCTATTGATGCGGTCAACACACGTGAACCTCTTGGTTCATCTGCCCCGGTTATTCCAACGACGCAAGAACCAAATTGGTTGAATAATCCATCGGTTGATTCAACTCAATACAGCTGGGATACAGACTCTAAGGCTTCAACCGAAACGGTTGTTCCACCTCAATTTCAATCTCAACCAGCGGCACTGCAAGAACAAACAGGTCAATACAGTTGGGATACAGACCCAGCGAATCCTATGAGTATGCGCGAACCTATTGCCCCGGCTACAACAGCCGATCTACCGGTTGAATCCCCGATGGAATGGGGACAAGTGGGTCAACAAGCACTAGACAATTTCGCCGCAAGTGCCGAGAAATATGCTACTGACATCGGTACTGCTGTCATGAACCCTTTGGATACATTAGGGGCTGTTGGTGATGTTGTGACGGGCGCGATTGCCAAGGGCATCCCAGGCGAACAACCAGGGGAAGCAATGGCGGACAAGATTGGAAAGTTCTATTCAGACCGTTATGGCTCTATGGAAGGTTTCAAGAAAGCTCTTGCGAAAGACCCAGTAGGGATTTTAGGCGATTTTGCAACGATATTAACTGGAGGTGGAACCGCTGTTGCACAGGCACCAGGAATAGCCGGTAGGATGGGCAAATTAGCAGCCACTGCCGGAAAGGTGATTGATCCATTGAGTTTACCTATGAAATTAACTGCTTTAACAGGTAAAGGGATCGGTCATGGTGCGGCTGAACTTATTGGAGGTTTGGGTACTGGTACAGGTGCTGAAAGTTTAAGACAAGCAGCGCAAGCGGGGTTTAAAGGCGGAGAAACTGCTAAGGCATTTCAATCCGGCATACGTGACACTGCCAATATGCAAGATGTAATAGGTCAAGCTCAAGGAGCGCTGCAACAAATGCGCAGCGATCGTGGTGCTGCGTATCGGTCTGGAATGGTTGACACAACCAGCGATCGAACAATTTTAGACTTCAGTAAAATTGATGACATTATTACTGAAACTAAAAAGATGGGAACGTTTGAGGGTAAAGTTAAGAATCCAAGTACGGTAGATGTTGTAAATAAAATGGCATCTGCTGTAGAAGACTGGGGGTCAGGTGATCCCGCTAAGTTCCATACGCCAGAAGGATTAGACGCGTTAAAGCAGCGTATTGGTGATGCTAGAGAAGGTACAGATTTTGCCAGTGCAGAAAGAGCGGCTGTTAATCGAGTTTATAATAAAATAAAGGATTTAATAAAAGATCAAGCTCCAACTTACGCAAAAACTATGAAGGATTATGAGGAGGCCAGCACCCTTATTCGAGAAATCGAGGAGGCTCTTTCCCTCAAAAAACAGGCGAGAGCAGATACCGCTTTACGAAAATTGCAATCTGTTATGAGGAACAACGTAAGTACCAATTACGGAAACCGATTAGCCTTAGTCCAAGAACTAGAGAGGGCAGGGGCAAGCACAGTTCTTCCGACTTTAGCGGGGCAAACGTTATCGTCGGCACTGCCGCGAGGTTTAGGAAAACTAGCCGGTTCTGCAACTGTGGGCGGTGGGCTAACGTTGAATCCATCGGTTCTTGCGTTGTTACCTTTTCAATCTCCGCGTTTAATGGGCGAGGCCGCATACTATGGTGGGAAAGGTGGTCGTTTGGCATCTAAGTTGGCCAATATTCCGGGGATGGGTACTGCTTTTGCCCCCGGGACAAGGCAAGGAGCAATGCAATCGGGGAGGCTTCAACAACTGTTGGAAGGTGAGCCGTCTACTCCGCTAACTAGGTATCAACAGTTGTTAATAGGACCGTGAACATTATAAAGAAAACGTTGTTCAGTGTATGTACCGTATTCGCCTGTGTCGGTGTCGCAAATGCTGATTCGGAGCAATGGAGAAAGGATTTAGCCATATTCCCAGTTCAAAAGCATTCTGTAAAAGTAAATATAGCTAAAGGATTGCGAAAGAGTTTAAGAGAAGTTGATGCATACTTTCCTGTTCTTACACCATTGCGAAAAAAGGAAGAACAACAATCACTACGCAGTCTTTATCGTTTACAGGGCAAAGATAAAACATCAACAATGTTGTTGCTCAAAGAAAATGACGCATTTCTGATTAATTTATTGCATGAAAGTTTTACGAGTACGATTGACATATTAGACTACCTGATCGGCGCAACTCCAAATGACCCTAGTCTAATTGTTTGGCTTCATCTCTCAAGCAATCTAATGATAATCGAATCAAGTATTAATGTTTTCATTAATAAACTATCGTCAAGAAACATAGTAAACTTGCCCGAAGAGGAAAAGAAACAACTTTTTCGCAAGTATAATCGCATAGCGTATCTTATTATACGGAACATTGCCATGCCTATGGTAATAGCGCTAAAAGAAACAAAGAAATAATCCATCTGAGCATTTCTTGTTACTTAATTTCTTCAAATTTAAATTCCACTTTTTTCTTATCCACATTGAAGTTCATTTTAAATCTATCGGAAACGGTTCGTTTTTCTGAGATTTTCAATTCCAAGTTCTTCTTATCGCAGTCTTTTTTGCATGCGTTTACTCTAGCTTTTAATCTCTTCATTTCTGCGATATTGTTTTTATGGGTCTGTTTTATCCCATCGTGCAATGCTTCTGTTTCTGCAATATTGCTTTTGTGTGCCTGTTCCATTCTGTCGCGCGATGCTTTCAAGTGCGTGATATTGCTCTGATAAGTCTGTTCCACCTTGTCATGTGATGTTTTCATTCCTGCAATATTGCTCTGATAAGTCTGTTCTCTTCTCTTGCGCAAATCCTTCATTTCTGCAATTTGACCCTGATAAGTCTGTTCTATTCCTGCAATATTGCTCTTATGTGCTTGTTCTATCTTTGTTATTTCATTTTTTGTCGTGATTTCCACATCATTCTTAGTCATGGTTAAGATATAGAAGAAAACTGCTATCAGTGGCGGCAGGACCACAAAAAGAAATTTGGCAACGAAGACCATCATTGAGTTTCGCATTTGGCTTGACAGTTCATCAGTTGCCATTACACACCTTTAGCTAGCCAGAGTTGTATCTTGATGTATGTTATCACTACTGGTAATGTAAATCATTGACTCGTCTAGTGTAAAGGTGAATAATAAGACGACACCACCTGAATGAATGACTTAATTGGAGGAATGGACCTCAACATGTCTTTACAACAATTCAATATCTTCGCACGCTGGGACGACATCGCGGGTGTATGGGCCGCAACTAGTAAAGACGTGCCCGGTCTAGCTCTTGCAGCTCCGACAATAGAGGAACTTAAAAAAGATTTAAAGATTTGTGTTCCCGAACTGTTAGAGTTGAACGGTATTGTTTCGACCACACAACCGGATATTCCATTTAGGATTTCAATGCGAGGGAATATCCAAGAGATGACACGCGTTCTTGATGTTTGATGCCTTATACCAAATATGTTCTTGCAATGTTGGAAAACTCCGATTGCCGCTATGTTCGCAAAGGTAAAGGAGATTATTCAATCTGGTTCAATTCGAACACTAAGATACATTTTCGCGTAGATCACGAAGTAGTCACTCACTTTTCGGCAAACGATATTATGCGCCATGCTGGTTTGGCTAAAATTACGAACGATCCTATCAGGAACAGTTTTTAAATGCATGCTAGGTTGACACACTCTCACATTTAAAAACTGTTCAATATCAGATCTTTATGACCATGATGCCCAATCACTCATTACTCCCCGATTATTGCTTCGTGATTAACGAAACCTTTAGCTAAGCCTGGATTGCTGGTATAACAGCAACATCTTTTGTGCATTCTGGGGTTCGCACAGGGAACGGGACTTTCGGGTAATGAACCCTCCGAAAGTCCCGGACAACGGAAATTCTATTTATTTTCATGGAGCAACGCCAATGTCGAATAGTACATCACCTGTGCAAGCTGTTCAAAACATGGTGAAAAGTCAAGGCGATAAAGCAAGTAAGGATGTTCTCTTGAAGGCGCAAAACCAACCAAAAAATATTGGATTTGGTCGAGATGCTGTTAAGTTATCCATATCTCAGGCCGTAATCGATTTAAAAAGCAAATAAACACACAACAGCCGCGTGGTCGATGCTCACTTATCAAGAAAACGAAACGTCAATATAATCAAAAGCATATGCCATATCACCGCCATCAATTTTCGTAGATAACGCTGTTGTAGATGATGCATAATCTTCGAACTCTGAAAAATTACCCTCTCCTGATTCGTTCTCTCAATCTTTTGGCTTGCGAGAACGAATCTCTTGCTTTCTCTCAAATTTCTTTCTCAATCCTGGATTGATCCTCTTTCCGTATGCTTCATCAATTTGGAATTTTACAAAATCTTCCTGTGCTCTGGTCATTTCTGTATCTGATATTCTTATTTCAGATAACCAATTACGCACTTCCCTGCTAACAAACAAATCTCTATCAGTATTTGTGGTGGATTCTGCCATGAAAGTTCCCCTATAGAAACTTGATAGCGGCAATTACGAGACCTATGCCGCCAATTTGCCATTTTATTATCCTGAGTTCCATTTCAGATATTTGAGCTTTCACATCGGCTTTTAGCTCTGTAATCTTGAATTCCAATCTGACAATGTCAGATTTTGTTGCTAGATCATTGGAGTCAAAAGCTTCTGACAATGCCTTAGCTTGCAGTTTTGCCTGCTTCTCTGAAACACCTATGCCTGTTAGTGCTTCTGAGTAACCCAATGCGTCAAACGTGTTCATTCGTCAAACTCCTTGTCATTCAGTCGGGCAACTACGAAATATTATCCAGACATGGTTTTGCAGGGAATGTCAACAAGTAATCGACAAAACGGTAGAATCACCGTGACATTTCCGCAACACCACTAAGATAGTACGACTCTTATCATAAAAAACAACAAATCCCAGCGAAAGACACCGGGGGTCATAATAACTGTCGCATAAATATGTTTATGTTAAATTAGTGGGTGCTTACGTGTTGGAGATAAACTACTTGCATCTTTTTCATGAATTGTGCATTAACTTCCTGTAACTCGTCATCAAGGAATCAAAATGTTCGTATCATTCAGTTTGCAAAATTATCGCTCTTTTGCATCAAAGCAAACGATTTCACTGGTTGCTGGTACTGAAGCCATGAAAAACCAAGAATTTTCATTCCCCTCTAAAAATTCTTGGGTTCCTAATCTATTACGTTCCTCCTGTGTTTTTGGGCCAAATGCTTCAGGCAAATCGTCACTCGTTATGGCTATTGAATCTTTTAGACAGTTCATTGTTTCATCGGCGAAAAACACTCAGGAAGGCGAACAAATCAACATCACCTGTTTCAAATTAGATGAAAAATGGATTACTCAACCAACAGAGTTTGAAATTGTATTTGTTTATAAGGGATACCTTTATCAATATGGTTATTCTGTGAATCAAGAACGAGTTTGGGATGAATGGTTATTCTGTAAATCAAATAAAACAAGATCACAAACAAAAATTCTGTTTCGGAGAGAATATAACTCCGAAACAGATGTATATATATGGTATATCAACAAAACAAACATTAAAGGTGAAAAAGAACAATGGAAAAAAGCAACCAGGAATAATTCTCTTTTTTTATCTACAGCCATTCAATTGAATGCTGATTCTTTCAAAGAACCTTTCGAATGGATTCAACATCATTTGAAAGTTATCAGTTCCATTGGTCAACTATCTAATGGATTCACAGCTGACCACTGTATAGAAGGAAGGATGAAAAATGATATCATCAATTTCCTGCGAGTTGCAGACATCAAGATTGAAGATATTGGAGTTGAAGAGAAGAACTCGGATGAAAAACTCATAGATCTAGACATAAACCCAAATGGTCTGAACAAAAAATACCGCGAACATTTTAACAAATATCTGAAAACGTTTAAAGCCTTTAATGTTAAAGTATATCATCAAGGAAAATCTGGACAATTAATTTCTTTTAGTTTGCAAGAAGAATCTGACGGGAGCCAGATAGCTTTCAAACTTGCAGGACCATGGTTAAATGTTCTTGAAAATGGATATACACTAATTATTGATGAGTTGCATAACAGTTTACACCCACATGTTGTAAAATTCCTTGTTAATTTGTTCCATGACCCAAAAGTGAACAAGAATAATGCCCAACTAATTTTTACTACTCATGAAACATCAATAATGCATGAAGATTCTATGCATCAAGATCAAGTCTGGTTTACACAAAAAAATCATGATGCACAATCTGTTTTAACCCCTTTATCTGATTATAAAATTACCGAAGATCCTTCTGATTTTCAAAAAGCATATTTAAATGGTCGCTATGGGGCAATTCCAAAAATAAGGGAATTAATTCATGATAAATAAACACTTCCGTAACAATAGAGAGCCATACGGGAAGCATAAGTTGACACGCCATGAACCAACAATCCAAGAGCGACAACGAGTATTAATCATCTGCGAAGGAAGAAAAACAGAACCACTTTATCTTAAAGCCTTTATTGACTCTGTTGAGTTAACTACCGGTAGAATTAAAATATATGGTAATCAATCTGATAATTCAGCACCAATAAATATTGTCAATTTTGGCATAGATAAGCTTAGTGAAGACCCAAACTTCGACAAAATTTATTTCGTTTTTGATCGTGATACCCATGCAACTTATGACTCAGCTTTAGTACAAATAGAAAAATTAAAAAAAACATGGGAAGATAAAACCATTATGGCTATTACATCATTTCCATGTTTTGAAATCTGGTTTCTACTGCATTTCAAAACACATGGAAAACAATATGGTTTTAACGGAAACACTTCACCATGTACCCATTTGATCTCAGAGTTAAAGAAAATACCCGTATTCAGCAAATATAAAAAAGGACACAGAAACTACTTTAATATATTGAAGGATCGTATGGACATAGCAAGAAATAACTCTAAGATAACATTAGAACAAAGTAAGCAATATTGTCAGTCACCTCATCATGCAGACCCAAGTACATTAATGCATGAATTGATTAGTGGAATTGAAGAAGTAATTGTAAAATATAATAAATAAAAATCCAACATTCAATTCATTATTACTTTCACAAAGATGTGCATTTTGGTGAAAATAATATGCTTATGTGAACCACTGTTTGCGTTTTCTTCAATAGAAAACACCTTGATACGTTTATTCCAAAAAATCAACACAAAGAACAGTTCGCTATGCTCACCATCGCAAAACAGCTCTGAGACGCACCACAAGATTGTTCTGATAGGGTAGCCTACCTAAATAATGAAAATCTGCTAGCGCGTGTGTCAGCACATTCGCCACCGTGCATGTGTAAACGTTGATTGAGTCACCGAAGACCTATGCTCTGGAATTGGGCTGTTTGGCAACGACTCCTGAATAACGAACGCTAACTAGCGCAAACCGATTGACATTATTGAGTTCTGATAGCCAAAATCTCGTCTAACGCCACAACGAACTCATTTTGCCCACGGAATCTAACAAGCGGATTATTCTCCTCCCAGCCGGTAACTATCCGCCAAACGACTTTACAACCAAATCTGGTGGATGATTTGAACTGAATTCTGTCACCTAAATTAAGCACCTTAATCTGTTCATCCAACATTGTTGTTTGTACCACGTTTCAAAACCTCATCGTGAGTATCACATCCCGCCCTTATCTTGATTTTCTGTAAATCAAGATCTATGGACTAAATCAGGTGATTCGCTCAATGCTCTGGAAGCTCTTGCTATTAACATTTTACGGCGCATTGCGGCTGTATCCCGTTCGAAATCAACTTTTGCGCCAATTTCGAATAGTGCAATATAATTAGGCTTAATGTACAAACCTGGACTAGCTTTGTCGCTATCAGGAATGAGTTCTAACTCAACTTTGATATAGTCTCCCGTTTTCATCTCACCTGCGCTTTTGATAGGCTTCCACCCGCCTGTACCATCGGGCATGATTATCAGTGGTGATCGTTTTTCGAAGATCTTGATTAAATAACACCCCAAACAATAGTCCACATAAGGCTTTCCATCTTTCATATTGCCGTCATATTCTTTAAGATTCCATTTAAAATCGCTACTTAAAACTGATGGGAATGATTTATTCGGCCACTGTTGTTTTACGACAGTTCTTGCTTTTTTAAAAAACGATCTCATCTCTATAGTATCTTTATTGACGGCAATGGTTATCTGATAAAAACTCAGGGACTGAGTCGAACTGCTAATGATTTTTGAAAGTCCAAAAGGGTTGCCTGATACAATTCGCCCTGTGACAAGTTGAGTTGCAGTGACTGACATTCGGTTTATCCTGTTTGATGTTAAATCGCACTAAGAGGAAGTCAAAGTGTATTATAGTGCCTTGACTTGTTTATTTAATAATATTGAGGTTGACGCACGTCCACAAACCTCAATGTAAAACATCATCGTCACTCCTTTGTACCTCTATGGCATTGTTCACGATGAATTTAAACAGATCCGACAATTTATGCATTCGTCTGTAGCTAGGTCTTTCAATATATCTAGCTATATTAATTTCGATTAGATTGTGGAGCTTTGGGTTCTGTTGGTAAAAATGGTTGACGGGACGTACAGCATCCTTGCACCGCTGTGTTACTTCTTCTTTACCGAATTTGTGAATAAAAGTACCATAATAAGAGAGGAGCACGGCATTAGATTCGCTATCGCGCACATCAAGATTGTTCAGCATGAGTTTCGCAGCGATAACCACGAATACCTCGCAAATATGAAATTCAGTAAAATTTATCTCGAAAATGTCTTTTTTATACATTTTGAGCATTTTAGCCATGAGAGTTGTCACACTCCCTGTGACTAAAAAGTCAAAATCATTTAGGTCTTTGGTTAAATAAACATCAGGTTTAACTTCTTGCAAAAATCCCTTTAGATGAACAGCAAATCTTTCAGGTTCTGTAATATTCATTTTAACTATTCTCCAGTTTGAAGTCTGCTGCCGAAAAGTTCATAATACCTTTCGACATCGACATTTCTCATCTTCTCGTATTTTTCTTTGTTGCGAATTACCCAGAATTTATAATTGTTTGCGGCACGTTGCACTCCTAAGTCGTTTTGACTCATGATCTTGCCAATCATCGTAATTGAAGGGATTTTCTCGATTCTATTGATGTTTAAAGGATCGGATGACAAAACCTTTCTGATATCATTAGTTCTCACGACATCACATGCAAACACTCCTCTTTCCTGCTCAATTAAACTTCTTATCAACTCTTCAACAGGCTCATTAGTGATTGGTATCTGAAAAGACCTGACTTGACTCAATAGATCCTTTTCAAGATCTGTCTGTGGCCACCAAGGCACACCGTTGACATATGCTGTCCATGCTTCCGCCCATGCATTATCCACTAACCCGGTATCGGTAGGGATGACCAATTTTCTCACCAGGAGGGGCCAATAACGCCGATTCCCGGTGTAGTCCTTCAGAAACTCCCTCTCGTTGGCTGACCCGACAAAGGCTGTTCTGCGTTGATATTCTCGTGCTGACCTTTCGTATGGTTTGCGGAAAACATCGGTAGATTTGCTCAAGAACGCTTTAAATCTGCCAATATCGGCTTTTTTGAACAATCCATCTATCTCACCGGCCTCTACAACCCACCATTGGAGACACTCAGCAACCGAATCTTTATCGAGAGGATCAATCATTACCCCGTCATTGAAATATTGTCTCAGCGGCTTAGGGAACATGGCCTTGAAGAATCGGGTTTTCCCGATGCCTTGTTCGCCAACGAAGATCATAACTGAATCAAATTTCTCTACAGCTTCTTGGTTAGGAGTAGACTCCGCGTAGTCAGCCGCCGCACAAGCCATAATCATCCACATCCTCAAGACCTTATCACGAATATGTTCTGTACCCGTTTCTACTATGATATGCTCCGCTAATTGTTGAATGTATCCGGTTCCGTTGTGGTCTAAACTGCTCAAACATTCGACAACTGGGTTGATCGGGTGCCTTCTGCATATGCTCGCAACTCGGTTCACAGTGTTTGTCTGAGAAAGGTTATTGAGCTTTGTGAGACTGATGATGGTCTCAATCAAGTCTATTTCTTCAATGCCATCATCACCAGGAATAGCTAAAAAGTTCTTCTTGGTCAGCTGATTGAAACTTGTTGTAATGTCGTACTTTTTCAGCAAATACTCTGTGTTTTCTATGGTGTCGTATAGGCGGATTTTGTTCTTTGAGATGTTTTTGTGCGGGAATCCGTGTGGGTTCAACTGTTGATGAACCCCGTCAACAATGGCAGGACGGTCTTCATCGTTGACGGTGAGACGATTCTCAACAACAACGATAGCGGGATGTTTCTCATCAATATCAGTGAGATGGGTATCTTTCTCTTTATCCAACCATAATGATTTCTGTGCTTCTAAAAAATCATCAAAATCTTCTGCCGGCCAGTTAAAATAATCCTTTAAGTCGCGATGTATGCTTGTCCGTGTATCTTTCTCGGCTTTGTCTGCTTTTCCTAAAATCTCGATAACAAGTTTGGTTGAGTCCTCATCCGAAGGTAAATTTTTGAGAATTAAAAACAAGTGATATATATGATCGTGCGCCGCCGCTGAATACGCTGCAAATGTGCTGGGATTAACCATTATATGATCTAGCCTCCTTTGAGTGATGATTTGTAACATTTTTCAATATCTGAATTTTTCATCTTTTCGTATTTCTCGAAATTACGAATTATCCAATATGTATTTTTTTTTGTTCTAAACGACACTCCTAACTGATGTTGTTTCATGATCCTACCGATCATTGTAATCGAAGGAATTTTTCTGATATTATGACCATTCAATCCGCTAGAGTCTAAGGATTTCCTAATGTCATCGGGTTTCACAACGTCACTTGAGAATAATCCAAATTTAGTTTCGATCATTGCCTTAATGGCTTCGTCTACAGGCTCATCGGTAATTGGCATCTGAAAAGATCTTGTCTGCTCAGATAAAATCTTTTTAAATTCCGCATCTGGCCACCACTGCTCTCCGTTAATGTAACATTGCCATGCTTCCGCCCACGCTTTATCCAATAAATTTTCATCGCGAGGAATAGTAAGACCCTCAACAGCCAATGGCCAATAACGACGATTTCCTGTATAATCCTTGAGGAATTCTCTTTCATTTGTAGATGCGACGAAAACGGTTCTTCTTTCATATTCGCGTTCGGATCGCTCATAAGGTTTTCTGAACGAATCTATAGATCTACTAAAAAATTGTTTGAACCGAGTTATGTCGATTTTCTTGAACAATCCATCTACCTCACCAGCTTCCACAACCCACCACCGGATGCATTCGGAGATAGAGTCTTTATCTGTGGGATCAATCATTACCCCATCGTTGAAGTACCGTCTCAGCGGCTTAGGGAGCATTGCTCGGAGAAATTTAGTCTTTTCGATACCCTGCTCGCCAACGAAGATCATGACCGAATCAAATTTCTCTACAGCTTCTTTATTAGGGGTAGACTCCGCGTAGTCAGCCGCCGCACAAGCCATAATCATCCACATCTTTAAGACCTTATCGCGAATGTGTTCTGTACCCATTTCTACTGTGATATGCTCCGCTAATTGTTGAATATAATCAGTACCCTTATAGTCTAAACCGACCAAATGTTCAACAACTCGGTTGATGGGGTTGTCATGAGCGATAGATGCTATTCGGTTGACCGTATTGATTTGAGGCAATTCGTTTAGCCTAAACAGGCCGATAATGATTTCGATGACATCGGCTGATTTCGTTCTATCATCACCAGGGACAAAAAGAACATCTCTCTTTTTTATTTGGTCCCATCTAGCTGTAATCTTATAGGTTTTTAGCAAATGCTCTGTGTTTGCCATTGAGTCATACAAACGAACACCGCTCTCTAAAATCTTCTTGTGCGGAAACTGATTGAAATCTAGTTGTTGATGGTGTTCGCTAGTATCGTCGGTATCCTTTTTAGGGTACCATATCGAACGTTGTTCTTTCAGAACAGCTTTAAGATCTTTTTCCGACCATTTCAGACTTTTTCTAACTTCTTGATGCGCATTGATTTGGTCAGCACGGTTGACCTTGTCTGCTATTTTCAAGATCTTGAAAGCTTGTTCTTTTTTCTCCTTACTAGAGGATAGTCCGTCAAGCTTCAATAATGACTCCTCTAGAATCTGCTCCATTGGTGGGATCTTGGAGTCAGATGCAGTGGGTTCGGGCGCCTCTATGTCATCAAAGTCCTTATCCACCTCCAGATCTTTGAGTAGCTTCCACTCGTCAAGTCGTTTAAACCATCCTGGATGATTCTCTTCGATCCATTCGAGCAACTCTTTCCCGGTTCTGTCACCACAAGATCCGTGATGACACTTGAACCCGATTGAGAAATCCTTATTTGTCCATATGGCCGTTCCATCATCGGCCGCGTCTGTGTGTCCTTCCACCCACGGGCACGTTATATCGTATCGCCCTGGTGACTTTTCCTTCTTGACATGAACGACATCAAGAATTGGATGGTCAACATTGGCCGCGCCCGTGACCGTTTCCTTTCGCTTTGCGTGCAGATCAATTCCAAATGGTTCAGCTAATTCCTCCATTGTGAAAAATTCGAATTGATTGAATTCCAGTAATTCACAATCGAACGGTTTACCGTCTATCAATCGGCTTTTCTTGGAGTTATAGCCATCTGGGAGTCTTACGTACCGCGTGACACCGCGCATACCTGGGTCTTTACCATCCGGGGCAAGTCCCAGCTTGACGAGACCGTCCAAAAGGTTATCGACCTTTACTGACTCTCGACATGGTTTTATCAAGATCCAACCCCATTGTTCGGATCCAGCCGATGTTCGCAATTTGTAGCTTGGGGTTGGGAGTTTTTCTACGAGTTCGATTGGGAGTTTTTCCACCACATCGTCGGCAACGATCACGTAGCAAGCCACGAAGTTCTCTTTGCGACGAACGGCTTTTCCATTGTCTGGCGTGAATCTGGATATTGTGAAGTATTGATTTCCGGCGAGAAGAGGATAGTCGCCGATGTAGCGCCCACCCCAGCAGATTCCTCTGCGTTTTGCTTCTATATCGGACGGGTCATCGGGGAAGCTAGTGACGTGAGCGGTTTTCCAGTCTTCACCGAAAATAGCTCTTAAAAAATCTTGATTTGAGGGCAAGTCTGCGGTATAAT
>Ga0114925_10000367_pt1 | contig 19481 bp, 14 predicted proteins | sample SumtaG_2_FD_87287 | JGI IMG/M metagenome (GOLD analysis project Ga0114925, IMG submission 87287) | Deep subsurface microbial communities from Indian Ocean to uncover new lineages of life (NeLLi) - Sumatra_00607 metaG | ecosystem: Environmental > Aquatic > Marine > Oceanic > Sediment | place... | reverse complement strand
TGCCCGCCGAGCGCATGCCATAGCCCGTGCGTTAAGCAGCGCTCTTCCTCGCCGAGGCACCCCATGTCGCTATCGAGACAGCGCGTCATGCGGGTCTCCTCGTGTACCGCTTGCATGATCTCCGCGATGCGGATCATGTATGCGGGCCGTCCCAGCATGTATCCGCCGGTCCGCCCACGCTCACTTTCGACGAGACCGGCCCGGCGCAAACGCAGAAAAATCTGCTCCAGATAGGCGAGAGACAAGTTCTGGCGAGCAGCGATTGCGGACAACGGAACAGCTGCGCCCTCGCCATGTTTGGCAAGATCCGCCATCGCCATCACGGCGTACCTGCCCTTGGTGTTCAACTCCAAGCTACAACCTCCACTACCCGTTCTGCGCGCATGCGTGACTTCCCGTCCCTGCGCCGCGCGTCGCTTCCACTTGCATTTGGCACCATGGCCTGTGCTAAGAAGCGCGACCGCCGAGAGTGCCAATCCCGTCGGGATCCGACTGCTCTTTCGAATGATTCTAAATTCCTGACCGGAATATGTAAATTCCGAGCCCTGGAGTCAAGGATTCGGAACCCCCAAATTCAATCAGTTGGCGCCCTAGGGCGAACCAAGAACCCGAACAAGAGCTGGAAAAGCACGATGCCCGAGCTGATCATTAATGGGCCCGCAGGCCGCATCGAGGCCCGTTATCACCATGAGTCTGCGAACGACAGCCCCATCGCACTGATCCTTCATCCCCACCCGCAGTTCGGGGGGACGATGAACAATCAAGTCGTCTACACGCTTTATCACACCTTCGTGGAGCGCGGCTTCTCGGTGCTGCGGTTCAATTTCCGCGGTGTGGGACGTAGCCAGGGCATCTGGGACGGCGGCCCCGGCGAGCTATCGGATGCCGCTTCCGCACTCGACTGGCTGCAAATCGTCAAGCCGGACTCAAAAAGCTGTTGGATCGCCGGCGTCTCGTTTGGCACCTGGATCGCAATGCAGCTCCTGATGCGCCGGCCGGAGGTGGAGGGCTTCATTTGCGTTGCGCCTCCGTCGAACCTTTATGACTTTTCGTTCCTTGCGCCTTGTCCCTCCTCGGGCCTCATGATCAATGGCGAAAAGGACCGTGTCGTGCCGACGAACTCGGTGGCCGAGCTGACGCAGCGCCTCAAGACACAGCGCGGCATCAAAATCACGCACCAGGTCGTTCCCGGCGCCAACCACTTTTTCGAGGATAAGATCGACGAGCTCAAGACGGCGGTGGGCGACTACATCGACGCGCGCATGGAGCAGGCAGAGCAGGACCGGGCTCAGGAAAAGGAGCGCGAGCGTGAACGCGAACGCCAACGCCAGCGCGAAATCGAGCAGCAAGAGGAGCAGAGCGGCTAAAAGGCTCTACTGCAAGATGTGATGCAAAGGGTTACGCGTGACTAAGGTCGTTGCCCTTTGGGGCGCTGGTATGCTGCTCGTCATCATTGCAGCTATTGCTGCCACGGCTTGGTACATGCTGGGCCTGCCGGGCAAGAGCTTCTCGGGCCCACAGCCACCCGCCACGCGCAATGAGCGCACCTTGGCCGAGCGGCTCAAACGCCACGTCATTGCCATCGCGAGCAAACCCCACAACGTCGCCCACTACGCGGAACTTGAACGCGCCGCCGCTTACATCGAGGCTGAACTGACAGCACTCGGCTATGAGCCACAGCGCCAGGTTTTCGAAACAGACGGACGCCCCGTACGCAACATAGAAGTCGTCATTCCCGCCGCAAAAGGAAACGGTTGGAATTCAAGCCTTGTCGTCGGTGCCCACTATGATTCCGACGGCGATGCTCCAGGCGCCAACGACAACGGCACCGGCACAGCCGCGGTGATCGAGCTTGCCCGCTTGCTTAAGGACATGGTCCCCGAAGACAAGAGCCTGCGTCTGGTGCTCTTCGTCAACGAGGAGGCGCCTTACTATCGCACCGACAAGATGGGCAGCTTGCGGTATGCGCGTTCCCTTAAAGAGCGCGGCGAGCGCGTGGCGGGCATGATTTCGCTAGAGACTATTGGCTTTTTCTCTGACGCACCGGGCAGCCAAAAATACCCTGCCCCATTTGGTCTCCTCTTCCCATCGACCGCAAATTTCCTCTCATTCGTCGCCATGCCGGGCTCACGCACCTTCCTGCATGAGGTCGTCGCCGCCTTTCGCCGTAACACAAAATTCCCAACCGTCGGGGGCACTGCGCCTGACCGATTCGCCGGGATCGGCTGGTCGGACCATTGGTCGTTTTGGCGACTCGGCTACCCGGCGGTCATGGTCACCGATACCGCGCTTTACCGGTACCCCTACTATCACACACCCGAGGACACGCCCGAAAAGGTCAATTACGATAAGCTTGCACGCATAACGATCGGCCTAGAACATACGATCCGCGATCTGCTGCAATAGTCGTAGGATTCTTAGTGTGGTGCCTTTGCAAGCACACCGCCAGTCAGTGGCTCGGAAATACCAGTTGTCTCCGGGTACGTGATCGGCAATCCTAGTTTTGAGCGCACGGCGAGATAGGCCCACGCCTGGGCCTCAATAAAGTCCCCGTTGAGACCTATCGCCTCGACCGGCACGAGTGCGTTCTGCACGCTGGCGGCAATCATCGCCATTAGCGTTTTGTTCTTGCGCCCGCCACCGCATACGATCCAGATCTTCGGCTCTTGCGGCATGTGCGCCCGCGCTTTGGCAATTGTTGCCGCGGTAAAGGCGCAAAGAGTTGCCGCCCCGTCCTCCAGTGACAGCGCGGCAACCGGCGCGGACGAGAACGCGTTGCGATCGAGCGATTTCGGCGGCGGGATGCCGAAATAGCGATGGGTCAGCAGTTCCTGCAATGCCGCTTGGTTGACGCGGCCGCGCGCGGCAGCCGCTCCGTTGGCATCCTGTGCGACACCGGTGTGCTGAAGCATCCAATCGTCCAGCAACGCATTTCCTGGCCCGGTGTCGAAGGCCAGGAGTCGTACGCCAACCCACGTGACGTTGGCCACGCCGCCGATATTGAGAAATGCCGCTGGCAGGTCTTTGCGTTGGATAGCGAGCGCCCTGTGGTAGACGGGCGCCAAGGGTGCACCTTGCCCACCACCGGCAACATCGGCAGCGCGCAAATCATAGATGACATCGATCCCGGTACCTTGCGCCAAAAGATGTCCGTCGCCCAGTTGCACTGTCAGTCCGCGTTCTGGATCGTGCAACACCGTCTGGCCATGATAGCCGATCAAATCGATCGCCGACTTGGCAATCCCGTTGCTGCGCAAAAAGCGCTCCACGGCTTGCGTATTGAGTATGGTCAGCGAGCGCTCCACCTCGCCTAGGCTTCCCGGGCGATCCCCGCGCTCACGCAATTGGCGCGCCTCGGCAAGCGCTGTGCGCAGCTTGACCTTCATCTCGGCAGGATAAGGGTAGGACGCCGCAGGTCCCTGCCGAAGCTCAGCTTGCCCGTCAGTCTCGAGCAAAGCCACGTCGATCCCGTCCATTGACGTCCCGCTCATCAGGCCGATTGCGCGCACAAGCTTGCCCATTCAGCCCTTCCTGTGCATGTTCCCCGCCACTGAGCCTGCCCAAGGCAAAGGCGATACGTCATAGCGGCATCATGACCAATCTCAAGTCCGACTTCCTGAGAATTCTCACCGAGCGCGGGTTTGTCCACCAGTGCTCCGATGAGCCCGGCCTCGATGCGCTTGCGGCGAAGGGAAAGGTCGTGGCCTACGTCGGCTACGACTGTACCGCGCCATCGCTGCACGTGGGCAGCCTCATCTCCATCATGATGCTGCATTGGCTACAGAAGGCCGGTGGCAAGCCCATTGTGCTCATGGGTGGTGGGACAACGCGCGTCGGCGATCCTTCGGGTAAAGACGAAACGCGAAAGATCCTCACCGTCGAGGAGATCGACGCCAACAAGGAGGGCATGCGCCAAGCGTTCTCCAAGTTCCTCAAATTCGGATCGGGCAAGACCGACGCTCTCATGATCGACAATGCGGAGTGGCTCGTGCCGCTCAATTACATCGCGTTCTTGCGCGACGTCGGCCGACACTTTTCCGTCAACCGCATGCTGACCATGGACTCTGCCAAGCTGCGACTCGACCGAGAGCAAGAGCTGTCGTTCATTGAGTTCAACTACATGCTGTTGCAGGCCTACGATTTCGTGGAGCTTGCACGCCGTACTGGGTGCAATTTGCAGATGGGCGGTTCCGACCAGTGGGGAAACATCGTCAACGGCATCGATCTTGGCCGGCGCATGGGCACAGATCAGCTCTACGGGCTGACCTGTCCGCTGCTGACCGCTGCGTCCGGGGCCAAGATGGGCAAGACGGCGTCAGGTGCGGTGTGGCTCAACGAAGCGCAGCTCTCCGCCTATGACTACTGGCAGTATTGGCGCAACACTGAGGACGACGACGTGGAGCGCTTCCTTAAGCTCTTCACCACGCTGCCGCTGACTGAGGTCGAAAAGCTTGCGGTCCTCGGAGGGGCTGAGATCAACGAAGCAAAGAAAGTTCTCGCCACCGAAGCGACCGCGCTGCTGCATGGCTGCAAGAAGGCCGAAGCCGCCCAAGAGACCGCACGCAAAACATTCGAGCAAGGCGCACTCGCTCAAACGCTGCCGACCATCGAGATCAAGCGCACAGATCTCGAAAACGGCATCGGCGTCCTCACCGCAAATGTTCACGCCGGACTCGTGTCATCGACCAGCGAGGCCCGCCGCAAGATCAAGGACGGCGGTATTCGAGTGAACGACAAGGTCGTAACCGACGAGAAAGCGCAATTGACGGCGGCTGATCTCATCGAAGACGGCGTCATAAAGCTCTCACTCGGCAAGAAGAAGCACGTGCTCTTAAAGCCTGTGTGAGCGTTTCGCGCCGTGATGCTAATTCTTCCGCTGACCGTCGATGGTCTGCGACGACCACCCATCGGTCGTGATGGATCCTGTCGAGGTTCCCCCACCTGAGGCAGGCGCGCTTAAGGCGCGCGCTTTTCGCTCCGCCGGCGCACCTGGCCCCTCGCTCTTGCGCGGCTGCACTTTAGGGTTGGGGTTGGTCATCTGGAAGATCTCGCGGAAAATACCCGGCGCGACCATGGAGAACGGATTGACGATCACTTGCGGGCTCTCCATCCGCCCCTGAATCGCGAACGTTATTCCTAGGACACCATCACATTTTGGCCCCGTCAGAATCGGCCCAAAAATCGGGATGTTGCAGAACGCGCTGTTCAGTCCCTGAAGCGGCACGTATGTCCCTCCAAGACTGACCCTGCGCGTCTTGAAGTCCACCTTGCCGCGAAAAGAAGCGCCAAGCAGCGGCCCGCGCACGTATGACTCTTCCATCACGAATTGTCCGAACCCCACAGAGAACGGTACGCGCATACGATCGAATTCAAACACCTCGCGCACGACTTTGCGCTGCGGCCGCCGGTTATCGCCGATTGCGGGGCGTCCGTCATCGAGGCCGCTGAATACCTCAGAGACGACCGGGTCGCCGAGGATCACAAATTTGTCGACCCAAAGAATTCCTGTCTTTTCCGCCGGCCCCTTGCCGTCGAGGTTGACCTCAAGCCGTACTCGGCCGCCCTTCACGTTGGGATAGAAGTTGATGAGCCGGAAGGCCTGGCCTGCGTCTGTCGACTCCGCCAGCAGCTTGCGCGGCTGACCGGGCTTCTGCTCCAACACGGTGACAAGCGGAGCGCCACCGTCAAGCGTTCCACGTCCGTCAAGCATCGTGAGTTTGTCACCACGCTTGGAGAGCGCCAGCTTGACGCCACGCAGGTTTACCTCGGAGAAGCCAATAACCGTACCAACCTCGATCTCCAAATCGACGCCATCACGGGGTTTCTTCGGTTTGGGACGGCTGTCGGAGATCTGTCCGAGCGAGAACAGGGAGCGGAAGAAATCACGTCCATCGAAAGTGGGCCCGCGCGCTTTCACCTTCCACACGTCGTTGGAACCCAGCGTGCCTTGCACCTCCAAACGCGTTACGACGTTGAGGGAAAAATCTGGGAAATAGAACTTGCGCAGGCGGTTGTCGGCGTCGATCGCCGCCCATCCCTCGATGGCCACGTCATCGCCCGCGACCTTGAAGTTTTGCAGCTCAATCTTGTGAGTGCGGCCTTGCGCGATGTCACACTGCAAAATCGCTTTGCGCCCTGGCGGCTTTCGCCACGCCACATTTTCGAGAACGACGTCTGCGTCGGTTAGGTCTGCGCGCAGTTTGATCTCAGGTTCGTCCATGAGGCCCTTAGTGATCGTGACCTCGACTGGTATCTCGCCTTGCACAATATGATTGATGTCGAGACCAAGCTGGTTGCGATCGGAATCGTCGAGCGTCGCTGTCATCCTGAGCGGCGGTTGCTTGTCAACCGGCGCATCGAAAATGCGATGCCAGGCGACCTTGGTCGGCACACCGTTGACAAGCATCTCGCCGTTGACGTCGACCGCCTTCTCCGTGAGGTCAATGTTGAGGCTGGCACCGAAAATCTCATAGGACCCAATGATCCCTGTGGCGCGGCCATCGCTGATGCGCGATTTGCCCGCGACTGCGATCTCGTTCATCTGCAGATCGGCCAGCAGCGGCAAGGTGATCTTGTAGGTGCCCTCAACCTTGCCCTCTAAGCCTTCAGTGGGCAGGCCCGTCTCCTGCAGGGTTGTAAGCGGCGATCTTTCAAGCACCTCCAAAACCGCATCGAGTGGCGCTTCGCTGCTAAACGCAATTTCGGCGATTGGCGCAGCACCAAAGATGTCGACCGCCGTTAAGCGCCCTGCCTTCAAGGGCACCCGGCGCTCCAGACCAAGCACAATTGCGGATTCGGGGATCTTGACCTCCAACCCATCGTTCTCCAGCCGGATTGTTGCGCTCGGCGACTCCAGCGGCGGCGTGTCCTTGATCACCTGGAATTGCAGGTCTGCGGCTTCTAAAGTCATTGAAAGACGGTGATGCGCGGACCCATCAGCAGCCTTTGGCCCATCGCTATGTGCGCCGCTCAAAAGGCGGAACGAACCGCCCAGCAATTGGGCCTGTGTGATGCGCTCACCCACCCACTCGCGCGCACCAGGCGCGATTGCTTTCGGCCAAAGCGCCTTGAGCGTATTGACTGGCATTGGACTGAGGGTGCCTTCAAGCCTCGTGCTCGCCGGATCAACGCCGGCAATGAAGTCACCCGAGAGCGCTATCTCGGCGCCGCCCGCCTTCAATTTAAATGCTGCAAGCTCGACCTCGCCGCGGTGCGGCAGAATGCGGCCCTTCGCTTCCAACCAATCGAGCCGCACCGGCGGGACGCTGAACTCGTCTGCCGCCAATACGCCCTCGATCGCCTTCAACTGGTAGCGCCAAGCCGAATGCGAACCGCCGCGCTCCTCGTTCTCTAACGTACCCGCGAGCGTAACCCGACTGCCGCGCCAGCGCAGCGTTGATTGCGACAGTTCCGCCCGCTGCGCCTTGCCGTCATAGGCAACGTTGAAAAGGCCACCGTCCACCTCCAGCGGCGCGTCTGCCAGTGCCGGTAGGCGTAAATAGCCACGACCGATCTCCAGACCTAGCGCCGCAGTGAGAATATCGCCTTGGCCGGAGAGCTCCAGCGTCGCGTTGCCAGCAACCGGCATGTCGAATGACTGGAGGAGGGCTAGCTGCGGTACCGCCGGCGCTAAACTGCGCGGCACGAGACCACGGATCGACGTCTTCAATGTCAGCGTTTGTGAGCTTGCCGTCTCGTCCGTCTCGAAGGTGAGGTACCAGGGCGCAGCACCTTGCCCGCCCTGCGCGGCGATCGTCGCGCGCCCCGCAATGACACTTCGCGTCCTTGCGTGCATAAGGCCGACGGAGACCGAGGGCACCCGCCATTCCGTCGTGCGCCCAGCGTATTCGAGAACGACAGTCGCGTTCCGCAAGCCCACCTCGCTGAGATAGGAGCTGGCATCGAGCCGCTGGCGCGCTCGCGCGGACATTTCGGTCACGACTCGGGCGAGATCGATCCGCTTCAGTGGGCCGGCCGGCCGAGCTGTGGCCGTCGCCGCAGGCGATGCCTTGGCTATCGCGCTCGGTCCTGCATCCTCGCGCGCCTTGGGCGTTTTCGCATCTGACGCAGCCTGCACGGGCTTTGAGAAGCTCAAGGAAAGGCCACGCTCGTCCGAGTAAAAAAGGAAAAGACGCGGCTCGATCAGTTCTACGCGAGCCGGCACAATCCGCGCCGACCATAGTGCCGCCGTGCTGAGCTCAACCGCCGCAAGTGGTGCTGAGGCGACGACGTTGCCATCAGGCTCGCGAACGCGAAGATTTCGCAAGCGAAATTCGAGGCCTCCCGTTCCCGATAAGCTCACGACAGCATCTTCGATATCGACAGTATTGCCCTCGAGCTCGGCCGCAATACCACGCTCGATCGGTGCCACCATGAAATTCAGCGAAATCGGCCCGTGCCGGAGCCGTACATAGCCGAGGCCCACCGCCAGCACCGCCAACATGATGATAGGTGCAAGAATGAATAAGGATCTGCCCAGGCCATGCAGAATGCTGTCGCAGGTCGAAGCGATAGCAGCGAGACACCGCTTGGTCACCGACGCCGGCTGCCCCATTCGCGTCTGTGCGGGATCTGATTCACTGTTACGTCTTGCCGTCTTATGCAAGCCAGCGCCCCTCACGGCTCTTCAAGAATTCAACCAGACGCGAACCGACTTAGCTGCCGACGCATTGCATCGATTCAGTCCGCGGCGCGATCCCCACGTCTACTTGTGTCGCGTAGCACTCCTGCGGCTCCGGTCAGACGCGTCTGCCCCGGCCCCCAATACCCTCGCCTGACACCGTATCGGCCATGATAGAAAAGTGCCGCGTGGCCCCATTCCACCCTTGCGCCGCTCCAGGCACAATGCCAGCCGTGTCACGTGCGTCACGGTGCACGTGCAGGTGCAAAAGCGACAAAAGAAAGGCACATATTTGATGATCGAGGATGGTATGAAAGCGCCCGATTTCGAGCTCCCCGACATGGCCGGAAAGAGCGTTCGGCTCTCGCGGTTCAAGGGCCGACCGGTCGTCATCTATTTCTACCCCAAGGACGACACTTCGGGTTGCACGGCCGAAGCTAAGGGCTTTTCGTGCCTCATGGGAGCGTTCAAGAAAGCGGGGGCCGACGTCATCGGCATTTCGCCCGACAGCCCCGAAAGCCATCGCAAATTCGCCGCCAAGTATGACCTCGGCGTGCGCCTTCTCACCGACGAGGCGAAAGCGGCGGCCCAGGCTTACGGCGTCTGGGTCGAGAAAAGCATGTACGGGCGAAAATACATGGGGGTTGAGCGCTCAACTTTCCTGGTGGACGCCGCCGGCAAGATTGCCAAGTGCTGGCGCAAAGTGAAGGTGCCTGGGCATGCCCAAGCCGTTCTCGCAGCGGTCGAGGCGTTGACGCCATAACGACGGTGGAAAACAGCGACGCCCCCTAATTCGAAGGGGCAATTGACACGTATGCGTCTCTACACACCAACGCCGTCCCTAGGAACTTTTGCTGGACTGAATGCAATCTCTCACAAGCCGTGACCAGGCTTAGGAAACGTGCTAGGGGGGCCTTCAGGGGAGAGGCACTCGGCGGCTTCAGCCGCCGACTGTGGGCGTCTTAAAAAAACCGTAAAGCGTTGGGTTTGTTGCATCATAGTGGAGGTGGAATCTCATGTTGCCGAATTTCAAGAAGTCCGAAACGGAATTGCCAAAGCCAGCTCCGGGAGCTGTACCTACCGGGTTGACAGGCCAAGGTGCTGGCACGCGCCCAATGGGCGTGGTGCACGGCTCTGATCGCAACGCCCCATCCGTTATCGGGCCGGACCTAACGATCAACGGCAACCTAGTTTCGAAGGGTGAGGTTCAGATCGACGGCGAAGTGCAGGGAGATATCCACGGAACTTATGTCGTCGTCGGGGAAAAGGCGCGTATCACCGGCGGCATCATCGCCGAGGAAGTGGTTGTGCGCGGCCAAGTGATGGGCTCACTGCGCGGCAAGCGCGTCATGCTGCAGTCGTCCAGCCATGTGGAAGGCGATATTTTCCACCAGGCTCTCGCCATCGAGCAGGGCGCGTTCTTTGAGGGAAAGTCGCGGCGTTCCGAAGACCCAATCGCCGGAGTGCAGAAGCCAGAAATTCCTGCACTCAACGCGACTTCCAGTAACGACGATCAAGATAGCTCATTTTGAGAATAGAGCGCTCGGGGCTCTCACACTAGGCGCGCGCCCGCGGCCCCCTTTGCTATCTCATCAACCGAACAGCAGACGCCTAGGCTGTTTGCCAGGCGCCGATCACAATCCTATGTCCGCCTAACCCCGCAAACGTGCGCTCACGGCAGGTCAGCACCAGAACCTGGTGAGTTTCGGCTGCACACTTGAGCGCAGCAAACATGCACTCGATGCGTTCATCGTCCGAATAAACGAGTGCGTCATCGAGGATGAGGGGAGCCGGTGAAGCCGTCTCCGCCAGCAGGCGCCCGAACCCGAGACGAACGAGCACGGCCAGCTGTTCCTGCGTGCCTTCGCTCAGGCTGGAGAGCGCTTCAAGATCCCTGCCGCGTTGCAGCGCCTTCGGCGCAAGACCATCGCCAAAGCCGAGCCGCGCTTCGGGAAAGACGAGGTGCATATAAGGGGCAAGCCGGTCCATTACGGGTTTGGCAAAGCGCTCAAGAGTCTCGCTTGCCGCAGACGAAAGCTCGCGATCGAGAAGCTGCAAGCCGCGGATCTCGCGTGACAGTTTCTGCGCGCGCGTTTGGGCTAACGCAAGCCGTTCCTCCAACTCCGCTAGGCGTGCACCAACGTCATCGGCGCGATCCGCTTTCAGCTCACCTTCGATGCCGGCTTGCCTGCGGTGCACCTCGGCCAGCTCGCGCTCAGCGTCTGCGAGCGCGGCCTGTGCACGCCCCGCGGCCGCTTTCATTTCGTAAAATCGCGCATCCTCAGGCGCCTTTTCACGCCAGGCTGCAAGGTCACGCACCGCGGTATTGAGACCAGACTCTGCCTCGGCGACCGCCACAGACATTTTCTCCATTTCACCCTTGCGCGCCGCCTTGTCGCCAAGATTTTGCGAAAGCATCGCGATCCTTTGGCCCCGCTCATCGATGCGAGCGCTTAGGCGCACCTGCTCTTTGCCGATTTGGTCATACTCGCGCTGCGCTTCGGCAAGTTTCCCCTCTGCCTCGGCAAGCTCGTCGCCGAGCGCCCGTCTCTGCGCTTTTAGGCCGTCGTGCGTAATCTTGGAAATGTCTTCTGTTCGCGCAGCGTCCGCAGAGATCTCATCATGCGCGCGTTCGAGGGGCTCCAGTCCATCGGGCCCAAGTGCCTTCAATTGCGCACTCGCCTCAGCCAACTTGCTTTCAAGAACGCGGCGTTCGCCAAGGCGTTCTTCTGCTTCGTCAATCGAGGCCACGCCGGCGCGGTTCAACCGTGCGCGCAATTGCTTCTCATGCGCGACAAGATCAGCCTGGTCCTCGGCCAAGCTCTCTGACTGCCCCGGCGCAATGGTCACAACCCCCACACCTTCGATCTCTAATGCCACCGGCTGGCGGGGATTGAGCGTCTCGCCGTCTTTGAGAGCACGGCCCTCAACGCGGATCTCGCAACCAGCACCCTTCGCGTAGGCGACAGAGACCTTCGGTGCAGCGGCCGACAACCGCGCCTCAATCGTCGCAACGCTCGCCGCCGCGCGGCGGGCGGCGGCAACCAGTCCTTCCTCGGCGCGATTGTTGGCAATCTCGTCAGCCAACGCTTTGCGCTCAGCCACCAGCACGCGCGCCGCTGTCAAACGCTCTGCCGCCTGCTGTGCGCTCTCCGCCAACTCTAAAGCTTTACGGTGCCGCTCCACGGCGTCGAGTGCCGAATTGATCTCATCGCGCCTGCGCCGCCACTCAACGACACGTACCTCGCAATCAGCAACGCGACGGGTCATCTCGTCCATGACAGGAGCATCCCGCCGCGCTGCATCTTCAAGTTTTGCAAGATCGGCAATGCGCCCCTCAAGACTTTCGAGCGCGGCCTTCAACCTGGCAAGCCGCTCCTCTTGCGCCCGCCGTGTTTGTTCCGCGTGCTGGCATTTGTCTCTTGCCTGACGCGCTTCGTCGAAGGCAGCACGCGCCACTTCAGCCGCCGCCACGCGTGCTGCCGTTGCTTGCGGGTCAGAGAGCTGCGCGGCCTGCGCGCGAATACGAGCCAGATCTTCCAACCGCGCCTGCGCACCGGCCAGCCTGTCGCGCGCAGCTTGGCACTGGTGCTCCAAGTCTTTGCCCTCATCGAGTGCAATTTTATAGGCGCTGGTCGGCCGTGGCGGATTGTGGCTGGTGATAAGCGCGGCCAGCTCCTGTTTAACTTTAGTGTGCACGAAGCGCGCGACTCCGCCATCCGCCACCGCTTCCACCTCCGCTTCAATGGCGGCGTTGAGCGCTCCGCCCGCCGTTGCGGTTGGGTCGAGAGCTTTAAGCGAGCCACCTTGCTCCACCCACAAAAGCGCAAACCGCTCCGCGCCAGCACTTCCCGACAGAAGCTTCGAGAGCTCGCTCTCCGCGTCACCGCCGCGCCAAACACGGCCTGACTGCACATCCTTGAGTTCAGCACTGGCGTGGGCAAGGAACTGCTTACGAATGCGCCACAGCTTGCCATCGATTTCGAAATCCACCTCTACCAGCGGCGCGCCGCCCGCATAGGGGCGCAGGACTTCGACCGTTTTCGCCTTTTTCGATGTGTGCGGCGCGAACAGCGCTAGCTTTACGGCCTTGAGGATTGTTGACTTTCCAAGCTCGTTCGGCCCGGCGAGCACGTCGAGCCCGCCCGTCAATCCTTCCAAAGCCACCGGCTCATTGAACCGGCCGACCTCCTTCAGGCGAATGGCGCGGATCTTCACCGGGCGCCCCCCGCCTCGGCGCGGCGCGCAATGACAAACAGCGTGCGCAGGGCGCGCGCGGCAACTTCGGAGTCGTCTGTTTGTGCCTCTGCCAGTCCTTTCAGACGCGCAGCCACCGTGGCAAGCACGCCTGAACCCAGCTCCTCGATGTCGGAGTCGGCGGCAAATGCATGCAGGCCCGTAAGATCAGGCGCGAGGTGGAACAGCTGCGGCCCAAGCTTGGCTAAGCGCTCCTCAATACGTGCAAACTCGGCAAGCGAGACGGACCCTTCAAGACTGAGCGCCATGAGATGGCGCGACGCTTCCGCACCCAGGCGGCTTACCTCTTCCTCGATTGCTGCAAGGCCATCGGCGCTGTCCACCGCTTGCTGGCGCCGCGTCCACGTAAAGTGCGCCGTTGCAACGCGCTTAACGTTCGGCGCCGACTTTGCGTCATCGATGTGGATGGTAAGCGCATAACCTGGCTCGTTGTCGGGAAAGCTGTCAGGCTCAGGCGTGCCCGAATACCAAACGCGATCTGAAACCCGCTTCACCCCGTGCCAGTCTCCCAGCGCCAGATAGGCAAGCCTCGCCGACGTCACCCGCGCAGGATCGATCGGGACGTTCGCATCGCCGTCGCTGCCAAACCCTTGCACTGAGCCGTGCGCCAGACCAATGCGGATTGTGCCAGCTGGTGAGGCCGCAGTGTCCATCCACGCGGTCGGATCGCGGTTCGTCGCCTTCGATGTCAGCGGTGCGGGCAGGAGCACCACGCCTCTTGCGAGCTCCGCCGGCTCTGGCCTCAGGTGCACGCGCACGTTTGTTGGCAGACCGCCTGCGACAATCGCCTCCCAGACGCCGCCGGCGCGCGCAGGGTCGTGATTGCCCGGCAGCAGATGCCAAACAAGATTTGGGTAGCCCCTCAGGCGCGACAGAAGCCGGCCGGCCAGCGTGTCGGAGGCCGTCTCAGAGTCGAAGACATCGCCCGCAACCAGCACCGTCTCAGCGCCGGCAGCGCGCGCGGCCTCAGCGACGCGATCGACGGCGCCCAGCCGCTGCTCACGCAGCACGGCTGCCTTTTCCGCCTCAAACGCACCGAAGCGCTTGCCGATCTGCCAGTCGGCAGTATGGATGAACGCGAATCGCATTGTCAGGGGTAGAGTGTTCTTATTTTGTTCGGCGTGCAAGGGCTACTAGAAAGGCGCTGTGGAGAAGCGGCGCAAAGCTAGGCGCGCCTTAGCAGGAAGCAACCAACGTGGCGGCAGACGTTGAAACAGTCGTCGTGGGGGCCGGCGTTGAGGGCCTGGCGATTGCGCGTGCCTTGGCCAACAAGGGCCAGCAGGTGTTCGTGCTGGAGCAGCACAGCCGCACGGGCACCGAGACCAGCTCGCGCAATTCGCAAGTGATCCACGCCGGGCTCTACTATCCCCAAAAGAGCCTGCGCGCTGAGTTGTGCGTTAAGGGCAAAGAGCTCCTCTACGCATTTTGCAGGGAGAACGGTGTCGCGCATCAGCGCTGCGGCAAGCTCTTGGTGGCAACAAGCGAGGAAGAAACTACAAGGCTTAAGGCGATTGCTGCCAACGCGGCCCGCAACGGCGTCAATGATCTGCAACGCCTTTCGGCAAATGAAGCGCGAGAGCTTGAGCCGGAGGTTGCCTGCGTTGCCGCCTACCTCTCACCCTCCACCGGCATCATCGACAGCCACGACTTTATGACCGCACTCGAAGGGCATCTCACAACGCGCGGCGGCCAGGTTGTGCTTGAGACGACCGTCACCGGTCTTAGCGCGCCCGGCAACGGCGCCGATCATTTTGTTATCGAGACCCTAAGCGCCGGCGAGACGTCAAAGCTCACCGCCAAGAACCTTGTTCTCGCCGCCGGCCTGGGCGGCACGGAGCTTGGCCGCATGCTGTCCTATGCGCCCGGCTACACCGTGCCTGAGACCTATCCTGCCCGGGGACACTACTATGCGTTGACCGGCGCTGCGCCCTTCAAGCATCTCGTCTATCCCATGCCGCAGGGCGCGTGGCTGGGCGTGCATCTGACGCTCGACGTCGCCGGCCGCGCCAAGTTCGGCCCCGACATCGAGTGGACCGACCGCGTGTCCTATGACTTCGATGACGCGCATGGCACGCGCCGCACCAAATTCGAGCGCGAAATCCGCCGCTATTGGCCGGGCTTGCCCGACGGCGCCCTGCAGCCCGATTACGTCGGCGTGCGGCCCAAGATCTACCGACAGGGCGAGCCCGTTGCCGATTTTGCGCTCCACGGGCCTACAACCCACGGGATACCCCGCCTCGTGGCGCTCTATGGCATCGAAAGCCCGGGACTCACCTCGTCACTGGCGATCGCAGACCATGTCGCCTCCCTAATCGTATGAATGCCTAATTTGGGATGTCCAACAGAGCGCACATGGGCGGGCTTAGACGCCGCCGAACGGATCAAAACCTGACAATTCTTAGGATATTCTTAGTTCGAACCAGCAATCATTGCAGCTTGGGCAAGCGACCATTGCGAGGGATGACAAGAAAGATGCGAAGTCTTGCAAGATGGCTTTCGGGCCCTGTTGCAGCCGTTGCGATTGCCGCCACCAGTTGGGTGTCGGTCAACGCCGCGGAGAAGCTTGATGGCTACTGGATGGATTCGCACGGTGAGGTCATTCTCGACATCGGGCGCTGTGGCAGAGCCCGTTGCGGCAAGGTCGCTTGGCTTCGCAAACCGCGCGGCCCCGACGGTGGTCCTTTACGCGATTTCCGCAACTCCGATCCTAAGCTGCGCCGGCGCTTCGTCTGCGGCCTTTATGTCGTGAAGGACTTCAAAAAACAAGGCGACGGCACTTGGGGTGACGGGACTGTCTATATCCCCGACCATGGGATGACCGTTAGCGGCTATGCCCAGGTCTTGGGCCCCAATCGTGTGAAGGTCACGGGCTACTTCTTATTGCCGATTTTCGGCTCGTCTGAGGTTTGGACGCGCGTGACGGGAGAAATCCCCACGTGCGCCGAACAAGCTGACATGATCAAGACTGGCCGCTGGATTGCCGATTTGTCGGTTTGGCGCGCCAATCGTTCGGCCTCTCAAACGAACAAGTCCGCTCAACCAATGGCCGCACGCTAACCAACTAGAATCAACAATTGTTATCGCGCTGGCGCAGCTAGGCCTACGTCAGTCTTTGGCATTGCACGTTGGCCTCTCTACAATCAGCCGCTCAAAACGCGCCCAACTAAGGAGTAGGCATGAGCACGCCGATAATGCGCTTCACCGTCGTCGCTATCGTCGCGTTGACTCTGGCCGGACCCGTCACTGGCCAGGGGCTACCGAAGGAGCCAGGTCCAGCCCGCACAGCAAAGCTGTTCAACTTTTATTGCCTCAGCCAGCTTCCGGCCATTGAGGACGTTGCCAACGCGGCTGGGTTTGGAGAGTTCGCCGAGCTCGTGGGCGAGGAGCTGGAAAAATACCAGCCGGAAGTGCCCGCCGACGAGCTTCGCGCGTGGCGCCTGCGCGACCTTGGCTCAGAATTCATCCTCACTTCGGCCCGCTCCAAGCCAGACGCCGAATTCAAAAAGGAGGTTCCTGAATTTGCCAACTCCAAGAGCGTTGCCTGCTCCCTGATTGTCTCCAGCGAAGACGCAGATGAACAGCTCCTCAAAGAAATGGTTAGCCTCGTTGGCCGCGAGCCCGATGACGCTTGGGACCAAGGCCCGCTGCGTGTCCATGCCTGGACGGGCAAGACCGACAAGATCTTGATCATCGTCCACTACTACGCCCCGACGAAAGAGGGGCAGAATGCAATCTTAAGCGCTACGGCCTTCGTCAAAAAATAGATTTCATGGACTGACAGAGGCGCCGCTTCGACGCATTTTTTATTTGTCGTGCAGAGCATGATCTTACTCACCTGGCCTAGCGCCGCTCCCCGCTAGCCAGTCGCCGCTCTAAGAATGCCGAGTAGCGCGACATGCCAAAACAGAAGATCCAAAAGATCACGCCGGCGAAGAAGTAGCCTGTCGCCGCCGTCTGCGGGGAGAACCACTTGGCATCCGAGGAGATCGATTGCTGCACAATCCCCAACAGATCGAACAAGCCGATGATGAGCACAAGGCTGGTATCCTTGAAAAGCGCAATGAACGAATTGACGATGCCGGGGATGACGAGCTTCAGCGCCTGCGGCAGCACGATCAGCCCCATCTTTTGCGCATAGGAGAGCCCCAGCGCATCGGCTGCCTCGTATTGCCCGCGCGGGATCGCCTGCAAGCCTCCGCGGATAACTTCTGCCAGATACGCCGCGGAGAACAGCGCCACACCAATCAGCGCCCGCAATAGTTTGTCGAATGTCACGTCGGGCGGCAGGAACAGCGGCAGCATCACGGAGGCCATGAACAACACTGTGACGAGTGGCACACCGCGTACGAACTCTATGAAGCCGACGCAGACCCAGCGCACGATGGGCAATTCGGAACGCCGCCCCAGTGCCAGCAGAATTCCGATTGGGAAGGAAGCAGCGATGCCGACGCTTGCCACTACCAGCGTCAGGAACAGGCCGCCCCACAGCTCAGTCGGGACGTGAGGTAGCCAGAAGACGCCACCCGTCACCAAAATGAACCCAATGATCGGGAAGGCCGCCAAGAGATAGGTCGATAGCCACAGCTTGCCCGGAACGCGCGGGATCATCAGCGGCACCAGACCGGCAAGTGCCAGTCCATAGGTGAGGTTGACACGCCAGCGCTCCGCGTCGGGGTAGCGGCCATACATGAAGAGGCCGAGCTTGTGGGTAATGAACGGCCAGCAGGCCCCGGCATCTGGCTTATTGCAGGCCGAGCCGTCGCTGCCGGTAAAGATCGCACTGAAGAGCGCCCAATCGAGGAAGCCCACGACGACGTTCCATAAGATGACCAAGCAGATCAAAGTGAGGATCGTGTTGCCCCATGAGGAAAAGAGATTGGTGCGCAGCCAATCCACCGATCGGGCCATCGGTCCGGCATCCATCCAAGTGCTGTGAGCTTCGTGTGCCATCGCCCGCGCCCTATCGCTCCACCAGCGCCATGCGCGCATTGAACCAGTTCATCAGCAGGGCGGTCAGCAGACTGATCGCAAGGTAGACGCCCATGGTGATGAGGATCACCTCGACCGCCTGGTTGGTTTGATTGAGCACGGTGCCCGCGAATACCGACACGAGATCGGGATAGCCGATTGCGACGGCCAGGGAGGAATTCTTGGTGAGATTGAGATACTGGTTGGTGAGCGGCGGGATGATGACGCGCATGGCTTGGGGAATGACGACGAACCGCTGTACCTGCCAGGGGCGCAGGCCCAAAGCGGCCGCGGCCTCCTTCTGGCCGCGCGGCACCGCTTCGATGCCACTGCGCACGATCTCGGCAATGAAGGCTGCGGTATAGAGCGTCAGCCCAAGCAGCAGCGCGATCAGCTCCGGCAAAAGCACAATCCCGCCTTCGAGATTGAAACGTCCAAGCTTGGGGTAATCAAAGGAAATGGGTGCACCGAACGCCAGAAAGACCAACAACGGCGGCAGCACGACGGCGGCAAGGCCATACCAAAATGCAGGAACCTGTTCTCCCGTCGCAAGCCGTTTGCGCTTTGCCCACATCGCAATGGCAATAGCGCCCGCTATACCGGCGATTAGGGCGATCAGTACCGCGCCGAGGCCCGGCTGCCAAACCGGCGCGGGCAAATAGAGGCCGCGATTTGTGACGCCCATCCCGAGTGGCAATTCCAGCACCGCGTCTGGCAACGGCAGCGCGATCAGCAGCGTGAAGTACCAGGCCAGCAACTGCAGCAGGAGGGGCACGTTGCGCACGACCTCCACGTAAACGGTGGCAAGGCGCGCCACCAGCCAGTTCGATGACAGCCGCGCTAGTCCAATAATGAAGCCGACGATGGTTGCGAGCACGATGCCAATGACGGCGACCAGCAGCGTGTTGGTGAGACCAACCCAAAACACCTGCGCGTACGTGCTGGTGCTCGCATAGGGGATAAGCGTCTGTGAGATGTCGAAGCCCGACGTGTGCTCAAGGAAGCCAAACCCCGTGGCAATGTTCTGCGCCTTGAGGTTTGCTGCCGTGTTGCGTGCGATTTCGATAAAGAACGCTACGACGCCCACGAGCAGCGCGATCTGCAAAATGATGCCGCGCGTGCGTGGGTCATAGAGCCACGCGAGCCTCTGCGTTTGTTGAACTGACTCGTTGCTTGAGCTCACCATCGACCCCTGCCCCCGCTAGCGGATCGGAGGGGCGTAATGCAACCCGCCGTCTTTCCAGAGCTTGTTTTGGTCGCGCGCGATGCCGAGCCGCGATCCTTTGCCGACGTTGCGCTCAAATGATTGGCCGTAGTTGCCCACGTTCTTCACGATCTGATAGGCCCAGTCATTGTCGAGACCGATGCCCTTCCCGTAGTCGCCCTCCGTTCCCAGCAAACGCCGCACCTCCGGATTACCTGAGCTCAGCATCTCATCGACGTTCTCTTGCGTAACCCCGAGCCCTTCCGCGTTGAGCCACGCAAAGAGTGTCCATTGCACCAGGTTTTCCCATTGCTCGTCGCCCTGGCACACGGCGGGCCCGAGCGGCTCCTTAGAGATGATCTCCGGCAGCACAACGTTCTCATTCGGATCAGCGAGCTTGATGCGTTGCGCATAAAGGCCGGACGCGTCGGT
>Ga0114925_10000365_pt1 | contig 19526 bp, 17 predicted proteins | sample SumtaG_2_FD_87287 | JGI IMG/M metagenome (GOLD analysis project Ga0114925, IMG submission 87287) | Deep subsurface microbial communities from Indian Ocean to uncover new lineages of life (NeLLi) - Sumatra_00607 metaG | ecosystem: Environmental > Aquatic > Marine > Oceanic > Sediment | place... | reverse complement strand
TGGGGGTGATTGTGGTACAGGCTGCACGAAAAAGTGGTGCACGTATAACCGCGCAGTTTGCGCTTGAGCAAGGGCGGGATGTATTTGCGATCCCTGGGCCAATCGATAATGAGCTCAGTGATGGTTGCCATGCGTTGGTGCAAGAAGGAGCCAAACTGATTACGGGACCGGGGGATGTGCTGCAGGAGATTGGCATACCGTTTGAACCAGATGATGGGAAGCGTGTTAAGCAACGACGAGGTGCTATAAAGCTAGATGACCCTATGCAGGAACGTATTGTTCAATCTTGTGCGCGGCCCCAATCGATTGATGAGCTTGCAAATCAGCTCAAGCTTTCGTTGCCAGAATTGCAAACATATCTTTTTGATCTGCAAATCGCAGGGCTCATCGAGCAGGATTTTACCGGTATGTGGAAGCTGGTGTAGGTCGGTTTATTATTTATTTTATGCATCCAAATAATCTTGTGGAGTTTTATCCCGTTTATCTTTAATGGTTATATCGGCCCCTCTTCCTTGTAAGAGTTCTATGAGAGGACGGTGTTTTTTGAAGCAAGCCAAATGCAGAGGGGTACGGTCGTGATTATTTTGGGCATTAACATTTGCGCCGCGATCAAGAAAGAGTGTAGCAATGGGAACCTGTCCGTAGAGAGCAGCCAAATGCAGAGGGATATTGCCATTTTTATCTTGAGCATTAACATTTGCCCCTCGATCAAGCAGGAGCGTAGCAGTATAATTGCAGTCTTTGAAAGCAGCAGTATGTAGAGGGGTAGAGTCGTTATTATTTTGGGCATTCACATCTGCCCCATGATCAAGCAGAAGTGTAGCATCACTAACATATCCCCGCTGGGCGGCAAGATCAACCGAATGACCGATAGCAAGATGCAGAGGGGTTGAGCCGCTATTACTTTGGGCATCAACATTTGCGCCACGCTCAAGCAGGAGTGTAGTAGCACTAATGTCCGGGTGTCCTTCAGTCCATTCGCGGGTTTGGTTTCTGGCGATAGCAATATGTAGAGGGCGCATGCCACCTATCAATGGATCATTAATTTGCATGAATTGGTTGTGGAGTAATCGGTCAATGGCTTCAGCGTAGCCGTGTTTAATTACCTTAAAGAGGTTCTGTGGTGTGTTCTCGAGGATATCCCTGCGCATAATAAGTTCCACGAGAGGTTTTGGTAGTCCCATTTTAAGATGCAAAGTGGCTGCAATAGTGAGCAATCCTTGTTGCCATTCCTTTTGTATGTATGTGGTCACAGCCGAAGTAGAGCCTGCCACCCTATCAAATGCAGATAACCCGGTTTTGCGGCTTCGTCGGAAAATATCAGCACCATATTTCGATAAAAGTTTTGCGGCTTGAAGAGAATCTTGTTTTTCTGAGGACGATACGATATCTAGTGCCGTTCTACCAATATCATCTTCTTGATTCACTTGGACTCCCCTCTCTAGTAATAGTTTTCCAATAGTAGGGCTTTTTTTAACGTTTTCGCTCCAGTGATGAAGGGGAGATGGTGTACCGTGAACAGAAGCTCCAGCATTCAAAAGTGTTTGTACCATCGAAGAGCTCCCTCTTTTCATTGCACAATAGAGGGGATTCCTATGCCGTGTGTAATAATCACGGTGGGGTGTATTTAGATGAATAAAAGGCTGTGATACGAGCAATGTTACCATTGCGGGAAAGCTTCTTACAGCGGCGAGGGCTAAAGCGCTTTCCTTGCCTGAGTTAGTAGCATTGATGTCTGCGCCTGCTTCTAGAAGATCTTTTATTCCACTTGCATCTTTACGAATAACAGCTTGATGCAGAGGGGGTTGCCCGTTTGAGTCGAGCTGTTCCAGTAAACGTTTAAGCATTGTTCGTTTAAAATCGTGAACTTGTGGGGTTTCATCCGTTTGCATGGCGAAATCCGCGACCGCGACTGTTGGTGCAGTACGGTTTTTTTTGCGAGATTCTCCTTGTTCCGTTTGTTCCTCGTCGCGCCCATGCTTTCCTGCGATACTCTCCATGCCGCATAGATTCGTTGCGAGCAGGGTGGTGAGTGCGAGTGTGGTCATTGATCTATTCATGATAATTTCCTATGACTTGTTGTGAGCATCCAAATAATCTTGTGGAGTTTTACCGTTATTATCTTTTATAGTCATATCGGCCCCTCTTTCTTGTAAGAGTTTTATGAGAGGAAGGTGTTTTAATCGGTAGGCATAATGCAGAGGGGTTTCGCCACCGTTACTTTGAGCATCAATCATTGCTCCGTGATTAAGAAGAACTGTAGCAGTGCCAACATTTCCGAGACAAGCCGCATAATGCAGAGGGGTTCCGCCACTGTTACCTCGAGCATCAATCATTGCACCGCGATTAAGAAGAACTGTAGCAGTATCAACACGACCAAAGGTTGCCGCACAAAGCAGAGGGGTTCTGCCACTGTTATCTCGAGCATCAATCATTGCACCGCGATTAAGAAGAACTGTAGCAGTATTAACACGACCAAGGGTTGCCGCACAATGCAGAGGGGTTCCGCCACTGTCACCTCGAGCATCAATCATTGCACCGCGATCAAGAAGAACTGTAGCAGTATTAACACGACCATAGATTGCCGCATGATGCAGAGGGGTGTCGTCACTGTTACCTTGAGCATCAATCATTGCTCCGCGATCAAGAAGAACTGTAGCAGTATTAACACGACCAAAGGTTGCCGCACAATGCAGAGGGGTGTTGCCATTGTTACCTCGAGCATCAATCATTGCTCCGCGATCAAGAAGAACTGTAGCAGTGCCAACATTTACGAGACAAGCCGCATGATGCAGAGGGGTTGTTCCGTGTTCTAATTTAGTTTCAATTTGTAGAAATCTGCTGTTGAGGTATCTTTCAACAGTTTTAACACTGCCGTATTGTATTATCTTATTGAGTGTGTCGGGCGTAATTTCAAAAATTTCTGCCATTATGCGCTCATATACTTCCGATGGTAGATAAATTAAAGCTCTTGAAGTCGTTTCTAATATTCTACGCTGCCTTTCTTGGAAGTATGTTTTTTTCGTGCTTGGAGCAGACTCTGCCATTGTATCTATTATTGATAAACCAGTTTTATTGTGTCGGTGAAAAATATTAGCACCATTGCTTAAGAGGGGTTCGATGGTTTTTTTGCGAGATTCATTGGTTAATACTATTTCTAGTGGAGTGTTGCCTTCACTATTTTCTCCATTTACATCTACTCCCGCTTTTATGAAAAGCTCGGCTATTTTATTTTTTTTGATTTTGTTTGAGCACCAATCAAGAAGCGGATTTGATTTATCCTTGCTGCGAGTAGAAACACCGGCATTCAAAAGGATCTTGACGGCCTTTTCGTTCCCCTTGCAAGTTGCTAAAGCGAGAGGGGATTGAGCGGTATAAGAATCTTCTCCCGGTTCATTTAAATGAATGCCGGGTTGTGATACTAGTAAGTGTACGAATCTAGAATCAGGCTTTCTAGCGGCTATGCATAAAGGGCTTTCTCCGCGTTTATTGAGGGCATTTACATCGGCACCGACTGCCAAAAGATCTCTTGCTGAATCTATTTCTTGATAAACGATCGCCTGATGCAATGGGTTTCCCGCAATGCAGTCCTTTCTTGCCAGTAACACTCGAAGTATTTTTTGTTCTAGATCTCGCTGTTCCAGGGTCTCGGCCGTTTGCATACCGAAATCCATGATCTCAACTGTTTGCTCATTACGTTTCCGTTTTCCTGCGTTGCTCTCCATGCCGCATAGATTCGTTGCGAGCAGTATTGTGAAGGCGAGCGTGCCTAGTTTTGAGATAGTGATTGATGTATTCATGAATAACCTCCGTATGAATAAACTTTAACTTTCCATATGTCTCTATTGTAGCAGGGAATGAGGGGTTTGCCAAGATGGAGGGGGGGGCTTTAGCTGGTCCTCGCCATGGTAGCCAAGAGCTTCCAAACGCCTAGGATCAGCGTTATATTCGCCAGAAGATGGCTGCAGGTTAGTTGCGCTACTCGGCTGCCATTGAGTCGGGGGAAATAGTCTTGCAACTCTCGGGCTCTCCCGACCACCGTATCTTGATCATAATTAAAGGATACCCGCCATTTCCATGGCCAATCGATGCTGCGTGTTGGACGCTGGGCAGCATTAAAATGTTGCGTTGGTGCTGCCGAGGGGTGTTCCTCCATGGCGCCTACCAGTGCTGGTACTAGGAGGAGGCCGAGAAGTATTGATTTTAAGGGAGGAATGTTCATGATGGATCCCATAGAGTTGTTTCGATTGTGTTGGATAAGGTCCCTATCATACCAGTAAAATAGGCTATTTCTAGCTTTTCTTTTGCCTGAAAATAGGGTATATTCAGTGAACGTGCTGAACTAAAAGGACTGCCAAAAGGCGGTTTTTCATTGATTTCAAGGATAAGATTATGCCAGTACCAAAACGCAAGCGCTCGCGAGCGCGAAGGGATAAACGATTTGCCAATAAAGCGATGCAAATCAAATCCTTCACCAATTGTCCAAACTGTGACGAAGCGATCTCGACACACCAGGCTTGCCTGAACTGTGGCCATTATAAGGGACGTAAGATTATGACAACGAAGGCTGATCGTGCGGTCAAGCGCGCAGAAACGCGTCAAGCACAAGATGCCCGTAAAGCAGCGGCTGCTCCGAAAGAGCCCGCATCAGAACCAGCTGAATAAGTTCCAACACGTTCCTACAAAAATATAGTTAGGGGATGCCAATGATAGCGGTGGACATTATGGGAGGTGATAATGCTCCGCATGCCATCATAGAGGGTGCAGTTCGCGCTGCCCGTCATGGCGTCCCTGTTTTATTGTGTGGCGCTCAAGAGGCCATTACCGCTATGTTGCCTTCAGATTGGAAAAATCTTCCCATTAATGTGCAGTTTTGTGACGAACAGATTGCAATGGATGAGGAACCGAGCAGAGCGGTGCGCAAAAAGAAAAATTCTTCACTTGTGTGCGCTATGAAAGCGGTGGCAGATGGAACAGCTGATGCATTCTTTTCTGCGGGTAATTCGGGTGCGGTTCTTGTAGCTAGTGTGCTGTTTTCTGGAAGAGTAAAGGGAATTCATCGGCCAGCTGTAGGTGCTTTTCTGCCCACTAAATCAGATTCCTTTTTTTGTATAGATATCGGTGGCAACGTTGATTGCAAGCCGGAACATTTGTATCAGTTTGCTCTTATGGGGCATGCGTATGTGCAGCTTGCCAAGCACATTGCAGCACCGCGTATTGCGCTGCTTTCAAATGGGCATGAGCCGTATAAAGGATCAGATGCGGTCAAGAAAACCTATCAACTATTAACAGAATCATCCTTTACCTTTGTTGGTAATATTGAGGCGCGAGAGCTTGGCAAAGATAATGTGCTGGATGTGCTGGTTTGTGACGGGTTTACCGGCAATGTGCTTCTAAAATCTATTCAGGGAACCGCGAGCACGTTGTTTTCATGGATAAAGGATGCGGCTGATTGTTCATGGTGGTGCAAAACATTGCTTTGGCTCAATAGGGGAATGTTTAAAACAATAAAGGACCGTCTTGATTATGCGGCTACCGGTGGCGCGCTTTTATTAGGAGTGAACCATCCGGTTATTCTAGCGCATGGGTGTTCTGATATGCGGGCGGTGGAGAATGGAATTCTGTTTGCGTATCAGGTGAGGAAAGAAAGAAGAGTACAGAAGTTTAATGAAAAGTTGTTGGCATTGATGCAAGATAATCTATCTATATTGGTGGACATGGCGAGGAAGAATCAGGTCTCTCAATCCCAGACCCCATCGTAGACCCGCGGATATTTTTATAGTAGAATGAACAACCGTTTTATTGAGCACCGTTTTTTTAATGGATTCCAGTATGAATATGTATGTTTCCAATCTGTCTCATTCGATTACCGAGCAAGAGGTAAAAGAACTGTTTGCCCCCTATGGCATGGTGGAGTCGGTGTATGTGGTTAAAGATAAGCATACGGGCATTCCAAAGGGTGCTGCGTATGTGATGATGCCATCTGATGTGGAAGCTGAGCAGGCGATAGCAGGATTAGATGGAACGGAGCATGATGGCCAAACAGTTCACGTGGCTCGTGCAGATTCAGCAGATTTTCCTACCGGCGATTATTGGTAATAGGTAACGATAAGGTACAGTATGTCACTACAGAATGAGTTGAAAGCGTTTTTTTATTTTTTCCCTCGTCTCATCAGAGATCTTTGGGAGCATGAACGAAACATTGCGCGAAACTACGCAAACACGTTAGCGATTATTCTCCTGCTAACGATTGGGGGTGTGGGAGCCTATTTTGGGTATCGATGGTATGCCGCTTCACGCGAACAAAATAGTCAATTGGCCTTGGCCGAACATGTTCAGGAGTTGCAAAAAGTGGTAGCAGGCTCAAAAGATTTGATGTCGGCTCAGCTAGCACAGCTCGATGCTTCCCTTTCGTTTGATTATAGCCGCCATAAGAGCAGCGCAACGGCTCCTCTATTTCTTCTGATGCAGGTAGATGTGCAGATAAAGCAGGATAGACATGTGGAAGCCATTAGTACGCTGCAACAAGTAATGAATGCGTTGCCATCAACCTCCCCGCTCCGTTTTTTGATTAAAACAAAACGAGCATTACTGCAGATTGATAGTAAAGATGATGCAACGCAGCAAGCAGGGCTTCAAGAGCTTATGCTGTTGGCACGAGACAAGGAGAACAAGCAGAGTGATCTCGCCCTATTCTATTTGGGACGATACTATTGGGCGCACGATAAACTGGATGATGCAAAAATTGCTTGGCAAGAGTTGCTCAACACCCCTGCATACACGCAATCATTCCCATCGCCATGGGCGCATGAAGCGCAAGAAGCGCTTGCGCAGATGAGCCTGTAAGGTGCATGCATGAAGGATAGAATCAACGGTCCAGTCCGCGTTCGCTTTGCCCCATCGCCCACAGGGCATCTTCATATTGGCAGTTTACGAACAGCACTGTTTAATTATCTCTTTGCGCGTCACTATAAGGGCGAATTTCTTCTGCGCATTGAAGATACTGATCGAGAGCGATCAAAGGCTGAATACACCGATTCCATTCTAGCGTCACTTTCATGGGTGGATATTCAAGCAGACGAGCCGATGGTAATTCAATCTGATCAGATAAGGCGTCACCAAGAAGTTATTGAGAAATTAGTTGCTGAGGGTAAAGCGTATAAATGCTACTGTACGCAGGATGATCTAAAAAAGCGTGCGGGAGATGAGCTGTTTTTCAAATATGATGGTGCATGTCGATCACGCGATGATCAGCCCGATATGCCGTACGTTATTCGGTTCAAGCTTCCAGATTTTCAAGAAATTTCATTTGATGATCTGATTCGGGGAGACGTAACCATCCCACGTGATCAGCTGGATGATTTTATTATTGTCCGTTCTGATGGTAACCCCATGTATAACTTTGTGGTGGTGGTTGATGATGCTGATATGCGGATCACGCAGGTTATTCGTGGTGAAGATCATATTTCCAATACCCCCAAACAAATTCTTTTATATCAGGCGTGTGGGTATACGGTTCCTCAGTTTGCACACATTCCCCTTATTTTGGGTCCAAGTGGTAATCGATTAAGTAAGCGGGATGGGGCTACGTCTGCACTTTCCTACAAAGAGCTTGGCTACTTGCCGGATGCATTTGTGAACTATTTGGTTCGTTTAGGCTGGGCGCACGGGGATCAGGAGATTTTCTCTCGCCAGGAGCTGATCGATTTCTTTACGCTCGATGCAGTGGGCAAAAAGGGAGCGATCTTTGATCTGCAGAAATTGAACTGGCTGAATGGGGTATATATACGTGAATGCTCTGCGCAATCGTTGCTCTCCTATATTGAACGAGAGATCGATCCTGCATTTTCTAAACAACTTTCCGGATGGAACAGTGATATGGTTCTTCACGCAATTGAGCTGTATAAAGGGCGCGTTTTTACTATTCAAGAATTAATTCAGGAAGTTACCTTGTTATACAAGGGTCCCGCAGCATATGATGAAGCGGATATGCGCAAGTGGATTACGGAACAAACGGGTGAACATCTCAATCAACTACTGCAGACATTGGAAGCGATTCCTCAGTTCAATACTGATGCATTATCGAAACAGATCAAAGAGTTGGCGAAGAAACTTGAGCTGAAATTTGCTTACCTTGCTCAACCGATTCGAATTGCGCTGATTGGAAAGGGTTCTGGCCCTGGTGTTTTTGACATGCTTGCCCAGATCGAAAAAAAAGAGAGTTTGGATCGCATTGCTGCGCTGCGTGATCGCGTATAGCTTTCTCGTGATGTGGGCGTAAAAAAAGGAATAGTTATGAAAGTGGCGATGGTGTTTCCTGGATTCGGAAGCCAGTTCGTTGGTATGGGGAAGGAACTTTATGATGAGCATCGTATTATACAAGAATATTTTGAGCAAGCATCTAGCTGCCTTGATATTAATTTCATAAAGCTTTGCTTTGCCTCATCCGATGCCGAAATTTCAACTATTCGCCATGCATACACCTCTCTTTTTTTGGTGAGTTCCTCTATTGCAGCACTGGTAAAACAGGAAGGTATTGTGTTTGATGTGGTAGCAGGATACAACCAGGGGGATTACGCAGCACTATTCGCAGCAGATGGTATAGGGTTGGCCGATGGGCTATATTTGCTCAATAAATATGCAGTCTTCTACCAGCAACTACTAGATGAGAGAGAGTTTTCGGCAATCTCGATTCGGGGATTGGATGCAAAGCAGGTGGAGGATATTTGCTTTAAAGCGGGTGCCAATCAAGAGAGCAAAGTGTTTGTGGCAATCTATGAAACGGAAACAAAACAGGTGGTTGCAGGTGATACTGATGCAGTGGAACGAGTGCGAGATCTTATTGTTGAACTGTACAATGACAAGAAAATAGATATTTCTGGTGCTAATTTGGCAGTAGGCCTTCATTCGCCGCTTATGGATCCGGTCATTGATCAGTTTGAAATATATTTGGAGAAAGTAGATTTTCATGATCTCTCCGTTCCCATGATTGAATCGGTGAATGGAACCATTATTGAGCAGGGCAAGCGGGTGCGGGAGCATGTTATATCTCGTATTAATTCTCCGGTGGTTTGGACGAGAGTGATGCAGCAATTATCTCAATATGATGCTATTATAGAAATAGGCCCTGGTAGCGCATTAACTAAAATGATTTGCAAACAATATCCAGATAAGACGGTATTTACGATCAATAAACAAGCGGATCTGGATGCGCTCAAGAAGGCTTTGGGGAAAGAACAAACTGAACAATCATAAGGTATTGAACATGGCAGAATTTGAAAAACAGAATACGCAAGATAAAGTAGCTCGCATTATTGCAGAAAAACTATCCATTGATGCATCAACGATTACATTAGATTCAACGCTTCAAGAGCTTGGCGCCGATTCGCTCGATTTGGTGGAAATTATCATGAAGCTCGAAGAGCAGTTTGGCATTGAGGTTGATGATGCCAAAGCGGAGACGCTCAAAAATGTGAGGGATGTTGTTGAATATGTGCATTCAATGCGAACGAAATAGCTAAAAAAAAGGCCCGGAATAAATCCGGGCCTTTTTTTAAAGCAATAATGCTTTTTATTTTCCGCTTAGAACCGTTTGAACGGTCGTCTTTCGCCACGATCTGTACGTGGCTTTGCGAAATCAACTTTGAGGGGACGTCCCAAGAAATCCTGACCATCTAGAGCTGCTTTAGCTTTGCTAGCTTCTTCAACTGATGAGAATTCTACGAAACCGAAACCTTTACCTTCAAGCACAATAACGTCGGTAACTGTACCAAATGGTGCACATACCTCGCGGACTTGGTCCTTAGTTGCTGAATGATTTAGGTTCCCCAAAAATAGCTTTTTGTTTTCCAAAAGCGTTCCTTGTATGAGTAAAAAATCGTGAGTGGCATCACTGCGATCCACTCTTATCCCCTACTATATCAGCTTTTTTGGGGTTTGTCACCTGCGATCTTCATTTTCTCTATCTGGCCTGTCCGAGCGTCGGTTGCTGTGCCAGGCATAGCCTTTAGGCGACGACTGGAGAGTTTTTTGAGATCCTCCCGCCCACTTTTGATGGCTGCCACCCCCAAGGGGATGAAAAAGAAGGGGCTAGCCAGGTAGAAGCCCCCCGATGCATTTTGTATGGTGGCTCGGTAACGCATTACCGCTTCTGCTTTCCCTCGAAATTTCTCGGTTCTTTTGGCAAGTCCGGGCATCAGAGTCTCGAACAAATCGCCAGCCGTATCTACCACATCACTACTCTTGGACAATGTGTAACCAAGAATCAGGTGGCATCCTCCCATAATAGGGCTGGCAGCTCCCATGAGCACCGCGGTGATGCCGTGACCTATTTTAACGTAGGCACGTGCTTTTTTAGATAGGGTGAGTGCTTGGACAGAGGTGGCGCTGATCGTTGCAATGATGAGGAGCAATGTCAGTTTTTTCATACTAATTTCCTTTCTTACTTCTTGTGCCTTCTGGCTTCTCTCAGATTGCGAAGGCCGCTTTCTATGAGGGCGATTCCTATGACGAGCGATCCGAGGCCGCCGCCTAGTTCAAATCCGGCCTTTCTTATTTCTGCCCTATCTTTGGAAGGAGTAGTTTTGTATAGCGCTCTGAGTTTTAGCGCGCCATCTGCGCTAAAGCCACAGCCAGGAATAAGAAGAGCGGATCCCAGAAGAATTTTCCCTGCCTGCCATGTTCGGTACATGCCACCTTTTAGGCCGGTGGGCGGTGGATCTTCTGCCTGTATTGGTATGGTACCGAGAAGAATGGTGGTGACTATGGTGAGCGTAATCAATGTTTTCATGAGGAATGTTCCTTCTATGTTCATAGGTTACAAGAAGGCGATGCCGCCTTTGAGCCAGAATGCCCATTGCGAAAGGGTGTTTCGGTTGGGCTTTTCGGTGTTGCTCGTGTTGATTCCTTCGAATTCCACGGAGGTACCAATACCCAAATACGGTGTAAGTGAATTCTTTTCATCTTCCTGCCAGCCATAGCCGATATGGGCAAACAGTTTATGCGTGAGGACCATGGGTGAAGCGGCGGAGCGCAGATCAAGATCGCTGGTGGAGATAAAGATCGGTGAGTTGGCATCCACCACAGTTGCTTGCTCAGAAAGTAGGTTGCCATGGAGGGTAGCGGTGCTTTGCGTGAGTGGGCTCAGCTCTCCTACGCCCGTTACCACATCTTGAATTCCTTTGAGTGCGTACGTGCGATCGGCAATGCATTCGCGTAGGGCGATTCGTTCCTTGCTGCGAATCCATGCATTGTAGCCGGCATCAAAGACAAATCCTTTGTAGGTGTAGCCAAACATAGCAAGCAGCTCAAACTGGATATCAACCGACACCTTGCAACACAAGCTGGTTTTATTAATGGCCGGTATCAGTTTGCCGGTGTAGTTTTCATCAGCATCAAACTCTTTAAGCAGAATGTAGCGGCTGCCAAATCCGTTGGCGCAGAAATCAAACGAGCGGGTTTGGCGTGCTTTAAAAAGATGCGTGAAGTTTGCATCAGCAAAGAAAGAAAGTTCCTGCTCGCCATCTGCTTCCCATATAAGGACGCGGCCAGAAAATCCGAGACCTAGTTCCCAATGTTTGCCGTTCCCCACAAGAGGCTCAAAAAGAACGATGCTTTTAGGGCGATTGCCGGTTGGAGCGGCCACGCGCAGATTCAGGCCAGCATACCCATGCTCACGGGAGACAATATCGTAGCCTAGAATAATCAGCAGATCTGAAAGGCCCCACTTAGATTGTGATCCACACACTTTTCCGAAAGCCATTTTTTCGGTCATTTGCCCGAAGGTATGCGCTCCCTTGAGGGCGGTAACAAACGATCCCACGATTGGAATCACAGCGTTTGTATCCATGTAGCGGGCGGGAAATGTAGTATTTGCCCCATTATCTGCAATGGTTTCTTCCATCTTGAAATCCCATTTGGTCCAAACTGCAGGTGCGTGAATAGCGAGGTATAATCCTTTGATCCATTGATCAAACCCGAAGTAGCCGCTAAACGTGAACAGAATGTTTTTAATTTCCGGTTTTAACGTTACTTCACTTTGAAATGCTGGCGATAGGCCAAAATAATCAGCAAGAATCGCATTTTCATTTCTATTGGTTGCTTGGCTTCCGGAAACAAACAGTTTGTTTGTGCCAAATAATGCCTGCGCAATCCGATTGGAACGGAAGGAAGTTTTGAATTCCGGAGTGATTTGTGTGGTTATATACCAGCTTTTATGATCGTAGCGATGAATGTAGGGATGCCAGCCAACTTGGTAGCGCACAGCGTCAATGCTTTGCGAGCGCGGGCTAAAAAAGGAGACACCTTGTAGGATTTCATTTTCCATTGCATGTATGTGAGAGAAACTGAGTAGTAAAAGGGCGATACTGATCAACTTTTTCATGGGAAACTCCTTTGCAAAACCTAGTCGCATCATATGTATTTATGAAGCAAGGAGGCAATGATTTCTTTATTAGAAGGCCACGCCGCCTTTGAACCAGATACTCCAATAAGAAAGTGCCGTATTTACCGATTCGGGTTCTTTCAAGCAGATGGCAGTAGGACAATAGGCTTGCGGGCCAAATGAAATTTCTGCTCCAAAGCCGATATAAGGAAGGAATGATTTGATTCTTAATGTGCGCGTATAATGAGAAAATATTTTATGTGCAATGCTTTTTGTGCGTGCGCTTTCAATATCGATATCATCTGTGGTGAGTAGAATTGGTTGGATAGAGGTATTGATTTGATTGCTCCCGTCCGCTTCAGTTAGTAACGAAACAAAGCTGCCATTGTCATCACTATCAGCCACGGCGAGCGCGGGATTATCGATAGCAGGATTTTTTTTGCCGTTGGCAACTTGCACAGCGGTGACCGCTCCAGATCGTGGAAAGTTTTTTCCAGCGCGAATAGTTGCGGTACTTTGTGTGGCTGAAAGAGCAACCGCTTGTTGACCAGCATCATCTTCAAATCCAAAAACCTGTGCATCACCTTTGAGTGCCCACTGCTCCGTATCAAAAGGGGTAAGGCCCCGTATGGTAATGCAATCGCTGCTTTTCCCCCAAAAACCGTACCCAAACCCCCAACTGTTTTGTGTGTCGCTAAAATTTAAAAGGAGTGCCAAATCTGTTTGAATCCCTACCGATACAGTAATGGGCAGTGTGGTGAGATTGGCAACGGTAGTTAATTCGTTTTGATACTGAAAAGTTGGAGTAGTTTGCTCTCCATCAACGATACCCCGTAGGTTGTCTGCTATGGGGATGCCCATGCGCTGCGCAAGCATGTATCGGCTATTGTGTCCGGCACACAGATCAAACGATCGGCACTGCGTGCTCGCAAATAGATGGGTAATGTTCAGATCAAGATAGAGGCCTGCATGTGATTCGGTATCTTCGTCTTGCCACAACAGCACATGCGACGATATGCCGCCGCCTAGCTCCCAATGATGTCCGTTTCCTACAATCGGTTCAAAGAGAAGGTTGCCAGTGGGGCGGTTACCGGTGGGAGCAACCATGCGCAGATTAATACCGAGATGATATTTTTTCTTTTGAAGAATGTTCCAGCCGAGCGAAATATGAATGTCGGCAATGTTGGTGAGTCGTTCTTTTTTATCGCTCATGCGAGCATGTTCAAGTCGATTGAATCTAACCCCAGCTGCCTGTGGGGTGTCGTGGCCGGTAATAAATTGAATGAAGCCATCCATAAGCTGTGAGCGGGGAATCCCTTCCGCATTAACATATCCAGGATCGTATGCTTGTGATCCGGTGGAAAGGAGTGTTTCACACATTCCGAGCCGCCAGCGGGTGCTCACGATGGGTGCATGGGCGCGTAGATAGAGGCCAGGAATATGTTTGGCAAGCCCCATAAACATATCCACATCAATGAGCGCATTGCTAATTTCTGGGCAGAAGGATATATAGCTCGCAAAATCGGGAGGCAGGCCAAAGTAATCGGCAAGCCAGTGCGCATCAAACCGTTCCGCGCGGCTTCCTGCCACGGTGAACGTATTTTTATAATCAAGCATGGCATCGCCAAAGAAACATTGCACGATTCGTTCTGGACGGAATGAAAGCTGATACGTGGGGTTGATAGAAAAGACGCCATACGTTGCGGCATCCTCCTCCGTGTTGACGAAGTTTTCCCAGCCAGCAAGTTCTCGCGCAGCATCCTCGGCAGCTGATTGTGGAATGATGATGGTGGTTACCCGTTTATCTGCGTGAAGCATGAATGGAAGCAACGCACCGAGCAGGATAATACGATGTATGCTTCTCATTACAAAACCTCATTAAAAGGTCACGCCACCTTTGCACCATATGGCCCACTGTGAAAGTGAGCATCGAATACAGGTATCGCAATTAGTGGAGCAGCTTGTTTGACCGTTACCATGATGACCAAACTCTACTTGGCCACCAACACCGAGATACGGAATCCAGTCATCACGTTCGTCCCAGGTGTAGCTCACGTGCGTGAATACCTTGCTGGATAGTGCATTTGTTTCTCGTTCGCACGCATCAATATCGGTAGTTTTCAAAAAGACCGGATCAATAGATGTTTTAATAGAAGTTGATGCCGCGTGTGGTTCTGCACTTAGCGGATGGCTTGCGGTTGCATTGGCTGCATCGCCGGTGGCATCACGAGGATGATCAATGTTTGGATTCAGGATTGCTTGGGCAACGGTATTGGGTGCAACGAAATTAGTACCGCTATAGATGGTTGCGGTGCTTTGTGTAGCTGAGAGGGGAATAGCTCCCACGAGTGCCCCCGCGCCCGTTGCGCCTCGATCATAGCCGTACACATGTGCATCACCTTTGAGTGCCCATTGGGTGTTATTAGCAAACGGATTGAGGCTATGCAGTTTCAGTTCCTCGCAGGTGCGTCCCCAAAAATTGTACCCAAGATCCCAGCTGAATTTATTGCAGACAAACGTTAAGCATGCAGTAACCTCTGCTTGGAGGGAAATTTTTGAATCCACGCTTACATGCGAAAGGTTGGCGACCGGGAGAAATTCATGTTTGAACTGCGCAGATGGTGCGGTACTATTTCCTTGCAGATTATCTGAAATAGGGGTACCCATTTTTTCGATGAGCATGTAGCGGCTGAACGGTTTGTTTTTCAGATCGAACGTTCGTTTCTGGCGCCCTTTAAAAAGATGAGTAAGTTGTGCATCTCCAAACAAAATAAGTTGCTTGTCTTCATCACCGGATTGCCACAGGCTCACACTTCCAGTAAACCCTGCACCAACTTCCCAATGATGGCTGTTTCCCACGATAGGCTCAAAGAGATAGATGCCTTCTGGGCGTGTGCCAGTTGGTGCGCTCAAAAGACCTTGGAATGCCACCTGATATCGATCTTCACGCACAAAATTGTATCCTACAGCAACACGCAGATCAGCAATACGGGTGCGATTCAATCGATCGCAACTCATTTTTGCTTTTTGTAGCGGCTGGAAGATCACGGTGAAATCGGTGCCGGCCACCGTTTGGGCAATAGGGCCTACGAGATTACCGTTTGCGTATTCTTTAAAGTTGTTGAGCATGTCGTTGCGTTGCATTGTATCAGGAGTGAAATAGCCGGGATCATACGTGTTGGTTCCCTTTGCGTCAATTGTTTCGCACATATTTAGATCCCAACGAGAGTGAACAAGAGGTGCATAGATCGTGAAGTATAAACCGGGTGTCCATTCATCTAAGCCAAGATAGAAGTTGAGATCAAGCGTAATGTTATCAATGACCGGTTTGAACGATACTTTGCTTTTGAAATCGGTGGGTAAGTAGAAATAATCGGCGAGCCAATCTTGCGTACCTCGATTTGCTACACGGCTTCCCGAGATCGTAATAGTAGGGCAATTTTTAGTGCCAAAGAGACAGTTGGTTATCTCATCGTGATCGAATGATCGGCTGTATTCGAGAATCGCAGCGAGGGTGCCATGCACGTCATAAAATTCACGATTAGCAAATGTTTGCTGTACCACACCGCTGATATGGCGCGGTGTATTTAATCCTTGTGAGCGAATACTGAAATAGGGAGTAACGGTTTGTGCATGCAGAATGGGTGCAATTAAAATCATTGCAATAATGCCAGTAACTATTTGTTTTGTCTTCATAAAAATAACTCCTTTTTTTTCAAGACTGGCAGGTAGGTTTCCTTTCATCAGGCATAGCAAAGCATGCAAAAGAAACGCAATAAAAGGAACGGAGGCTTGGGGAAATACCAAGCCTCCGTGATGTTGTTATTTTGATTCTGTTTAATTGAAGGTGATACCACCTTTAGCCCATACAGCCCATTGCGATAATGCGCAATCAAGGCGGTCGCCAGAGCAGACACTGCAGCATGATGATGTTGAGCAAGATGAGGTGCAATCAAGTACCGTTGATGCGCAGCAATCGTCCGATGATCGGTCGCCGAATTCAACAGAAGCACCAACACCGAAGAACGGTGTCCAGCTGTTGCTATCCCACGTGTGGCTCAAATGAGTAAATAGTTTGTGGGATATGCCACGGGTGCGTTGGAAGTTGATATCGCAGCAGTTGATGAACCTTGGTTCAACGGATGTTTTGACGTGATTTGATACAGTGTTATCCGCTCCAACTGTGTGCAGGAGGCGGATATTGTCATCGCCATAAGCAAATTGTGCGTTATCGATGCCGCAGTTTTGCAAGCGATCAACGCCAGTACAATCGGTGACATCAGCATCAGCATTCGTTCCTTTATGGATGGTTGCAGCACATTGGGTTGCAGAAAGAGCTACCGGTGCATCTTGAGAAAGTGTGGTACCACTTGCACTCATAAAGCCAAAGACCTGTGCATCACCTTTGAGTGCCCATACATCTTTATTGCCGGTGCAGAGGTTGACGCAGCAGTCGTTTGTTGGACGAGCTGGTAATGAGATTTTTTCAGTGCTGCGTGCCCAGAAGTTGTATCCAAGATCCCATTCCCAGGCATTGCTGGTGTAGTTTACCATTGCCACGATATCGGCCTGGATGCCTGCACGTACGTTTACATCTACCGTAGTCAAGTTGGCCACTGGAGCGAACACTCCTTTGAACTGTGCAATTGGGGTGGTGAATGAAGCTGCTGCAGCGGTGGTGCCACCGGAGAGGTAGTTTACTGGGCGTCCAAGTTTTTCAGCGAGCATGTAGCGGCTGTTTGGTCGGCCTTTAAGATCGAATGTGCGTTGCTCTCGTGCAGTAACCATGTGTGTGAGGTTGGCATCCAGATATACCCCAACGTATTTATCTTCGTCTTTTGATCTCCAAAGAATGTAATGGCCGTGAAGGACGCCACCAACTTCCCAGTGGTTACCATTACCTACGGTTGGATCAAAGGCAAATTCAGCATCACGCTTGTTGCCGGTTGGTGCTGCTAATTGGAACGCGATTCCTACTTGATACTTATCTTTTTGAATGAAATTGCGCCCTATTTCCATACGTAAATCTGCAAAACCGGTTCTATCGCGTGAGCATCGTTCCATTTTAGCAAATTTAAGCCCTTGGAATGTAACGCCTAGATCTGTTTGGTTGTTGGTCCCAGCAGTAGCGATTGGAGCTTCTCCTCGTGCAAACTGGCCGAACGTATCGAGTGGGGAGCTGGTGGTGTTGATTGTTTTATCCATAGCATCATGTGAGAAGTACCCAGCACGGAAGCTGCCGCTGGTTACCACATCGCATGGTTCACAGAAATTAAGATCCCATCGTGTCCAGTTCACGGGGCCATAGAGCCTGAAGTACATCCCTTCTTGCCACTCATCGAGCCCTGCATAGAAATCAAGATCAATGAGGATGTTTTGAATCTGTGGTTTCACCGAGAACTGTGCATCATAATCAGGTGCTAGGTAGAAGTAATCGGCCAACCATGCTTTTGCATCGCGGCTTGCAACATCGCTACCTTGAATTTTTATACTATTGCCGCAATCGCCGCAAAAGAGATCATCACCAAACAAACATTCAGCAAGACGGCTTGAACGGAATGTTTGTGTGTATTCCGGGGTGACGGAGAAGAGATAATATTGGCCAGCATCATATTGATGCACCTTATCTGATACACCAACCATTTTTTTGGTGGCATCTCTACCTTGTGATCGTGCTGCTATCGTGGGGGTTACGCTACGGTCTGCATAGAGTGATGAAATACAAAGTAGCGAGAGAAGCGCTAACATCTTGTTGTTCATATACGGGACTCCTTTTTTAAAAAAATTAATTTTTTTCTTCCTTCAGATATATAAAAACTAAATAGTAAATGCAAGCAAAGAAGGCTTGGCATAACGCCAAGCCTTCCTGAAGCGTTTCATTTTTAATGGTTTAATCGAATGAAAATCCGCCTTTAAGCCATATTGACCATTGTGATAACGAACATTTCACGCAGTTGTCTGTGCAGGTAGATGAGCAGCAACTTGTGCAGTCATCGCAATCGGTTTTGCCCCATTCACCTGATCCACCAATACCCAAGTATGGGTTCCAATCACGATCCCAGTTGTAGCTCAAGTGAGTAAATACGGTGTGCGAGAGTCCCTTTGTTTTTTGTAGATTTACATCGGCGCTTGAAAGGAACACAGGTTGGAAGGACGATTTGATTTGATTCGAATTGATATTGAATCCGCCCTCAGTGGTTGGGGTATGGATAACTCGTGGTGGAGCGTCATCACTCGTTATGGCGAACAGTGAGAAATCTACGCCACCATTTTGCAAGGTTACAGAGGTCAAGTCAGCATCAACCGTTCCTGCATTCGTACCAGCGTGGATGGTTGCATTGCTTTGTGTTGCTGAAAGAGGGACGGGATCGTTGATAGTTACCGGAGAATCTGTTAAACCAGCGAAACCAAACATGCGTGCATCACCCTTGAGACCCCAGCTGTTTTCATTTTCATAATTGAAGATGCTATCTTCGCTGCAGGAATCACATGGACGCGGGCATTCTATTTTCTCGCATGTTCTGCCCCAGAAGTTGTACCCCAGATCCCAAGAGAACTGTTTTCTGGTGAAATTAAACATGGCAGTTACGTCTGCTTGGATGCCGATATCAACTTTTGCATCAATAGTAGTTAAGTTGGCTACCGGTGCATATACATTATTGAATTCAGCAAAAGGAGCCGTTTCTGTGCCCACAATGCCATTATTTACCACCCCACGCAACCCAGCGGTGCCATTTGTAATGGTTCGAGTGAATTTAGATGCAATCATATATCGGCTATTTGGTTTGCCGCAGAGATCGAACGTACGTTGCTCACGAGCTCTAAACAGGTGCGTGAATACTGCATCTACGTAGAAGCCAACGTGGCGCTCCTCATCATCACTTCTCCAGAAGGTGTAATGTCCGTGCAGTGTGCCACCGAGCTCCCAGTGATTACCGTTACCAACAACGGGGAACATCACAAACTCTGCTTTACGTTTGTTTCCGGTAGGAGCAGCTACATGAAGTCCAGCGCCTAAATGATGATCATCATCTTGGAAGAAGTTCCAACCAAGCTCTGCACGCAGTTCAGCAAAGCCGACTTTGCTTTCATCGCATGATGGCATCTTGGCGAATTTTAGGCCCTTAAACGTAATATCATCTAC
>Ga0114925_10000364_pt1 | contig 19532 bp, 16 predicted proteins | sample SumtaG_2_FD_87287 | JGI IMG/M metagenome (GOLD analysis project Ga0114925, IMG submission 87287) | Deep subsurface microbial communities from Indian Ocean to uncover new lineages of life (NeLLi) - Sumatra_00607 metaG | ecosystem: Environmental > Aquatic > Marine > Oceanic > Sediment | place... | reverse complement strand
TTTTCCCAATCTCTACGTCAGGCTCAAATTATAATCCTCGAAATACTTCAATGTATTCCTGTGGTTATAATTTTCGCCTTCCTTGATCTTGGAAAAAATTCCTAGTTTTCGTTCAGACACTAAATAAGGCCAAATGTATTTCCGACAACCGGTGTTTTGGCCCGATCGCCGAGGGTGGCAGTGTTCGTTGCGTGAGAGAAATGAAGTGAAAGGAGAGACATAACGTGAACATAGCAAAAAATCTGGAAAATGCGGCATTCTATTTTCCTGATCGGCCTGCGGTCATCGAGGGCGATCAAAAGATCAGTTTCCTCGAGTTCAATCAGGAGTCCAACCGGATCGCAACGGCACTGACAGGCATGGGGATTCAGCCCGGTGATCATGTGGCCCTGTGCGCACCTAATTCCTATCAATGGTTAACCTTTTATTTCGGGGTTCTCAAGGCCGGGGCAGTGGCCGTTACCCTCTCCAATATACTGAAAAAGGATGAACTGACCCGGATAATGGATGACGCTCGGCCAAAAATCCTGTTTACGATCGATGAAAGGCTGGATGAGTTAAGTGACAGGAAGAACCGACCCTACTTGGAAACGATAATCAGCACACAGGGAGACGTTCCTTACCAAAGGCTTGTTGAGAATGGCTCTTCCTCTTATAAGGCTATTGACTTAGAACGGAAAAGCACAGGGGCCATCCTTTATACGGGGGGGACAACAGGCATCCCAAAAGGGGTCATGTTGACGCACGAAAACGTGAACACCTCAATTCACAACGTCTCCCATTATGAACGCTCAACCAACGAAGATTGTGGCCTGTGCTTTCTTCCCCTCAACCATGTTTTTGGTCAGGTGCATATCATGAATTCCACCATATACACCGGGGGTAGTATAGTTCTTCAGCCATGCTTTGATTTGGAAAAAGTCATCGATACCATTGAACGGAACCATGTAACCAAGTTTTACGCGGTGCCCACCATTTATATCAGGCTGCTGGCCCTTGAGAACCTGAAGGAAAAATTGAGATCCCTCAGGTACTGTTTCTCGGCCGCGGCCAGTATGGCCGCCGAGTTGGTCCGTGAATGGAAGAGCCGGACGGGCCTAGATATATATGAGTCTTATGGTATGACCGAGAGTGCAACCATGGTCACTTACAACCATTATTATCGTCATATGGTCGGCTCTGTCGGCACTCCCGTCAGCACAATCGAAGTCCAGATAAGGGATAAGGAGGGTAACCTGCTGGGGCCGGGTTCCGAGGGAGAAATCTGCATCCGTGGTCCTAACATTATGATGGGATACCTGAACAGACCTGACGAAACCCGATCCGTTTTCTGGGATGAATGGTTTAGGAGCGGGGACATCGGGGTTATTGATGAAAATGGATACCTTTTTATAGTTGACCGTTTGAAGGATATGATTATCACAGGTGGCGAAAACGTGTATCCAAGGGAGATAGAAGAGGTTCTTTATTCCAGACCGGAGGTGGTAGAATGCGCGGTTATCGGCCTGCCTGACAAGGAATATGGAGAGAGGGTAATGGCCTTTATTATCCCCAAAAAGGGTCAGAAGCTTGATCCGGTCGAATTGAAGTCCTATCTCAAAAAACGACTCTCCCCCTTTAAGGTGCCAAAGGAATTCATTTCTGTTCTCGAACTACCCAAAAGCAGTACCGGCAAGATCCTGAAACGTGAACTTAAGAGACAGGTTTTGGATAAGAATCCCTGCTCTAATCCTTCTCCTTGAAGGGAGGGTAGGGCGGGGTTGAAACGGTCTAATTAAAGAAGGCAGAAGGATTTTCTGCAATAAAAAAAGGGTTGCCGCCGATCATCAAATGCGGCAACCCCTTTTATCGTCAGGTCACTGACTATTCCTTGCTCCATATTCTGATCAATTCTCTAAGAGTCTTCACATAATCCTTGCCTGGCAATCCCTTCCCTTCAGTTGCCTTTATATAACCAGCAAAAACGGGTTGAACGGCTTTGGCCCAGCGGGCACTCTCTGCTTGGGAGAGGGGGACGATTTCGTTGCCCTTGCTCAGGGTAAATTCTCGTCCTGCCTTATCGATGCTGTCCCACGCATCGCCATGTTTGCCGATCCACAACGCGTTGACCTCGTCAAAGACCTTCTGGACATCCTTGGGCAGGGAGTTCCACTTGTCAAGGTTCATGGCCACATAAAAGCCGGCCGTGTAGCCGATGCTGTAACATTCGATGGTATACTTGATCACTTCGGCCTGTTTCCACCCCTTTAACACTTCCATAGGACTGAAAGTTGCATCTACCACACCTTTCTGGAGGGCCTCATAGACACCACCTTGCCCCATGGCGACAGGAACGCCACCCAAGGCCTTAACCACTTTAGCATTAAAGCCGTAAGAGCGAATTTTCAGACCTCTGAGGTCTTCCAATTTATTTACAGGCTTCTTGCTGTGAACCAGTCCGGGACCGTGGGCATGGAGGTACATGACTTTGACCTTTGAAAGCTCCTTTGGTTTAAATTTGTCATAAAAACGGTTAATGACAAAGGTGGCCACCCTGCCATTGGGATATTGCAAGGGAAGGTCAATTGCCTCCATGGACGGAAACACCCCACGGCTATAACCAAAAACAGACATTCCTATGTCCGTGATGTTTTTTAGAATACCGTCATAGATCTTAGGACCTTTGAGCAAGGCTCCACCAGGATAGTAAGTGATTTTCACCTTTCCATTGGTGCGCTTTTCTATTTCTTTTGCCCACAAATCACCTAATTTTCCCTGAATATGTGTGGGTGGAAAGAAGTTGCTGTAGCTAAGTTCTATAGCCTTCGCCTGGGCCGTGTTTGCGCCAAACATAAAAAATATACCCAGTACCATAATCAGAAAAAATGCCAAAATTCCTCTTTTCGCGTTCATAGACATCCTCCTTTTTACTAAGGAAATTCAAATTAAAAAACATTCAAAATTAAACTCTTGTGACAATTCTGATAAAATGGCTACCTCCTTTCAATTTCAATGTTGTAATTTACCTATTGCTGCGTATTGTTGTCAACATAAAAATTTACTACATTTCTCAATTGATGAAAAGGGTTTTTCTCACCTATAGGAAGGCAACCAAAAGGAACAGCTCATCATTGTAAAAGACTTCATAGTCTATAGTCAAAAAAACTTGACAAATACATTATAAAAGCACATATTTAAACCGACTGGTCGGTTTCTAATAGTTTAATAAATTGTACATTAATTGAAAAATCAGACAGTTATGAAGGAAGCCTGGAAAAATGTTAATGGAAAAGAATGGAAAATGGCGGTCCGTATTGGCAAAGCTGCGGCAAAGCTGTTTAACAAGAGAGGTTACCTGGAAACGAGCATGAATGATATTGCGGCCAAAGCTAAAATGAGCAAGGGTGGCGTATACCATTATTTTACCAGTAAAGATGAAATACTTTATTTCATTTTATCAAATTATATGGATCTGATTCTGGCAGACCTTGAGCAGGAATTGAGTCAGATCGAGAGTAATGTTTCAAAAATAAAATTCATTATATCGCGTCATATAAATCTTTATACAAAAAACCTGTCAGAGGCCAAAACACTGCTCCACGAAGCAAACTGCCTTCCCAAAAATAAATTTGAGATAATCGCCGGAAAACAAAGAAAATACTTTCAGATTGTAAGCCGTGTGGTACGGGAATCGTTTGAAAAGTCAATTCCAAAAGACAAACTCACAGCCCTGACCTTCCTTCTGTTCGGAATGTGTAATTGGATCTATTCCTGGTATGACCCCAAAGGTTCTGTTACACCTCAAGAGTTATCAGATCTTATCTATGATATTTTTCTGAAAGGTATGAGTGGATTCCAGTAAAGTTGCGTGATTTTGTTTCTATCAATCATTTAGGAGAATAATTATGCCCTTACAAACACAATCAGAGAAGATGTCATCCTATCTTGATGGGGAGAGGGTTCCTCATTATAGGTCCCTTTCCGGAATCGAATACAAAGAGGTATACCGGCAATCCGACTGGGACGGTGAGCTTTCTGATCCGGGGAGTTATCCTTTTACGAGGGGGATACATAAGGACATGTATCGCGGCCGCCTGTGGACCCGGCGACAACAAAGCGGCTTCGGCAGTCCGGAAGAGAGCAATGAACGAATCAAATATCTGCTCAAGGTCGGACAAACTGGTATCAATATGGATACGGACGTGGGTACCAAGTTGGGACTGGATCCCGATTACCCGCTTGCCCGGGCAGATGTCGGGCTCCAGGGAACATCGCTTTGCACCTACGAGGATATGAGGGCGTTGTACAAGGATATTCCTCTGGATCAGGTAAGTTCGACCCTGATTGTCCAACCCCCCTATTCCGCCGTTATCATGTCTCAATACCTTTTGCTGGCCAAGGAAAGAGGTGTACCATGGGACAAACTGATCGGAACGATTATGAACTGTGCCCTCACACAATTTGTCGGTCCTACTTTTCAATCCGCTACGAGTTTTTTTCCCATTGACTTGACCGTAAAGATCGGACTTGATGTGATGGAGTATCTGATCCCGCATTCACCCCGCTGGAATATTGTAAACATTAATGCATACAATGTCCGTGAGACAGGGGTCAACGCAATTCAGGAAGCAGCGTTTTCCATATCTCTCGCGGCGGATTACATTAAGGGCCTGATGAAAAGGGGGCTGGATGTTGACAGCTTTGCCCGCCGGATGGCCTTCTTTTCAGCGGCCCACATGGACTTGTTTGAAGAGATCGCCAAGTTAAGGGCAATGAGACGAATATGGGCCAGGATGCTTAAAGAGAAGTTCGGGGCAAGAGAGGAAAAAAGTCTTTGGTTCAGAACGGCAATCCAGACGGCGGCACTTCCTCTAACGGCTCAGCAGCCGTTGAACAACATCGTTCGTGCAACTCTGCAGACATTGGCCGCGGTTCTTGCCGGGACACAATCAATACACACTACCGGTTATGACGAGGCCTATTCTCTGCCCACCGAGGAGAGCCACAAGCTTTCCATACGGACCCAGCAGATTATCGCCTATGAAAGCAAGGTGGTCAATTCTGCAGATCCTCTGGGTGGATCATATCTGGTGGAGAACTTGACGGATGAAATAGAAGAACGAATTTTGGGGTTGATGAAGATTATTGATGATAAAGGTGGTTTTATCCGGTGCTTTAAAGAAGGCTGGGTGGAAGAACAGATCAATCAAGCCCGATACAAACTGGCGGAAGCGACTCAATCCGGTAAACAACCAGTGGTTGGTGTGAATATTTTCCAGGAGGAAGATGAAGAAGTGAAAATTGATATTTTCAGACACTCCTCTGACATGCAGGCAAAGCGGATTCAGTATGTTCAAGATTACCGGAAAAACCGGAATAAGGAACCTGTTCAAAGGGCCTTGGACAAGATCTACAACCTCACCAGAAAGAAACCGGAGGTCAATTTTATGGAGGCCATTATGGAAGCGGTAGATGCAAGGGCTACGATTCAAGAGATATGCGACGTCATGAGGCGAGCCAGTAATTTTGATATCCCTGAATAATTATACTACCGGCAAGGAGGAAACACATGGTTTCTAAAAAACATAGATTTGTTGTTGGTAAATTAGGACTGGACTCACACGATAATGGCCTGAGGATAATTTCCAAATGGCTTATGGACAGCGGATATGAAGTCGTTTATGCGGGGCTCTACAACACAACCAGGCGGCTCGTTCAAATGGCATTACAGGAAGATGCCAACGCTATCGGGATCAGCTCTCTGGGAGGTGAACATCTCTATTATGCAGCCGAGCTTTTAGAGGAACTGAAAGAGAATGACATGGGACATGTGAAGGTGATCATGGGTGGCGTAATACCGCCAGCTGACGTGGAAGAGCTCAAAGGCCTGGGAGTTAACGCCGTCTTTACCCCGGGTACCATGCGGGACAAGATCTTAAAGGACATTGACACCCTCTTCAAATAGTGTTCCTTGTAATATGAAGTGGCTGAAGGCCGAAGGCATAAGGCACTTGCTGTGCGCATTGCGCCTTGAACCTTGACCCCTTGAATCCTCGAATCCCGGAATCCTTTCTCCCAAATACTTGGGAGAAGAACTATATTTAGATGCTGAACTTAGGGGCTTCGCCCCAATTGGAATGTTGGAATGATGGAACACTGGAATAATGGGTTTTGGGGAATTGACGGAATGGGTTATTGGGAAAATCAAGTTGACAAATTATAAGAGAAATGAAAAATTCGGATCTAATCCATTCGGTAGAAGACGAATTTACATCATTCCATTATTCCACCATTCCATTATTCCATATGTGAGGCAAGAATACTAAGCCTCAGTAAATATCTATAATTTCAATGGGTTGTAGAATTTCCGAGACGTTTAATTATGTGAATTTGTGATATTAAACAATAGATCAGCGTAAAGACACGGATCAGGGATTTTTTCTTTAGGGGTTTCAATATGGAAACTGAAAAAAGGCTTGCAGAGTATATTTGCCGGACAAATTTCGTGGATATCCCTCAAGAGGCCCTCGAGGTTGTAAGGAACATGGTGTTGACCGTTTTCGGAACTACCATTGCCGGGGCAACAACCGAGGGGTGTGTAGCACTCGCGGAATTCTATAAGGGCCTGGAAGGTAAAAGGGAAGCCACGGTTTTCATACATGGTGGAAAAATACCCGCCCAGAACGCCGTATTTGTCAATAGTATTATGGCCAGGGCCCTGGATTTTGACGATGCGATGGCCCCGGGAATGCATATCGGGGCTTCCGCCGTTCCGACTGCTTTTGCCGCCGCTGAATTGGCAGGAGGATGCAATGGAAAGGATTTTTTGACCGCTCTTGTCCTGGGAATCGAAACGGCCGCACGCCTGAACTTGACCGAATCAGCCTATGATGGTTTTGATCCTACCGGAGTCTGTACTGTTTTCGCAGCTACCGTTGTAGCGTGCAAGATACTTAAATTGAACGAGGCCGAGACCTTAAACGCCCTTGCCCTTGCGTTTAATAAAAGCGGGGGGAGCTTCCAGAGCAATATCGACGGCTCCCTGGCTGTAAGAGTTATCCAGGGATGGGTATCGGAAAGCGGTATCACCTGTTCCCGGTTCGCAAGGCTGGGAGTGACCGGTCCTAAAAACTTTCTTGAAGGTGTCTACGGATATTTTCACCTTTATGCAAAGGATATGATTGCTCCGGAATCAGTTCTGAAGGGACTGGGAAAGGAATTTGAGCTTCAAAAAATCCTGTTCAAAAAGTATCCCAGCTGCGGGCTGACACTGGGAAGCACTGACGCGGTTCTGGGTCTGATTAAAGAAAAAAACCTTTCTGCAAAAGACATCGACCGCATTGAAATAAAAGTGCCTCCTTATGCCTACAAGCTGGTAGGACACCGATTCAGCATAGGAGAAAACCCCAGGGTAAATGCCCAGTTCAGTATTCAGTACTGCGTTGCTAACGCATTGCTGAGAAAGAGTTCAAAGCTCAACCATTTTGAGGAGTCCAGTGTAAAAGATCCCAGGATCATGGAACTCGTAAAAAAAATCTTCGTATATGCCGATCCTGATCTCGATGAACGAGGTCATACGGCGCTGGATATGAAGGCTGTGACGACATCAGGAGACGAATATATCACAAAAGTTGATGTTGCCCCTGGTTTCCCGGGAAATCCTCTAAGTCAAAAGAACCATGAGGCTCATTTCTGGGACTGTATGGAGTTCTCGCGTGGCCTTTTTCCAAAAGAAAGGGTCGCCAGGATAATTCGCTCAACCAACCAGATAGAGAAACTGGATGATGTGCGTGCGGTGATCCCGCTGCTTTTGATTTAAAACAATATCATACGGAGGCCGTAATGAACCTGGTTGATGTATTAGATAAGAATTCCCGCTTATATCCCTCCGACCCGGCATTCGTCGAGGTAAAACCCCTTTCAAAAGAAAGAGAAGAGATCAACTGGAAACAGTTTAGTGATCGAACCTCCCGGCTGGCCAATGCGCTTCTGCATAGAAAGATTTCGAAAGGAGACAAGGTTTTCCTGTTGGGAAAGAACTCCATAAACTGGATTGAGGCCTATTTTGCAGTTATGAAAACAGGGGCTTGGGTCGTTCCCCTAAATTTCAGATTCACCGATGATGATATTGAATATTGCGCAAAGGTCGCGGAGCCGGCAGCCTTTATCCTGGCCGATGAATTTGGCAAAAGAATGAACCATATCCGATCCAATTTGCCTACCGTAAAAAAATACGTCTCTATCGGCAGGGAATCCCTGGGGGGTATGGAAAATATGGAGGATCTTATTCAAAAGTCTTCTCCCGAGTCCCCCGGCGTGGAACTTGGTGATCAAGATGCCTGTGGCTTGTATTTCACTTCCGGCACCACCGGGGCCCCCAAGCCGGTGCTTGTTACCCACTTGAATCTAATGTGCGCAGCGATTTCCGAAGCAACCAACCATTACCTCGAGCAGGATGACAGCCTCCTGATGATGCCCCCGCTGTACCACCTGGCAATAGGCCATCTATTGGGGCTTATGCTGGTAGGGGGACGTACCGTCTTGCTGACGGAAAAGGTAGGCCCGAAACTAATAATTGAAAACATATCAGGTGAATGTATATCAGTGGTGTTCCTGCTGGTGCCGTGGGCCTTGGACTTGATTGAGGCCCTGGACAAAGGGGTGATCAAAAAAAAGGACCATGACCTCAGTTCCTTGCGCCTGACACATATGGGAGCCCAGCCGATCCCTCCCAGCCTGGTTCATCGCCTGAAAGAATATTTTCCAGAGATGCAGTACGATACCAACTACGGGTTGAGTGAGACAGCGGGGCCGGGCCCAATACACCTCGGCATTGAAAATGAGAGCAAAGTCGGTGCCATAGGAAAACCGGCCATGATGTGGGATGCCCGGGTCGTTGATTTCGAGGGTAAGGATGTGGCACGGGGTGAGGTAGGCGAAATCGTGCTGAAGGGAAGCGGTGTTATGAAGGAATATTACAAGAACCCCGGATTGACCTCCGAGGCAATCCGGGACGGCTGGTTACGAACGGGCGACCTCGCAAGAACCGATGATGAGGGTTTCATTTACCTCGTGGACAGGAAAAAAGACCTGGTAATCTGTGGCGGGGAGAATATTTACCCGGTAGAAGTTGAAGAGATCATCCTCCGGCATCCCAAGGTACACGATGTGGCGATTATCGGAATCCCGGATGAAAGGCTGGGCGAAATTCCCATCGCCGTTATCGAGGCCAAGCCCGACTCAAACCTGGCAGAAGACGAAATCAACTCTTTCTGTGATGAAAACCTGCCACGCTTCAAGCGTCCGAGACGCATTATCTTTGATCACGTGCCAAGAAATCCCACAGGAAAAATCGAAAAGCCCAAATTGAGAGAGAAATTCAGCCCCGCTGCTCTGAGGGTACAATCTCCATCACTTCCCGGGAATTAATCCTATTATCAGACAATTACCCCAATACTGAATTCTTACACCGGGCTGGCATGTAATTTGCTTTTCTTAACACATACTTAACGTTCCCAGTTTATGTCCTTTCCAGACACGATTTTTATTGTTTTTTCGTGTTTTTTGTTCTAAAAGGGCGTAACATAATCTCTCAATAGACAAATATCACATTAACAATATGGGATTTTTAGAAAAACCATCCAAAGGTTTAGCAAAGATATTATATTGGGTAGCCGGCACCGCTATCATCTCCATGATGCTCCTCACATGCGCTGATGTCATCCTTCGTTTAGGCGTAACCGCCTATCACCAATATCATTGGTGGTTTCTTTCTCCCTTCAGCCCAATTCCAGGAACATATGAACTGGTTTGCTTTTTGGGTGCGGTAGCAGTTTCCTTTGCTATGGCCCATACCTCAGTGGAAAGGGGTCATGTAGCTGTAAGTATTATTGTTAACCTCCTTCCAAAAAAAATCCAGGCCATTATTGAAACTATAACTACTATATTCGGACTTATCCTTTTTATTTTACTTTCCTGGCAATCTGTTCTTTATGCCAATGACCTCAAGGCAAGGGGGGAGGTATCCCTGACCCTCGAGTTACCCTTTTACCCATTTGTGTATGGTATCAGTTTCGCTGCGGCTGCGGTTTGTCTTGTCCTGCTGGTAGACCTTTCCAAAAGCCTGCCCGAGGTGTTTCGCAAATGAGCTTAACGGCAATAGGCATAATCGGGATTGTCATCCTGGTCATATTTTTGTTTTCCAAGATGCCCGTGGGCTTTGTAATGGGCTTCCTGGGTTTTCTTGGCTTCAGCTATGTGGTCGCTCTTGGCCCAGGCCTTTGTCTTCTGGCAAGGGATGTTTTCGAAGTCTTTTCATCTTACGGTTTAACCGTTATCCCTCTTTTTGTCTTTATGGGCCAGATTGCCTTTCATTCCGGCATCAGCCGAAGGCTTTATGAATCTGCCTATGTACTGGTAGGAAGCCGCAAGGGAGGACTTGCCATGGCCACTGTAGCTGCCTGTGCCGGTTTTTCAGCCATTTCAGGTTCTACAAATGCCACGGCCGCTACTATGGGCACTGTGACCATCCCTGAAATGAAACGATACAATTACGACATGAGCCTGGCTACCGGCACGGTTGCTGCTGCCGGGAGTCTTGGTATTTTAATTCCGCCGAGCGTTATTTTTATCGTCTATGGGATTCTGACCGAACAGTCTATTGGCAAGCTTTTTGCCGCTGGCATTTTTCCCGGAATACTTCTTTCCATCCTATTTTTATTGACCATCTATATCCGCGTACTGAAAAACCCCTCCCTGGCCCCGCCCGGACCCAAGACTACTTTCAGGGAGAAGATCAAGTCATTTGTGGGAGTCTTAGAGACCTTGATCCTGTTTGCAATGGTAATGGGCGGCATCTTTTTCGGCATCTTTACACCTACCGAGGCCGCTGCAGCGGGTGCCTTCCTGACCATATTAATGGCTATTATCAGGAGGCAACTGACCTGGCAGGGTTTTATCCAATCCCTGGCCGATACCACCCGAATCAGTTGCATGGTTATGGTGATTGTGACCGGTGCCGTAATCTTTGGTCATTTTATGGCCGTTACCAGGTTGCCGTATGACCTGGCAAATTGGGTTAGCACTCTTCCACTTCCAAGCTGGGCCATTATGAGCGTGGTTATTCTCGTTTATCTTTTCGGGGGCTGCTTCATGGATGCCCTGGCCATGATTATGCTGACAATTCCTATCTTCTTCCCGGTATCCCAGGCATTAGGATATGATCCAATCTGGTTTGGCGTGGTTATTGTCTTGATTACAGAGATGGGGGTGATTACGCCGCCAGTGGGTATCAATGTATATGTAGTCTATGGCGTAGCCAAAGATGTACCCCTTGAGGTCATTTTCAAAGGGGTTTTGCCAATGCTTTTGGCCCTGCTCCTTTGTAATTTGATCCTCCTGGTTTTCCCTCAGATAGCTCTGTTCTTACCAAGCCTCATGCGGTGAAATTGTCTGAATCCACCATACAAGGCCCTCAGAACATCATATAATGTGATGATGTCAAGTTCTCTATTTTGTTATTTGAAAAAGCACGTCCTCCTGGCGTGAATTCTTTACTTTGCGAGGTGTGCAACTTGTCAGACCTTCCTCTCATAGGCATTACCATGGGCGATCCGGCGGGAATTGGGCCGGAAATCATCGTCAAGGCACTGGCTGATAGAAGCATTTATGGTCTGTGTCGGCCTGTGGTCTTAGGAGATCCGGAGATTATCTCATTAGCCATTTTAAGATATCGCCAAAAGCTGCCCCTAAATATCATTTCAAACTTTTCCGAGGTCAGGTCAACTCCGGGCAAGATAGATCTAATGGCTTTTTCGAGGTTGAAAGGCGGGTCAATCATTCCCGGAAAACCCACTGTGGAGGGAGGCAGGGCAATGGTGGATTATGTCATAAGGGCCGTGGACATGACCCGAAAGGGAGAGCTTGAAGCCATGGTAACCTGTCCCATAAGTAAAATCCTGATGCACCAGGCCGGATACGCCTATGAAGGGCAGACCCAACTCATTTCCCATCTAACGGATACACATGACTATGTGATGATGCTTGCCGGAGAAAGGCTGCGTGTGGCCTTAGTGACCATCCATTGCCCGCTTAAAGAGGTCCCGGCTATTTTGGATCAAGAATTGGTCTATAAGACAATCATCATAACGGCTAAGGCCCTCCGGGAAGACTTTGGGTTTGAAAAACCCCGCCTGGCCGTGGCAGCCCTGAATCCTCATGCCGGAGAATCTGGCCTGTTTGGATCGGAAGAAGAAGAGATTATCGGCCCCGCAGTCAGCAGGGCCATAGATGAAGGGTATCATGTGGAGGGGCCATTCCCTGCGGATACCTTGTTTCATAAGGCAGCATCAGGCCAATTTGAGGCGGTGATTGCCATGTATCATGATCAAGGGTTGATCCCTTTAAAGTTGCTTCATTTTTCTGATGCGGTGAATGTGACCCTGGGCCTTCCCATTATCAGAACGTCTGTGGATCATGGGACAGCTTATGATATTGCAGGTACCGGACAGGCCGATAACTCCAGCTTGAAGGCCGCCATCAGAATGGCCGCTTCCATGGTGAGGAACAGACAGTGAAAAGTTGAGTAGTTAGTGCCTGAACGAAAACCTCGTTCAGGCACTAACTAAGCCTTCACTTCATGCGCTTGCCTCTTTAAACTTATCCGCTGAAAAAGATAAATGCCCATCACAATGATTAAACCCAGCAATTTTACGAGATTGTCTGGCCAAAAAAGGAAAATGGTGCCAAGCCCTACAACTACCCTTTCCCATATATACATCTTTCTCAAAATGAATCCTTCCCATGTTACAGTAAAACCAAAGAGTCCAATCAAGGCTGAGAGTGCTGTAATAATGACCTCAATGACTGGTCCCTCAAAGAGTATTGGGGTATAGGCAAAAAGAAAAGGGATTATATAGAGGCCCTTTGCAAGCTTCCATGCAGTAAAGCCTGTCTGCATAGGTTTGGAGCCGGCGACCCCTGCTGCAGAGAATGCCGCAAGGCATACTGGTGGTGTGACATTGGCATCCTGGCTGTACCAGAATATGATCATGTGGGCTGCAAGGAGTGAGACACCCATCTGGACCAGGGCAGGCCCTGCAAGAACAGCAAGCATTATGTAAGATGCCGTAACCGGAAGGCCCATTCCAAGAATGAGAGAGGCCAGCATGACCAGTATAATCGCAAAAAATAGAATCCCATGAGAAAGCTCCATAACAACACCTGAAAAGGTAATGGCTACCCCGGTAATTGCCACAACACCTATTATGATTCCAACGCATATAAGGATAGCCGCTGTTGATATGGTATTTCTTGCGCCCATATACAGGGCATCGAGTATATCCCTGAAACCCATCCTGGTATCTTTTTTAAACCAGCTTACTACTATAACGCTCACAATACCGATACAGGCCGCATAAGTCGGCGTAAATCCTCGTATAAGGAGAAAAAGAAGGAGGATTACAGGGATGGTGAAGTGGATCCCCTCTTTTAACACAGCGCCTAATTTGGGGAGGTCTTCCTTTGGCACTGGCATGATGCCATACTTCAGGGCCTCTATGTGTACAAAATAGGCAACAGATACAAAGTACATGATGGACGGGATGGCAGCCACAGCGATGATTTTGAGATACGAGATTCCTGTCCATTGGGCCATTATAAAGGCGCCTGCACCCATAATAGGCGGCATAAGCTGCCCGCCAGTGGAGGCGGCCGCCTCCACTGCCCCGGCAAAATGTGCTTTATACCCAACCTTCTTCATCAGTGGAATTGTAAAAGCCCCAGTGGCCACAGTATTGGCAACAGCGCTCCCTGAAACAGACCCCATAAAACCACTTGCAAAGACCGCTATTTTTGCAGGCCCTCCTACCTTATGACCGGCAACAGCCTGGGCCACCTTGATTATGAAATCTCCTGCCCCTGATTTAAGTAAAAAGGCTCCAAAGAGAATAAAGAGGATAACGTAGGTAGATGATACGGTACAGACAATACCAAATATGCCCTCATCTGTCAGATACATGCGGTATAAAAGGCGAGTCAAGGCAACACCGCGGTAGTGAAATGTTCCGGGGATAATGCTTCCAAGAAAGAGGGCATAGCACAGGAAAAAAATGGACAAAGCAGGGATAAACCAGCCAACTGCCCTGTATGTTCCATAAAGGAGCAATGTCAGTGCCAGAACTGCAAATATGTAGTCCCTCATGATCGGAACAGAGGCCCTTTCAAGATGAAGCTCCTCCTCAAAGAGAAGGATATAGATAGCTACGATTGCGGCGAGTATGGCAAGGATAACATCAAATGACAGGTATCTCTTGGGGTGTTTCTTTGACGCGGGGTATAGGGAAAAGACAAGGATCAAGACGAAACCCATGTGCACAGCGTTCCGATAGATCCCAGGCATCACGCCGAAGGTATTGACCCAGATGTGAAAAAGGGACATGATCACTGCAATGACATAGGTAGTGGCCTGCCATGCTCCGGGGAGCGTTCGGACAACAGATTTTACCTCGTCAACTTCTTCCTTAATTTCTTCCTTGAGATCCTTATCAAGTTCTCCGGAAGATGAAGGAGTTGTGGAAGATGAATTGCTTTTGTTCATTTGGCTTTCCTTTGACAGGCGGTAGGTTGAAAAGGACCGGATCGCCTGATCGACGATCCGGTGTGTTTATTAGGAACCTGGCGGAATCAGGCTGTCAGGTATCTTCAGTCCCATCTCTTTATAATACTTCAATGCCCCAGGATGTAATGGGGCAGGCAAACCGCTTGTTGCCAATTCCAGCTTCATGAACCTGGTTGCCTGATGTATAGCGTAAAGATAGGGAAGATTTTCATATATGGTTTTGGTGAGCTTGTAGACGATATCAGGGTCAACATCTGCCCTGATCCCCAAGAAATTTGGTTGGGCAATGGTCTTGATCTCCTTTTTCTGCCCTGGATAGGTATCGGCAGGAATGAGGTATCTGAAGCCCGGATATGCGGTCTTTTCATTAATTGCTTTGAGCTGCTCGTCGGTAAATTCCAGTATCTGTACCTTCATTCCGGGGGTGGCAAAAAGCTCAGTAACAGCAGAAACCGGTGGGCCGGCACAGAGATTTGCACCTTGTATCCTCTTGTCTTTCATTGCCTTGGATGACTCAAAGTATCCCAGATACTCTCCCTTGACATCATCCCTGCTTAAGCCAACTCCGCTCATAATAGTAAGCCCGGATCTTTCCGTGCCACTGCCAGCCCTTCCGATTGAGAACTTCAGACCCTTTATATCTGTGATAGTGCCTGTCTTGACCTTGTCCTGGATGATCACCATGTGCTCGACATTGGGCCACAGCAGGGTGATGGATCGCAGTTCTTTCATGGGCTTGCCCTTATAAATATCAGTCCCATTCCAGGCCATCTTACCGAACAAGCCCTGAAGAATAGCCATCTCCACCTCTTTTCCTTTGAGCATGTTAACGTTCTCCCCGGACCCAGCTGACGTAATTGCATTGACCTTTATGGGGGCTGGTTTGTCTTTCCTCAGCTTTATGCTCCAAAGGGTTGATAGGGCCACACCAACAGGATAATAAGTTCCGCCCGTTGTGGCTGTTGCAAGAACCAGCTCAATGGGCTTTGCCTTGGCCGCTAATACCGATCCAGTGGGAAGGATCATTACAAAGGCAGCAATTACTGCCAGGGCAATTAGTTTTGTACCAATTCTCTTTCCCATAATATATCCTCCTTTTTATAAAAAAAGTCGCAATAACAGTAAACCTTACCTTAGGGACAAATAGATCTTTCCACCTCCTTTCTCTCTGATATTTATGCTGACTATTTGATTATATGGGGTCAAGAAGACAAGTCAAGAAGTTTTGCGCGTGTTTCGGTGAATTTCCAGAGTGTTTTGGTATCTTTGGGTGGGAAATTATTATCAGTGTCCGGGGGATCCAATGGATATGGCGATCGTTATGTTCAAGGACTCCGGTCCAGGGAGGTGGAGGAGTTTTGTGCTAAGGCTAAACTGAGGATTAGGAATTTAGGCCTGCCCGCCAGTGCCAGGCGATGGCAGGTGGGCGTAAGCCTTTTATGCTGCCCCAGCATATTGAGCAGGCACTTTTTCCGATATATATGCCATACTATAGACAAGTTGGATTGAACGGCTCACACATAATGTATGTACTATTTCTTCATGTCTGAGCCCTCCCTCCAGCGGCGTATCTTCTCCCGGCGCAATTTTTGATGGAACATCTTGAGGCGCTGAAAGCGTTCAAGGCCAATTGTCTTTCTTACCCCCAGTATAAAGTTAAAACGCTCGGTGCTGAGGTTGCCCCTTGCTTTCTCAAGCCTTTTGAACTGTTCCATAACGGCAGCCTCATCCAGCACCTCGCTTTCAAGGAGATTCTCAAGTTCAAATTGTTCTCTCTCAACGCTGCTCTTAAGATCGATGAGCTTGCGACGGCTTTCAACAAATATTTCATCCAGCTTGCTCTTTTCTTCCTCACTCAGGTTAAGCTGCTCTGACACGCTCGGATTGTGCCACCATTTCCCCAAAGGCATGTCCTTGCCCACGGCAATCGTGGGTGAAATCAACAGGATCAATAGCAGCGCACCATTAAGGACATTTTTTGAAAAAACTCTTTTTGACATAATGTAGCTCCTTTCCTCCCTTTATCATAAAATAGGGACTTTGTTTTAGTGGATGGAATGACAAATTGCGCAAATGCTTCATCTGCAAAACTGTTTTGATCCATTTCAATCTATAAGACGAATGACCAAGGGGATTGGTCTACAAACATAAAAAAAATGCCGCAGGTATTGGTAGTCAACTTGGGCTGTAATGAGAATCCTTGGTTGTATGGGCAAATTTGTGGAGTGGGACGCGTTCGCGCAGAAAATGATCGGTATTCTGTTGTTCAATATGAGCGGTTTGAACACAGGGTTTTTAGAAGTGGCCTGCAGCTGCGTATGGCTCGGTTTTGCGGATAGACCTCACCGCTGGCAAACTCTATTTATTCAATAATTCCAATAGCGCGTTTGATGGCCAGTTCCACCTCAGCCATTTTCGAAGAGCGTATGGTTCCGGAAAAAGGACCGCGGATTAGGAAGGACTTGTCGAGAGTGCTGATTTGCTCACACTTGGCCATGGAAGTTTGGTCAAGGCCGCCTTCACCTTTGTGTAATTCTACATGGGTAGGGCTCATGCGGGTTGTTGCAGAAATGGGGATTACAATAATATCATTGGCCAAACGGTTTCGAACGTCCAGAGAGACAACCAGGGCTGGCCTTGCTTTGGAATCCTCTGGATGTCCGGGAAGCGTTACAAGATAAATCTCGCCTCTCTTTGGATAGGGCACAGCCTATTTCTCCCAAAGCAGATGGGCTGATCGAGAAGTTATTTCACACCACTGCTGGTCTTCTTTCTGTTCTTCACGTGACAGTGAGAGATAGTATTCTTCAATCTGAGCCTCAAGCTTTCGCCTCTTCTGCTCTTTGTGCCAATAGTGCAATATGTCCTCGATAAGTTTGCTACGGGAGCGGGTTTCAGATTCCTTAAGGTAATCATCCATAGCCTTAACAAGGCCTGCATCAAGACTTGCTGTGACCTTCACTTTTACTGAAGAGGAGGTTTTTGAACCCATATGTTCCTCCAATACTGCTTAATAGTATTAAGAATATACTTCATACAACCGCTTTGTGTCAATAGTTTTTTTTCGAAAAGCGCCCACAACAATCGCGATTGCATTAAACTATTTGCAAGGCTAACATAACCCCCATGGATATATGTATCAAGAAATAAGCATCACCGTAACTGCTCAATAAGAGTTCGGGTAGCATTAGAAAAAATCCACCTCAATCCCCCTTTAAAAAAGAGGGAAGCTATTATAAGGAATGCCCAAACTTATTGAGAAGTTACGCATCACCCTGATATGTCCTTGAAATGTTGTTCTTTATTAGACCTGTTATGATATGGTAATGTCTGGAATAATAGAATTTGTGTAACTACTCAGATTGTCAGGTTCACAGTTCATACGAGGGTTTCCCGCTGAAAGCGGGATTTCGCCTGCGGCGGGGTCGCATTTTTCATTTTGCTTGACATAGTTGATGAACCTATGGACGGCAGCAGTTACGCGCAATGTGCCACCCCTCGATATCTCAAAACCGTGCAGTTTTAATCAGTTAACCTTGACGGTATCGTAAAAAGTCAAAATTTACAGCATTATTCAAGTTGTCGCAACCATAACCTACTTAAATAATTCGTAATTCCTAAATACCTTAATTCCTAAATCCATGTGAAAAGGACTTTTTACATGGGCATCAACCTTGAACCGTGAACCTTTGAACTTTGAACCAGTTACGTTTGTTTGATCATTTCTATTGGTCAATTGAAGGCCCCGGTAGTTCCACTTCAGCGGGACTGGGAATGTGCTCACATTGTATTTTCAATCGACACGATTTTTCAAATAAGATAGCTTTTGTTCTATCAAGGTGGAAGGGAAGTGTATGGTTTCCAAATGTCAACAGAATACATAAAGATAAGAAGGGCAAGACAGCATAATCTAAAGAATATCTCACTGGATATCCCGAGAAATAAGCTCGTTGTGATCACCGGATTGTCTGGGTCCGGCAAGTCTTCCCTTGCTTTTGATACCATCTATGCCGAGGGCCAGCGCAGATACGTCGAATCGCTTTCTGCCTATGCACGGCAGTTCCTTGAGCAAATGGACAAGCCTGATGTGGATTCCATTGAAGGGTTGTCCCCTGCCATATCTATTCAGCAGAGAAGCTCAAGCCGAAATCCCCGCTCCACAGTTGGCACCGCCACGGAAATTTACGATTACTTAAGGGTCCTATTCGCCAGGGTGGGACAACCTTATTGCCCAAAATGTGACTTGAAAATCAGCTCACAGACCACCCAGCAGATTGTGGATCAGATTATGGAGCTTGAAGAGGGGACCAGGGTACAGCTCCTGGCCCCTTTGGTAGAGGGGCGAAAAGGGGAACACATCCAACTACTAAAGAGGCTTCGAAAGGATGGCTTTACGCGCGTAAAGATAGATGGAGAGTTCAGTCTCCTGGATGAGGATATTGCTCTTGAGAAGAACAAGAAACACGATCTCAGCGTGGTGGTGGACAGGCTGGTCATAAAGAAGGAGATCCAGCGCCGACTTACTGATTCCATGGAGCTCACACTCTCCCTTTCTGAGGGCAAGACAGTCCTTGATGTTATTGGGTCAGAAGAGATTTTTTTCAGTCAAAAAGCTGCGTGTCCCAGATGCGGATTCAGTATTCCGGAACTAACTCCTCAGATGTTCTCCTTCAATAACCCCCAGGGTGCATGCGGGGAATGTAGCGGGCTGGGCACAAAGAGATATTTTGATCCGGCCCTGATCATTCCGGATCCTGGCCTTTCCTTGAGAGAAGGAGCCATCGTTCCGTGGGCCAGACGACACTCAGTGTATTTTCAGCAGATGTTGGATTCTCTGTGCCAGCATTATGGTATTGACGTTTACAGCCCATTTAAAGACCTCCCAAAAGAAATCCAGGAAGCCTTTCTTTATGGTTCAGGAGACGATGAGATCAAA
>Ga0114925_10000363_pt1 | contig 19534 bp, 9 predicted proteins | sample SumtaG_2_FD_87287 | JGI IMG/M metagenome (GOLD analysis project Ga0114925, IMG submission 87287) | Deep subsurface microbial communities from Indian Ocean to uncover new lineages of life (NeLLi) - Sumatra_00607 metaG | ecosystem: Environmental > Aquatic > Marine > Oceanic > Sediment | place... | reverse complement strand
GCCCCTGTACTCCCGAGGCCAATGTTCCATGTATTTTGAGAATGTCCTGATTCTGCCCGCCACGAATGCGGGTAAGGAACAGCCGTTCACGTTTGTCAGGGCTTTCTAAAACGAGGTGCGGGGTATCTGTCATAGATGGAGCGATAGTGCGAAAGATAGAAACCGTGTTCTCGATGTCTGGTGCCACTTGTCCCTATGGCAATACAGATAGAGCCAAGACAAAATGAAGAGGTTATAGCATATCTATGTCATGAACATCTCTGCTGTGACAAACACCCATCAGAATGAGGCACCGCAATCCTTATGGATGATCGATAAGCGTGTGAAGCGTTGGAAGAATCGATGTAGCCCAGATTTCATAGCCATCGGGACTCAGGTGGAGGAGGTCCGGCATAATGTTTTTCTCAAGGATTCCATCAGCGGTCAGAAATTTTGGACCGATGTCGAGGTAGAAAACATGCTCGCCATCATCCAGCTTTTTAATCAGGTCATTGGCACCTTCGTTCACCTTTCTTTTGGTGTCGTCAGGCGCATGACCCCTTGGGAAAATAGCGAGAAGCAGTACTTTTGTTTTGGGGAGTTTCTTCCTTAATTTTTCGACAATGGCACCAATACCTTCTGCGATGTGCTCGGAGGAGTCACTTCCAGAGTTATTGGTCCCAATCATCAGGACAGCTGCCTTTGGGCTAATGCCCTTTATATTGCCGTTATCGAGTCTCCAGAGAACGTGCTGAGTGCGGTCACCACCTATTCCGGCATTCATGGCTTTCAATGGAGCAAAGTATTTCGCCCATACGTCTTTTCCTGAACGTTCCCAGCCTTGAGTGATTGAGTCGCCTAAGAAAATAACATTCACGTCTCCTGCAAGAGCACGATCATTGATGGTTTCGTGACGCTGCATCCACTTTCCATCTCGTGGAACCGGATTAACGGTTGCTGCTGGACTCTTTTGTTGTGGTGATTGGGCAACAGCGAGTACTGGTTGAACAAGAAGCAATGCAACAAGACATCTGTGTAGGAGCAATATTTTTTTCATGGCACCATCTGATGAGTAGTAATTGAGAAGAGATCAAGAGGCTGAGTGACCCCTCATTTATTGTGCTGCATGCTGGAGCGTTGGTAAAGCCTTCAATAGATCAAGAAAGCTACTGAAAAAGTTCGTTTTGCCACGTACGTACTTTTGAGCACTCAAATGGATGCTTTCGAATGATAAAAGGTATCTTTTTGAAAAAATGATTGTTGCAGAAACGCGAGAGATATAATGTAGTATATTTAGACGTTCTCCATTCACTCGAAAGCGTTGTTTCGCCACACAAACAGTCGCTTGAGTCCTTCGGTCAAACAAAGGTTTGGATGTCCCCAAACGTTCCTCGAATGAAGTGCAACTAATGAATCTCAAGTGTGCTCGACGTCGCTTCATCATTCATTCCCTTGCAGGGTCACTGGCCTTGCCAAGTCTCTCATCGCTTAAGGCAGAGAACATTGGAAGTACAACTCCGCTTCAGATGACAACCGGCGCAGGTGTTGGTGCGAGACGTTTTGTGGCCATTGGTAACCTTCTTGGGTTCCAGCGAGAGAAGTTTTTCCCGCAGGCAGAGGGAAAGGAATTCGAGAAAACACCGTTGCTTGATCCGCTATGGTCCAATCGAAAGCGGATAACGCTCTACCGTGGTCTTGATCATGGCCTGCGTGGTGGTCATTTCGCTGTTCATACATTTTTATCAGGTGTGCTTCATCATGAGTCGCAGAGTCGAAGTGATGGAAACGTTACTCTTGATCAATTTATTGCTGATGAGATTGGAAGACAAACTCGCTTTCCTTCTTTAACCATAGGATCCGAGGGTGGGATTCACGGTGGGTGTCAATTGTCATGGACACGATCTGGGGTAAGGGTGCCTCCGATCACTGGTCCAAGTGAATTATTTGAAAAGCTATTCGTGTCAGACTCGCCAGAACAGGTAACGTTGCAAAGGCGTCAGAATGCTTTGCATGCTTCAATTCTTGATGCGGTGCAAGAAGAAGTGAGTGTCTTGGAAAAGCGTGTTGATCGAGAGGATCAAAGGAAACTCGAAGAATACTTTGATTCTATACGAGATGTTGAAAAACGCTTGGTTGCTCGTGATCGTTGGGTGAGTCAGTCCAAGCCCACACCGCAAATGGAGCGTCCAACTGATCGGAACATGGTTGAAGATCTTCCACTGCTTTATGAAATGATGGCCTTGGCATTGCAGACAGATCTGACGCGAGTATCCACGCTTGAAATTGGAGGTAGTTTTTTACCCCAGCACCTAGGAATCGATCATTCGTACCACGGACTTTCTCACCACGGCAATGACGAAGAGTCGATTGCGAATCTTGTTACCCTTGAACAATACCAGATCGAGCAATTTAGTAGGTTCCTGACTCGATTAAGTCAGATTCAGGATGGTGAACAGTCACTTCTTGATTCCACGACAGTCCTTTTTGGCAGTGGAATGGGAGATGCAAATTCGCATATCAACACAGATTTACCCATCGTTCTTGCCGGAGGAGGGTATGGTCGTGGAGAGTTTCGGCATGTTAAGCAAGAGGGAGGAAGCAAGGTCCCTCTTTGTAACATGTTCTTGGATATTGCTCAGTGGATGGGCGTGAGGAAAGATGTATTTGGAAACAGTACAGGCGTCTATTCATAAGCATGGTATGTCTTGAGCATGGCATGTGCCTTTCTGGTTGATTTACACATGTTCAATTGTCTGAGTTGTGTCATTGTTTTGATTCTTGCCGTTGGCATCAACGGTTCCACGTTGGCTGATGGAGGTGTTCGTTCGTCGCAGCAAGAAGAAAACACGAGCATGCGTGCTTTTCTGCGTGCCTACTGCCTCGACTGTCATCAGGGTGATACGGCTGAGGGAAAGCGAAACTTCGAGTTTCTGACTTTTCCGATTCGCTCTGAAGAACATCTAGAACTTGGGATTGAGATTATCGATCAGCTTCGTCTTGGTCAGATGCCGCCCAAGGATGCGGAACAACCCAATACAAAAGATCGGGCAGCTTTTCTGGAGGTCTTTGGTTCTACCCTTGAAGTTGCTTGTGCGCAGGTGCAAGGTGATCGAGGGCAGACAGTCATGAGGCGGTTATCCCATCGTGAATATGAAAATACTCTCGCAGTACTCTTCAACCGTCGGGTCGATACTCTTGGGCTGACGGCTAAATTTCCGACTGAGAATCTGAGTCATCATGTTGATACGATTGGAGAATCGCTTGTCACATCGGGATTTCTTCTGGATCAATACTTTCAGTCTGCTTCTCGGCTTGTGGACATGCGTCTGGGAAAGCCACTAATAAACCCCAAGACATGGCACTTCAAAGATAATTTCAAACAGTATGAAGAACTCACAGGTTCACATCAAAAAGTTTTCGATTTCGACTACCTCTGTCTCTATGAACAGCCGAATACGGACACGCGCCAGGGTGGCTATGGACATATCGAAGAATTCCTGAGTGGTGTGCCAGTTTCAGGTTTGTATGACATTGAAGTGCTTGCGCAGTCTTTCCATCGGGATACGCATTATGATCCAAAGATTTTTCGCATTGATCTCTCTGAACCATTCCAGCTGGCCATCGTGCCGGGGGACGTTCGTGTGGGACATATTCACTACCCTCAGGCAATCGAGCCAATACTTGGCATTGCAGTTGTTTCGGATAATGAACCAACATGGTTAAAGTTTCAGGTCTGGCTTGAGGCTGGTCAGACTCCTCGTTTTATCTTTCCAAATGGTCCATATGAATCAAGAGCTTCTGTCTTAAGAATCAACAATCAGTACAAAGATGAGTTTGATCCTAAAACATACAGGTCGGGAGTAAGTCGAGCACATATTCTTCAAGAGGGCGCTCTTCCTCATATTCGAATCGATGAAATAAAGATCCATGGTCCACTTCATGAAGATGGTGGTAGCCATGAAGAGCAAGCAGTGTTTGGTTCAGAGGGATTTCAGGCTCAGCGCGCTGTTGAACAGCTACTTGTCTTTGCTCGTAAAGCATATCGACGGCCTCTCAGCGTCGCTGATAAAAGCCAGATTAAGCGTTTTTATGAGCGGCAAGTCGAAGTGACAGGCAGTCCAAGGCAGGCTGCTTTAAATGTCATAAAAATGATTATCTGTTCTCCTTCGTTTTTATATCTGGCGGAAGTCACACCAACGCAGGCACCGGTTTTAGATGCATACGATCTCGCATCACGGTTGTCATTTGCTCTTTGGGCATCACCTCCAGATGAGGAGTTGATGCAACTCGCACGTAGTGGCACGTTGACGGAGTCACGTGTTCTGCGGAGTCAGGTGGACCGACTCATTGAGGATGAACGTTCAAATGAATTTACAAAAGGTTTTTTAGAAAGTTGGTTGTGCCTCAGGGACTTGGGAGACCAGCCTCCCCCGCGCAAGTCGGCACCTGAGTATTACGCGGAAAACCTGCCATTTTCAATGAAGGAAGAGGCGAGGCATTTTTTTAACCATCTGCTTCACACGAATGCTTCAGCTGTCACGCTGCTCAGTGCAGACTTTACATTTATCGATAAGAGACTTGCTTCCCTCTATGGATTCCCAGAAGCGGAAACAATGCGATTAGCTGATGGATTCCGAAAAGTGAGTGTTCGTTCACATAAACGTGGAGGGATTCTTGGTATGGCAGGAGTGTTGACGGTCTCAGCAAATGGGGTGGAGACATCTCCCATTACGCGGGGTGTGTGGGTTATGGAAAACATTTTAGGAACGCCCCCTCCTCCTCCGCCGCCTGAGATTCCAGCGCTTGAAGCAAATGTGAGTGATGCAACGACGATACGCGAAAAACTTTTCTTGCATAGTAAGGATCAAGCGTGCTTTGTCTGCCATAAGAAAATAGATCCATTGGGCTTCCCTTTGGAGTCATTTGATCCTGTTGGTCGTTGGCGTGAGAAGTATCCGAAAGCCAAGAAAAAAGGGAAAGATCTCACAATTGATCCATCAGGAGAATTGCTGTCTGGTGAGGTATTCAAGGATTTTGATGAGTTCAAACATGTTTTAGTGACGACACGACAAGAGGTCTTTCTTCGGTGCCTTACTGAAAAACTCTTGTCTTACGCTTCAGGTCGTCACATGACAGCCTTTGATTGGGCAGACATCAATGAGATTCTCGAGAATGTGAAGAATGACGATAATGGGCTCCGGTCACTTGTTTTGGAAGTCCTCGATAGTCCTATTGTTCGTTCACGATGAATGTCTCAGCATGCAACATCGTTGACTATCTGCACTATTTTTTGTTGGCAATGAAAAGTTTTACATTGTGGGTGGATCTTCCGACTGCCACTATGTCGGGCACTCCATCACCAGACAGATCACCCACAGCAATGGCTTCTACTGCTATGCCACCCTTATCGAGTATTGTCCTGTGCCACGCTGGTGAATCATGTGGAGAGGGAGTTTCTAATTTAGAATAAACAGCAAGTGTGGGGCCATAGCCAGGTTGATCAGACGCGTCGCTCGAGCCAAAAATAATCTCGTCATTTCCATCACCATTAATGTCAGCGGTGGCAATGGCGTGTCCACGGCTATATCCATCATCGATAATGCGGCGGTCCCATGTAGAGGAATTCGTTGAATGGCTTGGAGTCAAAACTGAAATTGCTGAACCATGCATTGGCTCAACCGCTACAAGGAACTGTTTGCCACTACTAGAGCGGCCAATGCATATTTCACCTGCCCCGTGAGCATTCGCATCATCATCCTGTACCCCAGGACTCAGGTGAGTCTGAGAAAATCCAGGATGTGTTTTTGAGATGCAATAAATGCCTTCCTGGCTGGCTGTGATGGTGTCGACGGTACCATTGCGATCAAGATCAATATGCATGTGACCATGAAGTCGATTGAGTTGTTGATCAAGGATTGTGGGTATCCAACGATCAGTTGACGGTTTATCAGGTATGGAAAAAGCAGTTAAGTTTACGCCGGGCATTCCTTTCTGGGCAGTAAGCGGTGATACCACAAGTTGTGGTCGTCCTTGGCCGAGAACATCTCCCCAATACATGCGATGTGTTGACGGCATTGGGCCAATATCATGAACGGTCCATGGTCGACGTAAATTTCCGTCACGTGTCAGCCAGTGAAGTGAGCCTTGTTTTGGCCAACCTGCTCCGAGTGCAAAATCAATAAGTCCATCACCGTCAATGTCTTGAGGGGCAATGCACACATTATCACGGGGAGTCTTTCGGCGAATGATATCCTGCTTCACCCAACGTTCATGCGTGTTGGGATTCTTGTACCAGAGTACTGCTTCTTCAGTCACGACAACGATATCGTCATGGCCATCTGTATCAACATCCGCAAGAACGACTGCATAGCAGATTTTGCCAGCCTCAGGGTCAATGACATGTGGTTCAAATGTGAAGTCGCAGGAAGGCTCGGGTAAATCAGAAGCTGTCTTTTCGATACGGATATGCTGTTCCGGCCAATTAAGATTGGCCGCAGTTTGTATGACATAATCAAGAGCCCGTCGATCACTCCCCAGAATTCGAATGTGGCTTCTTTCTGCAGCCATTGCGACCACCTGAGGTATATCAAGAATGCGAAGAACATTAAGGAGTGATGGTCCCATGATGTCACCCGTATCATCAGAAGGAGCATCATGTGTGACAGGAAGCGACTGCACAGTGATCTGTGATACTGGTGGCTCAAAAAGTGATGCATATAGCGTGAGTGCTGCCATGGAACCATTTGCTCGAAGTTCGATGTGTGTTTCGGGGCCAGTGTCGTGATCACAAATGGCCCGTATGGCCTGAATGCCACGCCGGATATCAAAGGCCTGCATTCCTTCCCATGTTTGGCCTAATAAAAGAAAGCGACGCCGGTTATGCGTGAGCGTTGAGCGATCTTGATTCCATCGAGAAGAACCAACGCCGCGTGGTGCAAGAATGGCAACAGCATGGTTTGGTTTTGTGAGTGCCTCCTTCAAGGCAAGAACGTCAGCATTTTTTGTCACAACTTGATTGTCTTTGTCCAAAAGAGTCAGCCGTGCGTTTTGTAGGTTCTCGAAGTCACTTTGATCGGCAATGAAAAGGAGTAGGGAACTCAGGCGCGTGCTCTCCTTTTGACGCAGGACTATAAGCTCAAGTTCAACATGTTGTTGGCTTTGAAATTGATATGTAGTTTGTTCAATCCCATTGCGTTGCTCCCTCTGCAGAGCATGTATATCAAGTTGCGTATTGTTGTCGGGCCAGCCACCGAACGTATGGCTCTTAAGACGCTGAAGCCAGGATTGACATTGGGCCTGCCACTGTTGGGTGTTTTTGGGTGGCTTGAAAGGACCAGCCACCGGTACAAACTCCCGATCAATCCGAGTATTCCGCTCGTCAACAGGTACGTCACCCAAAACCTTGAGTTGCCTTGGCGCAAAACGTTTCCTTGCTGCTGTATCAATCAGACGTTCACCCATGCCAAGATGAGTGTCAAGCCAACGGATTGTGGGCACCTGAAGATCCTGTGTATCTGCATGTCCACCAGATGTGATGGTTATGCCAAACAGATCTGCGTGTTTGCCACGTGTATAAAGCTTCCTGAGATGAGCTTGTGTCCGTATGACTCCTCCCAGTGGAAAGATGCGATCGGCGTCAGTATTGGCAAGCAGTAATGGTCGCGGGTAGATGAGTGCCGCTACTAACGGGTAATCCCATCGGAATGTATTGACAATAAACATGCAGTCGCAGTGGCCACTCACACACCCTCCTACAACATGGTCATAGAGATCGGTTATCCCAGCCACTGGGACAGCTGTTTTAATACGATCGTCAAGAGCTGCCACCCACCAACTCCCAGCACCACCACCACTACGACCAGTCACACCAATCCGTTGCGGATCAACTTCTGGACGAGTGACGAGGTAATCAATACCTCGAATAGCATTGAGTGCCTCGACTCCTGCAGGTGTATAGCCACGTGATGGCCACCACCATCGATCTTTGCGGTACGTTCCATGATGAACGCCTTGAATCTCACCAAGTTGAAGCGTGTCTAGTACAAGTACGATATACCCATGTTCGGCTAGCCAAGCACCATGATGTTGATAATGGACTTTGTTTCCAAGGCTGATTCCGTCTTCCATGACTCGACCATGACCACAGAGATAGAGCACAGCAGGTGATGGTTGCTCAGGAGAAGCATCTTTTGGAATGTAGAGGTTTGCTGTGACGTAGAGTCCCTGTTCAGATTGAAAATGCAGTTTTTCGACAATACAGCCGGAAGAATTTGAACCACTGAATTCTAGCCTTCCTGTTACTTGGGGCTTTAGTTCGTGAGTGTGTGCAGGACGAATACGGCCATCCTGATCAAGCCTCCCATCGAGTCCAAACATTGTGAAAAGAAGTTGTCGTTTGACAGCCTGTTTACTCTCCCATTCTTCTGCGGTGCCAATCGCCGCGAGAGATTGTTGTTGCAGTAGCATTGTTTCGTGCTCAAAGAATGATGCTAGTTGGTGATCAGCATGCGTGTTTTGAGTTTGTGCCGGTGTAGCAGCACAGAGATTTCCCAAGCCAAAGAGCACCACAGTAAAAAGAGATGCTGCTATGAACTGGTAATGCTTTTGTTTGATCATCGCGAACGTGCTCCAAGTCATGTCAGGTTGTTTTTGATGCTCTTGACTGTGTGGAGACAGGTGTTTGTACGTTACAAAAAATACTTGGTCTCTAGTCAGTCATTATTTCGTATATGTAGCTAACAAATAGTGGCGATTATTGCATGGATCCAATGTCATGATGTTGGATAACAAACCTCAGGTAAAGAGGTAGATTCAAGCATATGATTAAGGCCGGCTGCCGAAAGCATTGATCTCTAAGCCCATTGCTTGGCAATCGATTCATGGCATCGCCACTTGTGTTGGATGTCTCAGATAAGCAATTAGATTTCTTGTCTGTTCTTCAGAGAGTTTATCCAGGAGGCCATCAGGCATAGGTGACTGATTCGTGAGTGTGCGCTCCTCAATATCCTTAAGTAAAATGACAGTGCGTTCCTGTTGAGTGAGCACTGACAGTGTTTTTTCATTTTCATCAATCACAACACCACTGAGCACGCGTCCATCAAGAAGCCGCAGGATGCTAAGTCTCCAATCGCGGTTCACGACAGCACTTGGATCAATAATGTTTTCTACAAGATAGTTCAGATCATGGCGTCCTGACCCTGTCAGATCGGGGCCCAGCGTACCGCCCTCACCATATAACTTGTGGCATGTTCCACAGTTTTTTTCAAACACGATACGACCCATGGCAAGGTCTGAGGGTTCAGTAGACGGTCGGGAAAGCATCCTTGTGAGGAGTTGCATTCGTTTCCTTTTTTCAGATGAACTTTCTTGCACATGACCCCATGCACTTGTAAGCCGTTGTGAAATTGATGGATCTTCGAGTGAATGAATATTGCGAACGAGTCTCGCAGATAAATCCTCGGCCTTGATTTCACCATTCTCAAGGGCGCTTACGAGCTTGTCTGCAAAAGTCACTCTTGATACGAGTGCGTTCAGAATTGCCTCCTTTCCGGCTCCGCGAGCACGACGGAGTGTATTCACAAGCAGTTCACCGACAGATGGGTCATCAAAGAGCGTCAGGCCCTCTGCCGCAGTAGCTTGGAGATGCCGATTTTTGATCACTTTTTCACAGATACTCCTCAGATCTGGCGGTTCAGCTTCGATCAGTGTTCCAATTGCAGCGCGGCGTGTCTCCATGGACAGTTTCGAATTGAGCGCAGTCTCACGAACGACACTCAATGCCCTGCCATCTCCAAAGACAACCGAGAGTTCCTCCACAAGGCTTTGGAGTACTGCTTGACGTTTGTCGTTGGACACCTCTCGGATTGCATGATGTATTGTTTTCCATGCAGTTGGTTCTGGAGCATTTTTCCAACCAGCAAGTCCTTCACGAAGACCGGTAAGCGTAGCCTCTAACGCAACGCCCATGTCATTCTGAAGGCTTGCCTGTCCGGAAATGAGTAAACGATTTACTGCCGACGGATGGCTTTCAATACCTCCGGCCACTCGACGTGAAATGAGTTTGAGCGTTCGTGGCCATTGACACTTTGCCCCAAGGTCAGCCAGAGCATCAGGGTTATCTTTTCCAAGTGGAATAAGACCATACCAGACAAGAAGTGGCAGATTCTGGTCAGATGCATCTTCAGCATGTACGAAAAGTGCTTCTGCCAATTGCGGTCGCATTTCGACAGGCAATCGCTGTAGCGTTGAAGCAAGTACGAGTCGAACGAAAGCGGAGCGGTCATCGCGCGCAATCTCGGTGAGGTGATCAAGAAGTGCACTGGATGCAACATAAATCTGTTTGGCACGTCTCGCATCCATGTTTACTGGCCCGAGAGCGGCATCGAGTGGAAGAGCCTCCGTTAGCAGTCGCACGGCCCAAGCGCGTACGTGTTCGTCAGGGTGATGCAACCGAGCAATCAATTCTTCAGACTGTAATTTTCCGATGAGGTGAAGGGTCAACATCGCGCGAACACGATGAGCTGATGCAGACACTTGAGGATCATCATTTGAAAGCTGCTGCGCATTTTCGAACTGTTTTTGCAAAAGATACTCGGTTGAAGTTGGCATGTTCTTACGACTGGCTCTCTCTGCAAGTACGCGACGCGACTGATTGACCCACCAGCCTTCAGCACGACGTTGGCATTGAGCAAGTTCATCGTCACTAAACTGTCTCAGATCAAATCCAGCCGATATTCCATCCGGAAGGTGCGGTTCACCAGCAACGATCTGAAACACTCGGCCACTTGTTCTGTGTACGCCATCTCGTTCATGACATTCACCGGTGTCACTCCAGTCAAGAACGACAACACTTCCATCAGGACCATTTCCTACATCAATCCCACGAAACCATGTGTCGCCAGTGTGAAAAAAATCAGGTGAATGTGTCGCGATGTAACCGCTTTCCGAGCGACTAAGACGTTCCTGGTTTAATCGACGACCGTGGAAATTGAGTGTAAATAGTTGATCACGATATTCTGTAGGCCAATTAGTTCCGGAATAAATCATGCACCCACTGTGTGCGTGGCCACCACCAAGGTCATTGGCCTTCCCGTCACGAGAATTTTGCCACCCCTTCCCCACATCAAAATGATAGTGATCGGCATGTTGATCGATCAGTTCATATGTGTACGGATTCGGATCAATGCCATTGGTTTGATCAAAGTGTGCACCTGGAATGAGATGCCACAGATGGCCATTGACTGTGTTCACAAAAAAGCATTCACATTCGGCATTCCAATCATGTCCCCATGGATTCGTTGTGCCGGTTGTGAGTACTTCAACCTGTCCTGTATATGGTGAGTATCTCCAAAGTCCACCCTCCATCGGCATCCGCTGCTCATCGTTACAGCCTGGTGAGCCAATCAGAGCTGGGCATGAGTGCCCACATCTTCCGTAAAGCCAGCCATCGGGACCAAACTTCAGTCCATTTGCAAAGTTGTGATAGCTTGGACCAGCAATGTCAAAACCATCGAGTACCGTCTCGATAGGTCCGTCGGGAATATCGTCATGGTTGCGATCCGGGATGAAGAGCAACCGAGGTGGGCACATAGCCCAAACCCCACCATGACCAACTTCGAGCCCTGTCAGAATCTGCAGAGAATCAATGAAAATACGGTGATGATCGAAACGCCCGTCTCCGTTTGTGTCTTCCAAAAGAGTGATGCGATCACGAAGATCGTAATCAAACCGCATGCTTCCTTCTGCATACGTAAAGTTTTCAGCTACCCACAGTCTGCCGCGGGTATCCCATGTCATGGCAATGGGATTTTGGATGATGGGCTCTGAAGCTACGACACGTGCTTGAAATCCTGCCGGCAACCTTATTTCGGCAGCAGAGGCATCCGCAGATAACGGTTTGCCACGATCGGTTGGTTCACTGTTATATGGAGCAGGAAAGGAATCTTTTGCGAGGATCATTGTGCATGTACTGCTGCACAGGCAAAAAACCATGACAACATACAGCGTCAAAATGTCACACTTGCGTTGATACATCATTCGTCTTCCCAGACTCAGGAATCAGCCCGCCGGAGTTTAAGAGTACTATGATTAGCAAATGCTTTTCCACCAATTCTCATCGTCATCGTATAACACAGGCTATGTGTTTGATTGAAACCCCGGGAGATAAGACAAATACCATGTATTTCCTCTTTCAAATTCTTTGCGTTCTGCTTCTGAGCATGGCATCGAGTATTGCTGACGATCGTCCAAATATATTATTGGTCATTGCTGATGACTGCACATATAACGACCTGCCATTGTATGGAGGAAAAAATGCTAAGACACCAAATATTGATCGTCTTGGAAAAGAAGGTGTTGTCTTTAATCGTGCATATCTTTGTGAAGCAATGTGTCAGCCATGTCGTGCAGCACTCTACACGGGTTTGTATCCAATGCGGAATGGCTGTGCATGGAATCACTCTTCGAGCCGTCCTGCCATCCGTAGTCTGCCGAACTATCTCACGCAGTTAGGGTATCGAGTTGGTTTGGCCGGAAAAGTACATGTGAAACCCAAACAGGTTTTTTCCTTTGAAGACGTTGCTGGGTTTGATTCGAATTGTGTCCGGAATCCCACTCAACAACATGACCTGGGTGCTGTTCATGAATTTATGTCTCGTGATTCTGAAGAACCATTTTGCTTGGTCGTCGCACTTGTTGAACCACATAGACCCTGGGTGATGGGAGACCCGTCAGTCTATCCTCCAAAGAAAATAAAACTTCCCAGCAACTTGGTTGATACACCACAGACCCGACAGGACTTTAGTGCCTACCTCGCTGAAATAACCTACATGGATGAACAGGTAGGAGATTTACTTGAAACCCTCAGGTTATCTGGGCATGAGCAGGATACATTGGTGCTTTTTACGTCTGAGCAGGGTTCTCAGTTTCCTGGTAACAAATGGACAAATTGGGATACAGGATTGCATACGGCACTGATTGCTCGCTGGCCAAACTCAATACAGGCAGGAACACGAACAAATGCAATTGTTCAATATGTTGACATGGTTCCAACCTTAATCGATCTTGCTGGAGGATCCTCAAGCAAGCTGGATGGGCAAAGTTTTCTGGGTGTTCTCTCTGGTGAATCACAACAGCATCGTTCTTGTGCCTACGGCATGCATAATAATCTTCCAGAGGGATCTCCATACCCTATTCGCACGGTGACCGATGGAGAGTATCGATATATACGAAATCTTTACTCTGAATCCATCTATACAGAAAAGCATGTGATGGGACCTCGTAAGGACGGGCGAGGTCCGATGTCATCATGGATGACATGGCTAACAGTTTCCTGGAATACCCCACATGCTCTCCGCATGGTGACGCGGTACATGCGTAGGCCCGAGGAAGAACTCTACCATACAGCTTCCGATCCATATGAATTGAACAACCTTTCTCATGAGTCTAAGCTCGCTCATGTCAAAAAAAGATTAAGTGCCGAGCTTGATGACTGGCTTGCATCGCAGCATGACCCTGGCCTCATCATGGACACGATGGAGGTCTACCAGGCATCTAAGCAAGGGAAACATCCATATCCAAAGAAACAGTGACCAAATTGAAGTCATCTTCCACTTGGCAATCCAAGCAGGTCAATCAGATAAATGTTACGTATCCTTAGCAAGAGGCTGAGTCATATTTCCAGGAACTACCCATTGGTCATATTGCTCTGCAGATAGATACCCAAGCGCGATGGCTGCTTCTTTCAGGCTTGTGTCATCGGTATGGGCCTTTTTTGCAATTTTAGCCGCCTTCTCATATCCAATATGATTATTGAGTGCGGTTACAAGCATCAGGGATTCATCTAAGTGCTGTTGAATACGATCCTTGTTGGGTTTGATACCGCTTGCGCAATGCACCCGCATCGAGTCACATGCGTCTGCAATAAGATCCGCGCTTTCAAGAACATTGTGGATCATGACGGGCTTGTACACATTGAGTTGAAAATTGCCCTGGCTGCCAGCAAAAGTCACAGTCGCATCGTTTCCAAAAACCTGAGCGCAGACCATGGTCATTGACTCACATTGAGTTGGGTTGACTTTACCAGGCATGATCGAACTCCCAGGCTCATTCTCTGGAATCGTAATTTCACCAATGCCACAGCGTGGTCCACTGGCAAGCCATCGAACATCATTTGCAAATTTGAGCAGTGCCATTGCCAGTCCTCGCTCGGCGGCACTGATTTCAACGAGTGCATCATGAGCAGACAGCGCCGCAAACTTGTTTGTAGCGGATACAAATGGATGTCCTGTTTCTTTTGCGATATAGCTTGCAGCAGTTGTACCGAAGTCAGGATGAGCATTGAGTCCTGTGCCAACCGCAGTGCCGCCAATCGCAAGTTCATAAAGACCAGGAAGGGATCGTTTGATGCTCTCAATTCGATCATCGATTTGGGCACGCCATGATGAGATTTCCTGTCCAAACGTAATTGGTGTGGCGTCTTGAAGATGCGTGCGACCAATTTTCACAATATCTTCGTATTGTTTTTCAAGTTGAAGTAATACATCACGTAAGTCGACAACGGCTGGTAAAAGACGATCGGTGATAACTTCGACAGCGGCGATGTGCATGGCTGTGGGAAAAGTGTCATTGCTGGACTGACCACGGTTCACATCATCGTTTGGATGTACGGGTGATTTTGATCCGAGTGTGCCACCTGCGATCTCAATGGCTCGGTTAGCAATCACTTCATTGGCATTCATGTTTGACTGGGTACCACTTCCCGTCTGAAAAACGACAAGGGGGAAGTGATCATCAAGTTTGCCTTGGATCACTTCGTCGGCGGCTTGCCTAATTAAGGATGCTGTGTCTTGTGAGAGTTGACCAAGATCAGCATTCGCAAGAGCGGCCGATTTTTTTAGAATGCCGAGTGCTCTTTTGATCGCTCGGCCCCATTGAAAACGATCAACGCCAACCTTGAAATTATCTCTCGAGCGCTCGGTCTGAGCACCCCAGTAGCGGTTCGAGGGCACCTGAACCTCACCCATGCTGTCTGATTCAATACGATATTGCTGCTGCGACATTGGTTACCTCCAATGCACAGTGTAGCGATGATTAGCGAAAGAGTTTGGAGCGGGCGGCTTCTTGCGTATTCTCTCGGGGAGTGGACACTGTTGCAGGGGGTTCGCGTGTCGCAAGGGCAAGGGCGAACCAGCCGTCATGACTCACGGCCTGCACCACTCTGGTGCCATCAAGTCTGGGATTCGTCACAATTCGGTCAGGAACAATTGGAATGGGTTTTTCCTTTGGAAAGATTTTTCCAAAAATAGTGCGAAGTCCCAATTCAAGCCGTCCTTGATGGCCAGGGCCACCAATCCGAATGGGGCCGTCTCGTTCAAGGAACACCTGTGAACCAGACACCACTGGGCTATATGAAACTTGTGCAATAACGTCATACCAACTTCGGCGACTTGTCTCGATTGCATCTAATGCAACGCGTACCTGCACCAGACCGTCTTTGCACGTAATGCGGACTGGCTCTGAACGTTCAAAAGTCACTTCGACACCCTCTGGAAGATCTTCTGGCACACTCGCCTCAATACCAATGCGGTTGCATATATGCACGACGAGGTCTTCAAGAAAAAATGATTGGCCAGCGACGGTGAGTCTTTCAAGGGCATTATTTAAGGCAGATTCATGGAGTTGCATACTGAGACGTGCGTCTGTTGGTGCCCGTGGTCGTGGTGTATGAGCAGCAACCTGATTATCAGCTGCAAGGCGTAATCGAATCGTAGCGATTGATGGTGTGGATTCCAAAACAACAGGTGTCGGATCAAGCCCAAGCTTTACAAGTGGCATCCAGAGTCGTTCTCGAATTCGCTCAGCGGCCGCTGTGAATTCTGGTTCTGCCCTTTCGTCAGTTTCTCGACATGCACGAGCAATGATCTTATTGATTATTTCACGATTGACTTCAGGGAGTTGGTTGTCGTGCTGGCTTTTGGCAAGTGAGCGAGCGAGTGATCTCATCACAGGAACGGAATCAAAGCTCGTTTGGATGCCAGCTAACCGTGAGTTATTTGATGCGGCCCCGGTCGCAGGACCGAGAAGAAGCCCTTGTGATGAAATACTGATTGGCTTTCGGACAACGAATTTTGATGCTGTTTGAGATGAAAACTTAGCTGGTCCAGCATTTGTAGTACTTCGTGAAGCAATGTCCCCATGCACCTCAAGAACCATCGCTACCTCATCGTGGTTTGGTGCAAATTGAACTGTTGTTGTGCGGACAACTTTTCTGTTTCCTCGAACCACTCTGCCGTTGATGACCTCAGCAAAGGGACCATCTTTTTCGTCGGTATCAGGAAGAAGCTTCTCTGCAAAGTCGCGGTGAATAGCGATCCTCATATTGGGTGAGAGGTAGTGGTCAGTGACCGAACGAACAACCATTTTTGCACCAACGAGCGGTGAAGACTCAACAGATCGAAGGGCTTCTTTAACAAACGAAGCATCGGTTGTATTTCGTGATATTTCGTAGCGTTCGAGAGATTCCATTAATCGGCCTGCATCAGACTCAGAACGAGCAATGAGAAGTGGATCGGGTGTGGCTAGTTGGACTTGGTCGGCCTGTTCATCTGGAGGTACATCAGCCAACATGCCGGCAATCGCTCGCCATACAGCAACCCTACGCGAGACTGCTAGAGCTGCTCGACGAGTGGAAGAGGCAAGTTTTCCTTCACTCGAGCGATCGGCCAGTTCCATGCCGACATGTACCGCTTCTCCGAGGTTGATGAGTAACGGTGCTGCGATCGGATCTCGCGGGCCTGAAGTTGTCAGGACGTTTCCAAGGACAATAAGAGTATCTTGAGCCCAGGGAGAGATATCTTTCTGCGTACGATCACCGTGGTTCTCCGAAAAATATTTTTGTAGTTCGTTGAGTTCTGAGATCAGTGTGGCAGGATGAGGCCAGATACTTCCTGGCTTTCGGACATCTGGGATTCCATGAAGAACAATACTGTGAGAACCAGTCTCCTGGGATTCTCTCCGATTACGGTTAAAGATTCGCTCTCCACTCAGTAAGCGATCCAAAAGCCGAACAGGTCCTGGTGATGAGACTTTTGCAGTCTCGTTATCCGACGTTGGTCGTGAGGCGGCATTCGCTGGTTTCGTCCAGTTCACACTGTCAGGGTCTGTCCATGTGGATCCAGGAAGTGGGGCGGCTCCCAAAGATTCTCCAGTTGCAGGAGATTTCATGCGAGCTGGTTGCGATGGAGATTTATTTTCGGAATCAGGACGTGCTGGTTCCTCAGCAGTGAGACGATGAATGTGTACACGTGTAACGAGTGACTTCAGTGATTCGGGCGCTGCAGGTTCGACAAAGAGGGGCGTTGCGTCGGGTGTACCTATTTTATTAATAATTTTTTTGGGGACATTATCCAGTCTCGGCTTTTCCTGAGAATCAGTGTGCAGTGTGTTGTCCTGTTGATTTTGATCGATCACGCCAGAATGCGATGAGAGGTGTGGCGTGGCCGAGGCGAGTCGTTCCGGCTTTGGTCCAGGTTTTACAACGGCTGGCATGGCAGCGGCCATGGAGGAGAGGTTACCCACAGGGGGTGATAAATGAACGACTGTCGGTTTAGAAACACGTGGCTGTTGAGGTAACGGTGCAGCAACAGAAATGGGTTCCTCAAGTCCGAAAAATGGTTGAGGGACAGGCTCCCACGCTCCCTGGAGCACATAGCATACTGCGAGTGCAATACCCGCTAGAAATGAAACAGTGACGATTCCCTTCGCCTGTCTGTCAGCCATGCCAATCCCAGCCGTTGAGTCTATTGATTAAGCAAGCGTCGGTTTGTTCAACGCCCGTCAAAAAAAGATCGACACGAACGACCGGGAAAATCGAACTGGCACACAATAACCGCTATGGATTAACAGGTTTGGCAAGTTGAGGGGCTTCAATCACAGCAGACCAGGCGTCGATGAGTACGGAGAGATTTGCATTTCGATCAACTGAATCAAGGGCGTCTAGTGACTTCTCAAGCAGAAACGATGCTTTTTCAGTTGGATTGCTTATCCTGCTTGCCCATCCTGCAGCTGCTTTCGCGAATGCCCCATCTTGTCCAGACGCATGGGCTACTGACAGTCGAAGAACGGTTTGAAAAAAATCAAGTGCCGTCTCAAGGACAATTTTGAGCCGAGCCCGTCTTGCCGGAGCATCCTTTCCAGCTGCTTCAACAAAGGCAAGAGTTTCTTTAGATAGCGATACTCCATTGAGAGGAGATTGCCCCAACAGATCTACAAATGTGTTTCGAAAGCTAACCGCATCAGGATCGAGAAGTAGCCGTGCACGAGTCAGGCTGCCATTGGACGCGTGAGCAATGTTACGACACGATGAGGCATCAAAAGAGTCATTTCTTAAAGCAGCCTCATGCTCCAATACACTAAAAATAATATTTGGTGAGAGTGGATGGAATCGAACAATTTGACATCTAGAGCGAATGGTTGGCAACTGACGCTCAAGTGATGTCCCAACCAGAATAATAATCGAACCATCTGGAGGTTCCTCGAGTGTCTTGAGGAGGCAGTTAGCCGCCTCAACGAGTAAAGTGTCAGCATCCAGGATAAGTGCAGCTTTTCGATGGCCAAGTGATGGCCGAAGTTTTATGCGCCAACAGAGTCCTGCTCGCATGCGATGATTTGAGTCACCAACAAAAGCTTCAATAGGAATTGATGACCGGTCTTCTGGTTTTTGAACAATATCAATGTCTGGATGACTTCCTGCTGCTGCTTGTACGCACGAGGCACAATTGCCACAGGCAATCAGTTGGGGTTGAGGTTGCTGGCAAAGAAGTGACTTCGCAAGTGTTCGAGCAAATGTAGTTTTCCCAATACCATCTGGCCCAACAAAAAGATAGGAACCAGCAATCCGGTTTTGATGAGACGCTCTAACAAAGCGTTCGACGATGGCGTCATGTCCTTGAATATTTTGCCAACTCATAGTGATGTTTCCAAATCATACAAATGATGGGGCAGATCATAATCCTTTTATTGAGCCAATTCAGGGTAGTGATTCATGACTGCAGATTGAATGAGTTGACTCACTTCGTTCATTGGGAGATCAGATCGTATAACTTGGATCGCTTCGGGGTGATGCGATGCTTCAGCCAGGTAGCCTGCACGAAGTTTTCTTCGATACTCCTCGCCACGGTTTTCCAGTTTATCGAGTGGGCGATTGAGTCGAGATGTCGATACATCGAGGTCGATATCGAGAACAAGCGTCAGTCCAGGAAAAAGTCCTTCTGTCGCTATGTGTCCAACTTGACGGATGCGTTCAGTGTCTAAACCTCCCGCGTATCCTTGGTAGACAATATTTGCCAAAAGATAACGATCTGAAACCACCCATTCACCACGGTCGAGTGCTGGTGAAATGATTTCGCTCACCAGTTGCGAACGGGCTGCAATGTACAGGAGCATTTCAGTGGTCGGCGCAAGGTGGATATCTTTTCGATTTAATAAGATATCCCGAATTGCCGTGCCTGCAGGTGTTGACCCAGGGTCGTGACATGTTGTCACAGTAGCCCCCTTG
>Ga0114925_10000362_pt1 | contig 19569 bp, 18 predicted proteins | sample SumtaG_2_FD_87287 | JGI IMG/M metagenome (GOLD analysis project Ga0114925, IMG submission 87287) | Deep subsurface microbial communities from Indian Ocean to uncover new lineages of life (NeLLi) - Sumatra_00607 metaG | ecosystem: Environmental > Aquatic > Marine > Oceanic > Sediment | place... | reverse complement strand
ACTCATCCACTCAGGAGCTGAACCGGCCGCAGGGAGGTCACTGATATCATTTCCAAGGCCCCCGGCCTTGACCACTTCGGTAGCGGCAAGGAGTATCCTGCTGTTGTCCACGCACGATCCCATATGCAGCACGGGCGGAATCCCCACGGTCTCGCAGACCTCGGCAAGGCCTGGCCCGCAATATACCTTTGCCGCCTCAGGTGTCAAAAGACCTGCTTTGCCAGCGGCAATGGCCGTACACCCGGTAGTAAGAACGATAACATCATGCTTGATCAATTCTTTACAAATTGTGATATGCCCCTCATCCAGAGAGGTTCGGGCGTTGTTTCACCCAACCACGCCGGCAATACCCCGTATCCGGCCGTTGATGATATTATCATTAAGGGTATAATATGTTCCCCGGAAGGTCCCGCCAAGGTGATACTCGATCGCCTCATAACTGAAACCAGCAATCAAATCCTGTTTGACGTCCGGGATCATGACCTCCTTTTCTCTGTTGGAAAAATTCTCAATTCCGGTCCTGACAATTTTTTTGGCGTCTTCAAATGCGGTATGCTCATCAAATTCTATATGGATACAGTCACCAGAAGCAATCTTTGCCCTTGGATTGGTTGTGATAATCTTGGTGTGGAAACACTGGGCAACGTTTGCTATGTTCTCCATTATACACTGCACATCCACAACCATTGCGTCCACGGCGCCAGTTACAATGGCCAACTCCTGCTGCAAAAAGTCACCACAAAGAGGAATTCCGTGCCGCATGAGAAGCTCATTGGCCGTACAGCATATGCCGCTTAACTGAATACCCTTAGCCCCTTTCTGCTTGGCCAACTCTATCATCTCAGGAAGTTCGGCAGCCTGCACAATCATCTCGCTCAAAAGCGGCTCATGCCCGTGGATAACAAGGTTCACATGATCTTCCTTCATCACCCCGAGATTGGCCGAACTTTTCAGGGGATATGGACAACCAAAAAGCACATCCTGCAAGTCAGTAGCTATCATGGAACCGCCCCAGCCATCTGCAATGGCGGCCCGGCTGAATTGCTCAGTAAGGTTTTCGTAGTGCTGGTCCACGCCAATATGTGTCCGGTGCATGATCTCTACGATTTCCCGATCAATTCCCCTTGGAACAACACCCAGCTTTTTCCAAAGCTCATAACGGGCTGCCGGTGCCCTCTTTATCGTACAGACCTCTCCTGACTGCTGGCCCCACTGGGCGAGTGCTTTCTCACCAACTTCCACTGCAATTTCGTCTATATCCCGGTCAAGGATCTCACCGTCTTTTCCTTCCACGGTGATATCCACTCCAAAATCAGGTGCTATCTCAAGTAGCTTCTTCGTGTCCTTTATGTGATAATCTTTTGTCTCTTTCCTGGCCGCCGCCAGGAATGTCTCTGCAACGCCCCTTCCGTGGTCCGAATGCGCGGCCGCCCCGCCTGCCACCATCCTTGCAAAGTTTCTTGCGGCAATGGTGTGGGCCGTTGCGCCGCACAGGCCTTTGCGGGTATCCTCGCCTTCTATACCACCCTTTGGTAGCGGCAGCCTGCACGGCCCCTGGGAACAGTTTTTACAGCATGTTCCTTGTGCGCCTATATTACACGCCTTCATGGTCTGGGCCCTGTCAAAGATGGTCTCAACCCCCATCTCCCTGGACCTCACAATCATCTGCTGGCTTGCAACATCAATCGCCAGGTCCTCCGGTCTGGGAGGCTGCTTCACCTTCTTCACAACAACTTTTTTGACTTCTTCCGTAGCCATTCTGAGGTTCCTCCTCTATTCTCTTTAGGTTTGCATTTTCAATTATACACGCTTGTGTATGCGATTAACCTTATCCATCAACCTGTCTACCAGGTTAAGCTGCTTTTCAGCTGCCGTCTTGACAATCTTTTTTCCCTTACGAGTCTGCACTTTTGCTTCTTGCCCTGTCATTTTATGACTCCTTCTTTTTGCCTCTTCTAATCCGTTATCATATACGTTTATGTATACGGTCCAGATTCCGAGTCAGCGTTTCCACCAGGTTAAGCTGCTTCTCAGCTGCTGTCTTGGGAATCTCTTCCCCTTCAGCAGCCGCCATCTCGGCTTCATGCTTTTCCCTCTCCAAGGCCCTTTTGTATCTCAAGGCCTGTAGTTCTTCTTTTTCCTTCGCTTTTGCCTCTGCCTTTGCCTTGGTTTCTTCCTCGGCTTTGGCCTTTGCCTCTGCTACGGCCTTAGCCCTTGCCTCTTCTTCGGCTGTAGCTTTGGCCTCTGCATCTGCCTTGGCTTTAGTCTCCGCCTCCGCCTTCGCCTTTACCTCTGCCTCTGCCTTGGCTTTAGCTTCTGCCTCTGCCTTTGCCTTCACAGCGGCCTCATCTTCGGCCTTAGGTTTTTCCTTTGCCTTGGGCTTCATTTCAACGACTTTCTTTTCCAGCTTTGGAGCGGGTTTTTCCTCTTTCTTTTTAGGCTCCACAGCGGGCTTGTCCTTCTTTTCAGGTTTTGCCGCCTTTGGTTTCGGGGCAGTTTCCGTTTCCCCAAAGTCCAGATTCGGCTCAGGTGAAATGGAAATAAGATCAGCCTCTTGAGCGTCTAAATTCTTGGAGATCTCTTTCACATCGCTTGCTATGCCACCGTTGATCATCAGATCAATAAATGCACGTGTCAAGCGCACGGTTTCAGGATGCCTCAGAATGACCACATCGGATCCACCCATGAGATAACATACAGCCGCGACCGCTTCCATAAGAATGGGCCGTTTTTCGGGATCACCCAGGGTTGGCGCTTCCTCAATGCCCAGACCGGCTTCCTTGCACTTCCAGACCTCGTTTCCTATATTGTTGATCATGGGTACCTGAAGCTTCTTATCTTCCTGTGTCAGGGCGGCCATGCTGATCCGTTCCATAACGGAATAACTGTATTCCATGCCATAGCCAAGACCCCCTGTCGTGGGGTCTACTATTATTTTTTCGCCCTGGACGCCAAGGTTACCAAGTAGGATGTTTAGCTGTTTTGCCAGGTTCACGTCAATAGGTGAAGATGAGACAATAGCATGACCATAACCCAGCGCGCTGGCACCCACGCCCTTGTGGTTTGCCTCTTCAACCGGCCCTAAGGCAAGGTTTTTCCCTTCACACTTCTCTGATATGGCCTTAAGAACCTCTTCATCTTTCTGGTTGTTTGCCGTGCCCCACAAAACAAGTGGTACATCAATAGCGTCCGAAACCTTTTTTGCCACTTCTGCGGCTTCATCCGCACCCCTGTCCATTCCATTGGGATCAGTGCTTTTAAGCTGGAGAACGATCATGTCTGCGCCGTATTCATCGACACATTTCTTTGCCCAGGCATCTGGTGATGAAATGACATCCTTAAACGGCTCAATAGCCGCTGCAGGCCATTCCTCTGAAGGATCATAGTCCCACACCTCCATTGCAATCTTTGGAGGATTTGGTATCTCTCCTTCAAATAGATGAAATGGGTATGAATCCTCTCCTCCCAGCTTTACAGCACCTCCACCCGTTCCAATAGTTGTTTCCCCTATTTTTCCGGAATAGGGCTGTTTGGGAATATCAAAAGCCAATTTTTTTACCTCCTTCTTGGATTTGTTATTTAAAATCTATTTGTGAAAAAATTGCAAAATCAGAAAAAAAATAATTCTCAACTCAGAATTGATGATTCCGTAAAAAGTCCGTTTATACATAATTTAGAGGAGAGGAGCGCCGAAACAATGTTATGATTTCAGCTTATTACAGCCAATGAGTTCTCTTTGTTACGCCCTCCTGAGCGTAGCTCACTCCTGGCCGGAGGCCCGCAATGACATTATGAGAGGCGTTTTACCAATCATTCAGAGGTTACATCGTTAAATAGATAAACATATGTTCATTGTCAAGTAATTTTTACAGTAATTTAAAGGGGTTTTTAGACCAATCCTAATAGAATATATTGTAGTAATAGAATAAGAAAACACAATATATTGATGTCATTAACAGTTCACCACAAGGAAACTCAAAAAACATTTATGTTTCGAATATTTTTTCAAAGATTTCGTATGCTGCCTTAACGGCTTGATTTTCATTGCCCAGTTCTACTGTAGGTTTACCGTTAAGGTCAAAATCCCTCACTTCCGGATCCTCAGGTACCATACCAATAAGGTCTAACCCATATTCTTGCACGGCTTGGGTTAGCGCTTCACTTTGTCCTGTCCTTGACTGGTTGACAATAAGGTGCCTGCGGCCTATATTCAGACCCAGGCTGTGTGTCAGTTCAACAATCCTTGCTGCCGCTTGAATCCCCCTGCGCGTGGGATCTGACACTACAAGAAGTAAATCAATATCATTTGTTGTAAGACGGCTGATATGCTCCATACCAGCCTCATTATCCATTACCACGTACGAGTAGTTATCAATAAGTTTTTCCAGGTACTGGGTTAAGAGACTATTTGCAGCACAATAGCACCCAGCTCCCTCAGGTCTCCCCATGACAATAAGATCAAAACCTGATGACTCAACAACTGCCTCCTGCAGTTTCATCTCCATGAAAACATCTTTGGTAATTCCACTGGAAACCCCTGTCTTCATTTCCTCCCTTGCATCCCCCAGTGTTTCTTCCACCTCAAGGCCCAGAACCTCATTTAGATTCGCATTTGCATCAGCATCAACGGCGAGAATAGGTGTCTTTCCTTTTTCAGTAAGGTATTTTATGAGAAGACCCGCTATGGTCGTCTTTCCCGTACCACCCTTACCTGCAAGACCTATTGAATAAGTCATCATAACCTCCCTTATCAAGATATTTTAGTTGATATTGCAACTGAATTCTTATAGTGTTTAAAAACATACATAAATTTATAGACCTGCCGGTAACTGTTTATAATGCCAAAAAAAAAAGAAATATGGGCCCAAATAATCAGCCATCTTGAATCCCACATATCACGATCTGAATTTGAGACATGGTTTTCTCATACAGCCCTTAAACAACTAAACCCCGACCTGGCCGAAATAGAAGTTACCAATAAGTTTGTTGCCACCTGGCTTAATGATCACTATATCACCCAAATTAAAAGGGCATTCAAAAGTATCTTAAACTTATCACCAGAAGTCCGATTTACATATATCCAACCATCAAACCGTCAAGACAAAAATATCTCAGAACACAAAAGCTCTCAGATTTCAACCATTAAGTCGCATCACCAACTAAACCCTTTATGGACATTCAGTAGTTTCATAACAGCCAAAAACAATCGATTCGCCTACAAATCAGCATTGGACGTTGCGAATAAGCCGGCTCGAGATTACAATCCGTTATTTATTTTTAGTAAACTAAGCTTTGGTAAAACCCATCTGTTAAATGCCATCGGCAATCACTTCCTCAGTAACAATCCAATTGCCAAAGTACGGTATGTTTTTGCCAATCAATTCTCTTCCAATTTTTCACTTGCTTCCAGAAACAGAAAAATCACCGAGTTCAGGAAATATTACAAAAATCTAGACCTTCTCCTTCTCGATGATATCCACATGCTTGCTGGACGCGAAAAATCACAGCAGGAATTAATAACTATCCTTGACCTCTTTTGCGAGTCAAGAAAACAAGTTGTTATCGCAGGGAACAGCCCTCCCAGTAAAATATACACTCTACTTGCTCATCTCAGATCACGTTTGGAAGGTGGCTTGCTGGCAGAAATACATTCCCCTGATCAGCAAATAAAAATAAAGATTATTAAGAAAAAAGCTAAAGAAAAAAAATTGCAACTACCGGATGATGTTGCGTTTTTTCTTGCCAATGCCTCAAGCGATCTAAAGACCGTAATGCAATACATGGTAAGCCTAGAAACATATACCTCCCTCTACCAGCGCGAAATTGATATATCCACCGTTAAATCGATCATCAAGAAAAGACATTTTCGTAAAATAAGCTTAAATGAAATACAAAAGCGCACTGCTGAATATTTTAATATATCCCTCTCAGACCTTATATCAAATAGAAAAAAACGAAAATTTTCATACCCCAGACATGTTGCCATGTATCTATGCAGAAATTTAACTGATTATTCATTTAACGAGATTGGTAAGGCGTTTGGCAACAAGGACCATTCTACCGTCATATATGCTTTAAAACGGGTTGAAAAAGAAAAAGAAATAAAAAAGGAAGTTTTTAATGATATAAATAAGTTACAAGGATTTTTCTCAAAAACCTAAGTTATTTAAATATATTAGCACTTTGAAAATAAGGCTGGTTCTTCGATAAATTGGCTTGTTTGGGAGTAGATTAGGATAAGTTTTTATAAAATATGATGTTAGAATTTGTTTAAGACCTGATTATATATGATGAAAAGGCTTTTTTGAAAAGAAAAACACAAAAAGTTCTTAAAAAATAATTAAATATTTTTTAATTAATTTCAGATAGATATATGATAATTAGACAATTTTACATTTCTATATTATTAAGATTATTTTTATATATAAAACATAATACTATTTTATATTCTGGAGGATAAAAATGGAAATAAAAATTGACCGTGATCAGATCTTTAAATGCGTTTCGAGAGTTCAAAGTATAATTGAAAGGAAAAGCAACATGCCTATCCTTTCAACAATCCTTTTAAGCGCCACAGGCACAGAAGTCCGTATATCAGCCACTGACCTGGAAATCGGCTTCCAGCAAACTATACCGGGTAATGTGATGCAGGAGGGAAGCGTAGCTATTTCTGGTAGAAAACTATTTGAAATTCTTAAAGAAAGCAGAAAATCACCTTTTCACATAAAGGAAAAAGAAAACAACTGGGTTTATCTCTCAGACGATGTTGCACGGTTTGATCTTGCTTGTCTTCCTGCGGATGAATACCCGACATTTGTTGAGCCGGAAGGGGTACAAATGATTGAAGTAGAAGGAAATATTCTTAGCGAAATGATAAACAAGACCGTCTATTCAGTAACCATAGAAGAGGCCGGATTTAAGCTGTCAGGGGTATTTACAGAAAAGGTTGCTCGTGAGGGAGAGACTTCTTTGAGAATGGTGGCAACCGATGGGCACAGGCTGTCAATGATCGATAAGCCGATCCCTAACCTTGAATCTTTGGATTTACCTAATGGTATAATGATTCCCAAAAAGGGTTTGAATGAACTTAATAAACTTGCTGCCGAGGGAGGACCTGTCCAGATCGGATTAAAACAGAAGAATTTTGTTGTTAAAAAGGAAACCGCCATATTAGTAATACGTCTACTTGAGGCAAAGTTTCCTGATTATCATGCAGTAATCCCCAGTGAAGAAAAGCATTCTATAGAACTTGAAAGAATTTTACTTTTGGAAGCCATGCGAAAAATGTTAATTTTAAGCAATGAACGATACCGGGCCGTCAGGATTGCCTTGGAGGATAACATTATGGAACTTGTTTCTACAAATCCTGACCTTGGAGAAGCACAGGAAAATATTAAGGTTGATTACCAGGGTGAGAGGTTGGAAGCAGGTTTTAATCCCCGCTATTTCATAGACACACTTCAGTCTATGGAAAGCGAAACTGTATTTTTGGGATTTATTGACAATTCGAAACCATGTATCCTAAAAGGGGATGCTGACCAGGGTTTCTTAGGTCTAATTATGCCAATGAGGCTATAAAATGGAAGATAAAAAAACAACTTACGTTGCATCTGATATAAAAGTATTAGAGGGATTGGCGGCAGTTCAAAAAAGGCCGGCCATGTATATTGGCAATACCGCTTCTGAAGGGCTTCATCACTTAGTATATGAAGTTGTTGATAACAGTATAGATGAGGCACTGGCTGGATACTGTGACTTTATAGATGTCCGACTTTTGAGCGATGATAGTGTGGTTATTATTGACAACGGTCGCGGGATACCGGTGGACATGCATAAAACTGAGAATATGCCAGCCTTGGAAGTTGTTATGACCAAACTCCATGCCGGAGGGAAATTCGACAATAAGACTTATAGGGTAGCAGGTGGGCTTCATGGGGTTGGCGTTTCGGTTGTAAATGCCCTATCTGAGTACCTGGTAGTGGAAGTATACAGGGATGGCAAGATCTATTGTCAGCGTTATAAGAGAGGGAAAACAAAAAACAGATTAGAGATTAAAGGGGATACAAAAAAGAGAGGCACTAAAATTCATTTTATGCCGGATAACCAAATCTTTGAGACTAATAGTTTCGACTTTGAGACTCTGGTAAAGAGGATGCGAGAACTCTCATTTTTAACAAAAGGGGTGAGAATAAAAATCTCTGACGAGCGTAGCGGCAGGAAGAAGGATTTTGTCTATGAGGGAGGGATAAAATCCTTTGTGGAGTATTTAAATAAGAATAAGGAAACCCTTCATAGAAAACCTATTTTTATCTCCGGTGAGAAAAATGGCGTACTGATAGAGATTTCACTACAATACAATAATTCTTATAAGGAGAATCTGTTTACGTTTGCCAACAATATCAATACCAAAGAAGGTGGGAGTCACCTTAGTGGATTTAGATCGGCCTTGACAAGAAGTATTAATCAGTACTTACAGAATTCACCTCTGTCCAAGAACTTCAAAGAGAAACTGACCGGGGATGATGTAAGGGAAGGTTTGACAGGGGTTATAAGTGTGAAGCTACCCAATCCACAGTTCGAGGGACAAACAAAGACTAAACTTGGAAACAGTGAAGTAAAGGGGTTGGTTGAGACGCTGGTTAATGATGGATTAAGCAGTTTTTTTGAGGAAAATCCATCTGTTATTAAATCAATTCTTTCTAAGGTAATAGATGCGGCACGTGCCCGGGATGCAGCGAGAAAGGCGAGGGAACTTGCACGACGGAAAGGCATTCTTGGGGATCATTCTCTGCCGGGTAAGCTCGCTGATTGTCAAGAAAGGGATCCCAGTAGAAGCGAGATTTTTATTGTAGAGGGAGATTCAGCAGGAGGTTCTGCAAAGCAAGGGAGGGATCGACGGTCCCAGGCAATATTACCGTTAAAGGGAAAGATTCTCAATGTTGAAAAGGCTCGATTCGACAAGATGATCTCAAGTGAAGAAATACGGACTATGATTGCTGCCTTAGGGACAGGAATTGGGGATAAAGATTATAATATCAATATGTTACGTTATCACAAAGTAATTATTATGACTGATGCGGATGTGGACGGTGCGCATATCCGTACACTACTTTTGACGTTCTTTTTCAGGCAGATGCCGGATCTTATCGACAACGGCTACCTTTACGTTGCTCAGCCGCCGCTCTATCGGGTGTTAGCCGGAAAAAAGGAGTTATTTATAAAAGATGAAGAAGAATTTAATGATTTCATATTGAAGAGGGTTTCGGAAAAGGAAAAGGTATTAATGGAGAATGGAGAAGAAGTTTCCGGTGCGAAGCTTGTTAGATTGGTCAACGGGGTAATCAAATTCTATGAAAGCCTCAGTAAGCTTACGAGAAGGGGTTATAGTACAAGGTTTATAGAATTTTTGGCATCCGAGGGTCCAACAGACAAAAGTTTTTTCAAGAATGAAGAATTTATGGAGAAATTTTTTCAAAAACTTCAGAAGAATGGTTTTCGCATACGAGATGTCCAACTTGACGAAGATGGTGGCTACTATGAATTCATTGTGACGGAAACACATAATGGAGGTCAGACATCTTCAGTGAACTGGGAGTTTGTTTCCTCCCCGGAATTAAGGCAGGTAATGGGAGTATCTAAGGAATTTCGAGAGCTTAAGAAGGTTAGATATATTTCCACAGGTGATGGAGAGAAGAAAAAAATTAGCGATCCGCAAGAACTGCTGACAGAACTCATGGAAAAAGCAAAGAAGGGCCTTATGATCCAGAGATATAAGGGCCTTGGAGAAATGAACCCGGGGCAATTGTGGACGACGACTATGGATCCTGAAAGAAGGACATTACTCAAGGTGCAGATAGAGGATCCAGTGGATGCGGATGATATGTTTACGATCCTGATGGGTGATAAAGTTGAGCCCAGGAGGGAATTCATCCAGAATAACGCATTAGAAGTCACAGAGCTGGATATATAAGAAGGAGAACAAAGATGGTTGCGGAATTGCATACTCATTTAGTCAAAATAGAAGATGAGATGAAAAAATCCTATCTCGAATACTCAATGAGTGTGATCGTTGGGAGGGCCCTGCCTGATATCAGGGATGGACTTAAGCCGGTTCACAGGCGTGTCCTATATGGAATGCATGACCTCAAAAATTACTTCAACAGACCGTTTAAGAAATCTGCAAGGCTAGTTGGGGATGTAATTGGTAAATACCACCCACATGGAGATGCAGCAGTATACGATACAATAGTAAGAATGGCCCAGGATTTTTCCCTGAGGTATCCCCTGGTAGACGGCCAGGGAAATTTCGGATCTGTCGACGGGGACCCACCGGCGGCCATGCGATATACGGAAGTAAGAATGACACGGCTTGCCCAGGATTTTCTTTCGGATATTGAAAAAGAAACAGTCGGTTTTACGCCAAATTATGATGGCTCTTTACAAGAGCCTGACATTCTCCCAACCACCATACCTAATTTATTGATCAATGGCTCTTCAGGAATCGCCGTCGGTATGGCAACAAACATTCCACCGCACAATCTATCAGAAGTGTGCAATGCCGTTGTAAGGTTGATTGATAAACCTGACATTGATCTGGACGAGTTGATAGGGATTGTTTCTGGACCGGATTTTCCAACCGCCGGGTTCATCCTGGGCAAAAAAGGGATTCGTGAGGCGTACAGAACGGGTAGGGGTATCATTAAGATCAGGGCCAGGGCGTTCGTAGAGAAAGTTGGAAAGACCCGGGAAAGAGTGGTGATCTCTGAGATACCTTATCAGGTAAACAAGAGTAAACTCCTGGAGAAAATGGCAGCACTGGTTAGGGAAAAAAAGATAGAGGGTATATCTGATATAAGGGATGAATCTGATAGAGACGGGATGCGGGTTGTTGTAGACGTAAAAAGGGAAGGAAAGGCGCTTGTGATCCTTAACAGGTTGTATAAATTTACGCAGATGGAAACTTCGTTCGGGATTATCATGCTGGCCATTGTAAATGGGCGGCCGCAAATCTTGACGCTGAAAGGTATCCTGGAGCACTTTGTGGCTCACCGTCGGGAAATTATTATACGAAGGACTATTTATGACCTGAGGAGGGCAGAAGAACGCGCGCATATTCTTGAGGGACTAAAAAAAGCGCTGGATTTTTTGGATGATGTTATCGAGCTAATCAGGTCTTCCTCTGACCCCAAAGAGGCAAAGGGGCGCCTGATGTCTGACTTAGACCTTTCGGACATCCAGGCCCAGGCAATTCTGGACATGAGATTACAGAGACTGACAGGATTAGAAAGGGAGAAGATCAATGCGGAATACCAGGATTTAATTAAGAATATAGCGAGGTTTAAGGCAATTCTGGAAAGCAAAGCCATGGTACTCCAGATTATCAAGGACGAAATAAAGGATATCCAGAAAAAATATGGGGATGAGCGCAGGACAGAAATCCTTGAGGATGTCGGAGACATTGATATGGAGGATCTTATAGCGGAAGAAGACATGGTGGTGACCATCAGTCATGATGGCTATATTAAGAGGAATCCAATCAGTCTTTACAGGGCTCAGCGGCGAGGTGGCAAGGGAATGACCGGTGTAAAACCTAAGGCGGAAGATTTCGTAGAACACTTGTTTGTTGCATCTTCCCATGATTATTTCCTTTTCTTTACGAATAAGGGACGTGTTCACTGGAAGAAGGTTCATGAGATTCCTGAGGGCGGTCGGGTGTCGCGCGGAAAAGCAATTGTAAATCTTTTGCAACTGAAAAGGGGCGAAAGGGTGGCCACCACACTTTCCGTGAAAGGTTTTGAAGAAGGTAGATATGTTGTTATGGCATCAAGAAAGGGATTGGTTAAGAAAACCACGTTAGAATCTTACAGCCATCCCAGGTCGGGAGGAATCGTTGCTCTGAAAATCAGAGAAGAAGATGAACTTATTGCTGTGCGGGTATCAAGCGGAGAGCAGGATATTTCCTTGACAACAAGGCAGGGGAAGTCCATACGGTTCAAGGAGGCCGATCTAAGGGATATGGGAAGGGTGGCCGCAGGTAACATCGGGATTAGAATGGAACAGGGTGATGAGGTTGTAGGTATGGAGGTCCTTAAAGAGGGTGCTACAATCCTGACCGTGACTGCAAATGGGTATGGGAAACGCACGAGAACAGAAGAGTACCGGGCCCAAGCAAGGGGGGGGAAGGGTATATTGACCATAAAGGCTAGCGAAAGAAACGGTCCGGTGGTCTATTCTTCACAGGTGAGCGGGCAGGATCAGCTAATGATTATTACCGGGCATGGAAAGATTATACGGTTGAGGGTAGCGGATATCTCCGTCATCGGGCGTAATACACAAGGGGTGAGACTGATCAATTTGGGAGAAGGCGAGAAGGTTGTAGGTGTTGCAAGAGTAATGGAAGAGGAATAGGAACTTAGGGGCTTTGCCCTAATTGGAATGTTGGAATGATGGAACACTGGAATAATGGGCTTTGGGGAATTGACGGAATGGGTTATTGGGAAAATCAAGTTGACAAACCATAAGAGCAATGAGAAATTCGGATCTAATCCATTCGGTAGAAGACAAATTTCCATCATTCCATTATTCCATGTGAGAGGCAAGATTACCAAGCCTCAGTAAATATCTATAATTTTCCCGCCTTGGCGGGATAGAATTTCCGAGACGTTAAATTAGTTCGCTTCGCTCATCCTCGCTGAAACAGCGGGGAGAATGTTGGAATGTCGAAGATCCGGTCTTTAGCGGGGCTGGAACGATGGAATAATGGGAAATATTGCATGGGGCAAAGCGATTTCGAAACATTGGGTATTATGACCGTAAGTGCTCAATAAGTTCAGGCACGCGCAACTGTATTAATACATTGAGAGAATGACAATGGCTGTATAGTATTTCGGAGTTTAGGTGTGAGCCTTTTATATAGGCAGTAACAAAGGAGAAGAGGGATGGCAACTATACAGCCAAAAGGAGAGAAGGTGCGACAGGCCGTAAAGTGGATTTCCGAAAACCTAAAAGAGGATGAAAAAAGGCCAATTTACAGACTTATACAGGACGCTTCACTTCGATTCACTTTATCCCCAAAGGAAGAAGATTTTCTCCGGTCTTTCTATGAAGAAGGCTCTGATTGAAAGGCTGCTAGGACAATGTTTCACGTGAAACATTGTTTTGGCTTTTCAATGTCAACTGATTGTGTTATCAACGTAGCCCGGTGTAACGGGGGGTAACGGGCCAAACTCTTCTACTTAAGCATGAGATAAAATCCATACCCAATAAATTCCATTAATTTCAGTTAGTTAACTTAAGTATAGGGACTTCGGCCTATTTGCATCAAGCGCATCGTTCAGGACAAATCTGACATTATGGGACACGTCATCTCTATCGCAAATCAGAAAGGTGGTGTGGGAAAAACGACCACAGCTGTAAATCTTTCTGCTTCACTTGCTGCCGCGCAAAGATCTTGCTTGTTGATTGATTGCGATCCGCAGGGTAATGCGACGACCGGACTCGGATTTGACAAATCTGTCGTGAACAAGGGTGTTTATGATTTCATGCTCGACACAGTCACTTGGGAAGAAGTGATCATTAAAACTGACCTTCCCCGCTTGCATTTAATAGGGGCCACCAAAAATTTAGTAGGTGCAGAAGTTGAGATGGTCTCCGTAGAGAACAAGGAGTTTCGTCTCCGAAAAGGGCTCTCAAAGCTTAGAGAAAAATACGACTATATTTTTTTGGATTGCCCACCTTCCTTAGGTTTTTTGACCGTGAATGCACTGGCAGCAGCGGATTTGGTGATGGTTCCCCTCCAATGTGAATATTATGCTTTAGAGGGATTGTCCCAGCTATTAAATACGCTTAAAGCGGTTAAGAGGAAATTGAATCCAACCCTTAGGCTGGCCGGGATTCTGCTGACAATGTATGATAAACGCAACAGCCTTTCACAGCAGGTAGCAGATGAGATTCGGGCACACTTCAAGGCAAGCGTTTTTAAGACAGTAATTCCTCGCAATGTGCGCTTAAGTGAGGCCCCGAGCCATGGAAAGCCTGTTCTTCTTTATGATATAGGCTGTAAAGGTGCCCAACAATACCTGGCGTTGGCCAGGGAGTTAGTTGAAAAAGGAATAGAATAAATGACAAAGAGAAAGGCCCTTGGAAAAGGCTTGTCGGCGCTGATTCCTGAAGCCTATAGGCTGGAGGATGGGGAAGAACAGTTCTTCAAGTGCCCTGTTGAGGCGATAGAAGCAAATCCTTACCAGCCCAGGCAGGATATATCTGAATCCGATTTGGAAGACATGGTGAATTCTGTTCGGGAAAAGGGGATTGTTACTCCATTACTGGTTAGCAGAACTGAAACCGGGTATCAGCTTATTGCTGGAGAACGGAGGTGGCGAGCAGCGCAAAAGGCAGGGCTTGAGCGTGTTCCTGTTGTGGTGCGCGAGGTAACACCATACGAGTCGTTGGAGTTGGCCTTAGTTGAGAATATTCATAGAAAAGACCTGAATGCGGTTGAAGAGGCCCTCGCCTATAAGCGGCTACTGGAGGAGGCGGAAATCACCCAGGATTCCCTGGCTAAAAGGCTGGGGAAAGACAGGTCTTCGATCACAAACCTTTTAAGGCTCCTTAACCTGCCCCTTTCTATCCAAAAAGATCTGATCGACGGCCGGTTGAGCATGGGCCATGCACGCGTACTGGTAGGGATCGGGAATCCCGAAGAGCAAAAGGGCCTCAGGGATACGGTCATAAAAAAGGGCCTTTCGGTGAGGCAGACCGAGACGTTAGCAAAAAAAAGGAGGGGGCCAAGGAATTTAAAAAACAAGCAATCCGAGCTCGATTACTATGTTCAATCCTTGGCAGACAAACTTAAGCTGTCCTTAGGGACCAAAGTGGAAATCAAGAAGAAGGGGCGAGAAGGCCGTATTGTGGTTTACTTTTACTCGGACGAGGAGTTGGAACGGCTCCTTGATCTGTTTGGTTGATTTATCTCACCTCTCCATTTCCGTTCTTTCCCTTTGACCAGCCTTTTAATGTTGCCCTTGTGTTGGAAACAGATAAGCGCAGCCACAATAATTGAGGTTGTTACAAGGGGCTGTGATTTACCAAAAAGCGCCAATAAGCCGGGCATGACAATTGCTGCAAGCATGGATCCCAGGGAAACGAAATCCCACTTATAGACTGTTAAGATAAAAACAATGACAGCCATTAGACAGGCTAAGGGAGATGTTGCGAGATAAATGCCTATGGCCGTGGCGACGCCTTTGCCTCCACGAAACCGCATAAAGATGGAAAATTGGTGGCCCAAAAGAGCAGCGAGACCTATGGCAGAAAGGCATGTTTCAAATTCAATTCCCCCTTGCAAAATATAATGGGCATAGAGAAATACAGGTAAAAAGCCTTTAAGCATATCAAGAAGCAGGGTGACGAGACCCCAGGTGATGCCGAGTTCCCTTGCAACATTGGTAGCCCCGATGTTTCCGCTGCCACGCTGCGTGATGTTGATGCGGGCCACTCGTTTGGCAATGAGTTTTCCAAATGGAATAGAGCCAAGAAGGTAGGCAGTCACAATAAATATAACGCATTGATATATCATATATAATTCTCTTGTCATTTGTTTTTTTATGTTGGATTATTATTATTCCTATCTGAGCAGGTATGCAATAAAATTTTGTAAGCGTTCACAGGTTCAGGGTTCAACGTTCAGGGTTAGGGGCAAGGACAAAATTTAAGACCCGAAGTCCTCGTAAAAAGTGCTGGTTTTGCCACATAATTGCCAAATGCCATGTTCCAGACCCGCCTGCCTCGCCTGTCATGTACGGAACGGGCATATCCCAAGAGGTGGGCAGGTTTGTGGGGATGTGGAAGCGGTCGGTTTTCCCGTACAAAACGTTTACAAAATGACGTATGGTGATGAGAATGCAACCTTTGAACCTCTGAACCTTTGAACCCGTGAACGGGTATAAAATTTTTTGGGGTGATGCTGTGAAACTGATGGTAATGGATGGACAGGGTGGCGGGATTGGAGGCACGATCATCAAGGGGCTCAGGGAATCAGTGGGTAACGATTTGATGATAGTGGCGCTGGGAACGAATTCCATCGCGACTTCGAGAATGATGAAGGCCGGGGCCAACAAGGGAGGTACGGGGGAGAACGCTATAGTGCAGACCAGTAATAATGTGGATGTGATCGTCGGCCCTTTGGCTATCTTAATGGCAAACTCAATGATGGGAGAAGTGACACCGGCAATGGCCTCAGCGGTTAGTTCGAGTGAGGCTACAAAAATTTTGATCCCTCTGACACAGGAAAAGGTCAGGCTTGTGGGTGTTTCCGGAGAGCCCTTGCCACATCTTGTAAGTCAGGTCGTAGATATTATAAAGGAGATGAATGAAGATGTGTGAATCAACCGCGTATATTTTGAAAGATGGCAAGGAAGAACTCCTCCTTGAGAGTGTTGATGTTTTGGAGAATATGGATGGCCACGTCAAACTTATCAGTATGTTCGGGGAGGAGGAGATAGTGGAGGCAAGAGTAAAGACCCTGTCTCTGGTGGACCACAAAATTATTCTGGAGCCTTTATAAATCTGATACTCAATGCTGGATATTTGATCTTGGGTGTATTTGAAAAAATCATTCCTTTTTTCATGCCCGCTTAAGACGGGATTTCCGCTTCGCTACAATAATTATACAGAGACCAGTCCCGCCCGGGCGGGATGTTACGCTCTAACTTGCTGAAATTATTTGTTTTTACAAAAATTTGGCAGAAATTTTAAGATCTTCACGTATGAAGACATCCAGAACCAGGAGGTGGTACAAATGACAATCGAGGATTTTTCAAAAAAAATAAACTGGCTCGGCCATGACGGGTTTCGAATTGATACAGAAAAGACGATTTATTTTGATCCCTTTCAGATTGAAGGTGGCCCAAGGGCCGATTTGATCCTCATCACCCACGATCATTTTGATCATTGCTCGCCAGAGGATGTGGCAAAGATCCAGGATTCTCAAACAGTTATCGTCACGGAGAAGGCTTCTGCCAAAAAGCTTTCGGGTGATGTGAGGGTTTTGCAACCTGGCGAGTCCCTTAGTGTGGATGATATCAAGATTCAGGCCGTTCATTCTTACAACACAGATAAGGACTTTCACCCCAAGTCAAATAACTGGCTGGGCTTCATCGTTGAGATTGAAGGGATCACGGTATATCATGCTGGAGATACTGATTTCATCCCGGACATGAAAGATCTTGAAGTGGATATCGCCTTTCTGCCCGTATCCGGCACCTACGTCATGACGGCAGATCAGGCGGTCCAGGCAGCCTTGGCCATTAATCCAAAACTGGCCATACCAATGCATTACGGGGCTATAGTCGGTGATGAGCAGGATGCCATCACATTTAAAAAGGCCCTTGAAGGTAAGGTTGAGGTACTGGTTCTAAAAAAGCAATAGAGGTCATTTATGCTGGAATGAACTTTTCGTATAGGTTACTGCCCGTTTTAATGCCTTTACCGAAAAACTCCATGTACTTGACTTTGGGGCGTATGCCACCTTCAATGGATTTGATGTAGATCCTGTCTATAAATGCGGGACGACCGCCAATCAATATTTCTGCGCGATATCTTCCGTTTGCTTTATAGACTTTTATCCTGCGCTGGATGTCAGCCACTAAGTCCATTATCCAAAAATCACCTTTTGTGTCATACTCGACACTAAATCCGTAGGCCATCTTTTTTTCAATCCAGTTGAGGTCTTCTTTTTCTCCGCCATTTGCATTCATAATCCAATAGGCGATGACTGGTTTTTCCGGTTTGAGCTTACCTTCCGGTGTTAATTGAGCATCATATTGAACTATATTAGCGTTTTTGCTCCGCTCAATCCTGAAAAGTTGTTCTATCTCCAGTTCTTCAGAGAAACACAGCACAGGAAGTAGAAGGGCGGTGCAGATAATGGTCGCAAAAAGAGTTTTCAAAAATGGCTGGATTAGAGACTGCATAATACTTACCTCCAGAGTGCAGTTTTAATTGATAGGCTCCAGAGCCAATTTCAAAACGTCCCCTTTTGCCCAATATCTGCGTCAGACTCAAATTTTAATCCTCGAAATACTCAATGTATTCCTGTGGTTAAAATTTTCGCCTTCCTTGATCTTGAACAAAATTGAACATTTTGAAACTGCCTCAAGTTTGAAAAAAAATTACATTCCCTATTGAACATGTGCATAACACAGTTATTTCCCGATTTCAAATATTTTATCCCTATTTCATTGGGGCTCCGCAGATCCTTGGATCAGCATGTTCAGTTTTTTCCTCGAAATGCTTGTCCATACCGCCAGCACTTGATATTGTGGAATTATGAATCCCTCAATAGGAGAAAAATTATGAAAGCAACTTTCATTTACATAACTGCAGGCAGTATGGATGAGGCCAAAAAGATCGGCAGGGAGTTGATCTCAAACAGGCTGGCCGCTTGCGTAAATATCATTGACAATATGCATTCCATGTTTTGGTGGGAGGACGAAATCCAGGAAGACAGGGAAGTGATCCTTATTGCCAAGACTAAAGAATCACTTGTTACGGAGTTGATTGACAAGGTTAAATCAGTGCACAGTTATGATTGTCCCTGTATCGTGAGTTTGCCAATTTTAGATGGAAATAGGGCATTCTTGGATTGGATTGCACAGCAAACCAAGTAAAACGCATACTCCTTTACCCTTTACCCTTTGACTTTCGCTTTTTTATCGTCTTCTTAACCACAAAGCAGACAACCACCAGGCCCAGCAGGATAAGGATTGCAATATTATAGCGGACCAAAAAGTAAGACATTTTATCGCTTGCCGTTTCCCAGTTATTGCCCAGCATAAAACCAAAAGCTATCCAGATCAGATTCCACACACAGGAGCTTATTAAGGCAAGCCATGCGACCTTAAAAGCCCTCAGTTTTGAGATTCCCCCTGCTATGGATATGACAGATCGGATTCCAGGAAAAAATCTGTTCAGGAGTACAAGAAAATAGCCATGCTTTTTGTACCATTCTTCAGCCCTGAAAATGTCTTCCGCCTTAAAAAACCAGTAATCTCTCTCAATAAAAAACCGCCTTCCCAACAGACTTCCAATCCAGAAAAGGAACATAAAGCCAGCCAGGCTGCCCAGAGTTGTAGAGAAATAGACGCTAAAGAAATGGAGCCTTTTGGTGCCAACCAGGAAGGCTCCGAATGCGGTAATGGTGTCTCCGGGAATGGGTGGAAAGACATTTTCCACAAACGCGCTCAGGCCTAAAAAAAAATAGATGAGAAAATCGGGGAGCGAATTGAGAGAATCAAGGAAGCGGTCCAGATAGGTCATGTGTTATTTACCCTCGGTTCGTATTGATGGATCTTAGCTCTTTGAGCGTGTTACCATTTGGTCTGGGTAGGTGTGTTGTCCGTGGTCAGACGATAGGAGGCTGTCCGAGAATGGCTATTTTTCCCAATCTCTACGTCAGACTCAAATTATAATCCTCGAAATACTCAATGTATGGATGCCTGTCCCGCTGTATTTAAGCGGGGTGGTTATAATTTTCGCCTTCCCCCGCTCAAAGTCCGGGATCTTCGACTT
>Ga0114925_10000360_pt1 | contig 19638 bp, 21 predicted proteins | sample SumtaG_2_FD_87287 | JGI IMG/M metagenome (GOLD analysis project Ga0114925, IMG submission 87287) | Deep subsurface microbial communities from Indian Ocean to uncover new lineages of life (NeLLi) - Sumatra_00607 metaG | ecosystem: Environmental > Aquatic > Marine > Oceanic > Sediment | place... | reverse complement strand
TCACAATTTCAAAGTTCGTAACTGGATGTTGGATCTTGTACTTCACAATCCTGTCATAATAGATCGACTTTAACCGGCCGATACCGTGTGAGTCTATACCACGTTTGTCAGACGTAATCAGGACATCTGCACAGATCTCCGCATCTTCCTGTGGAACACCAATTCCCTTGAACACGTCTACCATGAATTGTTCCATGGTGTCGAAGTCTATTAAACAAATATCACTTTTCATGGGATCTCCTATTTATGGTTTCATCTTGTATCTATTCAGCCACAGAGTCACTAAGGCCGTAGGCATCAAGGTCGCAGACATCAAGGTCGCAGACATCAAGGTCGCAGACATCAAGGTCGCAGACATCAAGGTACCGCCCAACGCCTAAAGGAGTATAACTCCCGCATCGGCGTACTGTTTGGCCATATCCTTCGACCAAACGCTCACCTGAACCTCACCGATATGTATCTTTTGCAGAAGCAGCATGCATAGCCTGGACTGGCCGACGCCGCCCCCTATAGAGAGAGGCACTTCTCCTTTCAGGACGGCTTGATGGAAAGGCAGGCTCGCTCTGTCCTCCAGTCCCATCTCCTTGAGCTGCCGTAACAAGGACTCACCGTTCACCCGGATTCCCATGGAAGAAAGCTCAAGCGTCCTCTCCCGGGTGTTGTCGAAGACGATGATATCCCCGTTGTGACCCTTTAGACCGTTTTCCGTTTCTGTGATCCAGTCGTCGTAGTCGGCTGCTCGAAGATCGTGGACCTGCCCGGAACTCAGCTTTCCTCCGATACCTATCAGAAAGAAGGCCCCATATTCAGCGGCAGCCTTTCCCTCCCTTTCAGGCGGGCTGAGGCTTGGATATTGATCTTCTAGCTCCTGAGCGTGGACGAAATGGATACTGACAGGCAGCTGTCGTTTAAGGGCGGGAAAAGCCTCAGCCACAACGGCTTCGGTGTCCAGAATGGCTCGGTATATCTTCTTCACTGTTTCCTTTAAAAAGGACAGAGTCCTTTCTTGTGGCAATATCACCCTTTCCCAGTCCCACTGATCCACGTAGTTGGAATGGATCTCATCCACCTCCTCATCCTTTCGAACTGCGTCCATGTCCGTATAGAGGCCGGTTCCAGGCTTAAAGCCATATCGGGCTAGAGCGAATCGCTTCCATTTAGCCAGACTGTGCACCAGCTCCAAAGGGTGGGCTGCGTGCCGTACGTGAAACTGGACCGGCACTTGAGTTCCTGCCAAATCATCCTGGAGCCCGTTGCCCAACTCCAGGAACTTGGGAGCACTAACCCGTGAGAGATTGAGGGCTTCAGCAAGTTTTCGCTCAAAAGTATCTTTAATGAGCTTAATGCCTGCTTCGGTTTCCATCAAAGTCAGTTTTGATTTGTATGCCGCCAAAGATGACATGCTCTACTCCCTCTTGCGGATGATACATCCGGTACAATCTACAGTAAGCTTAAAGTAATCTTTGAGATTCCGTTAGTCAACCTGTCAAACTCCTTTAGAGTCAAATAAGATTGTATCATCAAGAAAACACCTGCATAGTTATTAATTGCCTGCGCCACATAAACTTTGAATAAAGAGATAATACAAATAGTTGGTCCTACCATGATTTAAAGTCTCTTCCCTCTGGATAAACATTGACAATATCCCATAACTAGATTAACATTTAAAATGAATTTATAAGTTAACAAGGGAATTAATATGGCTGAAAAAAAAAGAACTCATGTAGTTGTACCTAAAGAATTGATGGAAGAGATAGACAGACTTTCCGGGAAAAGAAAACGTAGTTGGTTTATAACTCAAGCGGTAAGAAAAGAGATACAACGTTTAAATTTTCTTACGGCTGTAAAGGAAACAGCCGGAGCATGGAAAGATGAAGATCATCCTGAATTTAAAAAGGGAGTGGATAATTGGGTAAGAAGTTTACGAGAAGAAGATGAAAATAGATTAAAAGAGATGATATAATGGCTAAGTATTTATTAGACACTTCAATATTAATCGATCACCTACGAGGGAGTAAAGATGTGAATTCTTATTTAGAAGATATTGCTCAGCGTGGTGATATTGCTGGTTGTTGTTGTATTAACATTGCTGAAATCTTTGCAGGCATGAGGGAAAAAGAAAGAGAAAAGACAGATAGATTCATTGAAAGCCTTAATTATTTTGAAGTAACCAAAGAGATCGCTAAATTAGCTGGAGAAATTAGACAAAGATACTTTAAAAAAGGGAAAACATTAGCCACCACTGATGTAATTATTGCTGCTACAGCTTTAACCTATAATCTAACATTGATCACGAAAAATATTAAACATTATCCCTTTCCTGAGTTAAGAATTGAAGAGATTTAAGCCAGGGTTATTTTTACTTCATCAATCAGAGAAAGGGAAAGCAAAAGAAATGGGATTTTCACGAGGCTTACAGTATCTTTTCAGGATAGGGACAGAGATTTTCTATGCTGCATTTCATGCAGAGAGGTCTTCGGGCCTGGCAGGTATATCTACCGTGAAAGTTCAGCACATGTGAAAAACGGGTTTGATCCTTTTCTAAAATGAGATCCTTAAGTTCAGCCTCTATTTTATCCGGATTATTCGATTCACTGAGCTTCAGACGCCCTGACACACGTCTTACGTGGGTGTCTACCATGATTGCAGGTGCACCAAAGCAGTTACCAGCCACAACATTTGCAGTTTTTCTTCCTACTCCAGGGAGTGTGATAAGATCCTTTACGGTTTCAGGGAATTTTCCGCCAAACTTTTTCTCGATTGTTTCCGATACACCTTTCAGACTTTTCGCTTTGTTTTTAAAGAAGCCTGTCGGCTTAATAATACTTCCAATATCCTGGGGTTCAGCAGCTGCCATATGGGCGGGGTCCGGGTATTTCTTAAAGAGATGCGGTGTAACACCGTTCACCCTTTCATCTGTACACTGTGCAGCAAGAATTGTGGCAATCAGCAGTTCAAAAGGGGAGGAATAGTGTAATAGAGGCTTTGCATCCGGGTATTTCAGTTTTAAAGCTCCAAATATCCTATATGCCCTTTTCTTTTTTTCGTCTTTTGAAGAATTCATCAATCTCCTCACATGTCATACAGTTTAAGAGGCCGTCCTTTTTAATCCAGCCTTTTCGTGCCATGATCAGGCCGTATTCTATATCCCCGAATCCTTCTATTGAATGGGCATCGGGCCCCAAAGATACAAGGACCCCCATTTCTGATGCTTTTTTCATAAAAGGCCAGTCAGGGTCAAGACGATGAGGGTTGCAGTTATGTTCCAGGACAACCTTTTCCCCGGAAAGGGCAGAGAGAATCTTTTCCTCATCAAATAAATACCCCTGCCTTGATAAAAGGAGCCTTCCACTTATATGGCCCAGCATTGTAGCACACGGATTTTTTATTGCATTCAGGAGCCTTTCTGTTGCTTCTTCCGGATTCATAGCAAGCTTCGTATGAATTGATACGATTACAAAATCGAGTTGTCGCAGGATTTCATCAGGATAGTCAAGGCTACCGCCCGGGAGAATATCGGATTCGATGCCGCAAAAAATCTTGAAAGGTGAGAATTCAGAATTAAGGTGGTTTATTTCTGTTATCTGAGAAAGTAGCCTGTCGTTGGAAAGTCCGTTCGCATAAAATGCAGATATTGAATGATCGGAAAGGCAGAGATAAGTGTATCCCTGTTTTATACACTCTTTTGCCAGCACTTCAATACTGTGTGCACCGTCAGAGTAGTTTGAGTGAGCATGTATCATACCTGAAATATCTGATTTATCAATGAGCTCTGGGATAGAGCCATGCTCAGCAGCTTCAACTTCTGATCCTCCTTCCCTTATTTCCGGCGGAATAAAGGAAAGCCCTATTCTCCTGTACACCTCTTCTTCAGTTTTTACAGAAAGTGCCTCTTCCCCTTTGAAAATGCCGTATTCATTCATCTTGAGCCCCATACGTTTGGCGCGTGTTCTGAGAATAGTATTGTGCTCTTTTGATCCGGTGAAGTGCTGGAGTGCAGAGGGGTAGGATTCACTTTGAATGATCCTGAAATCTATCTGAATTCCTTTTTTTCGAATAGATACTTTTGTATGTCCAGCGCCAATAACACCATCAGTATCAGAATTTTTATCTGCAAGATTGAGAAGGGTTTTGTTAATCGTGTCAGTTTCAGCATCTTTATCCGGTACAAGGACAATATCAATGTCCTTGAAAATAGTTTTTCCTCTTCTCAGACTTCCCGCAATAGTTACTCTTGAAAAGATACCTGAGGTCTGCAGGGTAATTACCACTGTTTTTGCAATGCCCAGGACTTCGGATATAAGGTGCCTGTCCCTGTACTGTTTTTTAAACTCTATGCCTTTCAGTATTTTTTCCTGGCTTTTTGTACCAAAGCCTTCAAGGGAAATAAGGCGGTTTTCTTTGCACGCGTACTCCAGCTCACCGGTCGTTGAAATATCGAGTTTCTCCCAGACTGCCTTTACTTTCTTCGGTCCCATACCGGGAATAGTGAGAAGTTCCAGGATATCCTTAGGGAATGCTGATTGGAGTGTCTCAAGCAGGCTGGAGCTCCCTTTATCGAGGTACTCCAGGATAACTTCTTCAACGCTCTTTCCGATTCCCTTTATTTCTGTTAATTTTCCTTTCCGTGCAATACCAGCTATATCATCCGGATAAGATTCAACAACACGGGAAGAGTAATCAAATGCCCGCACCTTAAAGGGATTATCTCCTGAGAGTTCTTTATAGACTGCAATATTTTTTAATAACGACGCAATTTCTTTGTTATTCATTTTAGAAGACAATATCTAATTTATTGATTTCTGCCTGGGCTTCTGACAGGATTTTATCTGGGTCCTCTCCGTTTATCATGATTTCTTCAAGTGCCTTTTTTATTATTTTATTCACATCCATATAACCCACAACAGGATTATATATCTCCCCCTTTTCAAGCTCAATAGTTGAGGCCATGTGATTGGGATTATCTTCATAAAATATGAGCAGATCAAGGGATTCTTTTACAGATGTTCTAATAGAAGGATTTCCGGTGTGGGTGTGCCACGTAATAGCATTATCGTAATCTATCAGGTGCTCAATAAATTTAAATGCCTCACGCTCTCTTTTTGGGTTTGATTTCAAAATTACAACACAGGATCCGGTTACAACAGGTGGAATATTTTTATGAGAAGGTAGATGCCATACATTCATATCATAGGGGAGGTTAGACTCAGTATAAACGAGTATTGAACTGGAAGCTAACATTATTCCAAGGTTTCCGCTGAGGAATAAGGCTACCCCTTCATCAACGGAAATTTTGGGCGGCATAATTTCATATTGATAGACCAGGTTCTGTAAAAATGCCATTGCTGCTGTAATTTCGTCTGTATCAATAATAATTCTCCCATCCTGAATAACTGCTTTACCAGTATAACTCTGGACAAATGAGATAAACTGAGTCATGGTATCTATAGGAATGAACACTGCCCATTTATTTCGGGGGTTTTGTTTAATTTTTCCTGTTATCGTTATAATATCATCCCAGGTCAGGGGCACTTTTTCCTGCTTCACACCTGATATCCGGAGCATATGCTGATTGACGAAAAGAATATTAACGCTGTACAAAAAGGGAATGCCGTAGATTCTTTCCTGTATGGATACTGAATTCCAGAACTTTTCAGATATATCACCCTTTAACTTATTTGTGATAAGCGATGTAATATCTGCAAGATAATCTTTTTCTTTTAAGGTTGGCAGGAAGTGGACAGGTATCTGTACAATATCAGGAAGGTTTTCCCGGGAAAGAAGTTTTAAGTATATGTCCTCTTCATTTCCCTGAAATATTCCTTTTACCAGAGTTAGCCGGTTTGTTTCGTTGAAGGTGTTAATTGATGAGATTAAAATGTTTTTGTTGTATGTCCCGATAAAATGCCAGAACCGGAGCTCATTTTTTTTATGAGGCGTATCCCGTTTTTTTGAGTAAGCTGAAGGAGTAGAAATAAAAAGAACCATTAAAATTGAAACAAGCCAGTATATCCGGAATAGTATTTTTCTGTAAAACAAGGAAAATTGCCCCCATTTATTCTGGTGACTTTTCGTCTGGTTTTAATATAATATAACGATATATGCGAGATTTAAATATTTTTTTTAAGAATTCTGCAGAAGACCTTCAATTTCTTTTAGATAAACAATATCCTAAAAAACCTGCAATTGAGCTTGTCGGGAATAGATACCGTTTAGATCATAATGAGAGAATGATCCTTTACAGGGGGGTTTTTGATACTCCGAGTATTATCGAAAGGAAGAAAAAATGTGCAGCTCCATCTGAAATTAAACGGTTAATCATTGATGGTTATAATGTACTGATAACTATTGAAAGTTACCTGAAAGGAAAAACGGTTTTTCGTTCCCTTGATGGATATGTTAGGGATATATCAGGACTATACGGGGACCATACTTTCGATAACTTTACAAGAAAGAGTATAGATTTACTGGTCAATTTTATAAAACATGGCGCAGGGAAAGATTCGAGTATTCCCCCGGATGGAGCCTTTTATCTCGATTATCCTGTGTCAAAGAGCGGTGAACTTGCGGTATCTTTAAGAGAATGTTTTAAAAAAGAAAAGATGAACATTGAGGTAAATGTAGTAAAAAATCCTGATTACAGTATTATCGAGGAAGGAAGATTCTCTGATGAGACGGTAATTGCTACATCTGATACGGTGATTCTTGATAAGATCGAAAGGAGTTTTGATATCCCTGATTTTATCATACGGAATGTTTTTCAGAAAGATATACTTGATCTTGAAATGATTATGGTGCAGAAATCAGGGAACTGAGTGTTTGGTCAGGATACTGTGAAGCAGGAGAAAAAAGTATATGAAAATTAGAAAGATTTAATTAGACTGTTACTCAATTTGTGAGAAAACCGCACTAAATGGCTTTCATTAAAAAGGAGAACTGCTCATTCTTCGAACAAAAATCTGGTCTACCATGGCCCGATCAGAAAGGGAAAGCAGATACAATACTGTTTTTGCAATATCTTCCGGAAGAATGAGCAAAGAGCGGTCGAGGTCAGGACGGGCTTTAACAGATAAATCTGTTTCCACCCCACCGGGTAAAATAGCCGATATGCGAATATTATGTTCCTGAGCTTCTACGGCTAATGACTTTGTCAATCCCATTATAGCATGTTTACTGGCTGTATAGGCAGATTGGTTCGGGTATCCTTTGAAACCTACGACACTGGAAATGTTTATTATATATCCATTTTTCTGCGGTATCATCATTTTCATTGCCTGTTGACAGCAAAGATATGTACCCCGTACATTAATATTCATGATCTTATCGAAATCTTCGATAGAGAAATCAACCAGCTTTCCCCATATACCGATACCTGCATTATTTATAACAATATCCAGCCTTCCGAATTTGTCCTTGATTATCTTAAATAAAGTTTTAATATCCTGTTCTTTCGCTATATCAGCCGGAATTACCGTTGCATTCCCTCCCCTGGAAGTGATTTCTTCTTTGACTTTTTGCAGCTTATTCATACTACGGGAGGTAAGAATAACATGAACTCTTGAATCTGCAAGCATCAGACTTATACCACGGCCAATCCCACGGCTTGCACCTGTAACGAGAGCAAACCGGTTCTTTAAATCAATATACATATTCGCTCATCATTAAATAATATGTAGTTAATAAGGTTGATTGTATTATTGATAATAGCATACAATAAGAGGAATAACAATAGATAGTTAATTCCTAAGAATTACAGGATATTGATTCACTGCCAAAAGGAAGCCTCCTCCTTTGCAGGTGGTCTTTTACTTTTAGAAAGTATAGAAAAAGAGGGGGGGCAATCAAATAAATACAATACCCTGAGTAAGAATCCAGCCTTCTCTGCCGTCATTCAGACGCATCCGTATCCATCCTTCCCTGATTTCGAGTGATTTCGTCTTTGTACCCTCATAAAGTGTAAATAAAACTTCGCTTTCCGCAATAGGGGCGCTTAAAACCTCTATTTCTTTTTTTACAACGATTCCTTTCGGGTGATTTTTTTCATTGAAATGATAAGAAAAGGCTGCAGCCCCGAAAATTAAAAAGAGAAGTGCAAATACAACAAGGTGTTTTTTCAATTTGTTTCTGCTGTACTGCATAAAGATAAAGAAAAGGGCAAAAAGGATGAAACAGGTAAAGAAAAAAAGCTCAAAGATTGCTAATAATCCTGGTCGAATATATGAGGAAGTAATACGCAGGAGTTTAAAAAATCCCTCACTATATAATGGAAGTGTTCTTTCCTTTAAGGATCTTCGTGTGTATTCCAGGTTTTTTCTTGTATCTCTATCGAACGGTTTTAATGCGAGGGCTTTCTCATAATAAAGAACAGCATAACCGATTTGTCCCAGTTTAAAGTAGGTATTACCGAGATTGTAGAAGAGGTATGGATTTTTCACTCCCCTCTCTATTAGTTCATTGTAGAGAAGTAAAGCATTTTGATAATCTTTCGATGAATAGTGTTCATTTGCTTCATTGTAAATGCGCCCATACTCTGCCCCATGATCAGCATGGGGTTTTGCAATAAATAATATGGTAATAGAAAAGACGATAGCAGCGAAGAGTATGGTTTTCATATATCTTGCCTGTTGGGTTTTTGTTGATGGGCCGGCCTTGCCCTGCGGTTGTATGATTCTACCTCATCAATGGAGGATAAGGTTTTTTCATACAGTTTTTCAATTCCCTGCATTTCATTTTTATTTTCTCTGGAAAACTTTAACATCGTGCATTGTTCCATAATACCTGCAATATCTCTTTTTGTATTATCAGGTGCTGAGAGGCAACCACCAAGAATATTGTGAATATTTTTAACGGTAATTTCCTGCGGCCTTTTGCAGCATTTATAGGCTATGTATGTAGAGAGCGCCTGATTGATAAGATCAATTGAACGGGTATAGTTTTTCTCTGTGATTAACTGGCCTGCTTCTTTCAATATTTCCATCGCATACGGTCTGGCTTTTTTCTTTTTAAACAGATTTTCATTTTTTTCCAGTTTTTCTCTTTTAATCTTAATAAAAAAGAGAATGCCCGTTACAGCCAGCAGAATAATATGATAAAAGTAATAGTAAGGGCTTTCAAAAGGTGCTGAAGAGACATTTTTCAGGTCTTTTACATTTCTTTTTATGAAATTGAAGCCGCCCTCTGAATATGTTTTTTTTGTTCCGATAATGGGTTTTTCCTGGTAGATGTCTTTACCGGTAATTTTTATCTGTACAGGTTTAGCACTCGCGGTAGAATAATTATCCTGGTTTACATCATAATAAAGGAAATTCTCAGCACTTATGGCAAGAACTCCGCTTTCTTCAGGGATTATTGTGTATTCGAACTTTTTAATAAAATAGATCTTATCATTCTTTTCAATTTTGTCGGTTATGGTCTCCGAAAGATATACCCTTCCCCGTTTTGAAAGCTGTATACCGGGGTCTGTGATAGAATTAAGATTTCCTGAGCCCTTTAATGTGAGGTAGCAGGTTGTTGATTCTCCTGTATTCGTGGTGTTTTCCCGTTTCGAAATATCGACAGAGAGGTCTCCGACAATATGGGTGAACTGCACTCCTGTTTTATTCTCCGGCAGGGATTTAATAATTATTGATAGTTCATTACTCTGGATAAAAAAGGTATACGGCCTGGTAAGAAAACTGAACAGGTCATCGCTTTTTAAGATAATGGTTGTTTCAAGTACAAGGGGCTTTGGAGAAAAAGTTCCCGGCTTAATAGGAAAGAGGGCGATTTTTTTCAGAAGTGTTGCTTTATAGAGCCTGCCTTCATACGTTTCTTTACGATATTCAAGACGTGTAGCATTAAAAATGTCCTCTTTATAAAATCCGGGGAATTCAGGACTGTCTTTAAGAGCAATACTGTCAATATCAAGCCTTGAATATAATGTGTAGGTGAGTAAAAGCTGTTGCCCTTCAAAAATGGTGGACTTCTCAGGTTTTACAAGGATCAAAATGTCCTCTTTAAGCTTTTCAATATCTACCTGTGTATCCTCATCGAGGAGATAACCCGGGGTCTCGGACTTCACATGCCCTTCAACAACTTCTATCGTGATAGTATATGTTTTAAACTCTTCTCCTTTATACTTTATTGATATTGGATCGATTGTAAAGGTACCTTTATTTTTTGGCTGGAGAAGGTAGGTGAATGTAACAGTTTTTGTGCGTGTGGTTTTTCCGTTTACCATTGAAATGCTGGTCTGACTTTTTGTACTCTCGTTCAGGATATTAAAAAACTTCAGATCCGGAAGCTCGGGGTTCGGCAGCCGTGTTATATTTTCTGTTTCCACGGCAACTGTGAGATCTATCGTGTCTAAAATCCCTATTTTGGCAGCATTAACTTCTGCATGAATACTCAGTATTCTTTCTTTTGCTGCAGCATTATATACTGCTGTTAAAAATATAATACAGATAAATACGGTATGTATAAATCGTTTACCAGTCTTTTTCATCGGACTTTTTACTTATCCTCTGTTTAATTATGTCCCCAATGGTACTGGTTTGATCAGTATTAAGGGAGTTAATTAACCACTCCGCCTCTTCACGGCTTAATTCATTCCGGGCAGAAGCATCTTCTGGATATGGTTTTTTCTGGTGGTCATTTTTTTTACCGGATAAATTATTAGTATCGATGTCTGCGGGTTCTGTTTTTAAGCTCCCGTCTTCCTTATTATCCCCCTTTTTATTATTATCAGTATTTTGCTTCTGCCTATCTTCCTGTTTGTTTTCGTTCAGCTTTTTCAGTGTGAGCTCTAAATTGTACTTCATATTAAGGTCCTCAGGGTCTATTTCAAGCCCTTTTATGTAGCTTTGTACAGCATTCTGATAGTCTCCCAATTGATAATAGGTATTTCCAAGATTGTAATAAATATCTGCTGATTTTTTCCCTGGGGCTTCTTTTTGCAGGATTTCAGAAAAGGATTCAATGGATTTAATATAATCGTTCATTTTATAGTATGCTGCACCTGCATTAAAAATTGGCTCTGATGCTTTTTTATTCTTTGTTTTTCCCTTTAAATAATACATAAGTGCATCCTTGTAAAGCTCGTTTTTAAAAAAACGGTTTCCTTTTTTTATAAGATGTGTGTAAGATGCTGCTTCGATCGCACTGTACTGGGAAAAAAATGAAAGAAGAGTGAGGAAAAGAAATAAAATCCTTTTCATATGCTTTCCCCTTTGTTTTTACTGCAGTAACGGCATAAAGCAGTAAAAATAATATACCGATCCCCAGGGGAATTTGGAATCTTTCTTCATATACAGTGTACTTTTTTGTCTCAAGCTCCCTTTTTTTCATCGCATTTACAGTTGAAAGAAACCTTCCTATTTCATTCAATCCGGCTCCTGCCTCAAAATAATAGCCTTTCGTTTTTTCTGCAATCTCTTTTAAGAGATCATCGCTCAGCCTGGAAATAACCACTTTTCCTCTTGAATCTTTTTTATACCCGAATCTTCTCCCGACTTCATCATAAAGAGGTATAGGCGCACCTCTCTTTGTTCCTATGCCTACACTGAATACCTTTATTCCTCGCTGCTGCAGATCCTTCAAAACTCTCTCATTGATATCCTTTGTATTTTCCCCGTCTGTTAATAATAATAAGATGGAATATTTATCCTCTTCTGGAGAAATAGATTTCAGTGCCACCTCCAGGGGAGCAAAGAGGGATGTACCTCCAGAGACTGCAGCATCACTGTCGAGTGAATTAATAAAGGTTACAACTGCATCATAATCAGTGGTGAGCGGGCATTGAACAAACGCATCACCTGCAAAGAGGATCAATCCTACCCTGTCTCCCTGAAGGGATTGCACGAGCTCCAGAGCATCAATTTTTGCCCTTTCAAAACGGGTTGGTTTTATATCTTCCACTCTCATGCTGCCGGACAAGTCTACAGCAATATAGATATCAGAGCCTGTTATCTTCACAGGTTCAAGCCGTGTCCCTGCCTGGGGGCGGCTCAAGGCAATAATATAAAAGAGGAACGCAAAACTGACAAACAGGCTCTCCAGCCTGAAATTACTCATGAGATCTTTACTTGAAAATTTATTCAATGTGTGTAGTTTCCCTAATCTGGCCTTTTCCCTGAGCCTTTTCTTCCCGATCCCTAACAGCACAGCATAGAGGAAAGGAACAAGTATCAATAAATAAAGGATAGAGGGATTAGAAAATCTCATACATACTCATTTTTAAAATAATTTTATATATGCCTGTATGACCATATAACTGTATGACCATATACCTGTATGACCATATACTTGTATGACCATATACCTGATCTATGGATACACTTTTAAATATAGTTTTGTTATAATGATAAACAGACCAAATAAAATCATACCGAATAACAGCGGATAAAAAAACTGTTCCTTTACCTTTTTAAACTGTTTTATTTCTATCTTGCTTTTTTCAAGCAGGTCGATTTCCTTATAGATCTCTTCCAGCTTTCCTGTATCTGTTGCCCTGAAGTACCGTCCATTTGTTATTCTTGCAATCTCAAGGAGCACCTCTTCGTCAATTTGCACAGGAATAGAAACGTATCGTTTTCCGAAAGCCGGATCATCAACCGGATAGGGCGCATTTCCCTTACTCCCGACACCAATCGTATAAATTTTTATGTCTAATGCCCTGGCTGCATGTGCGGCAGTCAGGGGGTCAATTTCACCGCTATTGTTAATACCATCCGTAAGCAGGATGAGCACTTTGTTTTTTTCTTTACCTCCGTGCAGGCGCTTTGTGGCTTCAGCAATCGCATTCCCTATTGCGGTTCCGTCCTGGATCATTCCTATTTCTATATTATCAATAAAATTATACAAAATACCATAATCTAAGGTAAGGGGGCTCTGGGTTATTGCCTTTCTGCTGAATACAACCAGGCCAATCTTATCAGTTTTCCTCCCTTTAATAAACTCTTTTGCAACATTGTTTGCCGCTCCAAACCTGTTCGGTTTAAAGTCTTCGGCTTTCATACTTGATGATATGTCAAGAGCAAGGACAATGTTAATACCTTCGGTAATCAATTTATCCTCTATATAACCTTTTTGAGGCCTTGCGAGTGCGATAATAAATAAAACTAGAGAGAAAATGAGTATAAACTTTGAAATAAGAAAGAGCTTTATTCGGAAAGTAGTTTTACCATGAAAGAAACTGAAGAAGGAGGAATATATAGCGCCGTTTTTCTCTTTTTTGAATAGATAATATAAGAGAATCGGGAGAATAAACAGGCCCCAGAGTACGTGTGGATTTTTAAACATCATCGGTGTTGTTAGCCTCTTTTTCTTTTGTTACTGAGTTGTGTACCTCTTCAATGATGTCAATGGATTCGTCAATGTCATTTTTGATCTTTGGTTTCTGAGGTCTTTCCTTTGCAAACTTTACCATATCACTTCTCTTTAAGATATTAGTAACCCGCGGGAGAGGGACCTGTGTTTCATTTCTTCTTCGTATATATCGTTTTATTTCATTCGTGGTCATCTGAGGAGCGCTGAAGTTCAACACAGCTCCTATAAAAAACCTGAGAACCCCTGACATTGTTGAATATGTCGATTTTGTATCTGATAGGTTTTCAATATGAGCCTTTTTTAATTTTATGAGCTCACGTATAGAGTATTTAAAGGGGTCGATAGGTTTTTCAGCGTGAATCAGCTCGAACTCTTCCCCCTTCCTCCTGAGTAAGATCCTGTATATAAAATAAAAGAGAACTGCTGCTCCGATCAAAGACAGGGGTATAATAATATACATAAACGGTCTCATCCTGGCACTATAAGGGGGGAGAATATCCTTTAAAGTAGGGGTTTCATCATTCTTTGGGAGCACTGATAGTATTGATATATCGAGGGGTTCAGTTTTTAAAACCTTATCCCTGATTTTTACTTCAAATGGGTTCAGTTTGAAGTCACCTATCTGAAAAATCGTAACCGTATAAATAGCCATTGTTTTAAATATAGTCCCTTTCACTCTTCTGGTTTTCATAAGAGTGTTTTTTAATGTGAACGGTAAGAAGAGCTTGTCTTCTTCAGGGAATATCACATCATCACCTTTTTCATGATAGACAATCAGTGCAATATCAATCGGGCCTCCAATTGTAATTGGTTGTTCTGTTAAAATCGAACATGAAATCGACGGGATTTTGAATTCCGGTTGTTCTTCTTTTCTGCATCCTGAACTGCAGACAAGGATGAGGAATGGCATAACGAGATATACGAGCACTTGTTTACATTTCATAGTAATGAATACCTTTAAAGTTTTTGGGCTCTTTTATGGAAAAATTCAAACAGCGGTTTAATGTACGGCTGTTGGGTTGATAATTCAATAAAGTCAAGACCGATTGAAGTGAAAAGCCTTCTTCTGGTTAATTGGTTTTGCATCAAGTTTCTTTTGTAATTTTTGCGAACAAACTCATGCGCTGTATCGATAATGTGCCCTTTCCCTGTTTCAATATCCTTCATAAAAAAAAGTCCTCTGGAATTCAGTATATTCATCTCAAGCGGATCATTAAATACAATTGGGATAACATCATGCCTTTTTGCCATCACCTTAAACGGTTTCTCATAATCACTATCAAAGAAATCTGACAGGACCAGAATGATACTTTTTCTGGTCTGGGTATTATTGATAAAATCAAAGGCTGTTTTCAGGTTTGTTCCCCTTCTTTGAAACTTGATATACACCAGTTCCCTCAGGACTCTTAAAGCATGGGTTTTATCTTTTTTCGGAGGGATAAACTTTTCTATCTTATCCGAAAAAAGCACAGCACCTACTCTGTCATTATTCTCAACTGCGGAAAAAGAAAAGAGAGCAGCAAGCTCGATCATTGTATCACGTTTGGTGTTGTCCTGTGATCCGAAAAGAGTGGATGAGCTTATATCAAAAAGTATGATTACAGTAAGCTCCCTTTCTTCTTCATACACTTTTACGAAAGGTTTGTTAAAGCGTGCCGTTACATTCCAGTCTATAGTTCTTATGTCATCCCCATAGGAATATTCACGTACCTCGCTGAATTCAATACCCCTCCCTTTAAATATGGAGTGATATTCACCGGAAAACATTTCATCGACCAGAAGCTTCGTTTTAATATCTATTAACCTTATCTTTTTTATAATTTCCTCGGGAAGCATTATGGAACCTCAACGCCCATGAAGATTTTTTCTATGACATCTTCTGTTGTTATATCCTCTGCCTGTGCTTCATAGGTAAGGATAAGCCTGTGCCTTAAGATGTCATATCCGATGTCCCTGATATCATCCGGAATTACATAGCCCCTCCCACTGAGGAATGCATTTGCCTTTGAACCGATTTTCAAATAGAGTGATGCCCTGGGACTTGCCCCGTATGCGATAAGATCCTTTATCTCTGCAAGTTCATATTCTTCCGGATTTCTGGTAGCGGATGCAATATCAACAATATACCTTTCGATCTTCTCATCCATATATACCTGATGGATGACTTCTTTTGCCTTCTCGAGGTCTTTTTTATTTAATACGCTGATCACATCAATCGGAGTCCCTGATCCATGAATTTTCAGAATAGAATATTCTTCCTCTTTTGATGGATAGCTCAGTTTTAATTTCATCATAAACCGGTCGATCTGGGCTTCAGGAAGGGGATAGGTTCCATGCTGTTCTATCGGGTTCTGTGTAGCGATAACCAGGAAGGAGCTGTCAAGCGGGAATGTGTGATCTCCTATGGTTACCTGTCTTTCCTGCATTGCTTCAAGCAATGCGCTCTGGGTTTTTGCAGGAGCCCTGTTTATTTCATCAGCGAGTATGATGGATGAGAATATAGGCCCCTTTTTTACCTGGAATTCTCCTGTCTTCTGGTTATATATCATTGTGCCGATAAGATCGGCAGGAAGCATATCAGGGGTGAATTGAATCCTTTTAAAATCAGTGTCCAGTGCCTGTGCAAGTGTGCTGACCATAAGAGTCTTTGCAAGGCCCGGAACCCCTTCGATAAGTATATGTCCGTTTGAGAGAAGCCCTATTAGGATTTTTTCCACCATATCTTTCTGGCCAACAATAACTTTACTGATTTCTGCCCTCAATGGTGACAGTATTCTACTTTCCTTCGTTATTTGTTCCTGCAATTCACGGATCTCATGATCCATTTTTTTCTCCTTTCTGGACTCAAACAGACACTAAGCCCTGGTGCCAGGGTTATGAAACAATAATAAGATATTTTATTTAATGTTTTAAGGGCAACCATTCATGTATTAGTTTTCATAAAATACTTTCAGATTGAAAAAATACATGAATGCGATGGAATTTTTATCGGTAAATTATAGAGTAAACTCCTGGCCCCGTTCAGCAATCACAATATCTTTTGCAAAGGATCTTTTGGCCTCCTTAAGACTGATATTTTTATCATAGGGCGTTATAATATGAGTAAGAATTAATTTTTCGGCTCCTGCTTTTGTTGCAAGCTCCCCTGCCCGTTCAGCAGTCATATGTCCGAGATTTTCAAGTTTTTTATCAGAGTTCTGAAACGTTGCTTCGGCCAGTAATATATGTGAACCACTGCTGAATGAAGAAAGCTCTTCAAAGAACCCAGTATCCGAAGTATAAACAATTGTTTTCTCACCGGTTTTATTCCCAGAAAATCCATCTGTAGAATCATTTTCAAAAGCTTCAAACCTCACTGCAAACGTATTAACCGGGTGTACAGTCTTTTTAAAGCTCACATCCATCCCGTTCAGGTGAAGTTTTAATTTTTCAGTTATTTCTGTTATTGTGAACTCTTTTTTTATTGTTTCTTTTATAAATCTGTATGTTTTTCTGGGGCTTTTTGGCATGTATATTGGCATATGCTGTTGCATGAGTCCTTCGTGTTGAGCAATGTATACAGCATACCGCAGGGTATAGATATCCGATACATGATCAGCATGGAGATGGGAGAGGAAGATTGCATTAATATCTGTGATCCTGATATAGTTCTGCAGTAAAGAAACACATCCTGGTCCGGCATCCAGGAGGTAGTGTTTTCCCTTTGACGAGATTAGGTACGCAGGACATCCTTCGTTTTTCCCTGAATAAGCTGCGCTGGTTCCAAGAATTGTTAATTTCATATATGCTCCTCTGTGATTAATCTGGTGTCTGCAATATTATATTGTTAATCTATAAGCAACGTATTTTGTGTCTTTATATGGAAATTTCTTAACACATACAGTTACATTTTTAATGTTGTACTTTTTTTTAATGAGGAGTGCAATCTTTTCTGCAACAGTTTCTATCAGGTTAAAAGAACCTGATTTCAAAAGGTTCTTTACATCCATTCTTACAGCTGAGTAGTTTATTGTATTGCCTAATTCATCATTTATCATGTTATACTGTGCTTTCGGCTCAACTTCGATGCTTACTAATAATTTTTGTTTCTTTGATCGTTCCTTTTCTGTAAAACCAATGTGCGTGTTGCCAGAAACCTCTTCTAAAATGATTTTTTCCATAGATGAATTCCCTTCGGATGTCAAATATCTAACTATAATTTAAACCCTAATTAGTTTCCGGTGAATAATAATTAAACTAATTAATTATTGAATTTTCTAGACTTTTAATTCAATAAATAGTTAATTTAATATTTCCCAAGATTATCAAGAAAAGAATTATGCACCAAGAACCAATCCAGATGAATGGAAGGAAACGGATAAAAAAATATTGCAATATGAGGCGTTTTCTGTTATGTTTAAATGTATTACTTTCAAGAGGAAATAAATGGATATAAAACTTGCTGAGAGTGACAGGCAAGTAAAGGTCACGTTAAAAGGAGACATCTACGTAGAACAGGCAGATGAACTTGTGGAGGTATTCAATTCTATTATTGAAAAGAGCCCTGAAGAAGTGATAATCGATATATCAGAATTAAAATCAATTACCAGTTCAGGTATAGGGAAGATAGTCCTTCTCTATAAAAGTCTCCGAAAAAAAAATGGAAAGATAAAAATAATCGGTGTGAATGATACGATAATGCAGATTTTTAAAATCGTCAAGCTTGATAAGCTCGTCGAAATAAAGGGCGTATGAATTTACCATCCGTCAGATTACATCCATATTGATGTTTAATATACATTGATAATCTTGAATGTGGCTTGTCCACATTAGTACAAACCAAATTGAAAAATATTTTATTTACAGGCACTAACCATTAATGCGGACAAGCCGCATTCTTGATTTTAAAGATTTCCTTGCAAACTAAAGTTTGTGCCAAAAAAGCAAGGAAATTGTTATTAAGGTACTAATTGGGTATTTTCTTTTTTATAGAAGTGTGTTATTATAAATTTTGATAATGGTAACTATTATATATGCTTTTCTTCATGAATATCTGATGATTTATTAGTTAAGGAAAGCCATGATGTTTTGGAAAAGGAAGAAAGCTGGGGTGGAGAAAAACGATATCACCTTCATCTTAAGATCGTGGGAATACGACTTAAGACAGGAGATGATGGTAAGACGAATTCGTGGGAAAGATCGAAGGATGAAGATACAGATGCGTCTGGATCTTGGTATATTGCAGATGGAAGAGGAAGGAAGACCGGATGGGAAAAAGCCGCATGGGAAGGAATCTCTTCTCGATTATTTTGAAATCATTATAAGGAAGATGTATAAAAAATATGGTACCACTGAAGATTTTTCCCTTGATAACGACGATTGTTATGCGCTTCAGCAAGAAGGCATTCAATTTTATTACAGGTACCTTTGTTTTTTTCAGATAGGGGATTATAGAAGGGCTGAGCGGGATACTGCACGGAATCTCAGGCTTTTCGATTTTGTCAAGAGATACGCATCAGATAAGCATTATATTGAGGAATTCGAGCAATACCGGCCGTATGTATTGATGATGAATACCCGTGCAAAAGTTTTAAATGCTTTAAAATCCAGGGATTCCTCACAGGCTGTAAATGAAATTAATCAGGGGATCAGTAAAATTGAAAGTGTTTATAAAAAAGGTGGATCTGTAAATGGTTACCCTAAAACAGAAATAACATTCCTGAAAAATTGGGCGGATGAGATAATAAAACGGTATACTCCAACAAGGAAACAACGGCTTGTAGAAGATTTAAAGGATGCGGTTGAAAACGAGGAGTTTGAAAAAGCAGCGAAAATAAGAGATAAACTCAACAGGATGAAAGATTAAAATGTAATGTGTTGTGCAAAAGGGAATATCTCATGAAAACTAATCATAAATCCTTCATATTCAATCTCATACACAGGAAATGTTGCATCTAATTTATCAACTTTATCGCTGTAATCTTCTCTTACATATGGTATTACTCACTAATTTACTGGTAATTTTTACCAAGAAAAGGAGTCAGGATTCAGTAGCCAGAATAGTGATTTGCCCTTATAATTCGAAACTTCTTACATAAAAACCCAAAGTTTCTGAGTCCACCCCCGTTTTTTTTAGGACTACAATTGTTGAAATACGAATTCCAAAATTTTTATCTATAGAAATAAAATTGACTTTATTTACAAATTTGGTTTCCGGATCAACTAGTGGTTTTATGGGGATCGAAGAAAGTGTTATAAAAAGAAATTTGCTATACGATGTGATTTATGCAGAGGAATAATTAAAGAAATTATAGTGATTCAGCATCCTCATAAGTCTAATACTGTTCTCACTGT
>Ga0114925_10000359_pt1 | contig 19647 bp, 13 predicted proteins | sample SumtaG_2_FD_87287 | JGI IMG/M metagenome (GOLD analysis project Ga0114925, IMG submission 87287) | Deep subsurface microbial communities from Indian Ocean to uncover new lineages of life (NeLLi) - Sumatra_00607 metaG | ecosystem: Environmental > Aquatic > Marine > Oceanic > Sediment | place... | reverse complement strand
TGCGAAGTCGACAAAGAATATATACTCCCAGGCTCGGAGCTTGGTCGGCCTGGATTCGATTTTAGTCAGGTTAATCTTATTTTCCCGGAAAGGAATAAGCATATCGTGAAGCGCTCCCACCTTATCTTTTACGGAGAAAAGAATGGAAGTTTTGTCTTGTCCACTTTTTCCTGGGAAACTTTTACCTATGACCAGAAAGCGGGTAAAATTTCGCACGTTATCCTCAATACCTTCAGCAATTATTTTCAGATCGTACAAAGAGGCTGCAAGCCGGGAAGCTATTGCTCCGCCCTCAGAGTCTTTCTCAGCCATCTCTGCTGCCTTGGCAGTGGAAAACGTCTCCACCAGCTCAGCATTGGGCAGGTTGTCTTCAATCCAATTTCTGGACTGAGCAATTGCCTGGGAATGAGAATAGATTTTCTTTATTTCCCTGAGCTCACTTGCTCTGGAAAGGAGATTATGGGAGATTTCCAGAAGTAATTCAGAACAAATCTTCAATTCCGAAGTAACAAACATGTCCAACGTATGATTAATCACCCCTTCAGTCGAGTTCTCAATGGGCACAACTCCGTAATCAGAGCGACCCTTTTCCACCTCGGAGAAAACATCGGCTATACTCTTGGCAGGAGTAAAGTTGGCATACTTACCGAAATTCTTAACTGCTGCTAAGTGGGTGAAAGTAGCTGCGGGTCCCAGATAAGATATCCTCAATTTCTTCTGGATAGACCGGGAAACATTCAATATTTCCTGGAAGATCCCTTTCAATGCTTCGTTGGGGAGTGGTCCTTTGTTCTTCTTGAGGAGTCTTTCTACGATTTTCTTTTCCCGATGGGGAGCATAGAATTCCTGTTTTGCCTTTGCTTTCAATTTTGCAATTTCTCGTACTGTTTTGGTTCTGTGGTTCAACAATTTCAAAATTTGGTTATCTACTTTATCAATTTTTTCACGTAAACTTTTTAAATCCATAAACTACCCCCCCCCATCTTTGGAGTAACAGACTTTAGTCTGCGTAGCGGCTGCCATTTATTATTTATCCGCTTGCCGGTGGTTTTATCTCTTCCAGGCTGGGAATCTCGGATAGATCTTTTAACCCAAAATAGCGCAGGAACTCTTGAGATGTTCCATATATAATTGGACGACCCGGCAATTTTTTTCTCCCTGAAATTCTAACCAACTTTTTTTCTAAAAGCGCCCTCAACACATAGGAAGCATCGACTCCCCTTATCTTTTCTATTTCTCCCCGGGTAACAGGCTGTTTATAAGCAATAATGGAGAGCGTCTCTAAAGCAGACAGTGAGAGTTGAAAAGTAGTCTGTGCTTTATAAAGTTTCCTCACCCAGCTTGAGAATTCGCTCCTGGTACAAATCTGGTATCCCTGAGCAATGTTCAGAACTTGCAGCCCGCTATTTCTTAGCTCGTATTCTTTTTGCAAATATTCAACAGCCTCTTTTATCTCGTCAAAGTCACCTCTTTCCATAATTTCGGCCAGCTTCTCTATACGCAAAGGTTCATTAGAGAAAAACAAGAGACACTCGATTATATTTTTTAATTCTTCTTTTTCCATTGCCTTTATGCCGCCAATTCCCGTTTTGCCCTGTATATTCTTATATCTCCAAATAGTCTTGTCTGGCGAGCAAAAACCATTTTCAATCGGATTAGCTCTAAAAGAGCTAAGAAAGTCACTATTAGAAGTCTCTTTGTCCTCTGGCCAGAAAATATGGTCTCAAAATTGATAAATCTTTTATTTTCCAGAAGGTTCAGGATTTCTTGAATTCGGTCTTCAACCTTGATGTCTTCTTGAATTATTTCCCGGACTTCTTTTTCAACCCGAAATACTACTTTCTGGAAAGCATCCATGAGGTCAAAAAGTGTAGCTTCGATGGTATAATCTTCATCCTGAGGAATCAAAGGAAGACGTCCATAAATGTCCCTTTGAATTACCTCTCTCTCCTTCAATATACTGGCTGCTTCTTTAAATTTCTCATACTCCATAAGTCTGGCTGCCAATTCCGCCCGGGGATCCTCGGGCTCTTCCTCTTCAGCTGTTTCCATGGAGGGAAGTAACGTTCTCGATTTTATGTGAATTAAGGTAGAAGCCATTACCAGAAACTCTCCTGCAAAATTCAGGTTTAGCTTCCTGAAGAATTTTATGTAGTTCAAATAGTCGGCTGTAATCTCTGCTATGGGAATATTGAAGATATCAAGCTCGTTTTTCTTAATCAAATGTAACAATAAATCGAGCGGACCTTCAAATACCTCCAATCTCACCTTGTAATCCATCCCTCCTCCTTTTTATAATCCAAACGCTTCTCTCACTTCCTTAAGGGTCTCCTGAGTAATTTTCTGAGCACTGAGACGCCCCTGTTTGAGGATTCTGGCAACCTCCTTTGGATTCGCTTCTAAATCTTTTCTCTTTGCCTGAATCGGTTTTAATCTTTTTATTAGAGATTCGCTCAAAATTTTCTTACATGCTACACAACCTATTTTCCCGCTTTTACAATCAGCAGTTATTGAATCTACTTTCGGAGAAGTAAAAATCTTATGCAGCCCATATACTGTGCACACATCGGGATGTCCAGGATCGTTGGCTCTAATCCGGCTGGGGTCAGTAATCATAAAGCTTACTTTTTCTCGAATAACCTGCGGAGGATCCGACAGGAAAACGCAGTTGTTGTAACTTTTACTCATCTTCCGGCCATCGGCTCCTAAAAGTTTTGGTGCTCTGGTCAGAAGAGCTTGTGGCTCGGGAAAAACGCTCTTATATAAGAAATTGAAACGCCGAGCAATCTCCCGGCACAGTTCCAGATGGGGAAGTTGGTCCTCACCCACAGGCACAGCTTCTGCTTTGTAGACCAAAATGTCTGCTGCCTGCAGAACAGGATAACCCAAAAACCCGTAAGTAGAAAGGTTCTTGTCTTTCAGTTCCTGTTGTTGCTGCTTGTAAGTGGGACACCTTTCCAACCAACTTAAAGGAATAAACATAGAGAGTAGAAGATGTAGTTCCGCATGTTCCAGAACCTGGGACTGCACAAACATGGTACACTTTTTAGGATCGAGACCCGCGGATATCCAATCAATAACCATTTCTTTAATATTGGTTTTAATCCCTGAAGGGTTTTCGTATTCTGTTGTAAGAGCATGCCAGTCTGCTACCATGTAGAAACATTCGTATTCATCCTGTAAAGCTGCCCAATTGGCAAGTGCTCCCACAAGATGTCCCACGTGCAACTTTCCGCTGGGACGCATTCCACTTAAAATTCTTTTCTTGGCCATTTCTAAAATCCCCTTCCTACCCACAATAAGAGTATATTATAAAGAAGCTGAACGACAGGTAGAATTATTGTCCAGAGTAAACCTGACAACAGGAGGAAGAATAAAATAATAAAACCGTAAGGGCGAATTGTCTCATATCTCATAGCCAGGTGGGTTGGCAATAATCCCGAGAGAATCTGTGAACCATCCAGTGGAGGAACAGGAATTAGATTGAACACTGCAAGCAAAAGATTAATCAGAACGCTGAACAGGAGAATTATTATTAATGAATTTTTTATCTCTCCTATAGGCAAGTAGGTGAATATCCACACCAGGAAGGAAGAAATAATTGCCAACCCTATATTGGAGAGAGGACCAGAAGCTCCCACTCTCGCCAGATCCACTCGCGGATCGTTGAAATTGAGAGGATTGATGGGAACAGGTTTAGCCCAACCGATAATGAATGGGGAACGAGAAAGAATTAAAAGGAGAGGAAATATTATCGTTCCTATGGGGTCGATATGTGGTAGAGGATTTAACGTTATTCTTCCCGCATATCTTGCGGTATTGTCTCCGCATCGAGAGGCCATCCACGCATGGGCGCATTCATGAATGACAATTGCAAAAAGTAAAATCACCAGCTTCACTGGCAAAGGAACTATTTGGAAAACAATAAAAGGACTCCTCAATATCTGTTGAAGTATAAGCATGCTCCCATCGGTGAGTTAAACTCCACTCACTCGCACCTCCGTTTGATCGGGCACTCTTTAAAACTTTGATTTTATCAATCTTTTGGGAAATTGTCAAACACAAACTTCGTCTCAGAAGATGGGCTTTTCACAATTCCATCAAGTTTGGCCCAGAGCAATTCCTGCAATATCTTCTTAAACAGAGGACCTTGTTTATACCCCATCTTTTTAAGTTTATCGCCTGTAGTATGAATCCTCACCTTGCGCATTTTGGTCAGATACTGATAGACTCTCCTTTCAATTAATCTGTTCCTCGCTTTTAAAACAATAAATAGAAGCGCTTCCACGGGTAATCCTTGCAACGTTCGATAGAGGAAGCTCGGCTTTAATTCTGATTCTTTGAGCTTTTTTATTATTTCTCGTAGATTCTCTTTTCCCTTGACTATCTTCCTGTTCTGTTCCCTGGAGAGTCTAAAATTCTTACAGAGATTTTTCACTTCTAAGATACTTAATTTTTGCATCAGGATTAGAAAATGGACTATCCAACGTTTTCCGTCTTCTTCCTTAAGAAGAGAGGCAAATCTGGAAAAGATAGTTTTAACTATTTGCAAATCTTTTTTTATCTCTTGAATCAATCTAATTTTGGGATGGATTAACTTAAGAATCCTGAATTTATCCAACCTCAAAATTGCGTTCTTGGGTTGGGGCTCGCTTAGGATGGCGATGATTTCTTTTCTCAGTCTTTGTTTACTTAACCGTCTAAAAATTTTCAGTCTTAGCGCATCCTTCACCAATCGCTCAGTATTTCTATCCGTGGAAAAGCCATATCTCCCTTGGAAACGAATTGCTCGAAAGATGCGAGTGGGATCTTCGATAAAGCTCTTGTTATGTAAAACCTTAACTATTCTCTCTTTCAAATCTTTCCATCCACCGAAGAAGTCGACCAATTCTCCATAATGCTTAGGATTTAATCTCACAGCCATAGCATTAATGGTAAAGTCTCGACGATACAAATCTTCTCTCAGCGAACCCTCCTTTACAGTAGGCAGGGCAGCGGGAAATTCGTAAAATTCCTTTCTTGCAGTGGCAATATCTATCTTAATTTCTCCAGGCAAAGTAACCACTGCGGTGCCAAACCTCTTGTGGGCAGTAACCTTGCCTCCTGCCCTCCTGACCAGATATCGAGCAAAGGATATACCGTCTCCCTCAACAACTAAATCTACATCGAAGTTTTCTACACCAAGTAGAAGGTCGCGCACGAAACCACCAACCAAATAGACTCTGAAATTTTTCTCCTCAGCTATTCTACCCACTTTCACCAGTAAACTCGCTATTTTAAAAGGAAGATTTCTGTTTAAAAGTGGCCCTACATTCTTTTTAAACAGGAGGCTCTCATCGGGTGCGATTTCGGGGGTAACTTTGCTCTTCAGGACTTCTATCAATTTTTTCTCTACATCTCGAAGCTCCATTCCTCTTATTGTGGCCGAAGCTGCAGTGGCATGGCCACCTCCTCCAAAAGCCTGAGTAATTTTACCTACATTTACAGCCTTAATTCTACTACGGGCAACTATGCGAATTCTCTCTTTCGTCCCCAATAACACGAAAATAGTCTCCAGATTTTCGATATCGCGTAACCTATGAACAGTTGTCACCAGATCAGTGATATAGCCTGAAGACTTCAACTTAATAATGGCGATTTCTATTCCATTAATCTTAATTCTCTTTTCCAATCGAAGAAGTTTATTTAATAATTTAACCTGGTTTTTAGTTAATTCCCTGCGTATAAAGTCAGAAACCATGTTCAAATTTGCTCCTTTAGTTATTAGATAAGAGGCTGCTTTTAAATCTGCCGGGGTAGTGGAAGGAAATGTAAAAGACCCTGTATCCTCGTAAATTCCCAGAGCAAGAAGGGTTGCCTCTTCTGTAGAAATCTTGATTCTTTTCTTCTTTATGAGTTCTACCAGAATAGTGGCAGTAGCTCCATAGCGTCCTCCTATGTCCACTGCTCCAACGAGATCGCCCTTAGTGCGGGGATGGTGGTCGTAGAAGTGAAGGATTAATCCGCGATTATTAAGGGCCTCTTTTGCTTCTCCGATTCTTTTAGCAAGGCGTGTATCTACAACTATTAATCTTTTGACTTTTTTAAAATCGACCTCTTTCTCTTTCTTCAGGTCTATCAAATGTGGTTTCTTATATAGATATTCTCTCACGTCCTTATCAGGTGAGCCGGCTAAGACAGCTAAAGCCTTAGGATATATTTTTTTTGCTGCTACAAGCGAAGCCAAAGCATCAAAATCTGCACCAATATGAGTCACGATCAAATCCATTTAGATACGCTCCATTCCCTGTCAGATTGCTTGGAGGACTTCGTCCTTCGTCCCGATTTTCAATCGGGAACACGAGGACTTTAATTTAACCTATTTTAACCAAAAAGTCAAAACCAATCTTCTTATGCAGTAAATAATTTTACCAACCAGGGCCTTTTCGTTATTATGGCTCCTTGAAAACAAAGTTCTTGACAACAGAAGCATCTAATACAATTTGAATAATGAATTGAAAGTTTACCGTCTTTATTCTTTTCCACACATTTAACCGGGCAGTTTTCCAGGCAATGGAAGCAACGGTTACAAAGCTCATCAATTATTTTGGGCTTTGGTGATAGTAAGCTTTTTAGCCACTTCAAAAGAAATAGGGGAATCTTCTGGGAAACATCCTGGGGAATTCGTTTGAAATCTTTTACTTGTAAATCTTCAATTTTTTCCCCTAAGATTTCCATATTTCCGGGAAGAAAAAATTTTCTTTCCACAGCTATTCTGTTAGTAGGAATATCGAATGGATTTTTATAACCGATGAGTTGGCAAGCAACAAAATCTAAAGCCACAAGATTTCTGCTGGCAAGAATTGCTCCTACCTTGCGAGGGATGCCACCAGCCGGGCCATTTCCCTCCATGGCCACAATTCCATCCAGAATTACCAGATCAATCTTTATAGTATCTAAAAGGTCAACAAGCATCTCCGAAAGCAACTCCCTGTTAGGCAATTTCAAATGGAACTCAGTCTTTCTCAGTCCGGGAATGAAACCGAAGTTATTCTTCACTGCTGCAGTAATGTAAGTTAAAGGGTGAGTCTTCAATTTGGGAAGAGAAATTATTACGTTAAAGTTCTTTATCTGTTTAGTAACTGTAAACTTTTTATAGAGATGTCCTTGGCTATTCTCCACTTCCATAACATCATCCTCAAAAGACAAAAGAGGAACACCCGTCTTACGGCTAACTTCCTCGAATCCTGCAGTTCGATATGCTCTGGATAGTCCTGTAATAGTTGCCATTTCCCCGGGACTATCTCCAATTGCCGGGATTCCTCCAGCTTCTTTTACTAAATTAACCACGACCTCGACTAGACTGGGATGAGTGGTTACTGCTTTTTCCGGAGGCCTGCCTGAGAGGAGATTTATCTTGATTAGAACTCTATCTCCATTTTTGACAAACTCGCCAATTCCACCAAGTAAACCTAATAATTTCTTTAAAGAATTCTCCAAAACTGGAAGCTGGTAACTTTCACATCTTGCTAATGCTACCCGCTGAGCCATGTTTTATCTCCATTCTTTTCTCTATCTCAAAGCTTGATTTTGTCCTCAGGTTTATAAGGGCACTTGATGAACACAGCACGAATGGGAGATGGGGAGTCATTCAGGATATCATGTTTTTCTCCTGGTTCCAGCCGGAAAGCCTCTCCTGCTCCCCCCAGATATTCAGTGCCATCGATCATTAATTTGGCTTTTCCCTCCAAGAAATAGAATGTCTCTTCGACTTCTTTATGGTAGTGGGCTCCTAACGACCCTCCGGGTTTCAGGACTAAAATTCCCCACTCTATCCTGGGCCCTCTGAAAAGATACTTGGGACCCGCATCGCCAAAGCGGAATTCCTTCTCGCTTTCATTAACTCTTTCCATATTCCCTCCTCTTTACTAACCTGAGAATGATTCGGTAGTCGCAACCTTTAGGTTGCGTTTATCTGCGCTCCGATAAATCGGAGCGGCTACAGTATCTTCTTTAAAAATAATAAGAGGTCTTCATAACTCACTTCGCGAGGATTTCCTCTGGTGGAGTTGGAAGTGAGAGATTTTTTAGCAAGCTCGGACAGGTCTTCTGACTTCACACCAAATTCTCCTAAACTTTGAGGAATTCCCAGTTCCTTAACTATCCTCTCCACTGCAGAAAGAGTCTTACATGCAGCCTCTTTTTCTGTTAGACCCTCTATTTTCTCTCCCAGAGCAGAGGCAACAGATTTGAATTTCTGAATGCTTGAGGACAAATTAAATTCTATTGCCCGCGGAAGAAGTATGCCGTTTGCCACACCATGAGGAATTCCGTGTAATGCTCCCAAAAATGGGGACACTCCATGAGCAATACCCAAACCAGAATTTGTGAGCACAACACCGCCCAGAAGACTGGCTAAGCACATTTTCTCCCTTGCTTCCAGGTCAGAACCATTATTGTATGCAGAAATTAGAGATTCCCCCACCAGACTAATACCCTTAATTGCCAGAATATCCGTTAGAAGATTCGCTTTTCGAGAAACGTATCCCTCGATGAGATGAGTCAAAGTATCTATTCCGGTTGAGGCAGTTATCTCTTGAGGAAGGTCTACGGTCAAAGTGGGATCGATAATGGCTATCCTGGCAAATAGATAGTTGCTGCGAAAACTCCTTTTACTTCTCGTATTCCTATTGATAATCACAGCATTCCTGGCGACCTCTGCTCCGGTTCCAGCCGTGGTGGGAATGGCAATAAAAGGAAGACCGTATGAATTTATCCTTTTAGTCCCTTTCCCTTCCAGATATTCGGCTATGGAAGCGAAACTCTCCTCAAGCCCGAGTCCGGCAATTGCTTTAGCTACGTCGATAGCGCTTCCACCACCAATCCCTACTACAACTTTGCATTTATTCTGACGAGCGAAGGTTACACCCCTATCCACTACTTCAGTATCAGGTTCTGGAGAGACCTGGTCGTAAAGGACAGAGGTGATTTTCTCCTTGTTTAAGATTCGATTGACCCTATCCAGGATACCACTCTCCCGAAGAGCCTTCTTTCCAGTGACAAGAAGAATAGGCTCTCCCAGAGACTTAACTTCTATGCCCAGTCTATCCAAACTCCCTCTGCCAAAAATTATTCTTGTGGGCAAGTAGAATTCCCACATCTTTCTTTCCTTTATGGTTAAGGTTTCTTTCTTTCTATCTCTAAGAGCCAGGACTCCACCTCTATATCGCCGGGAAGAAGCCTGCGGGCAATCGTCCATTCTCTCTCCGCCTTTGCTTCTTCTCCGAGTCTGTAGTAGATAAAGCCCATATACTTATGAATAAGAGGATTGAAAGGATTAATCTGATTAGATTCCTCATAATTTTTCAGTGCCAGTGTTAACTTCTCCCAAAAAAAGTAGAGAGTAGCTAGGTTGGTATAGGTTGGTCCGTAGTTAGGGTTAACCTCCAAGGATTTTTTAAATGATTCCTCTGCTTCTTTAAATTTTCCCAGTGCGCTATAGGTTTTACCTATCTTATTGAGAATTACATGATTATTGGGTTCTTTTCTCAAACCTTTCTCATATTGAATAAGAGCAACCTTAGACTTTCCTCTCTGACGATACATATCTCCCAGCCGCACATGCCCACGGGCTCCTACTCCTACATACTCTTCCAGTTCATCCACTTCCTCTCCCTCTTCTTTTAACTTAAAGCTATCTAATGCTATTCCTGGAGTCTCTTCCAGTTTCATTTCTTTTAGAAACTCTCTCAAAACGCCCTGAAACTTTTTCTGGTCTATCCCGAAGAATTGGCGGAAAAGTTCGTCCCAATGTTTCTCCACTTTCTCAAGCTTTTCTTCTCTTCCTTTCCAGGCAGTTCTGCCAAGTTCCTGGAGAAAATGGATTAACTTCTTCCTTCCATGATACTGGCGTAGGTAATCTACTGCCAGGGAAACTTCGGCAAAAGCCAGGATTACTTCCTGCCGGCTTTCCAGACTGGGCATACCCCTACGCATTTTCCAGAAATCGATCCATTTTCCCTCTCTCGATGCTCCCAAAAGGGCATTTTTGTAAAGGGGAATTAAATAGTTCGGTTGTTTAACTCTCCACTTTGTCTCATGATACTTAGCAAGACCCTCATTTAACCACAAAGGAATATTGAGTCCCGTTATTTTGGCAATAAGATAATGGATAAATTCGTGAGCTAAAGCATCGAGCCAGCGATAACCGTATACCAAGCAGCGAGGAGAAATAATCATAATTCGGTTAAATTTACAGATTCCAATTGCCCCGGAGACTTCAATCTGCTTCGGGGTGAGACTGGAAGCGTAGGTGAATCCCTCAGTTGTAGGATATATTTCCACCAGAATTTTCTCTTCTGGAAAATAGTTCAGGTCATCTTGTATTTCTTGATATGCTTTCTCCAGAGTATGGAGGGCATAGTCGACGAGAAGATTATCTCTATCGGCCAGGCGAAGTATAAAATGTTCACTTGAATAATTACTAAATTCTTCCGTAATTTCCTTAGTGCCCTCAACAAAAGAGAGGAGTCTCTTTCGCTGCTCAATCCTTGGTTCCATAAGGGATGCAACCTGGAGATACTGCAACGCTTTATCATAACTTCCCTGATAAAAATAGGCTAATCCGAGTAATCTGTAGGAGTCGGCTCTCTCCGGTTGCTCGAGCACGGCCTTTTGAGCAAACTCTATTGCTTTCTCCACATTCCATTGATTTAAGTATTTTTCACCATCAACAATTATATCCCCACCATAAAGTAAAGTAGGAAAGGTTAATAAAAAAATAGAAATTATTAATTTCATCATATTAATGTTTATGCCACATTTATTTTTGAAATTGCCGACGTTTTCACTCCTCAAATATACTCTATTGTACTGGGAGGCTTGGGAGTAATATCGAAGAGGACTTTGGTCACCGAAGGTATCTCTTCAGTAATCCTCTGTTGAATTTTCTCCAGAATTTCCCAGGGGATTCTACTCACAGAAGCAGTCATTGCATTCTTAGACTCGACACTTCTGACCACTATTATGTTACCAAAGACTCTCTTCCCCTCAACCATTCCCGTGGCTCTATCTTTCATGAGAACTGCAAGTGCCTGGAAGGGTTTTAACTCTTTTATTTCTTCCTCTACGATCCTGGTTGCTTTCCTGACCATCTCTACCCTCTGAGGATTAACTTCTCCTATGATTCTCGTAGCTAAACCAGGTCCAGGAAACGGCATTCTCTGGTGAATTTCTTCCGGCAACCCTAATTCTCTGGCCACATCCCTTACCTCGGGTTTATAGATTTCTCTCAGAGGCTCGATAACTTGAAATCCATAATCTGTGGGATCGATTCCTATCTGTTCCAGAACGTTATGCTGAGTCTTAATACCTCTTTTAGTTTCTGAGACGTCCGCAGCTATCGTGCCTTGAATGAGGTAAGAAGCTCCATTCTCCTTTACCGCCTTTCCCAGTGTTCTATAAAAAGTATCTCTGAACTTTTTCCTCTTCTCTTCAGGGTCCTCGATTCCTTTAAGCGCTTTGAAGAATTCATCCCTGGCATTAACTATTTTAACTTCTACACCTAAATTCCCTAACTCCTCAAACACTTTAGTAGGCTCACCTTCTCTCATCAGCCCGTCGTCAATAAAAATAACAGTTAATTTTTCTCCTAGCGCTTTATGTGCCAGAAATGCACAGGCTACGCTATCCACTCCTCCTGAAGTAGCCACTACGGCATTCTTATCTCCTACAATCTTTTTTACCTCCGAGAGTTTCTCTTCGATAAATTTCTTCACTTCCCACGCCATTTAAACATCCTCCTTTCTTAACGCTCCGATGAATCGGAGCTACTCCTTTTGATTCTACTCTGTGAGGCGCCGGTAGTACTGTTTAATCAGTTCTTTGTAAATTTCTGGATATTTCTCTTTGAGAGCTTCCAGAAGTTCCTGGCGGAATTCCTTGGGTGGTTGGTACTCGTGAGCTTCTGGAATCTTTACATAGCCTTCCCTGAATCCCATCCTCCCTCCAGGAAGCGTCCCTCCTCTTGGCTGAAGGAAGCCCACCAGGGGTTTCCCTCCTTTCTTTGCCAGTTCCATCAATTTTTTAGAAGCAGCAGCAAGACCTTCTTTTCCCTGAGCCAGATAGTAAAGAGCTTCTCTCTCCTTTTCTAAGGCTGGCTCGGTCCTCTTCTTCTCCAATTCTCCAGAAGCTTCACCCATTGCCAAAGAAGCTTTCTCCATATTAGAGATAATTTCTGGGCCAATGGCAGAAGTCTTGCCGGAAAGTTCCTCTAACTTCTGTTTCAGTTTTCCAGTGCGGCTCTTCAGCTCCTTCTGTTTTTTGGCCAGGATCTCAAGTTCCAGGATATCTTCTTTTTTAAACACTTCGATTTCTTCTTTAAATTCTAATAATTTTGCAATCTCCTCTTCTTTCTTTCGGAGGTCAACAATCTTCTCTCTAGTCTCAGAAATATCCCTCTCCTTCCCTTCCCAATTCTCCCTCAAGGATAGAAGGCTCTTCTCTTGAGGAGTCAACTCTTTCTCTTTCTCTTTTTCCTTAGATAATTTAGAAAGCTCATCTGAAATTTTTTCTTTCTCCTTCTCAATCTTAAGGATGAATTTATCTACAAGCCCCAACATACTATTTAGGCGTTCGATAGACTCTTTTAATAACTCTCTTGCCCGGCGAGGAGTCTCTCCAGATAGCTCACTGAGAACTTTCTCCATCCTCCTCAACACTACGGACAGATTCTGATAGAGAGCAGGATACATCTTTATATACTTCAATTTCCTTTTTAGGTTTCCCTGTAATTTTTTCGTCTTTTTTATTACCTCCTCTTGTAACTTAGCTAACTCCTTTAACAGGGATTCTTGCTTCTTAAATAAAGCTTCCAGCCGTTTCTTATCGAGTTGGTTGGTGCGGTCAATCAATTCTTTTTCTTCAGCAATTAGTCTTTCCAACTCCAGAGAATATTCGTTTGCCTTTTGAGACAGTTGGGATGACGCACCAAAAGATGGGACCTGACTGGCAGCAGCTTGCAGGATGGCCATCGTTGAGGAAAGCGTTCTAAGCAAGTTCTTAGCTATATTCAACGCAGCTTCCAGGTCTCCCTTGGCGATTTTATCAGCCATCTTTTCTATATCACTGGACATTTCTGCCAACTCGAGACTTTTGATTGCATCTTGATTGATGAATTCTTCTGGTAAAGTTTGCGGTAACTGGGAAAGGCTTTTTGCCAGATTGGCCATAAGTTTTGAGATTTCCGCCAGGCTCTTTTTAAGTTCCTCCAATTTATGTTTATCTATTTCTTTTCCCATCTCTTCCAACTTTTGAGTGAGGTCTGCTTGACTTTCTAACAACTCCTGGGCTGTCCCCAGTACATCGCGCATTTTCTCGTCCTGAAGAAGGTCCTGAGCTAAAAGAGACATCTTTTCCAGTTCAGAAATAATCTCTTCTTGATTATTCTTCACCTTTTCCATATATTCTTTTCTATCGGCTCTTGTTGCTTTCACTGCTTCAGACATTGTAGATAAAACCTCTGCCATCTTTTCATCTTTCAGGTACTGAAGATTTCCTTCCATGTTTTTATATTCTGAATATACTTGAAAATTGCCCAGAGGGTCTGCCTCCATGCGCGGAAGAAGCTCTTTCAAATAATTGAGCAAGTCTTCGGTTAACTTTTCAATTCTTCCCTGGTCAGCCTGGATGCTTTTTAATTCTTCCACGCCTTGTGTTTCGTTCCAATCTTCTACTTTACTTTTTGCTACAATCTGGTCTCCCAGAATACGCAATATCTCTTCTCTGAAATGGTGTTCCATCTGTTCAATATCTTCGTGTTCCTTAAGGTAGCTGAATACCTCCAGGTAGTAGGTTTGGGAAAGGCTGCTTTTTGGCCCGGATATAGTATCGTTGTCCCAGGCTTCTAAATAATAACTGATTAGCTCACCAGGATGCAAGTCGAGCTTTTCCATCTCCCACTGGTAATCGAGTAGTTTCTGACCTACCGAGGGTTGGAATCGCTTAATTCTTATTCTCCCGGGCTTCATGGAATCGTAAGTTTCACCTGTTAACTTCTGGTATACAAGGTCTATCTGGCTTAGTCCGAAGTCATCGCTCGCCTCATAAGCAAGCTCAACTTTGCTCTTCTCTGAAACTGTCAAATCGCAACCAGGAGCAATAATCTTTATCTGAGGGGGATTGTCAAGAAGCGTCTTTATGTAGTGCTTGATTGGCCTGGGATTCGTATAACCCTGAGTGTCTTCCACTTCCACCCAGTAAACTCTCTCGCCAGTGAGAACTAAACCCCCTTCCAGGTACAAATCTTTCTCAATTTTGAGGGGTAGTCTCTTTCCATCATCGGTTAGAAGGAATCCTTTCCTTATGGGCTTATTAGCCTTCAAAGTCATTTGCACTTGAGTTCCCAGTAGTGCCTCAAGGTTCCCGCTGGTCTTCTCCATCTTCAACTCAGGCAATCCTGTATAGGAAGGATAGATGTATTTGACAGAAACGTCTCCTACTTCCGGAAGGATGACTACACTGATAGAGTAAGTTTGAGTGCGCAAATCTTTCCACTTAATAAAATAATCGATTGGTTGAGTAATCTTCGAGAATTTATAGGAGAACTTACGAGTTTCTCCTTCTGAGTATGCTTCTCTAAGCATTTTGGCTCTTTGCCAGTTGCCTCCGGAAATCTTATAGATTAAGTAAGGAGTTTTCCCTCTCTGGAAAATCTCCACACCAATCTTCTGACCTTCGCCGTGTAACACTTCTACGTTCCCTGGAGTAACCTGCAGCAACCGATTCACCTGTTCATAATCTAAGGGCCTCAAAAGCCGGGGAAGTGAAAAGGGAAGAATACGCGGTGGAAAGAAAAGAAGAAAAGAGAAGATGAGAGAAACTGAAAGACTTATAAAGAAAAATTTCTTAAGACGCTTTATATCTTCTACCTCAAAAGTATTAACGATTTTCGCCTTTTGGGAAGTCCTTCTAATAAGTTCACCAATCAGTGCTTTAGATACATAGACTTCATCTCTCAAGCTTGCTATGGGAAAGAGCTGTATAGAATTTATTAAATCGTCTCTTAAGGCGGGGTACCTTTTCTGAATTTTGAGGGCAATCTTATTCTCGGTTAAAGGGGAAAGTAAAGGAATAACAATAAATTTTACTATGAGAATAATAATAAAAAGAATAAGACCTATAAGAAAATAGAGGCGCACCGTGGAATTAAACGAAATTGAATAGTCTAAAATGCTAAAAACTATTACCAATCCCAGAAGAATGGAAAAGGACAAAAGAATTCCCTCAATTAAACCTTTGATTCTTATCCATCTTTTGACCTTGCCAATTATTCTAATCAATTGGAAATAGGCATCGACCATTTTCCCCTCTTATAGCATCCCACTTCTCCGGCGAATATACCATTCTACACCCAACAATATACACAGAAGAAGAAAGATAAAAGGATTGTTCCACACAGCTACTACTCTCTTCACTACAGGAGCAACCTCTTTTACTTCAGGTAAAACTATCTTTTCCGATTCAATACCACTAATATGGAAATATTTTCCCTCAGTTAAATTTGAGAGTTCTCTCAAAAGTGGCTCGTTCAGTTGGGCATTTTCCCACTCCACAGAAGGAATGGCCACTTTACAGAAAGCAGTGTCTCTGCCGAGAACTTTCGAGCCTTCCCAGGCTGTAGCAGTAAATGTATACTTTCCTTCTCGCTCGGCTAAATAATTAGTTCCATATTCCCCACGTCTATCTGTTGGTGAGATGCTTCCTAAATCAATCCTCTTTCCTGAAGGGTCTACCAATTCTACATACACCCGGGCATGTTCACTGGGCCTATAGTATTTGTTAAACACCCTGATAGATAAAAGAATCTCTTCCCCTTTTGCATAGGTTTTCTTGTCTGTATTTAGATGGACGAGTTTTAGTTGGGGAGATTTCACCAGCCAGTGAACAGCTTGATGCCAGAACCGTTCATAATAGGCACCTGTGCCACCTCTTCCCCGAGCCTGAAAGCTCCATCTCCAGGTACTATTGGAAGCCACACTCATTACCCTCCCTTTACCTTTTTCCCAAACAGCAAGTATTACCAGATTTCCGTACTTATTCTTAATTAAAGGATGGATTCCTAAAACAATGGCATCAGGCTTTGCTTTTAACAGACGATTGCAACCATCCAACTCCGGCATCCTTGCCCATATCTGGCTATTTTCTCCCGGGTTATCGGATAATCTCAGAATTGGATGCCTGGCTTCTCTGGTTAACATTTTGAATTTACCGTCTATAATAATGTTTCCTTTTACCTCCTCCATTTCCACCGGCAATATCTCTTCAATCGGCGTCCCTTTATATCTTCCCCGGGCAAAGGAGTTATCTCCACCTATCATCAGAAAGCCTCCCCCTGTTTCCATAACGAATTTTCGAATGTTCTCCAGGTACTTTTTGGGAATTCCGAAACGGGTATAGGTAAAATTTTCAAATATAAGTAAATCGAAGTTGAATATCTGTTTAGTAAATATTTCTGTCGTAGGAAAGGGAATCAAGGAAAGCTGATTTTCCGGCACTATAGAGATATTTTCGGGATTACGCAGGATTATAAAAGAGACAAGTTCTATGCTGGGGTTGCTCTTCAAAGCAGTCCTTAAAAATTTATATTCCCAGCTTGGCTGTCCACAGATGTAGAGAATTCTAATTTTATCCCGCAGTACCTGGAGAGTGAAATCTTTTCTGTTATTGGCAAAGGAGATCTCACCCCTGTAAGAGGGAACGGAAACTGTATAGTTAAAAGAGCCTGTCGAGCGGGGAGTGAATCGCAAACTCAAAGAGACCTCTTTCCCGTCTTCGGGCATGCGAACTTTCTTTGTCTGGAGTATCTCCGTCTCTTTCTTCAAAATAACCGATATCTCCTTATTTTCAAATCCATAACTTCTTATGTTCACCCCTATATCTGTGGGAGTATTCTTGAAAACAAAATCGCTAACTTGAACTTCGGAAATTTGCAAATCCTTGAATTCTCGGGGATTCCCCACACCGACGGAAAAGATAGATGCAGGAATCTTTTCAGTTACCAGACGGGGATCTCTTCCTACATTATGAGCTCCGTCTGTAAGGAGGAAAATTCCCGCCAATCTCTGACCACGAAGTTCTTCTTCTAAGCCATCCAAAGCCTGTCCAATATCTGTCGATTTTCCTTGAGGAATTGACCGCAGGATTTCTTCTACTGTAGCTCGCCTGAAGGTGGAGGCGAAAGTAAAGAAGAGAAGATTATATTTCTCTTTTAACCCTTCGAGTAAAGGACCTTTCAGAAATTCTTTGACCAGAGAGAACCGGGAAATAGGATCCTTCACTCCCATGCTGCTTGAGGTATCTATCAAAAAAGCGACGCTTGCTTCTTCATCCGGTTTCTCTTCTATAGTTCTTACTGGCTCAAAGAGAAGGAATATGAGAAGGAGATAGATTGATAGCCTTAGGATAAAAAATAGACCTTTTCTTTTTTCTACCCATTTGAAATTCCAGTATAAGAGAGCTACTAAGACGAGAATAGTAGCTATTACCAGCCACAGCCTATTAGGGTCTAAAGAAAAATGGAGAGTACCCACAGTTAACCTTCTCCCCCCTCCCTGGTCGGGCACCATTTATGGTGCCGTCTTGCGAGTTTTCAGTTTCTGTTGAATATAGGGTTGATGAATAGCATCCCTCTTATATGTGCCAGTTAAAGAATAGATAATGACGTTTAAAAAGAGTTTCATTGCTTCCAATCTTTGCAATTCTCCACCGGGAACACATTCGTAAAGCCAGTTCCCTAACCTATCTCTAACCCAGGCTCCTCCCAGGTCATTCTGGGAGTAGATTACCACTGTTTGACCATCAATATCGATGCCTTCCAGATAAGGATTGCCTACTCTTCGGCCAACAACACGGGGCGATAGATAGAATGAACGAAAAATGGCATGGTCTGGAGGAATCCTTTTTAGCTTCCCATGGGGAAAAAGTTTTTCCAGTTCCCTATGCACCGCTTTGTCGAAGCCGAGATTTTTCCCTGCGGAAGCATCGTCTATAAACAGTAGGCCTCCACAGGATAAATAACGCTTGAGGTTCTCTATTTCTTGCCGAGTGAAGGGAGGAAATTCCTCGTGGCCGGTCATATACAGAAAAGGAGAAAAGAAAAGTTCTGGAGCATTCAATGATAACTCTCTTCTTGCTCCTTGAGCCTTCACACTGGTAGTTGTCATCAGGTAGTGGAGAATCTCCTTATATGCTGTAGGATAGGGATCCCAGTCTCCTCCTTTATACCGTAATTGGCTGAACACAAACCTGTCCCTCTGCTCGGCTGGAAGAGGACTGGCAAGCAAATTACAAATAACTATACCTATAACCAGTAGCGAGCCAAACTTCCCTTGTCCCATCACAAACTACCTCTTTCCCCGTGGATTTGCCAGAAAAACCTCTAAAAATAGGAATCCCACTAAAAGAAAGGTTAAATTTTTGGATATTTCCTTTCCATAGAGGAGTTGTAGAATCTCCTTTTCTAAATTAGTCAAGTCATCGATTATTTTAATAGGTGTGGCGAGAAAAAGTTTTCTTATTTCCCTGGTTCCCATTTTGGCCAGGTCAGACTCATTGCTTTCTATATTGAGGTTAAGCGGTAGATATTTATTATTCCATTTTCCATCCGCTATGTATGAGAGCTGATAGATACCGGGCACCTCCACAGGGCCAAATTCTATACCAGAGAAATCTCTCTTCTGGACGGGAATTACTGAAAACTTTTTTCCCTGAGGACCGATTATTTCTACAGATGGAGGTAATTCTCCCGGGCCCAGTTCATATCTTATTTCCTCGCCAACAAGAAAAGTTCCCCAAGGTTCTTCCCTTAAAGTAGAGAGAGCCAGGTAGCGAACCATCTGTTGGATTAAAGGCAAAAAGACTGGCTTGCTGGGCAAGTTATTCCAGTCACGGTCTAAAGTAGAAGTGAACAGTAACACCTTCCCTGCCCCGGGATACGGCAGTTCTCCCTCGATAAGTAAAGGTAGTCCATCCGCAAGACCGAGAACCACATTTGCCCAAGGTTTAACCTGAGTGGCGAAGTATTGGTAGAATCTTGTTCGGGTTAAATCTCCCTCTTTCCCTTGGGCAAAAACCTGTAAGATTGGGTGAGTAAAGTCTTGAAAATCAATCGCTTTGAATTCTCTTTCTCCTTTAGATTTTCCTTTAACTTCCACCAACTCAGCTGGCAGGAGGTTGTCAAAATTAAGATTATATTCTTGGGCATTCACGTTATCACCCAGGGAGAAGACGACTCCCCCTCCTTCCCGGACAAAATTTGTGAGTCTCTCCCTTAAGGAACTGGTAACTTTTCCCACATTAGCCAGGAAGATTACAGAAAAATCATCTAATTTCTCTTGGGGAAATCCATCCGGCGTGACCACCTTCACCACTAATGGTGACTGTATAGTGGAAACTTCGGAGGTGGTCGGTGAAAGGCTGAGTGTTAAATAGAATGTCTCACTGGAAAAAGAGGAAATTCCCGGATGGCCATCAATCAGGAGCACCTTAATTTTTTCTAATGCTTCTGCTTTAAAGTAGAATCTATCGTCAGATGGGAGACTGTCTTCCTGGATCTCCACCTTTCCCAGATAAGTTCCCTCTCGAGGGAAATTATAGAAGAAATCTTTACTG
>Ga0114925_10000358_pt1 | contig 19667 bp, 13 predicted proteins | sample SumtaG_2_FD_87287 | JGI IMG/M metagenome (GOLD analysis project Ga0114925, IMG submission 87287) | Deep subsurface microbial communities from Indian Ocean to uncover new lineages of life (NeLLi) - Sumatra_00607 metaG | ecosystem: Environmental > Aquatic > Marine > Oceanic > Sediment | place... | reverse complement strand
TGACCTTGATGGCAATTTCGCGATCGAGGTTGGTGTCAAAACCCTTGTAGACATGCCCCATACCGCCGCGACCAATGAGGCCCTTGATAGTAAAGCTGTCGATATTTGAAGGGGTTGTTGAAGTATCTGAAGGCGTCGAATGCCAGTTTGTTGTCGCTTGTTGAGGTGAATTACCGCTTTTTGGATCGAAGGTAAGAGTTTCAGAGAGAGGTGAATTTGCTGAGTGCGTGTCGTTTGAACCATCCTGAATTACCAAGCAGCAGAATGGATCACCCTTGTGCATGCAGCTCTTTTCTTCAATCACTATGGTTTCGTCATAGTGGTCTGCCAACCCGCGGATAATGCCTTTTGCAAGCATGCATAGCCTTCGGCCCGACGAGTAGACAAGATGAAGTTCATTTGGCGAATGTCGTACTGTTTCAAGCACAGGTGGTTCCGCACCAAGCTTTGCGGAACGTACCATCGTGTGAATGATGTCTTCAGTGTTTTCAATAAGATCAAGCGTTCGCCATGTAGGGTCAATATTCTGGCTAGCGACTTTGATGAGGTGTGGTGCCAGAAATTCACCAAATCTTTCAATGAGCGCGGGCAATGTTTCGCCGCATGTGTCGGCAATTTTTTGTAGAAGCTCAACAGCATCTTCATCCGGGTACACCTCATTCGGAAGGTACCTGCTATCACTCGCCGTCACCGTCTCTCGAAGTTGTAGCCATGTGGTCTTACCGGAAGTGGCTTCATCAGCAAACTTTTGAATGTAGAAGAAAATGATGCCGTGCACGAATAAATCTCATTTGCATTGCCAACAAGTTTGGTGGTATCAAACCTGGTCGCCTACCTACTATGACTGAAAATGTAACATACCTGAGAGCCTCAAGAGAAGCTAGTTGTGGCCTTTAAGGGGTTCTTATAAAAGAGTTATCGCAACTGGTAGAGACGGTCCCGGTAGAGTAAGAGTCCATGTGCAGCGTGGTAGAGAGCACCGCACTCAATATCGATATCTGCAGTTTGCTCAAGTGTAATTACTAAACGTTCGGCAGCACGTAATACCCACGGCTCGCAAAGTCGCTCCGCAGGAAGAGCAACAGCCAAGAATTCGAATATATGTCCACTTGAACTAAGTTTTGCAAAAACATCAACAGACGAAGCTGGTCGTTCAAAAAAATGTGTCGAGAAACTACCATCTGCTTGCTGAAAGCGACGCGATAGGTCGATGCTATCGGTTATTTTAAGCGATGCTGCTTGCCATGGTTCTGGGAGTTTCTCGCCTGCTTCTGGATGTCGGCTCCGGTATGTATTCACTGCGGTTGCCAATCCGTACAAACGGTGCGATCCACCACAGGCACTCGAGTGCAGGTCGGCATCAAGTTCCATTTCAATGACTCGGGGCAGATTCCATGTTTCTCCATTCGCTGCCTTCCATGTTTCGTCTTCCTCGAGATATGTGGCGAATGCCATCAATGTCCATGTTGCTTCTTGGCCGACATGAAGATCAGCCTGTGCTTGTCGCAATAAGTCATTAACAGTTGCAGGCGTTTCGCCCACAATAAGTTCTGTTTCAAGTGGGATTCCCCTGGTGCCACATTGTGAAAGATACCCAAGCCACTGATCCTTATGGCCTTGTCCAACGGTGCTTCCCTCCTCAACAACCGCAATGACTCCGTGCTCACCGCGTCGCATTTTCCACCCTTGGAGATTTCCACCTTCAAGCAAATACTCCAGTGCGGGAACGGGCGTGGATTTATGCCGGATAGTAAATTGTTTGCCGAATGCGAGTATTCCATGAACAATTTGCCAAGCTCCTTGAAGATCCGTTGATAGTTCTCTTTCGTTTTGGGTCTGCTTGAGTATGTTTGTAATTCGTTTGCACAAATTATCTGGGTTAATTGTCGTAAGTTCACTCTGATTAATTGACTCTTGTTTGTTTTTTCTGCATCCAGCAAAGACTAAGGAGAATATCATTGCACTAGCAACGACCATCAATTGGAGATGTTTTGATTTAGAAAACATGTTACTGTTAATGCGTTCCTTGTTGACACGGATACATTACAGCATTGTTTCGCAGTCTCTCTTGTGCAAGTAAAAGTTCGTCATCGTGATGCAAACAATGCTGTACGTAGGCCTGCAAAGTCTGTTTGTAGGAGGGAATGTAATGTTTCAAAGCCGAGCAGTCATTGATTTTTACGAAAGGCGATGGCGGCCTCACGTTCAGTAGACTGCACTCGCTCTCTACTCGTGTAGTTACTGATTGAGTGAATAGAGAAGAATATTGAGTGCGATTTTCTCTGCGTCTTCACGATCATAGCCGGTACATTCCATCGAATTCTGCTTTTCCAGCGCGCAGGATATATCGTACGGTGAGAAGATTACTGCCCACCGGTCACCGATTCGAATGCCTTCTAATTGCGGTGGCACTGCTCTTTTCTTGGAAGACAGTGGCCCCTCACCGGCAGTTGGGGATCGTAGTGTCACTCGACGCAGGTCAAATCCTCCGTAGGTTGATGCTGAGAAGAGCGGGTCATCGTTTGGGATTGCTTCAATGATGTGATCAGGTAATGCAGCAGAGAACTCTTTTCGGAAAGCGTCAGTAAAAGGTTGAGATGCGCAGACGCTGTCGGCAAGCAGCGTACCTCCTCGTTTAAGAAATTCTTGAAGATTTTTTCTTTGCACATCATCAAATGCAAATGCTTGTCTGCCATGCATAAAAAGCATGTGATGCTTAAAGATTGCTGGATCAATGAGATCGAGTTTTATTGGCGTGTCATCAACAAGTATTCCAAGTTCTCGTGCAGCAGCTCTAAGGATGTTTGCTAGTGCTTTGGGTGCGGCGTCACAAAGCCCGCCATGGCGCAACTTTCCAATAGTTAGTTGGCCTCGTCCAATTGAATCTTGCTGAACATCTTTTGGTTGGGCTTGCGCAAGTAATTCATCTTTCTTCTTCAGTTCACGATTTGTTGCGTAGGCGATGACATTTGCCCCGATTGCCAAAGATGCATCAATTTGCTTGCGAATGGTTTCATCGAATTTGTCGTAGGAAGGTCCTGCAAGTTCCCAAAGACAAGACAGGCTTGGAAGATGGGGGGATTCATTTTCTGATTTACCCAAAGGTGCGTATATCAGGCAAGTGCGGCATCCGTAGTCAACACCGAGTAACGGTCGTTGAAATTCTGGGTCAACACTTTTTTCGGCGTACCACGCCGGATGTTCGGGTGGAAGTAAACTCAGTTGATGCTCAGGTTCAGGGAATATTTCACTAACCAGTTGGCGGAAAGACTTGTCAAAAGATGCTCCATCAGAACAGGTCGCCTCGGCAAAAATAAAGCCACCTTGGTCAATATATTGCCGCAATCGGAGGCCTGGTTCTTTACCAAGATCCAAGCCGGCGGTACCTCCGATCCAGAGAACAGGTGACTGAGCAAGGTCCTGAATAGTCGCTTCCTGTGTATCGAGAACATGCCACGAAAGGCCCGCCGGATAATCCTCACGCCATCTTTTCTCAATGAATTCAACGAGATGTGGAATGTCATGACCGTGCTGGTTCCAGTCATTTCGAGGACCGTGGCGGCTTTTGGCAATAACTACAGGTCTACGACCCTTTGCAAGGAATAGCAGGGCAAAACTTGTTGCCACGATAGCATCTTCAGACCCTTTACTTTGAAAACTTCCAGAAAGCGGGTCCTGAGATGAGACAAACATCTTTGCACCTTCCAGATACCAGTCATGAGTGCCAATGAATCGCCTGGCAGTAAACCGCCCTACACGCTCCAGACCGTAAAGGTAGTAACGGAGCCATTGCTGCCCACCCGGCGGATTTCTGGTTACAGAGAAATTTTTACCGAGCCATCGCAGTCCATCTTCCAGAGGTTTTGTCGAAGATCCACCACCGCAACATGAAATATTTGATCCATTTACAAATGCGTCTGGCCGCTCGGTATGTTCATTCGTTATCCAAATACTTGCGATACCTGCGCATGTCATACTGCCAGTGCCACTGCCACCCCCGGCAGTGTAGCTCCATGAGCCATCAAGGCGCTGGGCCGCCTCCCAGTATTTTTGTGATAACTTCCATACATTTGGGTTGATCTGCACGCCTGCGCGTTGGGCTTCGTGTAATCCGAGAATCGCAAATTGGGAGTTCGAGTTGTCAGCACCCGAACGATTTGCTCCGTACGACCAGCCGCCGGTTACTCCGGGTCCATTCGATTGGCGATCTTCAAGCCATCTGGCATTTCGTTCAAGAATGGCCAGGTCTTGCTTTGGAGAAACCATCGCGAGGGCTTGTGTTTGCAATGAAACCGAATAGGTGTCGGTAGGTGTCTGTTCCCTCAGCCATGTAAGTGACTTCTTCATCGCAGGCTCGTCAGCATCGACTCCCGCGTTTGCAAGCGCAAGAACAACCAGCGCAGTTGCCCCGACAACAGTTTCATCCGTCCGCATTGCTGACTTCCACGTACCGTTTGGGCTCTGCTGGCGTAGAAGCCAGTTTTTTGCCTGCTCAATAGCATTACTTATCTGCTCAGGGCGGAGTTCAACTTCGGCCGAAAATGCAATGTGCACAGGCACGAGTTGGATGGTCGCAAGCAACACGACTAACGAGATCTTCTTGTAACCGCTCAATAAGATGTGATGCATGAAGCTTTCATAATAAGGGATAGGTAGCTGTCTCACGTGCCTTCTTATCGCTGCGCCACCATTTTTGTTTGCCTCTTGGTGGCACAAAGTCCGATACTTTAATGATACGTGGTTAGTGATTTTATCACTTCTACTACTGTGTTCACAATAATTCCCGTAAGGAAGGAAAACGACTTCGTGTCGACTGCTGGAAAACAAAAGTCACTCGATGACGTGCTGCAGGAATTTTCCCAGCATAGACTGCTTATGCAGGAAGAGCTTCAGAAGATCATTGTCGGTCAAGACGAAGTGATCGAGCAGTTATTTGCTGCGATCTTTACACGAGGCCACTGTTTGCTTGAGGGGGTTCCGGGGTTAGCGAAAACCTTAATGGTTTCGACGGTAGCAAGAATTCTTGATGTTGATTTCAAGCGAGTTCAATTCACGCCCGATTTGATGCCGTCAGATATAACAGGAACCAACGTGCTCGATGAAGACGAGTCAGGCCGTCGTAATTTCAGGTTTGTAGAGGGGCCTATATTTACGAATGTTCTACTCGCAGATGAAATCAATCGTACACCACCAAAAACACAGGCGGCTCTACTTCAGGCGATGCAGGAGCGAGAGGTTTCGGTTGGTCAGGAAACATACCAGCTGCCGGATCCTTTTTTTACGATCGCGACGCAGAATCCAGTAGAGCAGGAAGGTACATATCCTCTTCCCGAAGCACAGCTTGATCGATTTATGTTTAACATCAAAGTTGGGTACCCAAACGCAGATGAGGAAGAGCGTATTTTGATGGCTACCACTCGGCCAGAGCGACCAGAAGTCAGGAAAGTTCTCTCGGGAAGAGCAATTACAAATATTCAAAAACTTGTCGCTGGTGTTGCCGTAAGTGAGTACATCGTTAAGTACGTTGCGACACTTGTCCGCTCAACACGACCGAAAGATCCTGAGTCACCTAAGTACGTTACAGAGTTAGTTGATTGGGGGGCAGGCCCACGTGCTGGTCAATTTTTGATACAAGGCGGAAAAGCGATGGCTGCTATGGATGGACGATTTAGCGTGTCTATTGAGGACATTCGCCGGATTGCCGTGCCGGTGCTTCGGCATCGGATATCGACAAACTTTCAGGCTCAAGCAGAAGGCCTTACAAGTGAATCACTTGTTCAGAGGCTGCTGCAAGAAGTTCCTGAGCCTTCGGTTCCTCCGTTGGTGAAATGAGTGCTGCATGTCACGTGCTGTAGAAGAGTATCTCAAGCCCGATGTAGTGCAGCAGATTGCACGGCTCGATCTGCGTGCCAAGTTTATTGTGAAAGGCTTTCTTCAGGGGCTCCATGCGAGTCCGTTTCAGGGTTTTTCGGTCGAGTTTAGTGAGCATCGGCGGTATGCAGCCGGTGATGATCCAAAAGATATTGATTGGCTTATCTTTGCAAAGACAGATAAGCATTACATAAAAAAATATGAAGCTGAGACAAACATTACCGGGTATCTCGTAGTGGATACGAGCGGCTCGATGGGATACACCTATCGACAGCAATTCACAAAGCTGGACTATGCTATTTCGCTAGCATCAGCGCTTTGTTGGCTTATGGTTCACCAGCAAGATCCTTGCGGCTTGATGGTTTTTAGTGAAAAAATTACAGCGAGTTTGCCTGCACGATCAAGACGAAGCCAGATTTCAGAAGTTCTTTCCCTTTTGTCGAAGGTCGAGGCTACGGGTGCGTCTGAAATTTCTTCTAGTTTATTGCAGATTGGGGCAATGCTTCGTCATCGTTCGCTCTTGATGATTTTTAGTGACTTGCTGGCAGAACCACCAGCAATTCGTGATGCGCTGCTTCGCCTGCGTCATCGGAATCATGACATCATATTATTTCACGTGCTTGATGAAGCAGAGGTACGGTTTCCTTTTCAAGGCATGGTAGAACTTACTGATCCAGAAAGTAGCGAGAATATGGTTGTTGATGCCGATGCTGCTCGTCGTGACTATGTAGCTGGCGTTGATGATTTTCGAGAACACTACAGGCATATTTGCCAGCAAGCGGGAATCGATTACGTACCTCTTGATACGAGTATGCCGTTCGATGCTGCTCTTATGGAGTACTTAATTAATCGTCAGCAGCGAGCTTAGGTGCACACGCCCATTCTTCATCGAGTACTATTGACACTATGGGCCTTTCTTTCCTGAACATTATGTTGCTGAGTGGGATGGCAGTTATCGCGATTCCGGTGCTGCTGCATCTTCTTATGCGACGAAAACCTGTTCCTCACCAATTTCCGGCGATTCGGTTTCTGCAAGCCCGGTCGCAAATAAAAAAGCGGCGATTAAAACTGCAGCATTTGCTTCTCTTGTTGGTACGTGTTCTGGCTCTTTGCATACTAGTTCTAGCAGTATCGCGACCGATTCTTCGTGGTGCCGGTTGGATTGTTGATCAGGAAGGACCAGTTGCTGTTGCATGTGTGGTAGATACCGCACCACGTATGTTGCTGCGGCAAGGCAACCGTACAAGAATCGATAAGGTTCGAGATGTCGCCTCAAACCTTTTCGATAAGCTTCCGCCTGAGAGTAAGATTGCCATCGTCGATACTGGTGATGGAGGGGCGACTTTTTCAGCATCGGCAGTTGCTGCAGAAAATAGAATTAAACGAATGGCAACCGGTGCATCTTCGGTCAATGTTGCAGTAGCGATGAATGATGCAGCGCGTTTGCTAGAGAGTTCAGACATAGAGAGAAAAGAACTGTATGTATTCACGGATCTTTCTCATGGTGGGTGGGAACAGCCCGTACAGCCGAACTGGGATGCACTTCACCCTGATATAAATCTTGTTTTTGTTGATGTCTCAGCTACTCATCCACAGGATTTTATTCTCGACAGCCTTCAGCTTTCTGCTGAGCGTCTGACTGTCGGTAGTCCTCTAAATGTCTCAGTAGTAACACGACGAGTGGGACCAAAGTCTGCCCGGTCGGTTGCTATTGAATTTCAGGATCAAGAGGGCAGTTTTGTTCGCCGAGGGGAAAAGCCCATTGCCTTGGAAGACGGTGAAGAGGAAGAAGTACGTTTTGAAATCAATGGTGTGGATCCTGGTGTCCATCAGGGACGAGTGCTTATCGAGGGAGGAGATGGTCTCCCTGTAGATGATTCAATCGAATTCACTGTTGACGTTGGTCCACCGGCACGTGTGTTAGTGGCCTCTCCAGATCCAGTTGGAACGACGGGCCTTATTTTTGTCGAAGCCGTTGCGCCCTTTCCCCTTGTAAGCGCTGGACGCAGTAAATTTACTGTCACGTTGGAATCGTTTGATCGACTAGAGAAGGCGTCATGGTCTGATTATCTTAGTATTGTTCTGATTGATCCACCGCCACTACCTGCGCGTACATGGAAAATGCTCCACGAGTGGGTCAGTAACGGAGGCGGGCTTGTCGTATGGTTGGGGCCTTCGGCCGGCAAGCCGAGCGAGTTTAGTTCAGTTGAAAGTGAGTCTGTGCTTGGTGGTCAAATAAAACGAGTGTGGCGATCGCCAGACCGTTCAAATTATTTTGCTCCTGCCTCGCTTGATCATCCTGTTCTTTCAGCCTTTCGTCGCGTTGGGGATTCGGTGCCATGGCAGGATTTTCCAGTCTTTCGTCACTGGGAGTTTCAGCCAACTCTTGAAAATAGTGATGCGCTGTCTACACCAGCACTACCTATAGCCAGTTACCGCAATGGATTACCAGCGATGTTTGAGCGGATGTTAGATAAGGGGAGAGTGGTGATCGTTACGACTCCAATATCTCAAACAGCAAATGATCCCCAAGCGTGGAATCAACTTGCTACTGGTTTCGAGCCATGGCCGTTTGTGATGCTTGCAAATGAGATTCTGGAACACGTTATGGAGACGCCAGATTCTCTGAATATCAAGTCAGGTGAGGTGGCAAGGCTTCGTCTTCAGCGACACGATCTGCCAACGGCTACAGTTCGTACGCCACTAGGGGACACGTTTCCAGTCGCTATTGATCAGAATCAAGGAGCCATTGCTGTATCCGCGACCCGACAACCGGGTAACTACCAGATTCGTTCTGGAGGTCAAACGGGTGGGTTCGTTAAAGGATTCAGCGCTCGTTTACCCAAGTCAGCAACTGATTTTTCAAGACTTAACGATGACGAACTATCTTTCATGCTTGGTGACGATCGTCGAATCGTGCATGACGCCGAAAGCCTTGATCGTGATGTGATGAGTTACCGGGTGGGAGCAGAGTTGTCTGGTTGGATTCTTTTTTTTGCAGCAGCATTGCTTGCCTTAGATTGGTGGATATCGAACAAGTTCTATGCGCCCCGTGATGGCGCAGAACCTGAAGCTAGAGCAGCAGAGATATTTGCTGAGAGTGTTCAAACTGATGAAGACGCTGGAGTTATTACACCTCCACCAGTTCCGCCAGCAAGAAATAGAGATGAAAGCACGCCTCCTCCCCTCCCCGAAGGGATTGATTCCGAGACGGAGCATTCACCATGACGCAGTGTGGCTTATTCACTACAACCTCCGTCCAGTTTAATCCAACAGGTGGTTGGTCTGGTGTGACGTTATTGGTTATTGCATTTGCCTGCCTTGTGTTTGTTTTGGCCCCTGACAAGAGTCGGCTGTCCCGAGGCCGACGGCTGGTTCTGATTTCCTTGCGTATAAGTGCATTTCTAGTGCTTCTCTTCTGCCTGATGAAGCCAAGATTGGTGTCAACAAGAAGACTCCAGCAGCCTGCTTCTGTTCTCGTGTTAGCTGATTCATCTGAGAGCATGACCGTGGCAGATGGCCCGAACGGTAAGACGCGATGGGAGCATCTTCGGGAGACTCTTCAGTCAGCCATGGAGTCCACCCAAAGAGAAATTGCAAACAAGAGCATGCTCATTCACACATGGGTATTTGATCGTGAAGCGAGAGAAACTTCTCTGGATGCCGAGGTCCTCGATATTAGGGAATGGCAACGACTTCCTTCTTCTGGGGAAACAGCAATTGGTTCGGCAATGGAATCAGCGATACGTGCGCTAGGAGAACAGCCCCTTCGTGCAGTTGTTTTGTTAAGCGATGGTGGGCAGCACGCCTACCCGCCGAACGATCTGCCACCTCAGGCTGAGTCACGTCGTTTGGGTGAACGCGGTGTTCCTCTCTGGGCGATTACATACGGTCAGTCCCGAGGTGCTGTGCAGGCCAGAGATGCATCAGTTGTAGGCTTAACAGCGCCCGATAAAGTGTTTCTCGGAAATACAGTTGAGATTATTGGCCGAGTTCGACTGGAGGGTCTTTCTGACCGGGAAGCAACCGTCCGATTGCTAGTCGAACAGTCAGATGGTGAGTTAGCTGAGGTTGCGAGACGGTCAGTCAAGCCGGTGGAAAATACCACAGAAGAATCCGTTCGCTTCGACTGGAAGGCAGACTCATTAGGTGAACGAAAGCTGGTACTAGAGATCGACTCAGTATCGGGTGAAGTTGTTCTTACGAATAATACAGTATCAAGCTTTGTTAATGTGGTTGATGGCGGACTGCGAGTCCTGTACCTCGAGGGAAGCCCACGTGTTGAACAAAGATTCTTGCGTCGAGTGCTGTCGAGTAGTCCTGACATACAGATAGATTTTCAATGGATCGATTCTGTTCGTAGAAGTCGGTGGCCGGTCAGCCTTGAGCAAGAGTTGTCGCGTGATTACAAGGTGTTTCTCATCGGAGATCTCGATGTGGACGCCATACGTCCGCAAGATCTCGAGAAGATTCGGCTTCTGGTTGAGAATGGATCCAGTATTGGATTTCTTGGTGGCTTTCATTCTTTTGAGGCGGGAGGCTGGGGAAGTTCACCGCTGGGAAGGTTGCTGCCCTATGCCCGGGATCCCCTATCTCGTCAACGCTTTGATGAGCCTATTCGAAATGATCTCCATGAAAAGGGGCCCATTACGATCATGCCAGACGAACAATTTGGGGGGGTTTCTATCCTGCGTCTTGGTCAAAGTCGACAAGAATCAGATGACGTTTGGAGAGGCTTACCAGAGTTAGATGGAGCCAATCGCCTGCCTCGACTTTTGCCAGTAGCAAAAACATTAGCTACCACAGCGACAGGCCTTTCACTCTTAGTTGCTCGTGAATATGGGTTGGGTCGAGTGCTTGTCTTTGCTGTGGACTCTACATGGAGATGGGCAATGCAGGGATCTGCCGGGGCATACAAACGATTTTGGAGACAATTTATTCTATGGCTAGCACGCCGAGAGGACTTTGACGGGGAACGTCTCTGGTTAAAGCTGGCACGACGTCGAATTTCTGTAGGAAGTCCATTAGTTTTTGATGCCGGTCTTACACTTCCTGATGGAACACTTGTTCAAGGTAGCTCTATATCTGCCACTGTCATTGATCCAACAGGGAATTCACGACAGGTCCAACTTTCGAAAAATATGGAATCATTTTCAGGAACAGTAGCAGGATGTACTGAGCCAGGTGACTGGGAGATGGTGGTAAAAGCAGATCGCAAGGGAGGAGAGGCTACTGCGAGGTTTGTTGTGTATAGACAAGATTTGGAGCTTGCAAATCCGCGTGCAAACACGTTGCTCATGCAGCAAATTGCCGCTGCGACTGATGGAGGAGTCAGGCTTCCAGAGGAACTTCCTGACATCTTCAAAGAAATAGCTCAAGCTCCAACCGACTCTAAAATCAGCCAAGAATGGTCTGTCTCGCTTTGGGATAATTTTATCATAATCTCAATGTTCGCAGGGTGTCTCTGTGCAGAGTGGTTTTTTCGTAAGCGGTGGGGGCTCGTTTGATGGGGCTCTAGTCAGGTTTTGCTGAAAAGCCCAATTTAATCAGGCTTACTGATCTCAGGCGAGGCTTTGGCCCCCGTGCTTTTCATATTTGGTTTCCCCCTCATTCTTGCTACGGTCTGGGTTGAACCATTTTTTTCATGGAAATAGAAGAGCTTCACGCTAGGAGGTCGGCTTTGCAAAAGCGGCGACCAATTCGTAATCGGCTGCTTGTGGTTGGGCTACTTGTTGGCTTTACGGTTACGCTCTTATCAGCAAGTAGCTTTCTTGGTGTGTATTCATACAGAAGGTTAGTGAAAGCACTCAGTAGTCGCGCGAGTGAGTTACCTCAGGCAAGTCGCCTCGCATCACGGGTGGGGCAGTTGCAACTCTCACATTCGCGCGTCATGGCTGCTGTCGATCTGGGGCTTTGGGCAGAGAGCGCAATACAAAATGAACCGCAGATCGATCTACTTGAATCTGGTGAGCCAGATTTTCTCAAGTGGGGAACTGCAAGTGTCACTGAATCAGGCTCGAAGAGTGAAGAGATGCAGCCTGAAGCAACATCAGACAGTTCATTTCTTCAGCAAATTTCCGAGACAGGAGAGGCACTGCAGAGTTATTGCCAAGAGCTCGCTGCAGGAGAGTTTGATGAACAGCCTTTTGGAGATCGCAGCCATGAGAGAGATATAGCACGCCGAATAGCGTCTGAGCTTAAAACCATATGGCAACTTGCTCAGGAGGCTGTCGCATGCAAAGAGCAGGTGCCTGAGCGAGAGTCATCAGGCTTCATCGATGAACAGTTAGTAAAACTGACAGCCATTGGAACCCATCTGGATTCGCTTGCGATTCTAGCAGCAAGACTACCAACTTTTTTGCAGTCGCGTATGCATGATTTGGCGCACGAAGTGCGTGGTCGCTATCGCACACTTATTATTACTACGTGGGCAGCAGCAATTGCTGCTGTGCTCTTGCTTATCGGGTTAGGGGTACTTACGTATTCATGGGTGTTCCGCCCACTACGACATCTTGGCCACGGTTCACGAAGGATAGCAGGTGGTGATTTTGGCTACCGTATTCATTTAAATACGTCCGACGAAATGGATGAGTTAGGGCAGGCACTCAACGACATGACAGCTCGTTTTCAAGAAATCAGAGATGACCTCGACCATCAGGTACAAATAAGAACGAAGGAGGTGATTCGAAGCGAACAGTTAGCGAGTGTCGGTTTTTTGGCAGCCGGAGTTGCTCACGAAATAAATAACCCACTCGCATCTATTGCAATGTGTGCGGAATCACTTGAGTCCCGCATTGGAAACGATGTTGATGCAGTTGCTTTGCGATATATTCAACTCATTCAGAGCGAAGCCTTTCGGTGTAAAGGAATTACTGAAAAACTGCTTGATTTTTCGCGCGTTGGGGAAGTCCGACGACAGCAAACTGCCCTTGGCATGATGACTCATGATGTTGTTGATATGCTTCGTCATGTGGGTAGGTTTGCTCAGAAAACTGTAAGGATTTGTGAGGGGCCGGATGTCCTCGTGATGGCTAACCCACAAGAGATGAAGCAAGTAGTTCTGAACCTGCTCGTTAATGCCCTCGATTCGATAGATGAAGACGGTGAAGTTGTACTGGCACTTAGCCGCGACGGAGACGAAGCAAGGCTAGTCTTTACCGATAACGGGTGTGGCATGAACGAAGAAGTGCTTCAAAACCTTTTCGAGCCATTTTTTACGAGCCGCGCGTCAAAAAAAGGCACTGGTCTTGGACTCTCGATTGCGCATCGTATTATCAGTGATCATGATGGTCGGATTGAAGTGAAAAGTGAGGGGCCTGGGTGTGGTGCAACTCTTTCTGTCATTCTTCCTGTCTCTAGTAAGTCGTGTCAAAGTTTGGGAACAAGAGAAGAACTGGTAGCGGTAGTGAATAGTGACTTAAACAGTAGAGAGGAAAACCGTGACCACTATGCAGCGTGAAAAAGAGTCAAAGGATTTCTCGTCAGGGCGATCGCTACGAGTGCTGTTTGCTGATGATGAGCCTTCTATCCAGGAACTCATGAGGTTGGAATTACCACGTTTTGGTCATGAGGTAAGCATTTGCCCGGATGGAGCAACTGCACTGGCAGTTCTTGAGCAGAGTGAATTTGATTGTGTTGTTGTTGATCTCGATATGCCTGGAGTGGGAGGACTTGATGTCATTCGAAGAGTTCGTGAAATTGCTCCGGACACTGAAAGTGTGATCATAACGGGAAAGTCTTCGCTCGAAACGGCTGTGGCGGGTCTGCGACAAGGAGTTTTTGACTATCTGACGAAACCTTGCAAATTGGTTGAAATTGAGGCCGTGCTGCAGAGGGTTCGAAAAAAACGAGCGATGACCTTACGGGTGCGTTCGCTTGAGAGACGTGTCAGGCAGGCTGAAGGCCGTATGCAACTTGTTGGCAACTCATCTGTTATTGATGAGATGCAATCACTTATAGCCAAAGTAGCGGCCAGTCAGGCGACAGTGTTGGTTCGAGGTGAAACGGGTACTGGGAAAGAACTCGTTGCCCGATCTATTCACGAATTAAGTCATCGGGTTGATGAACCGCTTGTCACAGTGAACTGTGGTGGTCTTCCGGAACAGCTTGTTGAAAGTGAATTATTTGGCCATCGTCGAGGTGCTTTTACCGGAGCAAGTGAGCATCGCGCAGGGCTTTTTGAAGTAGCTAATGGCGGCACCTTGTTCTTAGATGAAGTCGGAGAATTGCCTCCCGCACTTCAGTCACGGCTCCTCAGGGTACTTGAGTCGGGAGAAATTCGCAGGGTGGGAGACAATCACCCAATTACGGTCGATGTACGAGTGGTCTGTGCAACGCATCGCTCGCTTGAGGAAATGGTGTCAGAGGGAACCTTTCGGGAAGATCTTTTGTTTCGTCTGAACACATTCGAAATCAGGGTCCCGTCACTCCGGGAGCACATGAGTGATCTGAAGTTGTTAATCAGGCATTTCATCGAAAAAAAACAACAGAGTATACCGGATGGAATTCAACTCATAACTGATCATGCTATCGAGATTATGCAGGCCTACAGTTGGCCTGGGAATGTTCGGGAACTTGCCAACTGTGTGGAGCACGCATTAGTTCTTTGTGATGAGTTACCAATTCGTCCAGAACACATTCCGCTCAGGATACAACGTGCGATTAAGAAAGAAGTGCACAGCGATTCCCAAAGCAATTGTAGTGGCAATAGTACATTGGATGCAGAAGTTCATGGAAACGTCATGGCCTCAAATCAGCCACAAAGCCTCAAACAGATAGAAAGAAATGCGATTCGTTGTGGACTTAGTAGGAATAATGGAAACAAGTCAAGAACTGCTGATGAACTTGGTATCAGTTTAAAAACTCTGTACAACAAACTAAACCAAATCGAGAACGCAGAGCGGAACCCTGAGGCGGCCTGATGAAGCGACTGCGAGAGATGCCAGCATCTGATGGCTTATGTTTTCCGGACAACTCCAGCAAGTACTCCGAGAACTTTGGCTGAATCAACATAAATAGGTTTCATCGAATCATTAGCTGGCTGCAGACGGATTCGGTTTCGTTCGGGATACCACTGTTTGAGTGTAGCCTCGCCGTCTTCTGTTTGGGCAACAACAATATCTCCATGCCGTGCCGTCTGACACTTTTGTATTATTACCCAGTCGCCGTCAGCAATCTGCGCATCAATCATGGAGTCTCCCATGACCTTGAGAACAAAATGATCTTCCCGGTCAAAAAGCTCAGTGAAATCAAATCGCTCTTTTTGTTCTTCTGCAGTTCGGAGGGTACCAGCCGCGACCCATCCAGCCATTGGCATGCCTCGACTGTGAGGTGATTCTGTGACCAGTTCGATCGCGCGAGATATATTACGGCCTCTCGTGATGAGCCCCTTTTTTTCCAAGGCCTTAAGGTGGCAGACAACACCGTTTGGCGAGCGTATCGAGAATGCCTCTCCTATCTCACGCACCGTTGGACCAAAGCCTCGTGAGTAAATTTTGCTACGAATAAACTCATAAATTTCCATTTGCCGCGCTGTGGGCATATCTGCAGAATCTTGGCTCTCTTCCCCATGCTGAAGTAGCTGGGAGAGTTCCGAGGCGGGCCGCTTGGCTGCGGTGTGGGAACGAGCGCGAGATGTTCCGGGTTTTCCCTTGGATTTAGTCTGACGCGACTCTTTTGGAGGTGTGGACATTGGATGTGCTCTACCTATTTGCTCGCTACCTGCACGCGAAAAACGTACCTAAACATCTATATCCTACTATACGGAAGTACATTGTCAAGGTCGTTTTGTGTGGTTTCCAAAAGTCTTTGATCGTCTCATCACGAGTAGAGCCACTACACTATCCGTACAAGGCGATGACGCTGGCCTTGACCGAGTTGCAGCCCTGCTTTTCAACAAACAGGAGAGTCGATGAATACGTGTTGTTCAGTTCAAAAAAATTTCCTTTTTCGCTGCTGGCAATCAAAATTTTATATTTCCGCTTTGGTCTTCTGTTTGAGTTTTCAACTGCCTGGAATGACTGTCGGAAATCTACGTGCTGCAGAAGATGGAATAATTGCCGGGATCAGACTCACGGGATCTCTGCCAGATGGTGTTGGTCAAGAGGGGCTTCTTGGCGATGTCTCGCCGCAATTAAGTCGTTTTTTACAGCGGCTGGATAAAGCAGCTCAAGATGAAAACGTGCATGCGGTACTTCTCTCAATTCAATCACCAGAACTTGGTCGTGCCCGGGTGTCGGAATTGCGCAAGTCAATTCAAGATATTCGCGCGCGGGGTAAGCCGGTTGTAGCACATCTCGTTAGCGGCGAGCCGCTTGACTATAGCGTCGCTGCAGCGTGCGACAGAATTGTGATGCCGCCAGCTGCGACACTTGCAATCACGGGTGTTCGAACGGAGGTGACATTTTACAAAGGATTGCTTGACCGGCTCGGCATCCAGGCAGAGATTTTACAGGTTGGTGAATTTAAAGGTGCGGGCGAGCCCCTTACGAGAGACTCAATGAGTCCTCAACTGCGTCAACAATACGAGCTATTTGTTGGTGATCTTTTTAATCAAATGGTGGAGCAGATCGCTGAAGATCGAAATCTAAAGAAAAAAAAGGTTCGAGAACTGATCGATGTTGGTGTTTTTACGCCAGAAGAGGCAGTGAAGTCATCGCTTATTGACGGGATTGCTTATGAAGACGAAGTATTAAGCAGTCTCTCTGATCATTCAGCTGATTCAGGTATGGAGTTCAAACGAGATTATGGAAAGCGGGACATTGATACAGATTTTTCAGGTTTTACAGGCCTTATGAAGCTAGTAGATGTTCTCTCGGGTGTTGAAAAAAAATCACAAAAGAAAGAATCGAAACGCATAGCCATTATTCATGTTCAGGGTGAAATAGTGGATGGCACAGGAAGTATTGGGATGTTCGGTGGAAGTGCGGCTGGTTCAGACGCTATCACAAAGTCTGTCCGACAGGCGGCAGAAGATCCATCGGTGGCTGCCTTGGTAATGAGAATTAATTCACCTGGCGGCTCAGCTCTTGCCAGTGATCTAATTTGGAGAGAACTAGATCGTTGTAGCAAGCCTGTCGTTGCTAGCCTTTCTGACACAGCTGCAAGTGGAGGGTACTATATTGCCGTGGGTGCAGATGAAATTGTGGCAGCTCCAGGAACACTAACAGGTTCTATTGGAGTTGTTGGTGGGAAAATAGCAATCGGAGATGCACTTGGTCGATATGGTATTCACACCGATGTTATCAGTCGAGGTCGTAATGCGGGGTGGCTTTCTTCCCAGCAACCTTTTTCGGAAAGTGAACGAGACGTATTTCAAGCCACGATGGAAGATATCTATCGTCTGTTTACATCAAAAGTAGCGCAAGGAAGACAGCTTGACCGCGAGCATCTTGATACGTTAGCTGAAGGGCGCGTTTTTACAGGTAGAATGGCTCAGGCCGCTGGACTTGTTGATTCCCTCGGAACGCTCGAAGACGCTATCCTAAAAGCTTGCCAGCTTGCAGAAATATCTGATCCGGGTGCAGTTGAACGGTTGTTGTTGCCAAAGCCCCGCGGCTTATTTGATGAATTCCTTGGCGTCGGCAGAATGGATCAATCACATCCTCTCGAATCAAACGTTGCAGATGCTATTGCGGTGAGATTTCTTGGGTTTTTAGGTCAATCCAGCGTCACCGATACATTGGTCGCCAGATTTTCGAGCAAGTTTCGCCTTCTCACTCTGGTCGCATCGGGGAAGCCGCTTATGCTGCTTCCAGCCATCGTCGAGATTCGTTAGATGGTGTCCTGAGCGGTTGTCTCTTCGGGCGATTGGTATTGGCTAGAGTCCAATATTTACCAGGCGAAGTGAGCAAAAGCCTTGTTGGCGTCTGCCATGCGGTGGACGTTTTCTCGTCGAGTGATTGCAGCACCTTCACGTTTGTACGCTGCTATGACTTCTTCAGCCAATTTTTGGTAGGTCGGTCGACCTTTCTTTTCTCGAACTGCCAACAGAAGCCAACGTATCGCCAGAGACTGCTGGCGAGTCCTGTTGACCTGCATCGGCACCTGGTAAGCAGCACCACCGACACGTTTGGACCGGACCTCGACAACAGGCTTTATGTTTTCAATCGCACGTGTGAAAACTTCGATTGGTTCAGCGTCATTAATTTTTTCACCGACCAGATCCATTGCCTTGTAGAAGATTTGCTGCGACACACTCTTTTTTCCATCAAGCATTAAGCAGTTGATGAATTTACTTGCAAGTAGCGACTGGAATTTTGGATCCGGTCTGAGTTGTGTGCGGCTGGCAGTGATACTTCCCATGAACTGATTTTCCTCAAATAAAAACTACGTGAATTGATCTGTCATCTAGTCGCGTTTTGCACCATAGAGACTGCGAGATTGTTTACGGCCTTGAACACCGAGGGTATCGAGTGCACCACGAATTACATGGTAGCGAACACCTGGCAGGTCGCGAACACGACCGCCTCGAATGAGAACTATTGAATGTTCCTGCAAATTATGCCCTTCGCCAGGGATGTAGACCGTAACTTCTTTTTGATTCGATAAACGAACACGGGCTATTTTTCGCAGAGCAGAATTCGGCTTCTTTGGGGTCATTGTCCGAACTTGCAGGCAGACTCCTCTTTTTTGCGGGCATCTATCGAGCACCGGTGATTTCGAGAATCTGCGTTTTGGTCGTCGACGGCTGCGGACAAGTTGGCTGATTGTGGGCATGGAGTGTTTCGTAAATGTAAGTTTCGTTTGTGTTTTGGGGACAGCGACAACATCAAGGAGTGGGCTTGAAGTAACCAATTCTCGTAGCTGGAAGAATCCTGTCCTGAGACGTAATAAGGTAGTCAAAAAAAGGGTGTAGAGGAAGCGGGCTGAAAAAAATCGCGGCAAACTACTAGTCTGGAGGGAGCCGTGCATTGCAGGTCATACCATTGCGGGTGTCAGGATTTCACCGCGACATCCAGTCAAGCTATCCCCGTGCCACTGCTGCCAAAGATCATTCCAGGTAGTTTTTTGAGCAACTGAAAAACCAGTGCTAAGAAGATACTTCCCCAAAAGTGCTACAAAAGAGGGGCGCCATCTGCTTCCTTGAAGAAATGTTGGCGGGATAAATGTTGAGGCTTCACAACCAAGATGTTTGGTGCCGAGAAGCACAATTGAGCCTCGTCGCATGCCGAGGCCGGTATGAGGTCCGGGTTGTCCGGCCACGACTATCGTGCCGGCCAGAAGTTCGAAGCCGGTTGCTTCCCCTGCGTTTCCTCCGATAGCGAGGAGCCCTCTTCGCATTTTGCCTCCAGCGAGAGCGCCTACAGAGCCATCAATAATCACTCGGCCGCCTGTCATGCCCTGTCGATGACCAGGAAGTGATCCAATAGCATTGTCCGCTGCATCACCGTGAACACGAATTTCACCACCTTGCATTCCGCATGCTAGCCAGTCAGCTGCAGAACCTGTGATCTGAAGCTTTCCCCCTTTCATCTGTTCTCCTGAATGTCTGCCGATATTTCCCCGAACGAGGATTGTTCCTGACTGCATGCCTGCCCCAAGATAATGAATCCGTGAGAAGTCACCCCTGCATTCAATATGCTTGTCCTCTGGGTTTCCATCTACATGAAAGAAGTCACCAAGTTGTGCTGGCTGGTTGTCGCAAACCACCCGCATTCGAACTATGTCAGTAAGACTTTGTGTTGCAACAAACTCTGGGAGGAGGCCTTGGACAGACAGAGAACGGTATGGCGGTATAGGTTTTGGTGATTCAGTTCGAACAGTGAGAAAAAGAGGCATGGTAATTTATTAAGAGA
>Ga0114925_10000357_pt1 | contig 19674 bp, 19 predicted proteins | sample SumtaG_2_FD_87287 | JGI IMG/M metagenome (GOLD analysis project Ga0114925, IMG submission 87287) | Deep subsurface microbial communities from Indian Ocean to uncover new lineages of life (NeLLi) - Sumatra_00607 metaG | ecosystem: Environmental > Aquatic > Marine > Oceanic > Sediment | place... | reverse complement strand
TGGGCAAGCAATATCTTCGTGCTGCCTGCATAAGGCTAGAGTGATATTAATGAAAGAATTAACAATTCCTAGAAGCGATAGCCATTCATGATAGAAGCAATAAAAAGGCCAGCGGTCTGGCCTTTTTATTGCTAAGAATGTTACTCGTTAATTTCACCTTCGATAGGGCCATCACCTTTCTTTTGTGATGCGTCCCCAGTGGATTGATCTTGCTTGCTGCCAGCGGCTGCATTTGGATCTTCTTTTGGTTGTTCCGCTTGCTGCTTATATAAGATCTCTGCAACTTTGTGTGATGCTTGGATCAGCTCTTCCGTTGCCTTTTGCAGCTGCTCAGCATCATTTTCATGATCTTTGAGCGCCTGTTTTGCTTTGGCAATAGCAGTTTCCGTTGCCGTTACATCAGCCTCTGTGAGCTTTTCTTTGTTTTCTTTAACTGTTTTTTCAACTTGGATGATTGTGCTATCAAGTTGATTCTTTTTTTCGATCGTTTCACGAGCTTTTTTGTCTTCAGCTTCGTGTGATTTAGCTTCTTGAACCATGCGATCGATATCATCCTTATTGAGCCCACTGCTGTTGCTGATAGTGATCTTCTGCTCTTTGCCGGTTGCTTTATCTTTAGCAGACACGTGCACAATACCGTTTGCATCAATATCAAACGTTACTTCCACTTGTGGAACGCCACGTTGTGCAGCAGGGATTCCTTCAAGGCGGAACTGGCCGAGTGTTTTATTATCTCGTGCAAATTCACGTTCACCTTGAACTACTTTAATATCCACGGCTGTTTGATTGTCATCAGCGGTAGAAAATACTTGTGATTTCTTGGTTGGGATCGTCGTATTTCTCTCGATCAAACGCGTGGTTACGCCGCCCAGGGTTTCGATACCCAATGAAAGGGGCGTTACATCAAGGAGCAGCACGTCAGTTACTTCACCAGCGAGCACGCCACCTTGAATGCCAGCACCATCAGCAACCACTTCATCAGGGTTCACTGATTTGTTTGGTTCTTTACCGAAAAACTCTTTTACGAGCTCTTGGACCTTTGGAATACGGGTTGAACCACCAACGAGAATCACTTCATCTATGTCTGATGTGCTCAACTTTGCATCCTTTAGAGCCTTTTTGCATGGTTCTAATAGACGGTCAAAGATTGTAGAGCAGAGGGATTCAAGCTTTGCGCGGCTGATTTTAATAGTTAAATGTTTTGGGCCAGAGGCATCTGCGGTGATGTATGGCAAGTTGATATCAGTTTCTGGCAATGAAGAAAGTTCCATCTTTGCTTTTTCAGCAGCTTCTTTAAGACGCTGAATTGCCATTGCATCATTCTTTAAGTTGATACCTTGCTCTTTTTGAAACATTTCTACGAGATAGTCGATGAGCTGGTTATCAATATCATCACCACCCAAGAGGGTATCACCACTGGTTGATTTCACTTCAATAACCCCATCGCTTACATCAAGGATAGAGATATCAAATGTACCACCACCGAAATCAAACACGGCAAGCTTGCCGCTTTTTTTCTTATCAAAGCCGTAAGCCAGTGCCGCAGCAGTTGGTTCGTTAATAATTCGTTTCACGTCAAGACCAGCGATCTTACCCGCATCCTTGGTTGCCTGACGCTGCGCGTCATTAAAGTAGGCAGGAACGGTAATCACTGCTTCAGTGACCTTTTGTCCCAGATACTCTTCAGCAACTTGCTTTAAATGGCTCAATACGGCAGCGGAGATTTCTTGTGTGGAGTATTGCTTGCCTTGGATTTCAAGAGCGCAGTCACCATTTGAAGTTTTAATAACCTTGTAGGGCATGCGTGAGATCGTGTTGGCGATTTCTTCATATTGATGACCAATGAATCGTTTTGCTGAGAAGATCGTATTTTCAGGGTTGGTCACTGCCTGACGCTTTGCCACGGTCCCTACCAAACGTTTTCCATCCTTCGTGAAAGCTACCATTGAGGGGGTCGTGTTTGCACCTTCTTGGTTGGGGATAACTTTTGCTGATCCACCCTCCATGAACGATACTACTGAGTTCGTGGTCCCGAGATCGATTCCGATTATTTTTTTCATCGTCTGCCTCATATTTTGGTATGATTTTGTTCTATTTCCTGCCCCTACGGGGCCTATTCTGAAAATGAAAATTTGATACTAGAAAGTATACGCAAACCAGGGGTGGCTGTCAAATGGGGACTCAGGAAATATGAGGCTAGCGATGAAGATTTCCTGACGTGAGGCATTGAGCAAGGGATGTGGTGGCTTCTCCCGAGGCTCGGTACGGGTATGGGTATTGTCTGATATTTGGCTGAAATAGAGGGTTTACCCCCTGGTGCTTCGCAAATACCCGATCCCCAAGATTCCTAGCACAATAATAAAGCAGACGGCGATAATGTCGGTTGCCGCTGAAAGGGCGTAGGCCACTCGAGCGATGAATGGCTGGGAGCCAAATAGGATGAGCAGATTGCTGCCAAGGGCTATGCTGGCGGTGATAAGAATGTTGGCCATGCTGATCGAATGGGGCAGGCGACGTTGGCGCCAGGCATGAAGGAGCCGGTCGGCAAAGATGGCGCCGAAAAAGGGGATAATGAATATAGCTTGCAATGAGGCAACAATCAGATCAAAGATCGGGCGTGGCAGCATAAATTCTCGAATAACGTAGGCGAGCAGCACGGTGCAGGCAATGCCGATGAAGAACAGCATTAAGCGTCGGATTTTTTTTTGCCGGTTCATATGCTGGAGCGGTTTGAGCGGGTTGGTTAAATGTCGATACATCTCAGCGAGGTAAGCCGCGTAGAGGGCGCTGAGCGCAATCACTAAAGCAAGGCGGCTCCACAATACCATCACTCTTCCCGTTTCTTACCAAATATATGCGGCAGCGCCATGATCGTAATGAGAAAGAGCAGAATACCCAGCCCGGTGCCCGACCATGCGCCGATTTTGTTGAGCCTGCTGACTCCTTTTACGATAGTGGCCTGATTGGTGAGAATAATTTTAAAAACAGTGTTGCCGGCGATGATAACCATGCAGACTATGCTGAATATACGAATGATGAAGAACAGCCGCTTTTGGCGCCAGTAAAACCACATTTTATCGATTAATGAAGATAGGCTGCCGATGATGCTGAGTGTTCGCGTGGAGGCGGCTACGAGGGGGAATATGACGGTGCCAAGGATTCCTTTGGCAAAACCGGATTTGATCGGAAGAATTTGTTTAAAAATGAGAGAGGGTGCTCCAAAGAGAATACTGATGGCGATGCCAAAGCCGAAGATGATAATGCCAGGCAGTAGTTGAAAAAGTGAGTTGTTTATTTTGCGCATTAAATCGTAATACACGACGAAGATAAAGGTGAGGAAAAAGCTGGTGAGTATTACATTTGAAAGAAGAATTTTCTGCATCAGAGAAAGCGTCATACACATTCCTTTATGGTAAGGAGTTCAGTAGCAGTTATAACAGATCGCTTCCTGTTTTGCCAACTGATTGTGGTGCGAGAGGTTTTCACCCCGATGTGTCCGATAATTCTTTATCATCAAGAGTCAAATGTTTGCAAAATAAAGAGAGGGCGGGTTGCCCAGGTTTTGCGCCATTCCGCACTCCGTCTCACCCCCCGCCCCCTCATTTTCCTGTTTACCAACCTCACTCACTTCGCTCTTTCGGGGGTGTATGCAGATCTTTGTAGTTCAAGACGTGGGGAGAAGGGGTAAGAAGTGAGGCAAGATGTGTAGCTGAATGTGTTAACAGGGAGAAGAAGGGTGACGATGGAGAGGGAGTGTACCTTTGGGGGAGGGAAGAGTGTCTTTGGTGTGGGGAGTGTAGCAGGATGTGGCTGAGTGAGGGTGGGCTCGTCTTCGTTTTTTTAGCTTTATGCAGGCGGCACATTTTTTATACTTTATTGATTTCTACGGATATTGTTTGTTCTCATTTTCTTATTACGAGCCCCTGCGCGGGGTGCGCTACAGGAATCGCTATTAGGTTTTTCTTCGACTGGGTCCTATGTCGCTGAAAGCGAAGAAGAGAAGATGAAGAGAAGAACTACTCTCCTTATAGAACTGACGAAGTCAGTCTGCGAAGCAGGTATAAAGAGAAGGGCGTTTAAGTAAAACGAATGGGGGCGCATCTAATGAACCTTCTTTATATATCCCTTAATGAAGAGAGCAGAGCTCCTCCTTATATCCTATATATATAATACGTGCATACGCGTATAAGAAGATAACTAACCAATCGGACGATATGAATACAAAGAAGAAGGGGGAGTAAACCAATAGACGATATGCGTAGGGTGAACATGAGTAGTATCATTACACCTATATACGGAAGATAAGAAAGAAATAAAAAAAGATACCTACGCCGTACTTCCAATAGTCTCTCATAGGGTATAAGGATTGTTTCCAATATATATCCTATGGTCATTAACAAAAATGCGTGAAAAACATCGGGTGTATACAATCTATTGGGTACAAAACAGATTACAACCAGGATCCCTAAAAGGGGAAGGATGAGGCGGGCGGTTTTTGCTACTACCTCTTTTACCGCAGAGATCATCATCGAGTTTTTCTCTCCCCCACTCTCATGCCCCGTTTCTATGTGAGCAAGCAATGCTGTATCGGCCACCCCGATTGTCTTTATGATGATCCGATAGAAAAACAGTGCCCCGTCATTGGCTAGTTTGAATATGTTGGCAACCGCCACCCCACTGCTGCTGGTTAGAAGCAGAACGAGGAAGTTACGCTCGGAAAAACTTTTAATGATCGTGGTGATCCACATGATAAGTGAGTGGGTGAAGAACTGGCGCAGCGATGCTCCAGTAGATTCTGTACCATTTGGTTGCACGTATGTCTGTTTAAAGAACGCTTTGTATGTCACAACACATACCCCTACTGAGCTAATAGCAGTTATGGTAAGCGTACTCATAAGAATAAGATGAGTAGGGAATAGGATGAGTGCACAGATAAGTGCAGCAAGCTCTAAAACGCTACTGCTGGTGGCGATGAGGTTGAATGGTTTATTTAAAAAGTAGGCATGGTACGCCAAACGAAGGATGCTTTGCGTGCCCTGCGCCAAATAGATGATGGTGGCCAACGAAAGGATCGTGGGCGGATGGGATTGTAGAAACCATAATAGAAACGGTAATGCGCACAGCAATATGCTCAGATGAATAATAAGGATGGTGGTGATAAGTGTTGTGCGCTGTGCGCTAAAAAGTGGTGCAAAGCGCGGGATAGACTTGCGTAATCCAAGATCAAGCCACAGTAGTAATAAAAAGATAGCGCTGGTGGTAGTAGCCCACACAGAGAAATGCTGGGCGGATAGTGCGTAGTATAAAAGGAAGGTGCGTATGGTGGTGGCGGACTTGTGAAAGAGGTACGCGACCGCGTTCCAGGAGAGCGCAGATGAGAACGAACGGAAAAGAGGTGTTGATGTGTGGGAGTTCATGGGGGTAAGTGTAGCGGGAAAAGAAGAACGGTTCCAGTGGGTATGCTGGAACCGTTGTGGAAATACTATAGAAGAGGAGTCTGGTTATTCTACTACGGCTACTATAATCAGCCATTGGGAGCGGCCAGACAGGCCGTTTGGGCCAAATCTTGCGCATAGTGGCGGGCTTATGTCATGGTGGATCTATTCAATAGCAGCCACTAACGGGGGAGAGCTCATGCAGGCGCGTAGATTAGTCATTGTATCAATAGGTGTACGCCTTGGGATTCTGCTGCTTTGTTTTACGCTGTTTTATATGCATAAGGCGTTTGGGCAGTCGTACTTTAATCCGACACTCTCTAATGAAGCGCAACGACGAGCAGTTAAGCAGGCGCCAAATCTTGATGTGCGTAATAGGTTTGGGCTGACCGGGTTTATGTTCTCGGCGATCAATGGTGAGCTGGAATTAGCACGGGCGCTCTTTCAGCAAGGGGCAAGCCTGAATCTGGTTGATCCGAAGGAGAAAAATACGGCGCTGCATTTTGCAATGAATAATATGCGATCCAAAGTGAGCCAGCGGGTGGGCAGCTATCTGATTGATATGTATGCAAATACTCGAATCAAAAACAAGTACGGGCAAACCCCACTACACCTGACAATATCAACGGACATTGATAGCGACTGGATCGCGATGGTGGAACGACTGATCAAAAACGGTGCGGATATAAATGCGCAAACCAATCAAGGAGATACGATCCTCCATCTTGCGGTGAATATGAAGAAAATAGTGTGGTCAAAAACATTACTGGAACGATACGGCGGTCTTTTAAATCTCAACATAAAAAATGTAAGGGGATGGACGCCGTATCAGTATGCGATTGAGCTGGGGTATGGAGACTTTGCGCGGGAGGTGTTTAAGACGCCTGTCAAAAAAATAACCAAAGCAACCGCACGAGATGTAAACGGGCTCACTGGCCTGATGCTCGCGGTGATGCGTGGCGATAAAAGCGCAGTAGAAACGATGATAAAAGATACCGCTGCGCTGAATGAGCTGTCAAATGATCAATATAAAAATAGTGCGCTTCATCTAGCGGTACTGTTTGAGAACGTACCGAGCGTGGCTCTGCTTACCAAAGCCGGTGCTTCAAAAACACTCAAAAATAGCAACGGAGAAATACCGCTGCATTACTTGGTGCGTATGATGCGCCAAAAACAGCGAGTTAAGGTGGCAAACCTGCTGCTTGCGGGTGCACCCGAAACGATCAACACGCAAAATAAACGAGGCGAAACAGTGCTGCACTACATTGTGCGCTACAACTTGCCGCAGCTTCTTGCATTCCTGATAAAGCGATACAAAAAAGATCTTAAAGTGACGATCAAAAATAAAGCACTCCAAACTCCCATCCAACTGGCCAATGAACTGCGCCGTGGCAAGATAGCCAAGATGCTCGCCAAGCTCAAATAGCCAATCTTTCACTTTGTGTGGAATTTAAAAAACATAATGACGGTTAATTCATATAGAATATCACCTTTCAATTACCCGGAATCGTTTTTTTGGCCCCTCCTATTTTGATGATTTTCTGAAGTTGGGCGCTGACCATTGAGCGATTGCCTTTTCGTGCGCTGTGGGCTAAATCTGTGGGCGTGCTTTGGATGAGCGATCGAGGGCGGAGATTGGTGGGTATCGCTACTAACACAGAAAAATAATATTTTTTAAATTTGGTTTATTGCTGATTTGTAACTCTCATTTGCCAGGTTAAAAAAAATAAAATTTGTGGTATGCTTACACGCAAGTAAGATCTTTTTTGATCATGCGCCCCGTATGGAAAAAAGGTGGTCGTATGTTCTCTCAAAGCGAAAAAGTAGTATATCCCGGGCATGGGGTCGCGATTATACATCGCGTATTGGAGCGTAGAATAGGGGGAAAATCAACGAAGTTTTTTGAGCTAAAGTTCCTGAATAAAGACATGATGATTTTGGTGCCGGTTGATAATGTGGTGTCGATTGGAATCAGAAATGTGAGTTCGCAAAAGGATATCGGAACGCTCTTTAAAATGTTCTCAACGCCAGTTAAAACACATCATCACGAGATGGCACTCAACTGGAATAAACGAAATAAAGAGTATCAGGGAAAAATAAGATCAGGAAGATTACAGGAAATATGTGAAATCTACCGGGATCTTAAAAATATAGAACAGCAAAAAGAGCTCTCATTTGGAGAGAAGAATCTTTTGCAACAAACAGAGGCGTTGTTGGTGGAGGAAATAGCATTAGCCTGCGGTATGCAGCAGGATGCGGCAACAAACCAATTGCGTTCATTAGTGCAAAAGGAACTGCAGCTCTAACGAGATGCTTATAGATAATAGCTTGTCCGCCGTAGCTTTAGCGTAGGAGGAAGGGGTATGGATACGCACAACTTTGTTATTATCTTGCATGGGCCTACTGGTGTGGGCAAAACAGAATGCGCGGATTATTTAGCATCGGTATTGCCGGTGGAGATTGTTAATTCCGATATGGGACAGCTCTACACACCACTCACCATTGGGACAGCAAAGCCTGATTGGCGAGCGTCTGCTACGCCGCATCATTTGTTTGATATTTTGGATGCGCCAGAACTTTTCTCCGTAACAGCGTATCGAGCAAAACTAAAACAGATTTTACGCACAATCTGGGAGCAGCAAAAAATTCCGCTGATTATTGGCGGATCTTCTTATTATGTTATGTCACTATTTTATCCTCCCGTCTTCGCTTATCCGGGTCATCCCGCCGACGCCAAGGCTTTGGCGGGCACAGCGCCGGGCAAGCCTTTTGCTGAAAACGATGAAGATTTGTGGGAAAAGCTGCATGAGATCGATCCGGAGCGTGCCGAGCAGATTGATCCTGCTGATGGATATCGTATTGCTCGCGCATTAGAAATCTGGCAGAGCACTGGCGTAAAGCCATCTGCCTATAAGCCGAAATATGATCCGATTGCGGATTATTATTTTATTTGGATGACTCGTGATCGGGAAGATTTGTATCAACGGATTAATGAACGAGTGGTGGTGATGCTCAATGCAGGCTGGATAGAGGAGGTAAAGGCATTGCGTGGTACGCAGTGGGAACCGTTTTTGTGCAAAAAAAAGATCATTGGATATACCGAGATACTTGATTACTTAGCGGGTGAAATCCCTTATGATAAGATGGTTTCTATGATTCAAAAGCGAACGAGAAACTATGCAAAACGACAAATAACCTTTTGGCGAATGCTCAAAGAAAAGTTGGAGAATGCCTTAAAAACTATGGCTGTAGCGCGTAAGGAGCGGTGCGCAATTGATACGGTGAACTTGACGGGTAGCGGTATTGAGCGCTATAGTGATCAGCTAAAACAGACGATAAAAAAAATACTTTCGTAAAAATCGATTTCTGAGAAGTAGCCTATGAATACCGAAAAAAAGCGTAAATATACAAAAAAAGAAGGCTTGTTTGTCCCTGCTCGTCAGGTGAGTATGTTGGCTGCGGGTGCGCTTACTATAGCGGCGGTGGTGTTTATGGGGGGATATTTTATTGGAAAAAAACATATGATGGAGCAGTTCGTTGCACAAGCGGAGACAGATTCGTTTGCGGATCAGGTCTACTCGTCGATGTGCGCATTGTATGATGCTGATACTGGTGGGGAACCGATGCTTTTGGTTTCGGAGGATGAGCAGGAACAAGAAGAGCCTTTACTGGTGCACAATGCCACTGATTCTGTTGATTCGTCCCATGCCTATGTAGGCCAACTGCTGAGCTATCATGTGCGACGATACGCCGATAGTTTTGTGCAAAAGCTTGCGAAGAAAAACATTCTGCTTGAAGTGCGTACCAGAAAAAGTGTTACGGCTGGTGGAGAGGTAAAAGAGTGGTATCAGGTGGTTACAAAACCGTATACCGATCGGCATGAATTAGAGGTGGTAGTTGAACAGCTATCACAAGAAGAAAAAATTGAAGGGGCACACATAATCGTCTGCTAATAGCGTTATCTTACTGATGAAAGGCGCAACATGATTACCGTACTGCGAAATTATTTTAAAAGGGGATCCCAGATTATTCTCTGGATCATTATTCTTACGTTTGTTGTTGGTTTGTTGCCGCTGGCGTTACGTCAGGTCACTGGCTCTAAATGGGCAATACGAGTGAATGGGCAGGATGTTGGCTATCAGGAATATCTGCTTGAGTATGAACGATGGAAAGAACGCATGGCAATGGCTCGTGCGCAGTTTGGTGAGTATGCTGATATCTTACTTGCCCAGATGGGTATAGAAAGTCCGCAAAGTGAAGCGGTGCAGTCGCTTGCAAGACAGGAACTTTTAAATCAATTTGCTGATAGCATTGGTTTGCAGGTGAGCCCTGAATTTGTGACGCAAAAAATGAGTGATCCTACCTATGTACTGCAGGCGCTGGGGGATCTTGTTCCTCGGCAGCTGGTTGACCCAATGACGGGTATTGATCAAACGATGCTCAAACGGTATCTGAAACATTTTGACCTTTCAGTGGATATGTTTGAGCGGATTGTAGAAAAGACATTAACGGATCGATTCGTAACCGATCTGCTGAAAAGTTCATTCTACCTGCCTCGTTTTGATGAGAAACAAAACTATATTGCGCAACATGCGAAGAAAAAATTCTCAGTCTTGGTGCTTCCTATCAAAAAAGTATTAGAAGAAGAGAAGAAAAGCGAGGTTGCCAATGAGGCCCTCAAACGGTTTTATGATGCGCATAGCCAGCGCTATACGGTCCCTGAAAAGCGAACCGGTATGATGTGGGAATTTGATCCCCTCTCATACAATATCAGTATCAGTAGTAAGCAAATTGAAGAGTATTATGAGAACAATAAGGTGAAGATGTTTATTGATTCACCGGCGAAAGTGACGGTGCGTAGAATTCTTTTTGCTGTATCGAATGATGCGGAACTACCTTCTGCGCAGGCAAAGGCTGATCGCATTAAAGGAGAGGTTGCTCGAGATTCATCAAAATTCGCTGATGTTGCCAAACGGGTGTCGGAAGATAGAGAGACGGCTGAATCAGGGGGGCTCATGGAGCCGTTTACACGCGGTACGCATGAGGTGGCTTTCGATCGAACCGCCTTTTTGCTCAAGGAAGACGAAGAGGTTTCAGAGGTGATTCGTACGAAGGATGGATATGAAATCCTGCAGCGAGTGAGCAAAATGCCACAAACGTTTAAGTCGCTCTCTTCGGTGAAGACAGATATTAAAGAGACGTTGCTTGAGAAGGAATTTCGCATCCGGTTTTCTAATGATATGAGAAAGGTGATTGATCAGGAAGAATCATTGGCAGCGTTTATTAAAAAACGCGGAGGAGCGCCGAGCGAGTTGGAACGGGTTGCTTTAGATGATACCCCTGCTACACAGCATATTTTCAAGCTGCAACCAGGGCGCCAAACCTTCTTTGTGGATAGCAATAAGGGGATAGCATTGCGCCTTGATTCGATACAAGAGCGCTTTATTCCCACCCTGGATGCGGTTAAGAGTACGGTTACCGAGGATCTACAGGAAGAGCGTGCCCAGGAGAAGCTGGAGGAGCGCCTGAAAGAGGCCAAGAAAGAGATGGAGAATGCCTCACTCGATGCACTGAAGAAGCAGTTTGATGCGGAGGGCTTTGAATCTGGCTGGGTAGATCCACAGGATGCGAAGGATACCGAGAAGCTTAAAAAGAAGGAACTTCCGGTCGATCAAATGTTACAGATGGAAAAGGTGGGGGCTCTTATTGCTAGTAGGGGATTGGATCGTGGCTTTGTGGTTCGCCTTGATACTATTGAGCCACTGGGTGAACAGGAATATCAAGCAAAGTTGGGCACAGATGAGCAGTCGTTCGAAGATCGAAGGATGGGGCAGTATCTGCAAGGTTTTGTTGATTCTTTATATAGAAATGCTAATATAGAAACGAACGAATCCATTATAACCCTCGAAGAATAATTGACAATATGAAAACAAAAACACCAAAGGCTGGCTCTGCCCAGCAATCTACCGCTGGGCGCGATGAATTGAAGCGCAAAGCATTAGAAGTTACTTTCTCTCAAATAGATAAGCAGTACGGTAATGGTGCCGTAATGATGCTTGGTCAGAATACTGCTCTTGCAAAGATTGATTCGGTCTCAACTGGTTCTATTTTGATTGATGATGCGATTGGTGTTGGCGGGTTTCCTCGAGGCCGGGTTATCGAGGTGTTTGGTCCGGAATCTTCGGGGAAAACAACGCTTGCCTTGCACGTAATTGCGCAGGCGCAAAAGGGCGGTGGCATTTGTGCATTTATTGATGCAGAACATGCGCTTGATGCGGCCCATTCAAAACGTCTTGGTGTCAATATAGATGATCTTATTATCTCCCAGCCAGATTATGGTGAGCAGGCGCTTGATATTGCAGAGATGTTGGTGCGCTCGGGTGCGATTGATGTTCTCGTGATTGATTCGGTTGCGGCATTGGTTCCAAAAGCAGAAATTGAAGGAGACATGGGCGATGTGCATGTTGGATTGCAAGCTCGCTTAATGTCGCAAGCATTGCGCAAACTGACGCCGGTGGTTCATAAATCAAAAACGGTATTTATTTTTATTAATCAGATTCGCCATAAAATTGGGGGATTGCCGTTTGCCAATAAGGAAACAACCTCGGGTGGTAATGCATTGAAATTTTATGCTTCTCTGCGTGTTGAAGTACGTAGAGTAGCAAGTTTGAAGAAAAATGATCAGCACTTTGGTAACCGTATAGCGGTTAAACTGGTTAAGAATAAGGTGGCACCTCCCTTTAAGCGAGTGGAAGTAGACCTTCTCTTTAATGAAGGGATCAGTAAAGAGCTTGATCTGCTTGATGCCGCATTGCATTACAAGGCCATAGAGAAATCGGGTGCCTGGTTTGCGTTTGAAGGGGAAAATATTGCCCAGGGTAGAGAGCAAGCATTGCTTTATTTGAAGGACAACGCTGAGGTTGTCGCTCAAATATTGGATAAAGTAAATAGTGCGCGTGTGCACGAAACAGAAAGTAAGTAACCTTTTGAGTGAAGGAATCAAATAGCCTTGAAGCATACTAAGAAGGAAGCGTTGCCGTTAGTAAATGAAAGAATAATGGCGTCGCAAGTGCAGTTGATTACACAGGATGGTGAAAATATAGGGGTGCTTGCTCGCACAGAAGCGCTACGTATGGCGAGTGATGCGGACCTTGATCTTGTAACGATTGCTGATCAAGGGAACAACGGGGTGCCGGTAGTCAAGATTATGGATTTTGGCAAAACGTTGTACGAGCGTAAGAAAAAGCAGGCTGAATCCAAGAAGCACCAAAAAGTGATTCAGGTGAAGGAAATCAAGGTTCGCCCAAAGATCGGTGAGCATGATTTTAAAACCAAGATGAATCGTGCAATCGGGTTTTTGAGAGATGGCAAAAGGGTCAAGGTATCGTTATGGTTTCGGGGACGTGAAAATGTGCTCAAAGAGAAGCATGGAAGAGCGTTGTTTGATCGTATTGAAAAAATGTTGGATGATAGTGATTTGGCAAAAAGTTTGGTGAAAGAAAAAGAAGTAAAAGTTGGCCAAGCATGGTCCCGCTTTTACTTTGTGAAAAGCGGTAAATAGTTACATGGTGTATGTATGAGTAAGTTAAAACGAAAATCAGCAGCAAAGAAACGATTTAAAGTTATTGGTAAGAATAAAATTAAGCGATCACGAGCATATCGGCGCCATTTGCTTACCAAAAAAAGTTCTAAAGCAAAGCGTCAATTGAGAAAGGGATGCTATATCGCAAAAAGCGATGAGCGTCGTATAGCTAACCTCCTTCGCTAGGGTAGGTCAGTTGATTTCCTAACTATATGGGGATATGAGTTATGTCACGAGTTAAACGAGGTACAGTAACGAAAAAGCGTCATAAGCGCTTATTGAAACAGACAAAGGGTTTTTGGGGTCAGCGTAAAAATATCTTTAAGCGCGCAAAAGAAACATTAATGCGTGCGTGGGCATATGCTTTCAAAAGCAGAAAGCTCAAAAAAAGAGATATGCGCAAACTATTTGTGAGCCGTATTTCTGCGGCAGCTAAAGAGCGCGGATTAGCATATAATACCTTTATCCATGGTTTAAAGCAGTCTGATGTGCAGCTTAATAGAAAAATGTTGAGTGGGCTTGCTATTCATGAGCCGAAAGCATTTACCGAGCTTGTGCGCCTTACGCAGAAGTAAGACTCTTGACTTTGGCTTAGTTCGGTTATTAAGATAAACAGCTGAAGTTAAGTCTAATAAAGGGATCTTGAAAGGAGTACGTATGGATGCATTGCAGCTACTGGAGCAAAAAATTTCTTCTCTGGTTGACCGCGTCAAAAAGTTACAAGGGGAACATGGGCGGTTGCGTGCAGATGTGGGGAACCTTGATAAAGAGAATAAAGAATTGAAAGCTGAAAATGCGAAATTTGCAGAAGAAAATATGCTGCTATTCGCAAAAGTAGGCGATTTGGAAAAAAGGGCGCTTGAGGGGAATGATCAGATTGATGAGCTTAATCAGGAAAAAGCGCTTACTAAATTGGCAGTTGATGATTTACTGGATCGATTGAAGTCAATCGACGTATTGGTTGAAAAGCAATAATGAAGAGTGAAACGAAACGTTACAAGGTTGTTATTCTTGATAAGGAATACAACATAGTAAGCGATGAACCAGAAGAACATGTTGTGGCAGCAGCAACCTTAGTGGATGAAACCATGCGGGGCTTGATTGCAGAATCACAACGTGCAGATCAGCAGCAACTGGCGGTATTATCTTCCTTGCAGATTGCAAGTACGTTGCTTAATACAGAACAGAAACTTACTGTTCGCCAAAAACGAGAAGATGCGCTGATTGAATGGACCGAAGACGCCTTATCCACTCTCTAAAAAGGCTGGTCAGATACTTACCATAAGCTCATTGTTTGGTCGTGATGGAAGCACATATGTAGAGAATACATATATGCTTCGTTTTTTGCCGCGTGTATAGAACAATTATGATACACTATACGAATGTGGCTGAAATAGGCCGATTTTATGTTTGAGAGCAGATAACGATTATTAGGACGATGATGAGCGATTTAGGACTTATACTAATTATAACGGGAAGCGCGATACTCGTATTGGCGGCGCTCCTGTTTTGGTATGCACAACGTAAGATACGTGCTGCATACATGAATTTGCAGGAATCACAGAGCAAACTGAAGGATTCTAAGCGAAATATAGAGACGGAGCGGCGCGAGGCATTTCTTCGGCTCAAGGATGAAATCTACCATAAGCGTAAAAATTTTGAGTTGGAGCTTAGACGAGACCGTCTTGATCTGGATCGTTTGCAGGGAAAGCTGAATTCGAAATACGAAAATATTGAGAAACGAGAGCAGCAGCTTGATGATTTACGGCGAGAACTTCAACAAAAAGAGCGTAACCTATCCCGTTCGGAGGATATGGTGCGTGCCAACGAAATAAAGCTTAAAAATCTCTATAACGAACTGATTGCCAAGCTTGAGAAAGTAAGTAATATGTCGCAAGATGAGGCAAAGCGAGCGTTGGCTGATACATTGGAAGCAGAAGTACGGCTGGCGAGCCAAAAATGGATCAAAAAAGCAGAGGAAGAGGCAAAGCAGACAGCAAAAGAAAAATCGATAGAGATGATTGTGAGCTCAATGCAGCGTTATACCGCTGATCAGGTGGCCCCTCACTCTACTGGTATTGTCCATCTTCCCAATGAAGATATGAAGGGTCGTATTATTGGTAAGGAGGGTAGAAATATTAAATCGCTTGAACAGGCTACTGGTATGGAGTTTATTATTGGCGATTCACCTGATATTACTATTTCTGGATTCAATCCTATTCGCAGAGAGGTGGCCCGCAGAACTTTGGAGAAATTAATATCTGATGGGCGTATTAACCCAACTCGCATTGAGGAAACGGCGTCTCAGTGTGAAAAAGAGATTGAAGAGATTATTGAAGAGCACGGCAAAGAAGCAGTTTTGGAATTCAACCTCCAAGGAGTGCATCCAGAGATTGTAACGTTGCTTGGCAAGCTCTATTTTCGTACCAGCTTTTCACAAAATGTTTTGCAGCATTGCAAGGAAGTGGGCATGTTTGCTCGCATGATTGCTCAGGAGCTTGGCCTGGATGGCTCTATTGCGCTTCGTGCCGGTTTGCTTCATGATATTGGTAAGGCGGTCACCGCGGAAGTGGATGGTCCTCACGCACAGCTTGGTGGTGATATTGCCAAGCGATGTGGTGAAGATCCTCGTATTGTGAATGCGGTAGCGGCTCACCATGAGGAGGTTCCGTTTACTTCGATTTATGGCCCAATTGTATTGGTGGCTGATACAATTTCTGCATCGCGACCCGGTGCTCGTCGTGAAACATTATCTGCCTACATAAAACGGCTAGAAAAACTTGAAGAAATAGCGGGTACTTTTGAGGGAGTAAAAAAAGCATTTGCTCTACAGGCTGGCCGCGAAATTCGTATTATTGTTGAAGAAGATTGTCTTGATGATGAGGCATCGCTCATGTTGGCTCGCAATATTGCGCGTATGATAGAGGAAGAGATGAACTTCCCCGGGCAGATTAAAGTGAATGTGATTCGAGAAAAACGTGCCATTGAGTATGCAAGGTAACAGTATGGAAACAATACGGATTCTTTTTGTTGGTGATATTGTGGGAACCACCGGTCGTGAAATGTTTGCAAAGCATATCGGTGCTATCAAGCAGCAGTATGCCATTGATGCGGTAGTGGTGAATGGTGAAAATAGTAGCAATCAAGGGCGTGGCATAACTCCTAAAATTGCACAATTTTTCTTTGATCACGAGGTAGATGTGATCACCTCTGGCAACCATATTTGGTATTCTCGTGATATTTATGCCTACCTTGATCAGAATCCTCGCATTCTTCGTCCGGCTAATTTTCCCTCGGGAGCGCCCGGATCTGGGGTGGTAGTGATTCAGGTTAAGGGAAAGGGAGTCGCGATTATTAATCTGCAGGGGCGCGTCTTTATGCGGGAACAGACAGAATGCCCATTGCGTGCCGCTGATTCAATTTTGACCTATCTGAAAGATAAAACTAATATCATTTTTGTGGATTATCATGCGGAAGCAACCTCGGAAAAGATGGCACTTGCCTACTATTTGGAAGGGCGAGTAAGTGGCGTGGTGGGTACGCATACGCATATTCAAACGGCTGATGAACGCGTTTTGCCAAAAGGAACGGCCTATATTACTGATCTGGGGATGTGTGGTTCTTTAAATTCGATGCTGGGCATGCAAAAAGATGCAATTATGAACCATTTCCTCACGCAGCTTCCGGTGAAGTTTACCGTTGATACGTCGTCACCTTTTGTGCTTTCTGGCGCGTGGATAGAAGTAGATGTAGATACGGGTCGAGCGATTGCGATTGAGCGGATACGTATTATTGACGAGGGTGAGATAGCGTAAAAGTAAGGAGTGTAGTGATTATACTATGGGTGGTCGGTCTCTACTTTTTGTCCGCAGTCAATCTGATTTTGCGAAAGATGATCCTCGTCTGGAGCCAGCCGATTTTCTTTCAAGGAATGCGGCTTACGATCGCAGGAGCGGTTATCTTAGGCTACTTATACCTTTTTCGTCCTACTGCTCTTCGGTTTAAAAAGGCCGATCTGGGCTTGTTTTTTCAAGTTGCTCTCTTTTTTGCTTATTTGAGTTACCTTTTTTCAGTCATAACGATTGAAGATCTTTCATCAGCTCGCTTTGCGTTCATGTTTACTATTTCCCCATTTATTACCGCAATTCTCGCGTACTTTTTTCTGGGGCAAAAATTAAACAAGCTTGAGATGGTGAGTCTATTCCTTGGCTTTGTCGGCTTTTTACCCCTTGTGCTCGTGGGACAACAAGAGGGGATTGCGAGTGCATCATTTCTTTCTTGGCCTGGTTTGCAGCTTTTTATTTCGAATGCTACCTATGCGTATGGCTGGATTTTAGTAAGTAAGCTCGTGAATAATCGGGGATACTCTCCCTTTCTCGTGACTGGGATTGCTTTTGCCGGTGGTGGGGTCGCTACACTGTGCACCTCTTTTCTTTTTGAAAACTGGTTTACGGTGGTGCCGGTAACCGATCTTCTACGCTTTAGTACCTATCTGCTTGCAATTATACTTATTAGTGAGGTAATCGTATCGAATACCTATGCAACGCTTTTGCGCTATTATTCCGTGACCTTCCTTGCATTTGCGGGTACACTATACCCTCTCTTTAGTGCATTGCTTGGATGGTTGTTTTTTCAAGAGAAGATTACGTATAATTTTTTTATCTCGGCGTCTATTGTTGCCCTTGCTCTCTATCTGTTTTATCTTGCAGAGAAACGCAAGCAGAGTTTAGTGATCAAATAGGAAGCTTTATTGTAATGAGTAGGTAGTGCTATGTGGTTATTGTTATTATTACACGCGATTTTTGCCAGTACGTATACATTGGGAAAGAGCTCTTTGCTGTATGCTACCCCGGTGTTTGCGGTGTCGATTCGGCTGTTTCTTAGTGCTATTGTTCTCTTTGCTTTTCTTCTTTATCAAGGAAAATCCTTTCAGATTAAACGAAGAGATTTCTTTCTGTTTGCTTTCCTGTCCTTTTTCCTCTTTTACTCCTATATACCAGACTTTATGGTGTTGCCATATATCAGTAGTACCAAATGGGCCCTTATTTATTCGTTAACGCCGTTTTGTACTGCGTTGATTGCCTATTTCCAAAAATTAGAACATATGTCGTGGATGAAGGTGGTGGGGCTTTGTATCGGATTTGTCGGTATGATGCCGGTCTTGATCCTAGATGGAGACACCAATGCTCTAGGTGGTTTATGGCGTTTTTCATGGCCGGAAATTGTGATGTTTCTTTGTATGGTGAGTTACTCATATGGATGGGTAATGGCCCGCAAGCTTATTCGACAGAAAAAATATGATGCAGCGCTTGTGAATGGGGTAGGAATGTTGATTGGTGGTATGGCCGGGTTGGCGACCTCTCCGTTAGTTGAAAGCTGGTCTGCAGGCCCTGTCAGTTCATTTTGGCCTTTTTGCGCTATAATGGTTCCTTTGGTGCTCGCAACTACCTTGGCGTTTACGATTAATACCTATTTATTGAAATTTTACACGGTTACCTTTTTGATGTTTTTGATGTTTGTGGATCCCCTTTACGTAGCCCTTTATGGGCGCGTATTTCTCGGCGAGCAGGTGAGCGGGTACTTCTTTGTATCGATCTCTATGCTATTTGTGGGGCTCTATCTCTTCTATAAAGAAGAGTTGAAACATTGCTCTATTGAACCTTGAGGCTTCTATGACTCTCGTTCTTATTTTGTACATGCTGTTTGCGAGTACCTTTACGTTCGGGAAAGCGGCGCTTACGTATATTCAGCCTATTATGTTTATTGGTATCCGCATGACGGCAGCAGGGTTGCTTTTATTGGGGTATCAATATTTCTTCAATCGATCAAAGTGGCGCTTTGAGCGAGAGGATGTGACTGGGCTCGCCAAGATTGCCTTCTTTCTAATGTTTCTTTCCTTTGTGGCCGAATTTTGGGCTATGCAGTATGTGAGCGCGGCAAAGGCATGCCTTCTTTATAATCTCTCTCCTTTTATCACTGCCTTATTTACCTATTGGTTTTTCAAAGAACGATTAACTGGCAAGCAGTGGGTTGGTCTTGGGATCGGTATGCTTGGTTTTATTCCTATATTGGCAAATCAAATGCCAGCTGAGGCATTTACAACACATATAGGGTTTCTTTCTATGCCGGAGTTGGTACTGCTTGTGGCGGTTACGTCTGCATGCTACGGCTGGATTACCACGAAACAGTTGGTGGTAGTTCGTGGATACTCAACGATTATGGTGAACGGTATTACCATGCTGGGTGGGGGACTTTTGGCTATTTTATCCGCATTTTTATTTGAAACATCACCATGGATACGAGCTGCGGCCGATCCTTCCTGGGGGCTTACTCCGGTAGAGTATGCACGTTGGGCGGTGTTTGGGTATACCGTATTTCTGATTATTATTGCGAATGTGATTTGCTTTAATCTCTACAGTTGGCTGATGCATCGCTATTCAATAACCTTTATTTCATTTGCGGGGTTTACTACACCGCTTTTTGCAGCACTTTTTGATCTGCTTTATTTTGGTCAGAGAGTATCGATGAGCTTTTTCACCACGACAGGGTTGGTGGGGATAGGTATCTATATTTTCTACCAAGATGAATTAAAAAACAGTTAATAGATCCTTCCAGGGAAAGCCTGAAAAAACCTATTAACTGTTTTTTATATTTTGT